>Ga0307994_1000058_pt1 | contig 92685 bp, 80 predicted proteins | sample EllFjometagen261_FD_203171 | JGI IMG/M metagenome (GOLD analysis project Ga0307994, IMG submission 203171) | Marine microbial communities from Ellis Fjord, Antarctic Ocean - #261 | ecosystem: Environmental > Aquatic > Marine > Unclassified | place: Southern Ocean | collected 2014-11-02
AGCAAAAAACCCGGATCTTTTTGAATCCGGGTTTTTTGCTGTTAAATACAGTGTTATTTGCACTGTTATTTCTGCTGCTAATTTGGGTTTGATTTAAGGATTTCCCTCCCTTAACGGAACCCCTTAGATGCGTTCTACACGGTTTTTTATTTATCCTAAATACCTAAAAAAGCTATAATTCGGTGGTAGTTTTTTTCATCCACATTCCAAATATTTACCCATTTCAACAAAAAGTATGCTAATGTTACAACTTTGTAATGAAATCGTAACGAAAATTGGCAGAAAAATCTGCTAAACTACAAATTAGCTAGAATTTTCCTACAAAATTCCTACAAAAAAAGATTTCGGGGTGTGTATGTTGAAACAGCTTAGGTTAATTAGTCGGATTTTAATAGTATTTGTTCTTTCCTTGACCCTCGCGCCACAATGGAATGCATCAGCGGCTTCAAAAGGTGAAGAAATTGTCGCTTTTGCCAAGAAGTATACTGGAGTTCCTTACGTATTTGGTGGAACATCTCCAAGCGGTTTTGATTGCTCTGGATTCTTATATTACGTATACGGGAAGTTTGGGATTGATTTACCTAGAACATCTGCTGAACAGTATAAGGTAGGAAATGCTGTTTCAAAGTCGGATTTGTTACCAGGAGATATCGTTCTTTTTGAAAATACATATAAACCAGGAATTTCTCATTCCGGTATATACATAGGAAATAACTCATTTATCAGTGCGGAAAACAGTGGTATCAAAGTATCCTCTCTTAGCAATTCCTATTGGGGACCAAAGTTTGTAAAAGGTAAACGAATAGTAGAGCAACCGATTGAAGGTAGCTTGTTTAAAGATCTACCAGATAATCACCCTGCATTCCAAGCAATCAAACTATTAAACCAGCAAGATGTCATAAAAGGATATAACGATCAGTCTTACCGTCCTGATAATCAAGTCACTCGCGGACAGGCAGCAGCTATAATAAATCGTGTGCTTGAATATTCCTCTACTGGAACCAACTCGTTTAATGACGTTGGAAATAGCAATGCTTTTGCCGGCGATATTTCAGCCATTGAACATGCTGGTATTATTAAGGGATATACAGACGGAAGCTTTAGACCATATGAACCGATGACTCGTGCTCAGATGGCAGTCATTCTGGATCGGGCATTTGACTTAAGTGGCAAGACCCAAGTATCTACGGCAAGCAGTAAGGTATATAATGATATACCCGTTTCTTATTGGGCTAGTGAAGCAATCAATTCTCTTTATCATTTAGACAAAACAACACTATATCAAACATCTAAATTCAGAGCGATTGATGAATCAACCAGAGCAGAATTTGCTGCAGCTATCTATAATGTGAAATAAATCAATATACAAAAAAACTCCTGATCATTTGATCAGGAGTTTTTTTGTATATATTTCCTTTAAAAGAATTATTTAGATTTATAGTAGAAGTTTGGTAGAATAGAAGAGGAATGTCGAATTAAGGAAGAAATGGAGGAAAAAAGAATGAAAAGAAAGATTACAATAATCGTAACTTTGATTATGTTGGCTTTCTCGTACTCAACTCCGGTATTTGCGAAAGATGATATTACTGGAATTACATTGGAGAAAGAAATGCGTGCCATGGTTGATAAGGGAATCATAAAAGGATATGGTGACGGGATTTATAAACCCGATGTAAATGTATCTCGAGGAGAGTTTGCGACTTTTATTTCAAGAGCTTTGGAACTTCCGTTTGTATCAGAAACTACATTTGAAGACGTAGAACCTTCTTCTTCCCTTTCGGATGGGATCAATAGTGCAAGTGGTGTGGGGATCGTTACGGGTTATTTGGATGGAACGTTTAAACCTGATGAAAACGTGACCCGTGAACAGATGGCTGCGATGATTTATAGAGCCTTGCTTTACAAAGGATATGAAGATTTATCAATGGATTTAACATTTGAAGACAATGGCAGGATCAATAACAGCTTTAAACAGGCTGTATCTATGAATGTGTATTACAAAGTGATAAATGGATATGTCACTGATGGGAAAAGTTATTTCAAACCAAAAGAAGATGCGAGAAGGGATCAAGCGGCAGCATTTATTTATCGTATGCTTGATTTGAATCCTCCAGAAAAACCTGAAGAACCAAGTGATCCAGATACCAATACATATTTCAAGGTAGCTTCAATCAGTAATGGAGAGATCGTACCAATTAATAGAAATTACGATACATTTGAAGAAGCTGAGAGTTCTATCACCAATCCGAATAATCAAGTAGTTTTACTCGGGGATAAAGTGGTGAAAATGGCCAGCGGTATAGCAGTTGGGAGTTACCCTGCTTCTGGTATTACCATCATATACAATGAGTCATTAAAGAAACAGTTAACGTATGTATCAAATGCTTTCCAATCAGAAATGAAATATCTAGGTGCGGATGCAGAAAAAATCAAGGTACAGGTGGCCGATACCATTGGGTATGTGAAACATGAAAATGTCACGTTAATACCCACTTCTTTAACAACAGGGGAGAGTTATTACTATGTTGAAAATGGAAATTTACTTCATAGAATCTATTACCCTATCACGAAAACCTATCAATATCCCTATACAGTAGGGAAGGCTCCAGGCTTCATGAGCACTGGCCAGAAGTATTATTCATGGAATGGGCATACCTATACAAATGAGAGCGGAAAAGTGGTAGGTGAATCTTATCCATATTTCAACAGAATTTCAGTGAGAACCAAAACCGCGTATACGGCTGAGGAGTTAAACCAATATATCCTCAAAAAAGCACCTAATGGAGTATTAGTTGGACTCGGAAAGGATTTCAAGGATGCAGAGGAACAATATGGAGTGAACGCCCTCTTAATGCTCTCTCACGCCATGCTTGAAACCGGAAATGGTGAATCGGAAATTGCCAGGGATAAGAAAAACTTGTTTGGCATCAATGCGACGGATACAAATCCCTATGAAAATGCGTTAACCTTTGACACGTATGCAGATTCGATTAATTATTACGCCAAAGAGGTTATGCTGAAGAAATATGTAGACCCATTTGGCCCTTATGGAAAAGGTGGGGTATTTGGAAATAAATCGGTTGGTATGAATATCAACTATGCTTCAGATATTAACTGGGGTCAAAAAGTTGGTGGTGGATTCTACATCATGGATAAAGAACTTGGTGGAAAAGATATGTTAAATAAAACGTATCGTATCGGGGAAGCCACCGATCATGAAATTGAGAGGGATGGATTGAATGTTCGATCTCAGCCGTCCACCTCTTCAGATATACAGTTCCAAATCTTCAAGGTGGGTTACCCTCTTACCATCATCGGTGAGGTCCAGAAGCCTGATGGACTATGGTATAAGGTCATCTCTGATTCGAAAGAACATAAAGAGGCGTATATACACGGTGCGTATGTAAAGGAACTAAATGTAGCAAAGTAAATAGAAATGAGCCCCTCGTCTAAAGAAGATGAGGAGCTCATTTTCATTTTGTGTCATTATTTTCTTCTCTTCAGCAACTGTAAAAGTCGGTTAAAGCCTTCTCGATAAAATATGCGTAAACTAACTACGTATATAATAGCTCCTAATGGTACAACAATGAGCAACTTCCATAAGGAGTATAAGTCCTCGAACCAGCTAATCTTTTGGATGAAGTAAAGTGGCACGCTCATTATGAGAGTAGGAGGAATGGAGCGAACAATCAAGCGGGTTAATTTTGTCACTTCACTCTTTTCGAAATCCTTATAAACAACCACGGAAGATACGACTAAGTAATAGACAGCTACAATCGAACTTGATAGTGCTAATCCAGCGTACCCCATCCTGTCAACAAGTAAATAGTTCATGATCACATTCACAAGGATGGTGGTCACACTAATCCGGAAGATGATGGCTGTTTTTCCACGGGCATACATAGATTTGGAAACAATAAACTGTAACCCTTGTGTAACGATTAAAGGTAAATAAAACAACAAGGCAAGATACGTATTTGAGGTATCTTCATTTGTGAAAGCCCCTCGTTCATAAATAAATGAAAGGGCAGAGTCTCCTACCACGAATAATCCAGCTGCGATCGGAAGGAGGGTTAACAACGAAATCTCAAGACCCATAAAGAACGTGTTTTGGAACTTAGAGGGGTTATCCACCTGTTCCGATAGTAATGTAAAGATGATAGCCGCAATTGTGGTGGCGTAGATCGCATTTGGAATACTTACGAGTAGGGAGGCATTATTTAAGTAGGTAACGGCTCCTTCAATCGTTCCAGATGCAAAGGTCTTGTCGATGAACATATTCACTTGACCGACGATCGAATTTAATAGGGACGGTATAATGAGAGCGATAAAGGCTTTTCTAAAATCTTTGTTTACATATAAAGTAGGCTGCCATTGAAATCCTTTTTTCAACAAGAAGGAAAATTGTATGACCGCACCCAAAACGGTACCGACAATAAATCCATAGGCTAAGCTGTGTATTCCCCAGATGTTTGAAAACAGAAGAGCGAATATAGCACCCATTAGAGTTGCCAGAAGTTTGGAGATTTGAGATGGGACGAAAACCCTTCTAGCTTGTAAATAAGATTCTAAAATCCCGTTTAAGGCGATTGCACTCATAAACAGAAAGAAGAACTGCGTGATCTCGACTGCAATTTCTTCTGTTTTAGGATGCATATTGCCAAAAACGAAAGGCACGAAGTAAGGTACCAGGAAGTATCCGACCGCTGTAATACCGAGGAACAGGAGTACAGTGCTGTTTAATATTCCGTTTGCATTCTTTTCCGTCTCAACTGGATTCTCTTTTCGTTCTTTCACATACATTGGTAAAAATACGTTATTAAACCCATTGGCAATCATTGCGACAATCAATGTAATAAACGTGAAGGCCAATAAATAACCATCTGTATACTCATTGGCACCGAACTCATTTGCAATGATACTTTCGCGGAGGAATCCTGACAATTTTAGTACTAACGCCAATAGAGTGATCCATATGGCCGTTTTTTTTAATGTAGACACATTTGTCACCTGCTTTAGAATTACATACTAATCTAAAAAAGATGCTGACCAAAAAGGATCCAATGTCTTTATGGTCAGCAATTTTCGTTTTCTTTGAATTATGTTAGTGCGCTTTTATAAATGGCTTCATACTTTTTAGCGGCGGCAATATGAGAGTAATGCTCTTCAATTTTTGTCCGGGCTTTAGCTGCCATTCTTTGTCCTTCTTCCGGATGATCTAAAAAGTAGATAATGGCATCAGAAAGTTCTTCCACATTCTGCTCTTCTACAAGTAAGCCGTCCACTTCAGGATCAACAATTTCTTTTAACCCCCCGACTGCACAAGCCACTAAAGGAGATCCAGAACCCATTGCCTCCAGTGCAGAGATGGAAGTGGCTTCTTCCACACCGGCAGAATGGACGCTAGGCACCAGCACAACATCACTCAATGCATAGTACTCTTTGATTTGATCATGAGGGATGGCCCCAAGAAGAGTAACATTGTTCTGTAAAGAGTGCTTCTCGACAATTTTCTTGATTTCTGAAAGTGCTTCTCCGCTTCCAGCATAAATCAATTTTGTATGAGGGTGTTTCTCGAGTACTTTAGGCAATGCTAATGCCGGATAAATGACACCATTTTTCTTCGTTAATCTTCTAGGAACGAATAATACATGGTCATCCTTTGAAATCCCGTATTTATCCCGGAATTGATCTCTGAATTCCTGATCGGGTTTAAAGTTGTGGATATCAATGAAGTTCCGGATGGCATTTCCGTCCACTCCTGAGATTTCCTTCACATACTCTTTTAACCGTTGGTCGACCGTGATGATTTTTCTTGTTCCTTTATACGCCTTAATTTCAACTTCCTTCATATAAGCAGCTTCTTCACTGCCTTCATCCATAGATCCTTTACTGATGGATTCGAAGGTCATGTATCCATGGACAGTTGAAACAGTAGGGATTCCGGTTTCAAGGGCAGCAAGGGTTGTAAATGGATCCTGAGCATTAATCAGGTCATATTGCTTGTCCTTGTTCTTTTCGATTAAGGCTTGAATTAAATTTTTTCTGGCATTATGAGACCAAACAATGCCTTTACCCTTTTTAACTTTGTTAAGGATGAAGCTTGGTCCTTTAGCATAAACGTTTTGCTTTGATGCAGGGACATCAGAGAAGGATAGAACATCCACTTCATGTCCCAGGGTTTCAAGACCGGATTTTAAAGTCGTGACATGGGTGGATAATCCTCCGGCGTGGGGATAATCATAGACTGTTGCGATTAATATTTTCATTAGTATGCCCTCCTATAAAATTTAGGCAAAGAATTTTTCTTTCATTAAATATAGATTTCTCTTCGCTTCATTTCTCATTCCTTCAGCATTCTTTCTAACTGTAAGAGATTCCGCCTCACGATTATGAAGGATTGCCTTTGCGTTTTCTGTAACTTGGTTCACATCAATATTATCAAGGTCGGCGGAATACTTCCACATTCCACTTCGTTTTAATAGACTTTCCACTTTTTTATCATAACTGAATCCGATATGTGGAATGCCCTTTAAGGTTGAAAAGATTAATGCGTGCAGACGCATCCCAATGGTCATGTCACATTCACCGATGAAATTCAGGTATTGATTGGGAGTAAAGTCTTTGCCCAACATTATGGTTTTATCGGGATGATTCATATAGCTCATCACTTTTTGACTTGCATCTACATCATGATGCCCTTCCATTGGTACGAAGACTGGGGTAACCCCTTCTTCCAGGATAAGCCTGTCCAAAACCTGGGCCATTTGTTGGAATTGTTCAATGCGGTCGAACCATGGTCTAACTGAAACAGCTACCATCTTCTCATCTCCCTTTAATGGAAGAGACTTGATACAGGCATCATCATTTTTTGCCTTGAAAGCAAAGACAATGTCTGATGTAACAACTGTTTCCGGCTGTGTCACTCCAAGCTTGTGTAATAGCTCTTTGGAGTATTGATCTCTCACTGTAATAAAGTCAGCAAAGTTTGCAAGCTTCATTAAGAATTTTCCCCATCCTGACGTTACAGGTCCAATTCCCTGTGAGAAAAACATTACTTTTGTATTGCAAATCTTCGCTAATAATACGATTAACAAATAATAAGGAAGGGGACCAAACAAGAATTTGGTCGGATAAGCATCTTGTAAAAGGCCACCACCTCCACTTATCAGAAGGTCTGCTTCTTTCAAAGCTTTCACTTTTTCTTTGTTTTCTCTTCTCCAGGCACGATAGACACTTTTTACATTGTGCTCTTTTGCTGTCTTTTGAGGTGATAGTGAAAAAACGGTAATATCAGGATTTTCAAACTCCTCACGTAAATTGTCAATAATTGCTTCTAAAATTGCTTCGTCTCCTGTGTTTCCTAAACCATAAAATCCAGAAATTACAAACTTCTTCAAAGAAGTTTTCCTCCTTTATATGTCGTGTAATTCATATAAGAATGCTTCAGGGAAGCCACTTACACTTCATTTTTTGTAAAAATAAAATAATTCATAGTGTATGATAATCACACTTGAAAATCAAACTATATTCTATCACTCAGATCTATTACTAGCAATTACTATCAATGTAAATGATGCAAGCTTCGACTTCATTTGATATACTAACTAGGAAATTGTCGAACTTAACTATTCGAAAAGAGGTTTCTTAACGATGGAAAAAATTTGTGTAATAGGATTAGGATATATAGGTTTACCTACATCAGCCATCTTCGCTAAGTCAGGAATTGATGTCGTCGGTGTAGACGTTAGTGAGAAGGTTGTAGAAAAACTCAATAACGGAGAAGTCCACATTGAAGAAGTTGGTCTTCCTGAACTGGTCAAAGAAGTGGTTGAAAGTGGAAAACTACGCGGCTCTGTCACACCTGAAGAAGCAGATGCCTTTATTATAGCCGTTCCGACGCCGATTCATGAGGATCAAACAGCGAATGTTGATTATGTAGTAAGTGCAACGAAAGCAATCCTGCCATATTTAAAAAAGGGGAATGTCATCATTGTAGAATCGACGATCCCTCCTAGAACCATTAATGATGTGGTAGCGCCTATTATAGAAGAAAGTGGATTACACCCGCTTGAAGATATCTATTTGGCTCACTGCCCGGAACGTGTTCTTCCTGGTCGAATACTGATTGAATTGATCGAGAACACCCGTATTGTAGGAGGGATCACTCCAGAGGCTTCCAAGCATGCTGGAGACGTGTATCGTCAAGTCGTTACCGGTGATGTAATTGAAACGGAAGCCGTAACTGCTGAAATGTCTAAGTTGATGGAAAACACATTCCGGGATGTTAACATAGCTTTAGCCAATGAATTGGTGAAAATTTCAGCGAAGTTAAATGTCAATGCTCACGATGTTATTGAACTTGCCAACAAACATCCACGTGTTAATCTTCACCAGCCTGGACCCGGCGTTGGAGGGCACTGTTTAGCGGTAGATCCATACTTTATCGTTGAAAAAGCATTGGAGGAATCTCCGCTTATTCAGACTGCCAGAGGGATTAATAATTCTATGCCTGAATTTGTTGTGTCACAGGTGGAAAGACTGACAGCTGAAATTGAGAATCCTACCATTGCTGTCTTTGGACTTACGTATAAAGGAAATATCGATGATGTACGTGAAAGTCCGGCACTTGATATTACGAAAATGCTCGTGAACCATCCTAAATTCGATGTAAGAGCCCATGATCCACACGTACGTGATGAGCAGGTTTCTTTCCCATTATATTCATTTGAAGAATCCATCAAGGATGCTCATTTAGTGCTCGTACTTGCAGATCATAATGAATTTAAAGTAATGGATGAGCAGGTTCTAGTGAACGGATTAAAAGCACCTGTCATATTCGATACAAAAAACTGTGTGCCTGAATTTGAACAGTTAGTTGTGTATCGAATCGGTGATTTGACCAATTTACGTTCAATTCAGGAATAAGGGGAATGACATGAAGAAAGAGTCTTACTTTGGAATTGATGTATCACCATACACATATGAAGAGATTATTGCGGATATTAAAAAGCGCATCAGTTTAAACCAAACCTCTACCATTATTGCTGTGAACCCTGAGAAAGTAATGAAGGGTGAAAAGAATGAGGATTTGAGGGAACTGATCAACTCAGCCACATACCAAATACCGGACGGTGTGGGAATACTTTTGGCCTCCAAATTAAAAGGAGGCCAAATCCGCTCCCGGGTAACAGGTGTAGACATGATGGATCGGCTTCTTCAGTTTGCCCAAGAAGAGGAGCATGGTGTGTTTCTATATGGTGCAAAAGAAGAGGTTGTATCCAAGGCTGCAGAAAACATTAAAAATAAATATCCCGGCATCACCATTTCCGGATATCAAAATGGTTATATTAAGGATAATGAAGCCCTTATTCAGCAAATAAATGCTTCAGGGGCAAAGCTTCTGTTCGTTGCTATGGGCAGCCCACGTCAAGAGCTTTGGATAAGAGAAAATATGCCGAGATTGGATACGTTGGTTTATCAAGGTGTCGGCGGAAGCTTTGATGTATTTGCCGGGCACGTGAAGCGAGCACCAAAGTTGTATCGTAAATTCGGAATTGAGTGGCTGTATCGCCTTATGAAGGAACCGAAACGTCTGAAAAGACAAATGGCACTTCCTCAATTTTTAGCAAAGGTTCTTTTCAGTAAAAACAAATAGAGAGGGTTCTATCATGAAAGAGTTGAAGGAGAGGTATTTGTACGTTCTTGCAGCCGCAGTTCTTTACACCGCTGCGTTGATTATACCTAACTCGAAAATCGGGTTGGGTGTATCTTTGTTATTGGCTGTACTTGCTTTTATTAAGCCCAAAGACGGCTTACTATCATTATTAATGTATTTCCCAATGAGATCGTTCTTAACAGAAATCAACCCGGGACTTAAGCTAGCAGGTGATATCATTATCATTGCCGCATTTTTAAGAGTCCTTTGGGACCATAAGAAGAATATTAAATCACTATTTCACTTTACACATTTTGAGTGGGGCTTCTTTGCCTTCATGTTGATTGGAACAGTAGCGGCACTTCTTACTGGTGTAGAAATTGCAGCGATCGTTTTCCAAATTCGTGCATTCTTTATTACCTATCTGGTGTATTACACAGTGAAACGCTTAGGAATTACGAGGGAAGATGTACTAAGGTTCCTTTGGATTACGTTTTCAGTGGCAATGATCTTGACTGTACAGGGTTTAGTTGAAAAGTTATCTATACGCAGTATGCTTATGCCTGAAACATGGGTAAACCGTCAACTATCACCTAATAACGCTACTCGTATTTACGGATTGATCAATAATCCAAATGTTTTAGCGGTGTATTTATCAATCGCATTTATTTGTACATTATATTTACAACAGCTTGTCTTGAAAAAAGGAACAAAAATGTTTTTGATCATTTCCATGGTTCTCATGATGGGTGTATGGACATTAACCTATTCCCGGGGAACGATTATTGGATTCGGTATATCTTATGTCATTTATTTACTATTAACCCGGAATTGGAATGTTCTTAAGAAGTCTGTTCTCATATTGGCAGCAAGCTTCATCTTGATTAACCTTCCAGTTGCCAAAGCAACTCAATGGATACAAAACACTGACTTAGGAAAAATAGAAAGAACCGGACCGTCAGAAGATGAGCCCGAGAGTGATGGCAAGTCTACCGAAAGAAAAAGATGGGAGCAAACATTCGAACAGAGCACCATCGAATTAAGTAAGCAAACTGGACGTTTATTCATTGTTCTCACAGGACTTGAAGTCTTTAAAGATCACCCGATCATTGGAACAGGTTTTGCTACTTATGGTGACTCAGCAACTAAGAGTTATTCTTCACCGATTTATGATGACTACGGAATCACGTATGATATTTATTCTGATAACCAATACATTCAAGTGATTGTTCAAACAGGAACTCTTGGAGTGATCTCCTTTGCCATCTTCTTATTGGGAATGTTATATACTCTTTGGAAGATGAGGAGAGATTCCCGGTTTGCCATTCCGGCACTTGCCCTATTAGTCGGTATTTACTGGTGCGGCTTCATCTATAATATTTGGGAAGATAAAACATTCACACTTTATTTCTTTATGATGCTCGGCTTCATATTAAATGAAAAAGAATATAAGGAGAGAAATCGCAATGAAAGTATTACATCTCATTAGCGGTGGGGAAACAGGTGGTTCAAAAAACCACCTGATTTCTTTATTGCAGCAATTTAATAAGGAAGAAATCATTTTAGGAGTCTTTCAAGAAGGGAAATTATCCGAGGAAGCAAGGGAAATAGGATTACCAGTAGTGCTATTTGGACAAACGTCACGTTATGACTTCTCCGTCCTGAAAAAAATCAAAACCCTCATAAAAGAACAACAGGTTACCATCGTTCACACCCACGGTCCCCGTGCCAACTTATTTACATATTTTACGAAAAAACAAGTCAATTTCAAATGGATTACGACCGTACATAGTGATCCTTCGAAGGATTTCATTAAAGGTGGAGTGAAAGGGAAGGTATTCACCTGGCTTAATATGAAGGTTCTAAAAGAAATTGACTATTTTTTTGCCGTTTCCAATCGCTTTAAGGAAATGTTGGTGAAATTCGGATTAGAATCAAACAAAATCTTCGTCATATACAATAGCATTCTCTTCGAAGGAGTGTACGAAAAAAAGATAACAAGAGATGAGATAGGATTAAGTGAAACAGACTTCGTTATAACCATGGTTGCGAGGCTCCATCCTATCAAAGGTCACGAACTCGCTTTTGAATCCATAAATGAACTATCAAAAGAAGGATACAACCAGGTTAAACTAATATTGATCGGGGATGGACCTATCGAATCGGAATTAAAGCAGAAGGTCGAACGGCTCCAGTTGTCTGAAAAAATCAAATTTTTAGGGTTTCAAAAAGATGTTCACTCCTACTTGGCCCTATCGGATGTAAAACTGTTAGCCTCTTATAGTGAAAGCTTTCCATTAGTCATCCTTGAATCAGCAAGAGCTGAAACCCCTGTTATCTCAACGGATGTAGGTGGGGTGAAGGATCTGATCAGTGATGACCGTTTCGGCTGGGTTGTTCCTGTAGGAGAAGTCGAGGGGATCACCACGGCGATTAAGGAAGCAATTGAAGATAAGGAAAAAGGTGTTCTTAAAGAAAAAGCCAATCGATTAAAGAATAGAGCTATAAAGGAATATTCATTACAAAGACTTTACAATGATACTTATAGCACGTATTTGAAAATAAAAGATGAAATTTGAATCAGTTTTTATAAAATATATGGCATAGAAGGTAAATTTAGGTATATAATGAATATTGTTGATTACCCTAAAGACCTAGAAACACTCAAATTCAGCCTTTTTATACATATTTATCCTTATAAACCATTCTTAGCGAATAGGGAAAAAATATGTAAATAAAGGTTGAATTTTTCCATGTTTCTGCTAGAATAAGGATATGAGTTTGCTAATCTATTAGTTTTTCGACATTTTCTTTTCGAATAATACAATTTTATTAAAAAGAATGACGAAGTAAACCTAGTAGTTTAGTAGTAGCTATCTGGTGTATTGAAACTTCTAGTCTTAAAGACTGGTTTTTTACCTAGATTACCCAATTACCCAAAAACACTACATACCCAATAGGAGGAATATTTTAAATGGCTTACAAATCAAAGTCTTATCGTAAGTTTTTAGCAACTGGAACTACAGCAGCTTTAGTTGCTTCAGCAATCGTACCTGCAGCTTCAGCGGCAGATCACCCATTCACGGACGTTAACACTAACTATGATGAGGCTGTTAGCTACCTATTCAACAATGACATCACTAAAGGTTACACTGAAACTACTTTCGGTACTTACATGAGCCTGACTCGTGGTAATGCTGCGGTGATCATTGCTAACGCTTTAGAACTTGACACAACTTCTGCTCCTGACGCTGGTTTCGAAGACGTAAACAGCCGTGTTGCTGGTTCAGTAAACGCCCTTGTTGAAGCAGGAATCATGGATGGTTTCTCTGATACAGAATTCCGCCCTGACGTTGAACTATCTCGTGGAGCGATGGCTAAAATCCTAGTTAACGCTTATGGGTTAGAAAATCAAGCAATGGATACTCCATTCACTGACTTAACTTCAACTTTCGGTTCTTACATCGAAGCTCTTTACGGTGCTGGAATCACTACTGGTAAAACTGAAACTACTTTCGGTACTAACCAGGAGATTCTTCGCGGTGAGTTCGCGGTACTTCTTTATAAGTCAATCAACTATATACCTACTCCAGAAGTTTCAACTGTAAAGTCTTCAAGCAGCACTGAGTTCACTGTGAACTTCGAAGAAGCAGTTGAAGAAGGCGTTGAAGTTGAAGACTTAATGCTTGATGTAGTGGTAGTTCTTGACAACGGAACAGAAGTTACTCCAGAAGTTACTGGTGCCAAACTTTCTGCAGACCGTAAGTCAGTAACAATCATGCACAAAAACAATGATCTTAACGGTCTTAAAGGTCAAATCATCGTGAATGGTGTTGACGGTGAGTTCGATTACAGCCAACCTAAAGTAGCTTCTGTAATGGCAGCTAGCGGGAAAGAATTAGTAATTAACTTCAATCAAGCTGTTGATAAAACAGATGCTGAAGATTTGACTAATTACTCTTTAACAGGTGAAACTTTCACAGGCACACCAGTTGTTTCTAAAGATGGTAAAACTGTAACACTTACAGCAACTGATGTAATTGATGTTACAAACGCCACTCTACAAATCGACCCTATCAAAACTAAAGCTGACGCTAAAGTATCAACTGAGAAATATGTAACTCTCTTTACTTTCAAAGATACAGCAGCTCCAACTGTTGCGACTGTAGAAGCTAAAGGTACTGAAGCAGTTATCACTTTCACTGAAGAATTGGCAACTGAAGGTACAGTAAGCTTAAACGGTTCTAAAATTACTGATTATGTTGTGAGTGGTAAAACTCTAACTATTAAAAATCTTGTAGCTGAAAAATCTTACAAACTTGATGTAGTAGGTGCTACAGATGCTGCTGGCAATATGGCTGGTCAAACAACTGTAAACTTCACAGTAGAAAAACCAGTAGTCGACAGCTCGAAACCAACTGTTGCATCTTCAGTTTCTGGTAATATGTTAACTCTTACTTTCTCTGAAGAAGTAACACCTGGAACAGTTACAATCGGTGGTGAAACAGTTGAGTCTGATAAGCTTGTCGCTTCTGAAGATAAAATGACTTATACAGTGGATGTTCAGGATGCTAAGTTCTTCTCTGGTGTAACATTCTTCACAAAAGAAGTAGTGGTTAGCGGTTTTACTGATGGATCTAACACTATGGAAGCAGCAAAATTCAATGCAACTTTCACAGCTGATACAACCGCTCCTGAATTTATTTCATCATCTATTAAGACTCTAGGTAAAGATACTACTTCTGAGCAAGTTGAAGATGTTCTTCTTCTAACGTTTGATGATGCAGTGAAGCAAGGTGACCTTTCAGCATCAGCAGAGCTTGTTGTTAAATCAATTGATGGAATTTATCAGTCAGACACGTCTCTAAATCTGTCTACTGCTAACGTGTCTTATGGTTACGATTTAGATGGTAAAGACGGTATTAAGGGTAATGAGCTTAACGTTGTTGCTATCAAAATGAATACAACTGAGAAATCTTCATATTCATTCGAATTAGCTGGAAAAGTTGTAGCTGATGTTTATGGAAACCAAGTGGCTGATACAGTTACTTTCTCTGCAGTTGCTCCTGAATATAGCACGACTCCATCTACGGATGCTAAAGATGTTAAATTGAATTCTGCACCTGTAGTAACTAATAACAAGAATATTGAATTAAACTTCAATAAATCAATGAGTGATTCAGCAGTGAATTCTTCTAACTACATGTTAGGTGGAAAAGCGTTGCCAGCTGGAACGACTGTGAAGTTTGTTGATAACAGATCTAAAGTTGTTATCACTTTACCACAAGGTTCAGTTACAGCTAACGGTACTTATGCACTTGTTGGAACGAACTTAACTGATCAAAACGGTAATACTCTTGAGGGTGGAAAAGTTAATGCTAATCTTACTCTTAAAGAAAACATCGTCCCAACTGCTTCTAAAATCACTTTAGCAGACAGCAAAACTTTCATGGTTGACTTCTCTGAGTCGGTTAGTTCTGCCTCGGTAACTGGTGTAACAGTTAAAGTTAATAATGTTGCTTTAGCTTCTGGTAAATATACATTAACAGTTGAAAATGGTGACCTTAAAGTTGTAACAACTGACAACCTTAAGACTACTGATTCTTTAACAGTAGAATTCAAGAACACTAACTTAGTTGATGCTAACGGAAATGCTGTAGCTAACAGCTCTATTTCTAAGTAAGTTGTAATCTAAGTATTATTAAAGAGCCTTGTAGAGAGTTTCTCTACAAGGCTCTTTTAATGTGAAAATTTATATTTAATAAAGTGAGATAAATTTTTCCCCTGCATTAGAAAATTTGGTCTGCTGAAAAAATTATTAAGAGAGATAGGCGTGATATTAATTTTGATTGTATAGGTGGAAATAAGCCTTATTTTGCTCTTTCTTGGAATATTATGTCGAAAGCATCATTGTATTTTACTAGTCTAAAAGATTATACTTTAGTAGGGAAAACTTACTATAATTGTAAAGGGAGGAAATCTGTTGTTTTCCAAGCGTAGAATATTTGCATCTTTTGTCGTATTGTTGTTAGTCCTTCAGAGTTTTTCGACATCTTCTGCTTTAGCTGCTACGAATCTAGTAGATCAGTTTAAGGCATCTTCCGGGGTCATGTATAAGGATACTCGAATTACGTCAACGAGTACTCAAGCCATTAAATCTCTAGAGATGGACTTATCGGACCCCTATACAAAAGTGGAAGTGGGGGTACCCAATCCACTGAATCAGTTGGCACGCACAACCTCGCAAGCCCTTGCGTCATCTACTGATCAGCATCAGGTGATTGGTGCGATTAATGGATCATTCTTTAATCAGGATAAGCTTCCGATGTATTTGATTTCTTATCGCAATAAGTTGGTGAATGTGGGGATTATCGCTACCGGCGAAGATCAATATGTGAACGAACCGATCGCATTTGGGATCGATGGAGAGGGAAAAGGAAAGATTGGACATTATAATCTTGATTTATCATTTGTACATAATGGAAATTCGTATTCGATCACTAGTACAAATAAAGAAAGATCGTACGATAATTTGATTTTGTATACTCCGGATTTTCCGGGAGGCTATACCAATACCAACCCTTATGGGATGGAAGTCGTAGTGAGTGAACTGGACTCTAAGCTGGATTTAGAGTTCGGGTCCAAGGTAACAGGAAAAGTTCAGGCGATTCGTCGCCATGGTGATGGGACTAACACGAAAATACCTTCTGATGGCTTTGTGTTGTCTGCTCACGGTGATAGCTTAGAAGCTTTAAAGACAATGCAAATCGGTGATTCTATCAATCTATCCGTGGATATCGATTCACAATGGAAGAGTTCAGATTTCATGTTAGCCGGCGGTCCTTTATTAGTTAAGAATGGACAAGTATCTCTGAGCATGGATCCCAATAGCTCACGAGCAAGGGAACGTGCTCCACGAACGGCTGTAGCGATTGACAGCTCAGGTGGGAAGGTATACTTTGTCACCGTAGATGGACGCCAGTCTGGCTATAGTACAGGTATGAGCCTCACTGAATTCGCTCAGCACCTTAAGAGTATGGGGGTAGATACTGCTCTTAATTTAGACGGTGGCGGTTCGACGACGATGGCTGCACGCTTCCCGGGGGATTCTCAGGTTAAGCTGGCAAACAAACCTTCGGATGGCTGGGAAAGACCGATATCAACCACCCTGATGGCTGTTTCTACTGCTCCTAAAGGGGTTCCTACCCATATTTATGCTGACAAATCAGCTGAAGGAGCTTTGTTAAAGGGTGCAAGCATTAAGGTGAATATGGATTATGTATTGGATCAATATTATAATCCCGTTCCAACAAGCAGTGCGAATGTAAAACTGAACGATGCTCAAAGCCTTGGTAGTGTAAACGGGTTAACCTTCACTGCAGGAAATGCCGGACAAGGGAATCTGTCTGTACAGTACGGCACAGCTACAAAAAATCTCCCGATCAAAATTATAGATGAAGTCGGGAAATTGACGGTGGCTCCAAGCAGTGTAAAACTAATGAGCGGCCAACAGGTTCAATTGAATGCAAGTGGATTGGATACAACCAATTCACCGGTGATCATGAACAATGCATCTGTCCAGTGGAAGGTATCAGGTGATATAGGGACGGTCTCCAATAATGGGTTATTTACTGCAAAAGATGGAGAGGGTAGTGGATCTGTGGTAGCTTCTTACGGGTCTACTAAAGTAACCATTCCTGTGACCATTGGTGGGAATGTTGTAAAGGTTGACTCTTTAGATACTATCAATAACTGGTCTACCAATAACGCAAGGGCAACTTCAAGTACTTCTTCCACTTCTATACCCAAATACGAGGGAACCCATGCTTTAAAATGGGATTATCAATTCTCTAAAGCTCAAACAGGTACATCAGCGGTTTATCTGGATGCCAAGACCCCTGTCAATCTTGGGGGAGTGCCTTTTAAATTAGGGATGCGGTTATTCGGTGATGGAAACCTTCAATGGGTAAGAGGTAAGGTAATAGATGGAAATGGCACAGAACATACCGTTAATTTTACTGAGGAAAAGGGTCTTACGTGGAATGGGTGGAAATATGTCACTGCTGACATCAATTCCTCATGGAAGGCTCCGATTAAGCTTAAGCAGATCTATCTTGCTCAGCCATATGAGGAGTTAAAGACGAGTGGAACGGTATATGTGGATGAAATACAAGCGGTTTATAGCAGTAGCCACAAAGAGCCTATGTTCAAAGATACAGGCTTGAATTACTGGGCTGAAACAGAAGTTAGCAGTCTGGTGGATAAGGGGATCATCAGTGGTTATCCAGATGGGAAATTCCAACCAGGTACTACTCTGAATCGTGTTCAAGCAGCCATTTTATTAGCGAGAGCAATGGGGATAAATACGAGTTCACAAGTTGATCCTGAATTTACAGATGTTCCTTCTTCTTATCGTTTTTATAACGAAATTGCTGCTGTGGCGAATGCAGGAATTATGAAAGGGAAGAAGGATGGAGAAATTTTTGATCCTTATACCAAGCTGACAAGAGCTGAAATGGCTGTCGTTTTACAAAGAGCGTATAAGCTTCCTGTTGCGGAAGAAAATCCATTTAGAGATAACTATACTTCAAGCTTTGCGTACGATGCTGTAAAAGCACTAGCTGCCAGCGGTGTAACACAAGGATTTACGGATGGCACATTCAGACCGGCGAATCCGATATCAAGAACGGACTTTAGCGTATTTTTATACCGTGCTTTAAAACAATAGAAAAAGCGATGGAGCATTTGCTCCATCGCTTTTTTAATAGAATGATTATTCGTTTGTAGTGGTTGTATTTACCTCTACAATACGGTCTTCTACTTTAGGATTAACAGTTGGAAGAGTTTTTAAGTAGTCTCTAAACATTTCAAAGTCAATGAATCCAGGTTCACTTACTCGTCCATCTTCATAAGCCTTCTTGAACACTTCGTAGTTATCTCCACCTTTAGCAGTGAACGTATTGGTTGCTACAAAGTAAGAAGCATTTTCATCAAGAGGTGCGTAAGTAGAACCATTTTTCACTTCTACAGAAACCACTCTTTCTCCAGCCGGCTTGCTGCTGTCATATTGGAATTTAAGCCCGGAAACCTGAAGGAAAGCACCGCTTGCAGTAGGAGCTGCACTCACGCTGTGTTCTAATGCTTCTGTAATTTCAGCACCCGTTAAGTTCATGATCCCTAAAGAATTTCCAAATGGCATAACCGTAAGGATTTCACCCATTGTGATATCACCTTGGTCAATGGAAGCGCGGATGCCGCCACTGTTTTGTAGAGCAATCACTGTTTCAGGATTAATAGCTTTAGCTTTAGCCAGCATACCATCTGTAATGAGATTCCCCAGGTTTGTTTCTTTCGTACGAACGTTCTCGCGTACACCGTCCAACACAGATACTGCATCAACCCCGATGGATTGATTCTTAAGAGCTTCAATTTGCTCAGCATATGGCTTAAGCATATCTGCAACGATAGGGTCTGCCTCAAATTCTGAAACCTTTAGGAGGCCACCTGCGTATCCAGTAATCATTCCTTCTTCATCGAAAGAAACATCTAATGTCCCTAGAGCCTTACCGTATTCCCCAGTTTGAACGATGATAGTTGGTTCTACTCCATCTTCATTCAAAGTAGGTTCATCCAAAGGAGAGTGGCTGTGTCCGCCTATGATCACGTCGATGCCTTCGACTTGCTCTGCTAATTCAAGGTCATTATCATATTGAAGGCTATCATCATACCCGATATGAGTCAGGGCAACAATTTTATTAATTCCTTGCTCTTCAAAAGCTTCTACCATAGCAGTCGCTCTTTCGATATAGTCCTGGAATTCTACACTGCCTGTGCTTGAAATATCAGGTGTTTCTTCCGTTGTAAGACCAAATATACCGACCTTCTCACCGTTCACTTCTTTCACGATTCCGTTGTAAATCTGCCCATCAGTAGGGTCTTCGGAAATATCGAAGTTTTGTAATCCGTCAAATTTAGCATCTTTTGAGAAATCGACATTTGCACTTACAAATGGGAATTCAGCACCCTTGATGAAATCTGTCAGAGCTTTATGGCCTTCTGCACTAGCCCCTAAATCGAATTCATGGTTACCGAACGTCATGGCGTCATATCCCAAATAATTCATGAATTCTAAATCGGCCTGACCCAGGAATTCATTGAAATAAAGTGTACCAGAGAAGACGTCCCCGGCATCAAGCAGAAGAGCTTCAGGACTTTCGTCTCTTACAGATTGGATAGCTGTAGCGCGTTTCGCAATATCGTCAAGGTTACCGTGTGTATCGTTTGTATGCATTAATGTTAACGTGTAATCAGATTGATCTTCCATAGCCTGATATGCCTTATGTAAGAAGATAGCGAAATCGCCGCGTTTTGCTAAAGAGTCTACACCAAATAAGGTTTCTGTCAGACCTTGAGTAATATCATTGGCTACCATCATACCAACGGCGTTCTTATATCTTGAGTTAACATCTTTGAAAGTAACGTCAGCCATACCATCTAATTGGAAAGCCCTTTCTAACCAAAGGGCGATTTCACCACGGGTTACATGGCTGTGAGAGTCAAACGTTGTACTATTCTTACCTGTTGTAATTCCAGCTTCTTTCAAAGCGTTGACAGCACCAGTGGCGCGTGAAGGAACGTCAAGGAATCCTGATTCAGGAGCAGACTCGGTATCGAGCTCCAATACTTTAGCAATGAGAACTGCAGCATCTACACGTTTGATAGACATATGAGTGCCGAACTGATCTTCCGTTAAACCATTTGCCCCTTTTGAAACAAGAAAGTTTACAGCATCTATATACCTACTGGAAACATCTGTGAATTCTTTTTCGTCAGCTGAAACCATTGGTGCAAAAGCACTTGCTACTAATGTAGCAGTTGTTGCAGTCGCTAATAACTTGTTATAAGATCGCTTTTTCATTATTCTTTGCTCTCCCCTTTGTAAAGTGTTAGTAATAAAAGACAGATTGACAGAATAGAAACTGTCGAATTCAATCAATCTATGTCCATTATATCAGAATCCTACCAGTAATTATTTGAAAAGTTTATTTTTTACAAAAAATTATCTTTTTTACAATATGTAAGAGGACCTATAAAAAAGAAGACTCCTAATCGAGTCTCCTAAAAAAGAACTATGATGATTTAATAGGTCGGACAGCCCATTTTGAAAGATCAGCATCCGTTTTTGTGACCATATCCGCGGGGAAGATAAAAGTCCAGGGTTTAGACGTATTTGCTTTCACTTCGAACTGATCTAATACAAAGGAACCTCTTGCAACCACTTCTTGATTGGAGTCGATGACTTCCAATGGAAGCTGCTGGACTTGAACGGATTTCGGATTCCCGTTTCTGAATAGAATGGTTGTTGCTAACTCACCGTTATCCATGAATTTTGCCTGAATTCCCATCAGATTGAATTCTCTTGGTTTTAATTCAGGGAGACTTCCAACCACTTTTTCGAGTTTGTTCTTTTCTTCTTGTGGTAGTGAATCGTCCCACTTCTGATCAAGATCAAGTCGATGTGGTTGTAATGAACTGACATTGAAAGCGAGTGACCAGCCTTCTGAAGGAACCGCAGTCTTTACAAGTGTTTCTTTCTCAAAAATAAACATCCATGGACGACTGCTTTTACCTGGAATTTTACCTAATTCTTCCAGATTAAATTCTTTTCTTGCCAAAACCGTTTGATCTACATCTAAAAGGAGAAGTTCTACTTTTTCAAGCTTAATTCCTTTAGAAAGGCTATTGCGTAAAAAGGCAGTAACCTGAATCCCCTTTTCATCTTGCCCCAATTCCACTCCGGATAATGATATTTGGTTAGGTTTCAATGGATGCAAGTCATTATTTAGAAACCGAAAAACATACTCTTTTTCCTTTGGAAGATTCCAATTAGGGTGTATGGAAAGTGAGGTAGTGATTTCTTCTTCTTGAGTAATCAGGTGTGTATCATCAACAAGCTCATTTGACGATATCGAGCTGTCACCACCTGTTTTTACTACCTCATCTGCGCTTTTCTTTTTGAAAAAGGTAAACATTTCTTTCACTCCTTTTCTAATGATTCAACTTGTTTCATATGTTTCAGAAGACCTATCCCTTCAAAGGCGATGTTTTTCTCAAGAGAGTAGAACGTGTCAGTAAATAACTCCAACCCTTCCCTTGCATAAATTCGCATAGGGTCTTCCTGTTGATAAGAACGAAGCCCGATGCCTTCTTTAAGCCGGGTCATATTTTCCAAATGTCTGATCCAATGTTGGTCAATATAGCTCATCATGATTTGTGAAAGCGTTTTGTTCAGGTGATCATTCTCTTCAAACGAATCAATGAACTGCTTGGTATGAGTATAGTGTGGTAAAAGCTGGTTTTCGATCTCTTTACGTTCCACAATGTCAGTCGGGACACTTACTTTTTCAATGAAAAGTTGATTTATAACCAGGCTCAGTTCATCGATTCTCCATTCTTCAGGAAGCTGTTCCTCGGGGCAGGTATTCTCAAGTGTGCTTGAATACGTGCTCTCTACCATTCCCTTGAAGATGGGAAGTAATGGCTCCCCGTTTAACGCCTTTTCACGCAAAGTATACATGACATTTCGTTGCTCGTTAATAACATCATCAAGCTTTAAGTTATATTCACGCATGGAATAATTCGCACCTTCAACAATGCGTTGAGTACGTTCTACTAATTCATGTATTCCTTTATTTTCAATAAGACCGTCACTGTTCGCTTTGATTTTCTTAGTGAATTTCTCCAAGTCTTCTCTTGCGAAGCGGCGGAACATATCATCTTCAATTGAGAGAAAGAATTGGCTTGAACCGGGGTCACCTTGTCTACCTGATCTTCCGCGTAATTGGTTATCAATTCGACGGCTTTCGTGTTTTTCTGTCCCCAACACATGTAGGCCGCCTAATTCAGCGACTCCATCGCCCAAGATGATATCCGTACCACGGCCGGCCATATTGGTAGCAATGGTTATTTGACCTCTTTGACCAGCAAGAGAGATTAAGCGGACCTCTTGTTCTACGCTCTTGGCGTTTAGCAGCTCGTAAGAAAGATGGGCCTGATCCAGGTACTTTGCCACTCTTTCAGATTGTAGAATGGAAGTGGTTCCAATGAGTACAGGCTGGCCTTTTTTGTGACGTTCTTTTACTTCTTTCAGTACTGCTTCATACTTTTGTTCCGTTTTTTCATAGACCCGATCCTGCATATCGACTCTGATCTTCGGTTTATTCGTTGGAATCGTAAGAACAAACATATTGTATACTTCTCTGAATTCTTTTTCTTCGGTTTTAGCTGTGCCCGTCATACCTGAAAGAATAGGGTACATACGATAGTAATTCTGGATGGTAATCTGAGCTTGAGATTTATTTTCTTCCGTTATTTCGAGACCTTCCTTCGCTTCAATTGCCTGGTGAAGACCATCACTTAAGGTCCGTCCCTCCATCGTACGACCTGTGAACATGTCCACGAGGAGTACTTTACCTTCATGTATGATGTAATCCACATCACGCTCAAACATGACATGGGCACGAACGGCCTGGATTACATAATGGTAGAGAGTTTGATGCTCAAGCTCATAAAGATTATCTACACCAAAAGCTTTTTCCACTTTTTCAATTCCTGTATCGGTTAAGCTTGTGGCTTTTGTTTCTTCGTCAAATTCATAGTCGGCTTCATTTTTGAATCGTTTTGCAAGTTTGGCAGCAATATAATGAAGGTCAGCACTTGATTGCATCTTTCCTGCGATGATGAGAGGGGTCTTGGCTTCATCGATCAATACACTATCTATTTCATCAATTATGGCATAATGATAAGGTCGTTGAACTTTATCACGGTTATCACGGGCCATGTTATCCCTTAAGAAATCAAAGCCGAACTCCACCCCGACTCCATATGTAATATCTGCCTGATAGGCTTGTTTTTTTGCATCCGTTTCCATTAAAGGCAAATTCAAGCCTACAGTTAATCCAAGAAATTCATGGATTCGTCCTATTTGATCACGGTCACGCTTTGCTAAGTATTCATTTACCGTAATGACATGAACACCTTTTCCTTCTAATGCCCGCAAATAAGAGGAGAGGGAAGCGACTAGAGTTTTACCTTCTCCTGTTGCCATTTCAGAAATACTTCCTTCTGACAGAACTAATCCACCGATTAATTGCACGTCATAGTGTCTCATACCCAGAACACGTTTAGATGCTTCACGGACTACCGCAAATGCTTCTATTGTAATGTCCCCGATCGATTTCCCTGTTTTCAGCTCTTCTTTGAAAGTTTGAGTCATATTCCTCAATTGATCATCAGAATAATTCACAAATGTTTCTTCCATTGCATTTATTTTTTCTACTTGTTTATAATATTTTTTCAATTGGCGCTCAGATTGATTTGTCGCTTTTTTTAATAATTTTATCATTGATTCTCTCTCCTTAATCAGCCCCATGGATATGTACGCCATCATTAGTTAATCTTATCAAAATTGAGAAAAAAAGACTACTAGCTTGTAAAATTAGAAAAATTATGCAACTTGTACGAAAGGTTTGTCGTCTTATAATAGAAGGGTATAAAAAGGATAGGAGTCATACTTTCGTCTCCTTTACTATATTTGTAGAAATTTAGTATATGAAACAATGAAACTAAATGTTATAATCATTTTTGGATTTGCTTTACTGAATACTGAAAATGGCTAGAACTGAGTGATTGGTTCATTTAGATATAAATAGCAAATATGAAATGATCTATTTTTGGATATGATATCATTAAGGAGGTACTACATGGTTTACTTAACCTTGTTTATATGCTTTATTGCCTCGATTATTCTGACACCATTGGTGAAGATGCTTGCGTTTAAAATCGGAGCTACTGATCGACCAAATCAACGAAAAGTACATCAAAAAATCATGCCTCGTCTTGGAGGATTAGCGATATTTCTAAGCTTTGTCATTGGAGTTATTATCCTACAACCTGAGAATGTTTATTCAACTGCCATTTTGGCTGGTGCTTTCATCATTGTCTTAACTGGAATGCTGGATGACATGATCGAACTTTCAGCCAAGTATAAGCTTTTGGGCCAAATCATTGCAGCACTTCTTGTAGTCGTTTGGGGCGGAGCTCAGGTAGAATTTATCAATTTGCCATTTGGTGGTCAAATTGAATTCGGTTTTATGAGCATACCACTAACCATTATCTGGATTGTCGGGGTAACAAATGCGATTAACCTGATTGATGGCTTGGATGGACTGGCAGCGGGTGTTTCTTCCATTGCCCTCATAAGCATTGCTGGAATGGCTGTCATAATGGGTGACACGTTTGTAGCGGTAATGGCTTCCATTCTTCTGGTCAGCACATTAGGGTTTTTATTCTATAATTTCCACCCTGCAAAGATTTTCATGGGTGACACAGGTGCTTTGTTTTTAGGTTATATGATTTCTGTTCTTGCTTTACTCGGATTTAAGAACATTACAGTGGTATCTTTAATTATTCCAATAATAATTCTAGGTGTACCTATTTCAGATACGTTTTATGCGATCATTAGACGTTTTGTGAATAAGCAGCCACTATCTGCTCCAGATAAGTCTCATTTACATCATTGCTTATTGAGAATGGGTTACTCCCATAAACAAACGGTGTTAATAATCTACGCAATAGCAGCACTATTTGGGCTGGCAGCACTTATTTTTGCTCAATCCACCGTTTGGGGCTCGCTTTTGTTCATAACTGTCCTGCTCTTTGCGATTCAGATATTTGTTGAAAGCATAGGCCTCATTGGAAATGATCATCAGCCACTGTTGAAATTCATGAGAACAAAACGAAATAATAGTTAAGAAAAATCGGGTTCGAAAGAAGAACCCGATTTTTTTATTGGTTTATTCTCTGTAGATTCATGACGAAGTATTCATTTTTTTGATTTCACAAAAAAAGATAGCTTAGATTTACTCTAAGCTATCTACATCATTATTATCCTCTTCAGGTTGTTTGTTATCCATTGAAAAATCCTTATTCAGCTCTAAGTGGCTCTTTAAGGTTTCGCTCACTTCATCTAAGTTTTCTTCATCTAAAGACCAGTAATAAGTTCCATCAATATAATCATCTTCTCCTGCGAGAGTCAAGGTTTCTAAATCAAGCTTACCGTTTAAACCATAGCTCGTTAAGGCCTTCATTTCATCAAATGTCATGTTCGTTTCCATATTACTTCCGATTGCTTCGATAATATCATCGTATTTAGAAACTGAATTGGCCGAAACGGCTCTTTTCATAATCGCCTTAATAATTTCCTGCTGTCTTTTACCACGTTCAATATCATTGTCCAGCTTACGCGTGCGTGCAAGGGCTAATGCTTCTTCACCATTCAACCTTTGCTCACCGGGAAGTAAGTGAATGGCGTCATTTTTATCTTCTGAATCTTTTTCGTGGAGTTCATATGGGACATCCACCTTTATTCCATTTAAAGCGTCAATAACATCCATGAAAGCGTAAAAGTTCATTTTTACATAATAATCAACTGGTATGTCTAGGGATTGTTCTACTGTTTCAATCGTAGCTTTTGGTCCACCGAAGTAGTGTGCATGATTAATTTTCGTTTCATACCCTACTTCTGGAATATATACAAATGAATCACGTGGGATGCTTACAAGCTTAACCGTTTTTTCCTTTTCATTAAGCGTGGCAAGCATAAGAGCATCGGATCTGGTCTTATCACCAAAATCACGACTATCGCTTCCGTCAACACCTATAAAAAGAACAGAAACATTATCCACTTCAGGATTCACAGCATTGTCACGTTTATCTGATTTTTCTCTTCCATCCAGGTCCTTATAAGAATTTGAGAAAACCGTTTCTGCTTTCTTGTATAAATAAGCTCCGTAACCAGCGGCAGAAAAGGCAATAAGTAATGCAGGAACAATCAAAAAGAAAAGAACTCTTCTCCTGCGTTTTTTCCTTTTAGCAATTCTCTTATAATGTCTGTCAACGGGCATAGTTATAAAACTCCTTTGTGGGGTGATTGGTAGGTATCTGTTCATTTGTGCTAGCAAGAGTATATGTATATTCAATCGTTGAAGGAAATTAAAAAGTAAAAAACTTAAAAAGAGAAGTCTTTTTATTTATATCCCCCTAAAATCGACTAATTACACCAAATTATATTTTACTATGTATCCTTCTAGCCGTAAAATTATATTTTCATTACAACTGCGAGAGGGACGGACCTCGAAATTCGAGGTCCGTCCCTCTCGGTGAATTAAACGAGCAATTCCAGGTATTCCACATCGCCCTCAGAAATTTCACCCTGCCCATTCGTAAGCTCCGTCATCCAATCCACAAACTGCTCCTTAGACGCTTCCTCCACATACACTTCAACCTCCACAGATTCCAGGTAGTGAATCTCTTTCAGTTGGTAATGAGAGGATCTCACCTCATTTTCCACCTTACCAAGCCATGTATAGTCAATTTTCGTCTTCATCACCCTCATAAGACGTCTTTCGACAATCCCCGTAGCGTTGAGGCCTTCAGACGTAGCACGTCCATACGCCCGGATCAGTCCGCCTGCACCAAGCTTGATTCCACCGAAATAACGTGTCACAACGACGACCGTGTCTTTGAGGTCACGCTTTTTTAACACTTCAAGCATCGGGACACCGGCTGTTCCACTCGGCTCTCCGTCGTCATTCGCTTTTTGAATCAGATTATTTTCACCAATCATATAGGCAGAGCAGTTATGATTGGCATCATGATGCTTCTTCTTGATCGAGGTGATGAATTCCTGTGCCTCTTCCTCGGTTTCAGCACGAGTTACATATGTGATGAATCTGGAACGTTCAATATTGATTTCGTGCTCTCCGTAACCCTTGACGGTATTATAGTGATGTAGCAAACTCATTTCTCCTTTCACCATTGCCGCAGCTTACGACAAAGTACGCACTTTTATCCTAATTCTACTATATAGAAAAATGGTGAAGAATGCACAATTTGAGAACTGTGCAGGATATATTGTCAGGTAAAAACTGGCTCTACATGAAATAATGGTAATACAATGTAATCAAACTTTAATCTCCGACAATATGTGACATGGTATAATGGACGCTGATAGTAATACTTCAGTTGTTCCAAAGCTCTGAAAGGGAAGTCGAATGGTCTAGATAATTCCCATTCATTCTCTTCTATTCCCGGAGCGAATGATCCCTTGGTAGAGGTATTACATAGGAATATGCCTAGATGAATAAAGGAGTTTTGTGATTTTACATGGAATTGATAATAGGTAGATGAGTGGTAGGTCCATGGACATAATGAAATGGCTGAAACTCAAGCTGGAATAACCGATTATTGCTATGTAAGTATAGTTTTTCATGAAGCTTTATTCTGGGTTGACTACTATTGTGGAACAAAAGAGGGGTGTACCGTGTCACTTAAAAAAATAGACACCAAGATGTTAGATAGCATCCTGAAAAAGATGGTCGATACGGTTGACGAAAGTAAGGATGAAATCTTCCAGATTGGCGAACAATGTCGAACTGATTATGAAGATTTGATGAAAGAACTGCTGGAAGTGAAAGAAATGGTCTTGAAAGTGATTGATGAAGGAGATCACCTCCAACAGAAATCGAAGTTTGCCCGACTCAGACTTTCTGAAGTAAGCAAGCATTTTCAAACCTATTCAGAAGATCAGGTAAGAGAAGCGTATGAAAAGGCTCATGACCTGCAAATGAAGCTATCCATGAATAGACAGCAAGAAAAGCAATTGAGGGACCGTCGGGATGAACTCGAAAGACGGTTACACTCACTCGGGGACACGATTGAACGGGCAGAAAATCTTTGCTCACAAATATCCGTCGTTCTCAATTATTTAAATAGTGACTTAAGGCAAGTGAATGAGGCACTGGAGGATGCGAAACAGCGTCAGGATTTCGGCCTTCAAATCATTGAAGCACAAGAGGACGAGCGGAAACGCTTATCCCGTGAGATCCATGATGGTCCTGCGCAAATGATGGCCAACGTCTTAATTCGTTCCGATCTGATCGAGCGGGTTTTTCGTGAAAAAAGCACAGACGATGCCATCAAGGAAATACGCGACCTCAAACGGATGGTCCGCTCAGCCCTATACGAGGTCAGGCGCATCATTTACGACCTCAGACCAATGGCGCTTGATGACCTTGGGTTAATTCCGACCCTCAAAAAATACTTGAGTACAATCGAAGAGTATAACCAGGAGACCTCGATTCAGTTTGTGAATATGGGTCTCGATATCAGACTTCCTTCAAAATTCGAAGTCGCTCTGTTCCGATTAGTACAAGAAAGTGTCCAGAACGCACTTAAGCACGCTGAAGCGTCACATATTCAAGTTAAAGTAGAAGTAAAGAAAGACCAAATAACAGTTGTTGTTAAAGACAACGGCAAAGGATTCGACAAAGACAAACAAAAAACGGGATCCTTTGGCATCATGGGGATGAAAGAACGTGTCGACCTTCTTGAAGGAGACATCACGATTGACTCAAAAGTAGGAACAGGAACGGTCATACTGATCCAGGTTCCACTTAATAAGTAAATTTTTCCAAGGTTTAGGGAGGCGAAAGACATGGCAACAAATATTGTTATCATTGATGATCATCAGCTTTTCAGAGAGGGAGTAAAACGAATCCTCGAATTCGAACCTTCTTTCAACGTAGTAGCAGAAGGCGATGACGGTTCAGAAGCCATGAACCTAGTTGAAACACACGAACCAGATGTTGTCCTGATGGATATCAATATGCCGAAAACAAACGGCGTAGAAGCAACTCGTGAACTGATGGACAGATATCCGGATACGAAGGTCATCATCCTATCCATCCACGATGACGAAAACTATGTAAACCATGCGCTGAAAACAGGAGCACTAGGTTATCTATTAAAAGAGATGGACTCAGAGGCACTGGTTGATGCAGTGAAAATCGTTGCAGATGGCGGTTCCTACGTTCATCCGAAGGTAACACATAACCTGGTAGCAGAATACAAGCGCCTGGCAAACGCCCAAAACTCAGGTGGATTCCAGCAATCCGAAGTTCGCCGCCCGCTTCACCTATTAACGCGCCGCGAGTGTGAAGTACTGCAGATGCTTGCTGACGGTAAGAGCAACCGAGGTATTGGTGAAGGACTGTATATCAGTGAGAAAACTGTTAAAAATCATGTAAGTAATATACTTCAAAAAATGAACGTGAATGACCGTACCCAGGCAGTTGTGACTGCGATCAAGAATGGTTGGGTGGAAGTACGATAAGTACCGGTTAGCTAAATAGAGTATTGTTCATTTGTTGTTGAGAGAGCGGCCCTTCTTTGAGAAGTGCCGTTTTTTTGGTTTGTTTGTTGGAGTTTTGGATGGGTTTCGGGCTTGGGATTGACTGTTTTAGTTGGAAATGGGATTTTCGATGGTCTTGAAAGCCGGATAAGGAGGTGAAATTCCTGATCGAGGATACCCTCGCGGAGGAATTGATCCCATTTGGGCTGTTTTCAATCCCGATTTCAAATATTTAATCCTGTGGGTGGTTTATTGATCCTTATTTTAATTAATTAATCCTCTTTTTAAATAATTGATCCTATATGTCGAATTTTCTTTACGTGTATGTAAGCGTTAGGCCAAACCAAGACCGGGATCTCATCTCTGACAACAGGTTTATTAAAATAACGTATCACCAAAAAATCCACTCCCCAACCAGGAAGTGGACTCATCTTAATGCTTTCTCCGCGCAAAATCAACAAACCGGAACATATCCAACCGGTGGCGCGATTCCGTATACTCAAACAATGTTGCATCTTTTAAATGGACAAAATTCTTCACGACCACCACATGATCATATCTATCTAAATCAAGATATTCACGGTCCTCATCGGTACACTCTTCCACGACAATCTCTTTTTTGGCAAAATCGATTGGAAGCTCGAGTTCACCCTCCAGATATTCATAAATGGAGTTCTCGCATATTTCTTTCGTCAACAAAGGGACTTGTTCTTTCAGAAAATAGGATTTATCCAATATAATTCTTTCCCCGCTGATTTGACGGGAGCGGACGACTTTCCAAACTTCAGCATTTGGAGGAGTCTCGAGCTGTGAAGCTACCTGATCATCCGCACCGATCAATCCAAAGTCATGAACGAATGTCTCAATCTGATCCCGGCCCATCGAGGTCTGCAGCTCCTTAAAGCTCACAAGCCCCGATATAGGAAAGCTCATCCGCGACACATCCAATACGAGGGACCCTTTTCCACGCAGCTTCTGAATGAACCCTTTTTGTGCCAATAATGTAAGCGCTTTACGGATAGTCTCACGTGAAGTGGCATACATCACCGATAGCTCGTTTTCCGATGGCAGGATCGAACCCGCAGTATAGGTACCATCCTGTATTTTTTCAGAGAGATCCTCGAAGATTTGTTTGTATTTATTGCTTTTCGTCATAATATCACCTGCTATTATTTTACCATAATTAATAGAAAGAAATGAGATTGAACTTGAGTGTTGTGAATATTTTCAATAGAATGGAGATAGCGCAAATTTTAGAAAAGGGTGAAGAGCATTGTCGAAACAGCATTGGAAGAAAATCATGTTGGGAATTGGCATGAGTACATTACTATTGGGTGCTTGTGGTGCAGACGAAGAGAAGAAGGAAGAGAACACAAACAGTACGGAAGAGGTAAAGCCAAGTGAAGACCCGGCAACAGACGAAGCGGCATCTCTGAATCAGATGACACAAATCGTTGAGGATGCGGGCGAGTTGAAAGAAGCAGAGGGTATCCCGGAAGAAGAAAAAACGGCGATCAACGAAGCCTTTGATCAATATATCAATGCATTTAACGAAGAAGACTTTGAATCATACATGAGTGTCATCTCGAAGACACCGGTGAATTTCGAATACGCGGACGAAGAGCGCTATGTGAAACAGATCTTTGACTCCGTCGATTCAAAGCGTACGGTTGAAAACATGAAGATCATCAATTACACTGCAGGTAAAAAAGCAGATGTTTATGCTGATATTGAAGCGACGACGAAGGACCCGAACAGTGATAAAGAAGTGACCCGTTCCGGTAAGCAAGTAACCGTCTTCCATAAGAAAGAAGATGGATGGAAGGTTGCGGCGATTTTCTTTTTAGCTAGTGAAGGGGAAGAGGAAGCGGCTGAATAAAAATGAAAGGCTGTGCTCGAGCGCAGCCTTTCATTTTTTATTTCAACCGATGGTACTGGTTGAATAGTTCATCAAGTTCCTGACTAAGTTTCACGGTTTCGGGATATGAGAAACCATGGTATAGTGCAAAATATTTAAGTTCGAGGCGCTTTGTTTCTATTTCTTGCAAGAGAGTTTGAACTTTGGTTGTACCGTTCATTGCTGGAACTCCTTTTAGCTTTATTATCCCATAATAGAGAATAAATGTTAACTATGTAATTAAATTGGTTTACTAATTTAAAATCTTCTTGAAAAATTTGGAACGCACCAGGAGTAATATGGTGGCAAAGCTGTAGTTGGAAATACTCGAAGCAACCAATGCCATAAACGGCTGGTCGGGTAAGTCTCCTTTTGTGAAAAAGTTAAGGCTTATGATAAATAGGGAGAAGGTACCGCTAAGCATCGTTATGATGGCGAAAAGCAATAACCCTGATCGGATGATCTTTCTTTTTCTTGTAGGCTGTTTACCCTGAACAGTCTCCTGCTTACTGCTGACTTTATTTCGTAAAAAATGTCTAATCATAAGAGCTACTGCACAAAGTCCATAAACGAAGCCGGCCCATATAAGTATCGCAGGTAGATGTGAGCGGAGATCATTCTTTGGTATCCCCCAAAATAGTAAAACCAGCAATGTGATCGTAACCATCAAACCGACGAAAATAGAAAAAAGCAATAATGATGATAGTATGATCTTTAGTGGTATTTGTCTATTCACTTCATTTCTCCTTTAAAAAACTTCATTCGTACGATTAATGAGATTGCACATGTCCCGTAAATGTAAATCCCCATCATGGAAAGAGGGAGGGCTACGCTTGAAATTTGGTCTTTTGGGATGACCCATAGCAATAATACAGTCAACATAACGGTCCCGCTTATCCCAATCAGGATTGGGTACAATAATAACGCGAATTTTATCGCTTTTTTAATTTTGCTGTTCATAAGGATCCTTTCTAACGGAAGTTGTATAGCACAATACCCATAATTTTACTAATTTAATCCTAAAAAAATAACGTTTAGGGACCCATACCCTAAACGTTATTTTACCTTATTTAGTCAATCGAAACACGACAGACTCATAGGGACGTAGCGTCAGATTCTCATACACATTCGCTGAATCTTCATAATTTGATAGCAGAATCTCGCTTGTCCAACCGTCCACATTTACCTCATCAGGAAGGTTGAATTTAGACTCATGCCCATAAAAATTATTCACTACAAGTAACTTCTCATCGTTAACATTGCGTAAATAGGCAAAAATATCAGGATGATCTTCAAGAATCAGCTGATAGTCCCCGTCCACGATGATGTCATATTCCTTACGGAGGCGGTTCAATTTCTGATAGTGATAGAACACAGAGTTCTCGTCTTTCAGCGCTTGATCAGCATTGATTTCCTGATAGTTTTTCGCGACCGGAATCCAAGGAGTGCCGCTCGTGAATCCGGCATTTTCTTCACCATTCCACTGCACCGGCGTTCTTGAGTTGTCACGTGACTTGTGACGCAGGATCTCTAATATTTCTTCTTCAGATTTACCTTGCTCTTTTAAAATATTGAAGATGTTGATGGACTCAACATCACGATACTCATCGATGCTTGTGAATTTCGGATTCGTCATCCCGAACTCTTCTCCTTGATAAATATAAGGAGTACCCTGCATCATATGGATCGTCGTCGCAAGCATCTTCGCCGATTCATTACGGTACTTATCGTCATTGCCGTAGCGGGACACGATACGTGGCTGGTCATGGTTGCACCAGAACAGGGCGTTCCATCCGCCGCCTTTATGCATTTCACGCTGCCAGGTAGACAGGATGTCCTTCAGCTTAAGAAAATCAAAGTCAGCAATGGACCATTTCTCGCCATTAGGGTAATCCACTTTTAAATGGTGGAAGTTGAACGTCATGCTGAGCTCGTTCCGGTCAGGATGTGAATACTTGATACAGTGATCAATTGTCGTAGAAGACATTTCTCCAACCGTCATGATGTCATATTGAGAGAAGACTTCCTTGTTCATTTCCTGCATATAGTCATGGACCTTGGGACCGTCTGTATAAAACTTTCGTCCGTCTCCAGGTGCGACCGAACCGCCATCGTCCGGGAAGTCCTGATCCTTGGAGATAAGGTTGATCACGTCCAGGCGGAAGCCGTCGACGCCTTTTTTCAGCCAGAAGTGCATCATGTCATAAAGCTTCTTGCGGACCTCATCGTTTTCCCAGTTCAAGTCAGCCTGAGTCACGTCAAAGAGGTGAAGGTAGTACTGACCCGTTTCCTCATCATACTGCCAGGCGTTGCCGCCGAACTTGGACTGCCAGTTGGTCGGCTCGGAACCATCCGGCTTGCCGTCCTTCCAAATATAGAAATCGCGGAAGTCGTTATCCTTCGATTTACGGGACTCAATGAACCACTGATTCTCCGTGGATGTATGGTTGATCACGATATCCATGATGATCTTGATTCCACGCTGGTGAGCCTGTTCCAGTAGCTCATCGAAATCTTCCATCGTCCCATACTCATCGTGAATACTGAAGTAATCACTAATGTCGTAACCATTGTCGCGCTGAGGGCTCTTATAAATAGGCGTCAGCCACACCACATCAATCCCAAGCTCCTTCAAATAATCCAACTTCGCCGTGATTCCCTTAATATCCCCAACGCCATTCCCCGACGTATCATAAAAACTCTTCGGATAAATCTGATACACAACCGACTTCTTCCACCAAGGCTGCTTCATACCTAAAACACCATCCTAGATTTAATTTTGAGGGACGGACCTCAATCGATTTCACTTATACACCATCATGGCCGTCAAACATGATTCTTCTGCGATTTTGCTATCATAAGGTCCGTCCCTGCATCACGGAAGAGGGACGGACCTCCAACACATATTCCTCTGATTTTCAACCCATGAGACCGGACACTCCGCACCACTGCAAGCTTTGTGAAGGTCCGTCCCTAAACAAAAGGGAGACAACCATCCATTACACACAACCTGAACAGGTGTGGCTAGAATTGATTTGTCCCCCTTAGTTTAACTTGTATATACAAGTTGTTACAACTGTTTTCTCTATTTATTGATTATACGACTTCGTTTTTGCTGAATTTAGACCAGATCATGGTTAGGACGAATGGTACGACGATGGCGATGACCATTCCGATTGCGAATGGTACCCAGTATTCTGATTTAATTGAAAGTATACCAGGCAGTCCACCAACACCGATGGAGAATGCTTTCGTACTTGTCATTGCGAGTAATACCCCACCAATTGCAGAACCAATCAATGCTGAGATGAATGGATATTTATAGCGTAAGTTAACTCCGAACATAGCCGGCTCCGTAATTCCGAGATAAGCCGATAGAGCAGAAGTACCTGCCAACCCGCGGAGCTTTTCGTTTTCTTTCTTCGCCACAAACATCATGGCAAGTGCTGCAGATCCTTGAGCAATATTCGATAGTGCCAGGATCGGCCATAAGAACGTTCCGCCTGCGTTCGATACAAGCTGTAAGTCCACTGCCAGGAACGTATGGTGCATACCCGTGATAACCATCACTGCGTACAATCCACCATATAGAAGTCCACCTAACCAGGACACGTGATCAAACACCCAAACAACACCATCTGTCAGCATGTTTCCAAGGAAGAATGTCACAGGTCCGATCAGGATGAATGATGCGAAACCAGTAATCAGTAAGGCCACTGGGGCTACCACTAACAATTTAATCGAGTCATGAACCCGTTTATCCAGGAACTTTTCAATTTTAGCTAATAATAATGAAGCAAATAAGATCGGTAACACTTGTCCTTGATAGCCAATTTTGTCGACTTCCAGACCAAATAGATTCCACGTCGGAATTTCTTCAGCTGTACCATAAGTCCAAGCATTAAGTAAATCCGGATGTACAAGCATAAGACCTAATACGATACCAAGTAATGGACTTCCGCCAAACCGCTTAACCGCCGACCAACCGATGAGTCCCGGTAAGAACACGAAGGCCGTATTCGCGATCAGATTAATAATGTTCGTCAGATCCGCCCATTGCGGGTACACATCAATAACTGAAGTATCTTTATCATAGAAAATCCCCGGCCCGGTCAAGATATTATTCAGACCCATCAACAAACCGGCCGTTACGATCGCAGGCAGAATCGGAATGAAAATATCCGCTAACACCTTGATCGCACGCTGCAATGGATTCAGGTTTTGAGTGGCAGCGTCCTTCACATCCTGCTTGGAAGCCTGCTCAATCCCCGTTTCCTCTGCTAACATTTGATACGCTTTATTTACAAGACCTTGTCCGATGACAACTTGGAACTGACCGTTGGAAGAGAACGAACCCTTCACCAGATCAATTGCTTCTAATCTTTCTTTATCAACCTTTTTCTCATCATTCAGTACCAGCCGAAGACGAGTCACACAATGAGTGGCCGTGCGGATATTATCCTTACCGCCAATCGCTTCAATAATTTCCAGAACGTCTTCACGTTTCACGCTCATGAAATTCCCTCCTTTAGGTATGGTGCATGGCAACTCTCGAAAAATGTCGAAAGTTATCTTGAACCCGCTTTCATTTCTATTAATGGAATTCCCCTAAATAGTATGTGGAAAACGCTTCTGTCTATGCTTTCGTAAAAAACTCCCGATAAAACGAAACGCTTTCATTTAGTAGGGGGCTTGTTGTATATACAAGATATAGTTTTATTGTATTCATGTATATACAGGTTGTCAATGAAAAAGTGTAGCCGTTTTCATTTGGGGGATTGTCATCTCATATATAGGTGGTTGTACCAGAATAACGAGAGTTGGAAATAGGACCATAAAGTACCAAACCTTATTATGCTGGGGTTTCTTCCTTATTTTTCTTCAGATAAGAATATTAGCCTATTAAAATATCAGTCTTCTTCCTCCATAATGGACAAGCAACAAAATTCGACATTATCGACAAAGGAGACATTTTTTTGAAGAAAACCATTATTGCCTTTACTACTGCTGCATTACTTTCGTCAGTTGCTGTCAATTCATCGGAAGCGGCTTCTTACCGCGTTCAATCAGGGGATTCCCTTTCGGTGATTGCCTATAAATATGATACATCTGTTTCAAACCTAAAGAGCTGGAATAACCTGAGCTCGGACATGATCTATGTAAACCAAGTCCTTGAAGTATCAGCAACAAGCACTTCTTCCAAAACATACACCGTTCAATCAGGGGATTACCTGTCAAAAATCGGTGTCAAATTCGATGTGTATCTGGCTGAACTTAGAGCATGGAACAATCTAAAGAGTGATGTCATTTTTCCTGGTCAAACGCTGGTCGTTTCTTCAGGAGGAACAAGCACGCCGCCGACTGCTCCAACGGGATCTAGTACATACACGGTCCAATCGGGTGACACGCTGTCACATATCGCAGTCCGTTATGATGTAAGCGTTTCTTCCATCAAGTCATGGAACGGATTAACTTCCGATAACATTTATGTCGGTCAAAAGCTTTCCATTAAAGGAACATCAGACGGTGGAACGCAAACTCCGTCATCAAATGTAGTCGACATCGCGAAGAAATATGTAGGAACTCCATACGCATGGGGAGGAACATCACCTTCAGGCTTCGATTGCAGCGGATTCATCTATTACGTATTTAACCAAGCGGGACAATCGATTGCACGTACGAACACAGATGGCTACTATAGCAAATCATCTTTTGTTTCGAGCCCAAAAGCAGGCGACCTGGTATTCTTTGAGAATACGTATAAAGCCGGCATCAGCCATATGGGTATCTACCTTGGGAACGGAGAATTCGTCCACGCTTCAGACAGCGGGGTAACGATTTCGAAGTTAAGTAATACGTATTGGAATCCTAAGTTTGTTGGGTATAAGCGATTTAACTAATTCTATGGAGCGTCCTGCCTGGTATGGGTGGGGCGTTTTTTTTTGACTTAGGACTATTTCCGAGGAAATTCGACACGGAGGATTAATTAATTGAATAGAGGATCGATAAATTCAAATCGTGATCAATAAATTCCTAACAGGATAAATTATCCGAAATCGGGATTGAATATATCTTAAACCAGATCAATTCCCCCTCGAAAGCATCCCTCGATAATGAATACCACCCCAACAACCGGCCTCCAGTCCCCGTGCAGGATCAAACTCCAGCTAAAACAGATAATCTAAAGCTATTTTCTATTAAAAATCAGAGCAAACCGTCTCAAAATCAAACCCGTAAGATACGCTGTTTCAACCACGGAGCCTCTGCCTGTTGACGCAGGTGGGTGAGCAGTCCTCAAATCCGGGGTGCAGCCACTTGTCCAAGACGGCACACATCCAAGCAATTGAAGATTACTTCCTCCTTATCAAACCCACCCTCACCAATCAGGAACTGCGAAACTTTCTGAACCTATCATCACCGAAATCAGCCACACTGATCCTGCAATCTCTGAACCTAAAAACAGCCGGCTCCACAAAAGATACCGTCTACACCAAAATCTTCACATGAAAAAACCGCCCGGAATCAAAGATCCCACGGCCCATAAACCATCTATTTATAACTATACACACCATGCGCCACTCTTACTTCCAATACATCCATCCACCAAGCACCACACAAGGAGCCACCACAACAGCCATCCCTAGAAACGCAGAACCTGGAGAGGTATCATATAAGAATCCACCGATAAACGTAAGCATCGCCGTACTCAATCCCATACCCAACGAAGTATACACTCCCTGGACAGCCGGGATGTCCTTGCTCTCCAATTCTTCATAAATTAATCGCATAAAGGCAAAATGGGTCAATCCGAAGGTTAGTGAGTGAAAGATTTGGGTAAAGATGAACACAGGGGTGCTGGGGAATAGGAACAACAATGTCCAACGCGTCACAGCAGCCCCTGCTGATATCACAAACATGACCAAAATGCTTTTCCCTTTTAACAAACGATCTGAAAATGCGAAGAACAGAATTTCAGAAAGCACGGCAATATTTAAAATGACACCGATATAAACGGCGCTCACATCTAATTTTTTCAAATAAGTACACCATAATTATAGTAAGAAGCATGAGCTCCCTGAGTCAGCACGACCATCGCCCAGACAAACTTACGGGATTTCAGCGGTCCCCGGTATGAAAGCTTCTCCTGACCGCTTGTCCCACTCATGGACTGAGCTAACTTTGCCAACGAAGACAGCAATATCACCACAATCCCACCGAACAGCAGATACATCACTGCCCCTCCGTAAATACAGACGTCAAAAACCCAACCGTAAGTAGTGCAACCGTATATCCAATCGATCCCCAGGAACGGCTCCGACCGTAATCAATGCCATCTTCCTTCATCATGACAGCCGCCATGCTTTCAACCATCGGAAGCATCATCAGATACACCAGGCTGAATAACACCATACAAATCAAAATCATCCCAAAAGAGTTCATAGGCAGGAACAGCAACAACGATGCTCCGGAAATCAACACTAGCCACCTTTATAACCGACCAAGAGAAACAGTCTCACTCAACTTCGAAAACAGAAAAAAGCTTGAAAACGACCGCGCAATCATTCCAACCGCAATCACCGTACTTGCAGCCGATATGGAAAAGTCCTTGCTTTCCACCAGCCACGCTGTCCAATAAGGTATGAAAATTCCCTAAGTGAAAAAATCGCAAAGAACTGAACGGACAACCACGTCTGATTCTTCAAATCTATCAAAACTCCCTTTTGTAGACTGGAAATCAATTTACAAACATAGAGTCATTAAAGCAGTTAACCCATGAATACAACCACTCTAGCGACTATCTTTTTACTAATCTCGTTTTACATAAATGTACAAATTTTTGCAGGACAATCAGACTATAAAATAGAAGAAGTAACGATGGATATAGAGAAACAAGGGGGTATTTCAGTGAAACGAAAATACGTTGGAATCATTATCGGTAGCGTACTACTTGTAACAGCTCTTGGGGTGTATATAGCGTTAGGTAGTTTAAATCAGAACCCTTTTGATAGCGAAGCAAACATACACAACAATGTATCCACTGCTGGTGTGGAATCAAATTCATCACAAAAAATAAGCGGGGATGAAAATCCCTTCGGAGAAAAAGTGAGTACTCCGTTTAATGAAGGTCTAATGCAACAGTACATACATGCCATGAGTCATCAAAAGGTTGAAGCGGATGAAAAGTGGTCCTTTTTTGAAATTACAGACGACAGAATTGATTTCCTGTTATCTCAATTAGAGGTCAACAACTATAAGCATGAACATACCTATAAAGAAATCCTGATCAGCTGGAAGGATGGAGATTTTTCAGAGGCCGTAAGACACCACAATGCAGTATGGAGGATTCAAGAAGGGACGGTCGGTTTGGCCACCGGATTATTATCCTCTAAAGAAGAAGATGCATATATCGAAAGTAGAAAAAAAGAATCAAGATAACATTTTTTGAAATATTGAGTTTTAAATATATAAATTGGGGAAAAGTTTTACTACATTTTACAAAAAGGAGGGCGATTGAGGTGTCCATGCTTTACGCAAAAGCTCGTGAGATGTTTGAAAAGGATGCTAGGGAGACCAATGAATTAGAAGCGGCAAGAGTAAGAAAGTATCGCAGATTAAAGCCTGTCCCGAGTGTAAAAAAATAATAATTTAAAAAATGGACGATTCATATTTAAACCAGACTATGGGACAAGTAGGCTGGTTTTTTTTGTGTTCAGAAAGTATATCTTTTTGTTCAAAATTAGGATAAAATGGAACCGAAATATGTTATAACGTCTATTTAACTATTAAATTATACAACCTGGGGAGGAGGAAGCGAATTGGCCAGATTATATATAGCTTTAATTGGTTTAAGTCTCATTTGGGGGATGTCGTTCGTTTTTATCAAGTGGATGGTGGATCCCGTTGGGGTGTGGGGGACGGTATTCTTACGCTGTTTAGCCGGTGCACTTGTGCTTCTTCCGATCTTTTTCATACAGAGGAGAAAAGGGGAGAGGAAATCCCTCCCTATTTGGAAGCTGATCGTCGTTGGGATTGGTAATGCGGCGTTACCCTGGACCCTGATCGCTTTAAGTGAAACACAGATTAATAGTAATACTGCCTCCATTTTAAACGCAACGACTCCCATTTGGACGGGGCTCGCAGGATTTTTATTTTTCTCTGTCATACTGACCGGGTATCAATGGATTGGAATTTTCGTTGGATTTATGGGGATTCTTGTCCTGATGAATTTCGAGGTGAGTGGGATTTTTACTTCTGATTTTGTAGGGGTAGGGACGATGGTGCTTGCAACAATGAGTTACGCGTTTGCTTCACAGTTCACGAAAAAATACCTGGCTGGAACGAGTGTAGTGGTGATTTCTACTTTTCAGCTGTTGATTGGGGCAGCGGTAGGCTTTGTGGGAATGATGTTGACCAATCCGATCTCAGTTGGAGACTTGTTAACAGGAGAGGTCATCCTGGGGATAGTAGGGTTAGGCTGTTTAGGATCAGGGGTAGCAACGCTTCTTTATTTCTATCTCATGACGAATGGAAGTCCGGAATTTGCATCGACTGTTACGTATTTGATTCCGGGTACCGCGATGATTTGGGGATTCGTTCTTCTGAGGGAACCTGTCACGCATAACCTGATATTAGGATTACTCATCATTTTTGCAGGAGTATTCCTATCGTCAAGAAAATCGAAAAAAATTGTCACCTCGTTGCCGGTTGGCACGAGGTAAGACCTTTAAACAAACGTTTGATTAGGACATGAAATCCCTTGTACTATATGGGCTCGCGGTCTTAAACAAACGTTTGTTTAGTTTTGTGGAGCCGAAACTCCCGAGAAACTAATGCAAACCAACTTGTTTTCATATAAAATGAATAGGATACATAAGGTAGACTAGACAAGCTCGCAGCACGGGCTATAAAAATAAACAATAAGGATGGTAATTCTATGAAAACGGCAATTGTAACGGATAGTACCGCCTACATCCCGAAAGAATTGCGTGATCAACTGAACATACATATGATTCCTCTCAGCGTCATTTTCGGAGGAGAAACCTATCAAGAAGAAGTTGATATTACGGCAAGTGAATTTTATGAAGAGGTCAGCACCCAGGAAAAGCTTCCAACCACTTCACAGCCTCCAGTCGGAAAGTTCGTCGAGCTATTCGAAAAGCTTTCAAAGGACTACGACGCCGTCATTTCCATCCATCTATCCAGTGGAATCAGCGGAACGTACCAAGGCGCCGTCCAAGCGGGGGAAATGGTCGAGGGCATTAAAGTGTATCCCTATGACTCGGAAATCAGCTGCATGATCCAGGGCTTCTATGCCATTGAAGGGGCCAAGCTTGGTCGTGAAGGGAAAAGTGCTGAAGAAATCGTTGCGTTATTGGATGAAATGAAGCAGTCGGTACAGGCATACTTCATGGTAGATGATTTGGCTCACTTGCAGCGCGGAGGCAGGCTATCGCAAGCTCAGGCGATCATCGGAAGCCTTTTACAGGTGAAACCATTGCTTCATTTTGTTGATAAAGTGATTGTTCCGTTTGAAAAAATCCGTACGAAAAAGAAAGCGTTGAAGCGGGTAGAGTCTTTGCTTGAAGAAGCTGTTTCTTCCGGAGAAGAGTTTCAGGCATCGATTATCCATGCGAATCGTGAAGAAGATGCGATTGAGTGGAAGAATGAGCTTCAAGAGAAGTATCCGAATGTGGAGTTCAATGTAAGTGTTTTCGGCCCTGTGATCGGTACTCATTTAGGTGAGGGATCGATGGGGATGGGTTGGGCTCGGAGGATGAGTCGGTAGTTTTAGTTGTACCAAGTACAATCCCGAACTCCCCGGTGCCAGGCACAAAACAACGTTTTTGTGCCTGGCACTATTTTTATTAGGCAGGATTTTTACAACCTTATGTAGAATACATCACTATCCCAAACTAGGAGTGATGTTTTTGCGCTTTGCTTTTGCAGATGATGAATTAATACCGGAACCCCTTATAGAACAGGGAACCGCCGTTCTACAAAGAATCTCAGATTTCCCGTTCCTTCCACCTCAACCTCTCAACCCGTCTTTTCATTTTTCACCAGAGCTTCAATCCTTTCTTAGCGGACGTTCACTGCTATTGGACGAAATTCCATTTTCAATCGACACCCTACAAGAACACTATGTGAATGGCTATGTTTCCTACCAAAAAGGTATGGAAAAAAGCTGTTGCCACCGTTGTGGAAACAACAGACCCCATTTATTCGCTTCATATTCCTGCTCCAGATGCCACACCCCGTGCACCTACTGCCGTAACTGCATTATGATGGGCAGGGTATCGGAGTGCACACCACTCATAACCTGGAAAGGACCTGCGCCAACATCAGAAACGACTCCCACTTTTAAATGGTCCGGCACTCTCTCGGAAGCGCAAAAGACAGCTTCTGAACAAATGGTTTTGGCCGTTAAAGAAAGGAAGGATTTGCTCGTTTGGGCGGTGTGCGGGGCTGGAAAGACCGAGGTTCTCTTTGAAGGAATCCATGAAGCTCTTAGGGAGAATAAACGGGTATGCATTGCCGCACCTCGAACGGATGTCATCCTTGAATTGTCTCCACGGATTAAAAAGGTGTTCCCTGATACAGGGGTGACCACCCTTTATGGAGGATCGGATGAACGGAACACCTATGGCCAGCTTGTTCTATCCACCACCCACCAATTGTATCGATTTCAGGACGCCTTTGATGTCATGATCATTGATGAAGTCGACGCCTTTCCATACTCCTACGATTCTTCTCTGCAATGGGCAGTGGAAAAAGCTCGTAGACCCCAGTCCTCGATGATCTACCTTACAGCTACCCCGGATAAAAAAACACAGAAACAGTGTGCCAAGGGGAATAGAAACTTTATCCAGATTCCTGCCCGTTTCCACCGCCATCCCATACCTCTACCAAAGTTTGTTTGGTGTGGTCTTTGGAAAAAGTCTTTGAAGAAAAATCGAATCCCACATCCTTTGAAAAAATGGACATTATCAAAACTCCACCAATCCAAACAAGCCCTCATTTTCTTCCCGACTGTCGAACTTATGGAAAAAGCCCTGCCATTATTTCAAGAAATGAATCCCCTTATCGAATCTGTCCATGCCGAAGACCCTGACCGAAAAGAGAAGGTAGTGAAAATGAGAAACAAAGAGACTCCGATTTTATTGACCACCACCATTTTAGAGCGGGGTGTGACGTTCCCCAATATCGATGTCGCGGTCCTTGGGGCAGAAGAAAAAATTTTTACGGAAAGTGCCCTCGTGCAAATCGCTGGAAGAGTAGGGCGCAGTGCTGACTATCCAAAAGGAGACATTATCTATTTTCATTACGGCCGAACGGGTGAAATGATCAAAGCTCTTCTTCATATTGATCAGATGAATGAGGAAGCCAGAAAAAGAGGTTTGATAGATGAAAAATAACTGTTTAAATTGTGAGAATGAATTGGTTGAGGTTATGTCCTGGAGAGGGTTCTTTTACAGGGAACCGCAATTTCTGTGTGATGAGTGTATTAAACAGCTGGAGAAAATAGAAGGGAAGCGTTGTTTGGGCTGCTCCCGGTCATTAGACGATCTGGTTCAGCGATTAATTAAGGGTGAAATGTGCCTGGACTGTCATCGATGGGAAGTGGATCCTGAGTGGAAAGGGATTCTACATCAGAATTTTTCATTGTATTTTTATAATGATTTTCTTAAAGACTATCTGGCAAAGTATAAGTACCGCGGGGATTACGTGTTGGCAAAAGCGTTCTCGCATACTATTAAATCCTATCTCGCTAAAGCGGATTACGACCTCATCATTCCCATCCCTCTAAGTGATGAACGCCGTTATGAGAGAGGGTTCAACCAATCTGTCGCTCTACTGGAGGAAGCAGAGGTCCGTCCCTCCACCATACTCACACGATTGCATTCTGAAAAACAGTCGAAAAAGTCAAGGAAGGACCGTCTTCGTCAGGAACAGGTTTTTCAGTTGGTTGGATCGGATCTGAACAATAAATCGGTTTTGCTTTTTGACGATATTTACACGACGGGAACGACCTTGAGGCACGCGGCAAAGCTCTTGAGGGAAGCGGGGGCTGAAAAGGTATCTTCCCTAACTCTTGCCAGGGGTTAAAGTAATCTCTATTTATGCCGATATAACGGATAAGAGAAGCTTTATCGGGAGGAACCAATCATGTCAGAAATCATCAATTGTCCACGATGTAACGCGATTTTTATGAGAAATAAATTCCGTGATGTATGCGACAAATGCTATAAAGAAGAAGAAACGATGTACGAGACTGTCTATCAATTTTTAAAAAAGCGGGAAAACCGTGCTGCCACAATGGATCGTGTCATAGAAGTGACGGGGGTGGACGAGGAACTTCTATATAAATGGGTAAAAAAAGGCCGTATCCAGACAAGACAATTTCCGAATATGGGTTATCCTTGTGATAAATGCGGGAAGATTATAGGGACGGGTAGGATCTGCAGTGAGTGTTCATCTGAACTTGCCAGTGATTTGAAAAAGTTCGAAACCGAGCAGGAATGGAAGAATAAATCCCAGGAATCGGGTCAGAGAACGTATTACACCATGAGAGATAAGAACTAGAAGGTTGGCACATAAATCAGGAAAAACTAACCAGACTGTAAAACTAAACAAACTGCGTTTTTATCCGATATACTAGGTAGAAACAATGGACGTGATGAAAGCGAGGAGAAAATGATGAAGATTAACAATATCGGCAATCAGAACATCAATCCTTATAAGCGTAATCTTAACAAGATGGATCAGGTCGGCAAAACGGAAAAGAACGCATCCGACAAAATTGAAATATCATCTGCCGCCAAAGAAATGCAGGAGGTTTCAAAACTCGGCAAAGAGCGCCAGGCTAGAGTGGAAGCTTTAAAAGATCAGGTGCAGAGCGGGAACTACACCATCGATCCGAGAGCCATTGCTAAAGGATTGAAGAATTTCTATAACGGACAATAAAAAGGGAGCGAACAAACATGTCAGCAACCAATCTAACGACAACACTTGAAAAACTATATAAGCTGCATAAAAGTTTGTTCGATCTTTCAATGGATAAAACGGACGTCATCAAAAAAGGCGATATGAGTGAACTCGATCGTGTATTGAAGGATGAACAAAAGCATTTAGCTGCCATCAATACGGTGGAAGCTGAGCGGCAACGGGAATCTAGTCACTATCTTCAATCACGGGGAGTACATTTGAACGAGGCGCCAACAATATCTCAATGCATCGAGTACAGTTCCCCTGATGAACAAGAAACGCTAGCCCATTGGCAGCAAAAACTGGTCGACATCATCGGAGAGTTGAAGGTTCAAAATGAGCTGAATCAAAAGCTTGTCTATCAATCTCTTCAATTCGTAAATATGAATCTATCCATGACGCAACCACAGCCGGATCAAACAACGTATTCCCGTCCAAACGGTGAAAAAAAATCACCTGCAAGTCGATCCATGTTTGATTCGAAAGCATAGCACTTACTAATTGAAACGGAGGCAACACCATGCGATCCACTTTTATGGGCCTGGAAACGGCAAAACGAGGCATGTACACCCAGCAGGGCGCCCTTTATACAACCGGACACAATATCTCCAACGCAAATACCCCTGGATATACCCGTCAACGAGTCAATTTTGAACAAACGACACCTTATCCTGCCCCCTCTATGAACCGTCCGCAAATCCCAGGTCAAATCGGAACGGGAGTTGACGCCGGTTCGATCCAACGCGTGCGTGATTCTTTCCTGGACATGCAGTATAGAGGTGAAAACCAAAAGCTTGGCTACTGGGAAACAAAAATGGAAGCGATGAAGAAGATGGAAGAGGTCATGAACGAACCGTCCGATTCAGGCTTATCTAAAACGATGGATATGTTCTGGCAGTCCCTTCAAGATCTAGCTGTTAACCCATCCAACTCAGGTGCCCGGTCAGTCGTTGTCGAGAGAGGAAAAGCTGTTGCTGAAACATTCAATTACTTATCGTCATCCTTAACAAGTGTCAGAGGCGATTTGAAAAATGAGCTGTCTGTCAGTGAAAAGCAAATCAATTCCCTGTCCAGGCAAATCGATAACATCAATAAACAAATAGCCGATGTTGAACCACATGGCTATCTGCCGAATGATCTATACGATGAACGGGACCGATTGATCGATGAACTTTCACAGCATGTTTCCATTCAAACGAGCTATCAGTCCAATGGAGGAGCGTCTTCACCTATCGCAGAAGGTGTAGTCACGGTCACATTGGTCGGAAAAAACGGAAACCTGGCCGTCAACCTTGTAGGTAAAGGTGGAGTCAAGGAACTAAAGCTTACCTATGATGGTCCTCAAAATACAGTGGATACCGTAACGATTGGAAACCAGACACTCGACGTCAAAGACTTCTTATCACAAGGCGAAGGAAAACTGAGAGCCCTTATCGATACATACGGCTACAAAAATAAAGACGGTGAAGCAGAAGGCTCCTACATCAGCATGCTCGATGAACTGGACAGCATGGCGTATGAATTCGCCAAAGCATTCAATGAACAGCATCAAAAAGGTTTCACACCTGAACAAATGAACGATCCAAACTTTGATCCTGACAACGATACTCCGGATACACCGAAGTTCTTCCAGGATGCAAAGAATGCTTCAGCAGATCTGGACGGTGTGCCGAAAGCAGGATTCGCTCAAAGATTACAGGTTGCCGATGAAATGAGTAACCTTGATAACATCGCGACAGCGGGTGCAGATAATCCCACACTTGGTGACGCATCAAATGTTCTGGCGCTTGCCGACATCATCACTACGACTAAACTGCCTTACGGTGAAAAAGAAGCTTCGTTCCAAGGGCACTTTGAATCCGTGATCGGGAAAATGGCCGTAGAATCTCAAGAATCCGTCCGACTCGCAAGCAACTCCAACGTATTAAGAGGAGCAGTGGACGAACGCCGAATGTCCGTCAGCGGTGTGTCCCTTGATGAAGAAATGACCGAAATGATCAAATTCCAGCATGCCTACAACGCCTCTGCCAGAATGATCACACTGCAGGACGAAATGCTCGATAAAATCATCAACGGCATGGGTACCGTTGGAAGATAGGTAGGTGAAATGATATGCGCGTAACACAAAGTATGTTGACTGCAAATTCGATGAGAAACCTTAGTTCTTCTTATGGACGAATGGGGCAACTACAGGATCAATTGGCGACAGGGAAGAAAATTACGAAACCATCAGATGATCCAGTGGTTGCGATGAAAGGGATGTTTTATCGTTCGAACCTGACCGGGATCGAGCAGTATAAGCGGAATTTATCAGAACTTTACCTCTGGATGGAAAACTCCGAATCCGGAATCGAGCAGGCGAATCAGGGATTGCAGCGTGTTCGTGAACTGACCCTTCAAGGGAAAAACGGAACATTAAGTCCGGAAGACCGGAAAGCTGTTGCTGTTGAAATAGAGGAAATTAAAAATGACCTTGTTAGTGTTGCTGAAACGAAAGTAGCGGGAAGATATATTTTCCATGGAACGGATGTTGGGAATTCTCCTATTAAGAATGGGACTCCCGCAGATGGAAGTGCTCCACAGGTTGCTGACAATTTAGGCAACAGTGCTATCGATGCTTACCCTGTTGAAGTTTCACAAGGTGTTTCTTTAAAAGCCAATGTTAATCCTAATAAGGTCTTTAATCAGAAACTTTTTGATACGATACACAATATCCAAAAAGCATTGGAATCTGGAGATGATTCGGCCCTTGACAGCCAGCTTGAGGATTTAGATAGCGTCATGAACACATTATCAGCGGAACGGTCTGAACTCGGTGCTCGTTATAATCGTCTTGAAATGGTAGATGACCGATTGGCGCAGCAGGAAGTGACAGCTAATCGCATTCTTTCAGACAACGAGGATGCTGATATTGAACGCGTTATCACGGACTTGAAAACCCAGGAAAGCGTACATCGCGCAGCCCTAGGCGTTGGAGCCAGAATCATTCAGCCGACATTAATGGATTTTCTACGATAAAAGCAAGGGGACTGACCCTTTAAGGTGTTTTGTCACCTTAGGTCAGTCCCTTTTTATATGGAGGTGAGTATGTGTGAACGTTCCACAAATAAGATTGCAGTCCACATCAGCTGCCCTGAGCATCCGGACGACTCCGGGGCGCATGGACATTGAACAGCCCCCGGCAGAATTGGATATCCAGCAGCCGCAGGCGAAGATGGAGATTGAGCGTACGCCTTCCAAACTAACCATTGCCCAAACCGAGGCCAGGGCCGATATGGACTTGAAATCGGTGCGCCGCAGGATAGAAGAATATTCCCAGCAAGGATATGAAGACTGGTTGGCGGGACTGGCCCGTGTCGCCCAGGATGGGGATGAACTGATGATGATTGAGAATGGTGGAGGTGCGATTGCCGCCCAGGCTAAGCGGAATAGTGAGGATCCGATGTATGAGTTCAATATAGGATGGATTCCATCTGCAGGGAGCGTCAAAATCAGCTATGACCCTGGAAGTGTGAAGGTGAACATTGAACCTCAAAAAGTCGTGAATAACTCTCGTCCTCAAAAGCCTAATATACAGTATACACCTGCCCAAGTGGATGTCAGTTTGAAGCGTTATGCCGACTTGCAAATTGATTTTGCGAATTTAAAACACGTTGGGATTAACTACGAACAAGAAATATAGAATGAAGGAATGAAGCGGATGAAAATCAATACGAAATATCATGGAGAAATCGAAGTGAAGTCAGAAGAAATTCTGACATTTGAACACGGAATCCCTGGATTTAGGGAAGAAAAGCAGTTTGTATTGTTGCCACTCCCGGAGAATGAGTGGTTTTATATATTGCAGTCAGTAAAGACGCCTCAGCTTGGGTTTGTGGTGGCAGATCCGTTTGTGTTCTTTAAGGAGTATGATTTTGAGTTGGATCAGGCGAGTGTGGAGTTACTGGATAATCCTTCTGAAAAAGAAGTTCAGGTGCTTTCTATTCTTACTGTGCGAGAAACGCTTAATGAATCTACCGCAAATCTACAGGCGCCAATCATTATCAATCTAGCAAACCGTAAAGGCAAGCAAGTCATCTTAACTAACACAAGCTATCAAACCAAGCACCTGATCTTTGCTCAGCCTGCAGGAAAGAAGGGGTGAGGGAATGTTAGTACTGACAAGAAAAACGGGAGAAAGCATTCAGATTGGGGATGACATTGAGTTAACGGTCATTTCTATTAAAGGAGATCAAGTGAAACTCGGAATTAATGCCCCTAAGGAAGTAGATATCCACCGGAAAGAAGTCTACCTCTCTATTCAGGAAGAAAACACTGAAGCTTCGAAAGGAATAGACAATCTCTTTAACCTTTTGCCGAAAAATGATTAATTATTTTTCTCAAACTATTAAACACTAGTAGAAACGACCGATAATAGTATTGTAAGCAATGAGGAGAAGGGCGGCCGACCTTTGTGACTTGTTGCAAACTAAAAATTAGATAGTTCACATGGATGTGGGCTTACTTTCAAGGAGGAAATTATTGTTATGAGAATTAATCATAATATTGCTGCGCTGAATACTTATCGTCAGTTGAATAGTGCTTCAAGTGCACAATCAAATTCAATGGAAAAATTATCTTCAGGTCTTCGTATTAATCGTGCTGGAGATGACGCTGCTGGTCTTGCGATTTCTGAAAAAATGCGTGGACAGATTCGTGGGTTGGATATGGCTTCTAAAAATGCACAGGATGGAATTTCTCTAATCCAAACGGCTGAAGGGGCTTTGAATGAAACTCATTCCATTCTTCAGCGTATGCGTGAATTAGCTACTCAATCTGCGAATGATACAAATACTTCAACAGATAGAGCGGAACTTCAGAAAGAGGTTGACCAATTATCTCAAGAACTTTCTCGTATTGGTAACAATACAGAATTTAACACTCAAAACCTATTAGACGGTTCTTTCAGTGGAACATTCCATATCGGAGCTAATGAAGGGCAGAATCTTTCTTTGGATATTGCTGATATGAGAGGTAATGCTCTATCTGTGGTATCTACAAATGCTGTTGGAACTATTGCTGGTACGGCTGATTCCACTGTAGCGGATGCTAGCCATACATTGGAAGCTGGAAACTATACTATTGCGGATAATTCAGGTACTTTAGAACTTTTAGATAGTAAAGGTAATGTGATTGGAACTGATGCTGGTAGTGGTGTGTTTGATGACGCTGATGGTAATACATTAATTACTATCGCAACAGCCGCTGATGGTGATTCATTTAAAATTGGAGGAATTGATATTTCTTCACAAACAACAGCTGATGCTTCGATTACATCTATCAACAATGCAATTGAAACTGTATCAGCCGAACGTTCTAAACTAGGTGCTTATCAAAACCGCTTAGATCACACAATCAACAACTTAGGTACATCTTCTGAAAACCTAACTGCTGCGGAATCTCGTATCCGTGACGTAGATTATGCTTTAGCTGCCTAAGCAGTGACAAGCACAGTCGTCCTGGCTGGTAACGGCTAGTGATCATAATTGGGTGAATTGCTGGAAACCCCTTAGAGCTTTTCTTGCCACAACGTAGTTGGAAACGACAAGCGTGATGGCTTTAACAAAAGAAGAGATTGGGTAATCAGCAGCCAAGCTCCTGACTTGAAAGAGTGGAGAAGGTTCAACGACTAGGATAGACCATCTAAAAGCTAAGCTCATGGTGATGAAATCCGTAGGTGAAACAATGGTCATCAGCATTGTGAATCCGAAGTGCCCAACCCCTACTATTTATAGAGGGTGAAGATATAGTCTGGTCATTTATGAAAGTAAATGTTCGCACGATGGCGAAAGAAATGATGAACCAAACAAAGAATTCTATTCTTTCTCAAGCTGCTCAAGCTATGCTAGCGCAAGCCAACCAGCAGCCTCAAGGAGTTTTACAACTTCTTCGTTAATTTTAGATAATTTGAAAGGGACTCTGGCTTTGGCTGGGGTCTCTTTCTGTTTTAGGAGGAGTGTATTGAGAAACTTTAAAAGGGATTTATTAGCTGAATTTATGGAAAAAGATGAAAGAATACGAAAATTGTATAATCAAATTGAGGGTCACCCTAATCATAAAAGAAAACTTATTGTTGAGGAGAGCGTGGGTAACAAAAAGGGAAAAATAATGTATGGCCGACAAGAGATAACTATTGAAATAGACATTGCCTTAGGGGATGAGTCTATTTTAATATTAGCCCATGAACTAATGCATTATTTACTTGTCCTTGATGGTGCTTTGTTGCCTGTTGAAATAGAAGAGAAGGTATCCAGCGAAGCAGAGTCTTTAAAATATATATTGATGAAAAGTATTACACATCATTTTTTATTAAAGCAACGACTTGATGATGTGGGATTTAAAGATCTGCAGCTATATTACCCTTTAAGTGATGAACCACTGAAAATGCCTTATAGTTATTATTATGATGAAAAAACTTGGTTACTTGAATTATATGATAACTCTACTTTTGCGAAAAATTATAATTTTGACAGTTTGAGGGAGAAATTTGAATCGCAAGGAATGACTTCTGTATTTGAATTTCTACAAAGCGAACCTAAAGAGAGTATCCATGACATTAATGAAATATCCAACTTTTTAATCAAAATGTTTAATGTAGGAGATTCAATTCAATTAGTGAATTTAGATGGTTATATATCGCAATGAATGGACGTTACCTGTTGGAAGGGACAGAGAGTCAGACACTTCTTTCCAAAAAATAATTCCCTGTATTTAGAAATCACTTTTAGATATTTTCAGAAATTATGAAAGAGACTCGGACTTTGGCAGGTGTCTCTTTCTTTAAATATAAAGGTGTAAGGGTTAGTGAAATAGTTGGAATCAAAATTCGGATTTTGATTTCTTGACAAACCAATCGGCGGTAGATTAGGTGAAATGTGTAAAATAGGAATTTAGCAAGATGTGCTTCAAAAGGGACTACATGAAGGAAGACGGCTTTTTATTTAATTTCAGCCATATTGATTAACTATTAGCGAGCCAGAGGGAAGAAATACAAAAAAACAAGTTAAGCCTATTCTCGCTAAACTTTCCCCACCAATCACCGATATAACCCATATAACCCTCAGGAGGATCAAACAATGATTGATAAAGTGACAGGCGGAGTTTCAGGAATACAATCATTTACTAGATTAGAGAACCAAAGCAGTGAAGAAGTAAAACAAATTCAAGCGCATGAACGACATCATGAAGAAACTGCAACCAAAGAGCCTGTCACCAAAGAAAAATTGGAAGATGTCGTTCATGGGATGAATGAGTTTATATCCACTTCGAATACACACCTCAAATTTGAATTTCATGATAAGTTAAAAGAATACTATGTGACGATCGTGGATGATCGAACGCAGGAGATAGTGAAAGAAATACCAGCAAAGAGAATTCTTGATATGCATGCCGCGATGACTGAATTTGTTGGGTTATTGGTCGATAAGAAAGTTTAGTGGAAGGAGATACATATGGCTGATATGCGAATTGGTGGCCTTGCCAGTGGTATGGACACGGATCAAATTATAAAGGACTTAATGAAGGCGGAGAGAATCCCTTTAGATAAATTGGAACAGAAGAAACAGTACCTCGAGTGGCAGCGTGATGACTACCGAGATATGAATAAGATGATGTTTGATTTTAGTAATCTTATTTTTGACGGGGTGATGAAGAAGGGGACGTATACTCAGAAGTCAGTTACAGTCTCAGATCCGAATGAAGTTTCGGTTAAAAACATCAATTCAACTACCGATTTTACCGGGACATTAAAAGTTGAGAAGTTGGCTACTGCTGCTACTATGTACAGTTCAGGTATTACTCAGTCTGACGGGGGAGCTTTTGATCCTAAGAAAAAATTGAGTGAATCATTCGGAATTACTGGTGAGCAAAGTATTAAAGTGAAGGCAATAAAAGCAGACGGAACTGTGGCGTCTGATTTTACTGAAATTAAATTTAATGCTGAAGATGAATCATTGGACAGTTTAATATCAAAAATCAATGCGCAAACAGGTGTGACGATGTTTTATGACCAGTATACAAAGCAAATGTCAGTGATGAGTAAAAATACAGGAAGTAATGCCAGTGGGGCTGAGGTCGAGTTACAGGGTGATCTATTTACCACACACCTGAAATTGGATGCGGATAATGATGTTGCCCTGGCTAATAATCGGGGTTCCATTGGTGAAAATGCCAAATTTACATACAACGGAATGGCAACTGAACGGTCGTCAAACACGTTTACCATCAATGGTTTTGAACTGACACTGAAGAACGCATCCAATACAAATGTAACTTTCGCTTCACAACCCGACACCGACAAAATCCTAGAAAAACTCGTCAAATTCGTCGACGAATACAACAAACTCATTGAAAAAGTGAACGGCGAAGTAAACGAAAAGAAACATCGTGATTTCCAACCGTTGACAGCTGAACAAAAAGAGTCAATGGAAGAAAAAGAAATCGAACTATGGGAAGAAAAGTCCCGCAGTGGTACTCTGAGAAACGATTCCGTTCTGACATCTGGTCTCAACAAAATGAGAACGGACATGTACACACCAATCTCTGGTGGAACATCAGGCGTTGACCAATTAGCCCAAATCGGTATCAAAACATCAAGTAACTACCTTGATCGTGGAAAGCTGATTATTGATGAAAGTAAGCTGAAAGAAGCGATTTCCAAAGATCCGAATGCAATCTATGAGATTTTTGCTAAAGATGGTGCGACTTCAAATGAACAAGGTATCGCGCGTCGTTTACGTGATACGTTAAAAGATACAATGGACAGCATTGAGCAAAAAGCAGGGAAAGCTTCGAGCACCAATAATACATTTACCCTTGGCCGTTTACTAAATAACATGGACAGCCAAATGGACCGATTCGAGGACCGGTTGATCCAAGTCGAAGACCGCTATTGGCGTCAATTCACCGCCATGGAAAAAGCCATCCAGCGTTCCAACCAACAATCCATGTTCCTCATGAACCAATTCGGCGGCTAATCATAATTAAAGGAGTGTCACTATGGCCATCAACAACCCGTATGCAGCATACCAGAATAACTCGGTCAACACCGCATCACCAGGTGAACTCACCCTTATGCTCTATAACGGAAGCTTGAAATTTATTCATATCGCAAAAAAAGCGATTGAAGAAAAAAATATTGAACTGAAAAATACGAATATCCAAAAGACTCAAGCCATCGTAAATGAGTTGATGGTGACGTTGAACACAGATCTTGAAGTCTCACAGAACCTCATGTCCCTATACGACTACATCAACCGTCGCTTAACAGAAGCCAATATCAAGAATGATGTGGCGATTTTAAAAGAAGTAGAGGGGCTCATCACTGATTTCCGTGACACATGGAAACAGGTCATTCAACTGAACCGCCAGAAGCAGCATGCCGGACAAGGTGGACAGGCGTAATGAACTCGGTCCTTCTTTGCTATACGATCACGAAGCAATTGAAAGAAGCATTGGAACAGGTGACTGATGAGAACAGGGAAACCACGATTGAGGAAGTGGAATCTCTTTTAGAAAAAAGGCAGAGTGTACTTGGGACAATCAAGCCGCCTTATACTCAGGATGAGCAGGAGCTCGGCAAGCAGATGATTGCCTGGAACGGCCAAATCGATCGACAGTTATCTCAATTACGTTTGGAAATCAAACGAGATATGAATGGATTGACCAAGAAAAAAACGTCTGTCCAAAAATACTCAAACCCATACGAATCTTTACAATACGATGGGATGTTCTACGATAAAAAGAAATAGGTGATTCTTTGACAACAAAACTAGACGAAAAACGGTACGAATTGGTCAGCCAATACGTGGGAATGCTCGACACAATCGAAGAAGCACTGAAGTATGTGGAAGCAAGCTTCACTGATTTAAGCAAAACAGAAGGAGACCAGGTCCTTTCGGATGTCTTCATGGCTATCGGTCAGATTTCAGAAAGCAATGGCTTGTTGAAAGAAATGTTTGATGGACGGGAAGACATTCAGAAAGCTCTAACCGGATTTGATACTGTGACAGATCAGGCATGGAGACTGGACGGACAGCTAGATAACAATGAGGTCAAACAAAGTATCGTGCAGGAAAAACTGTCACCAGCTTTTTCTATATGGAAAGCATCTATTGATAACGAACTAAATCCCTATCTAACACACTAAGTCTCGAATCTTCGAGGCTTTTTTCTTTTTCCAAATACTCTCATGCTATAATAATAGAAAAAATGCTGGAGGAAGACTTGATGAAAAATAGTCTGGTAGATGAAATCAGAACCCTGTGCGCGACCTACCCTGAAGTTCATGAACATATAGACGGCTTTGGACACACTTCTTTCCGGGTGAAGGACAAGCCATTTGTAATCATTGGCGAGGAGAATAATCTATCCCTGTCCATTAAAACGCTCCCCACCACTCAAGAAATCTTACTCGAGCAGCAAGGCTACACTAAAGCCCCTTACATTGGAAGACATGGCTGGGTGTTAGTAGAGACAGAGGTAGTAGGGTGGCAAGCAATTGAAGCCTTGGTTCACGAAGGATATTTGAGAGTGGCTCTCAAGAAACTGGCAAATCAAGTACGAAACGGATGAAGACATATGTTTAACCTAGTCACCAATGAACTCATAAAACAACTATCCCGTCCCCGCATGTGGATGTCCCTTGGAGTTATCGTATTCATCAACTCCGTCGCATCCCTATTCGTCTACATGCTATTCGATGGAATGGAGTTCTCCTTCTGGGAGTATATGCGAATCAGCTCAAATCTTATCATCGTCCTACAAGTCTTCTGCCTCATCATAGCAGGTGACATCGTATCCAATGAGTTTTCGTCAGGTACCATCAAGCTGCTACTCATACGCCCCGTCAATCGTGTGAAAATACTGCTCTCCAAATACTTAGCCGTTATCGTCATAGCAACCATTCTTACTTCTGCCCATTTCTTATTTTCTGCCGTACTGGGTATTCTGTGGTTCTACGACAGTTTCTTTGAATTCAACGTAAATTTTTTCCTGGTAGCCGGTGCTTATGTCCTGAAGTTTTTTGAACTGATTGTCATCTGTTCTGTGGCTTTCACTCTGTCTGTGCTGACGAGAAGCGGTTCCTTTGCCATTGGAACGACTCTTTTTCTGACGTTTTCTGCAGGAACGTTCTTGATTGTCATGAATGAGCGGGGAATGGAATGGGGGAGGTATTTGTTGTTTGCGAATACTGATTTACAACAGTATTTTTTCGGAACTCCACCTTTTGAAGGGATGACGTTTTTGTTTTCGGTTGGGGTGATCGTGGTGTATTTGATTGGGTTTGGTGGATTGGCCGGGTGGTTTTTTGGGCGGAGGGATGTGGATGTATAGTGGATCAGTTCTTGATAGGGTACCCGGCACTTTCAGGTCTACCAATACCTTCACAAATCCGCCCCAAACTATACACAAAACCTCCAAATTCCCACCGTTTATTCCCCTCAAAAAGTGAGAAAATAATAATATAAAGAGTGAATGGTGAACCTACATACTCGCAACCATCACCTCACTCTTTCATTCTCCAATCCCACACCAATCAACACTATCGACACCATATTACAAACTTTACGAAAAATTGACAAAAAATTTAGAAAGTTTAAGAAGGAATAATTGAGGGAATGGAGAATATATAAACATAGCTTTATTTTTAAAAGGAGGAGTTTACATGTTGAACTACAACATTCGAGGCGAGAACATTGAGGTAACTCCAGCGATTCGCGAACACGTGGAGAAGAAGATTGGGAAGTTAGACCGTTACTTTAATGAAACTCCTGATGCAAATGTACATGTTAATTTAAAAGTGTATCCTGATAAAAATACGAAAACTGAAGTGACTATTCCAATGCCGCAATTAGTGTTACGTGCAGAGGAACGCAACACGGATATGTATGCGGCCATTGATCTGATTGTAGATAAATTGGAGCGTCAAATTCGCAAACATAAAACAAGAGTGAACCGAAAGATGCGTGAAAAGGGCAGCCCGAAGGAGTTCTTCGCGGCTCAGGAAGATCTGAATCACGTTTCTCCAAATGGTGCAGCTGCGGTTGAATTGGAGGAAGAGGACGATACGGAAGTAGTAAGAACGAAGCAGTTCAATCTTAAACCGATGGACAGCGAAGAAGCGATCCTTCAAATGAACATGCTGGGTCACACATTCTTCATCTTCACAGACGCAGAGACTAACGCAACGAATATTGTGTACAAGCGTCGTGACGGGAAGTATGGCCTGATCGAAACAAACTAATAACCTTAAATCCTGTGGTCACTGCGACCGCAGGATTTTTCAATTCCAAAGGAGGTTTTTTCCATTTTTTGTCGAAGTTTGAAGGTAGACAAAATTTAGGGGGATACCAAGTGAGAGATCCACGATTAGAGAAGTTGGCAGAAGTGCTGCTGACCCATTCATTAACATTAAAAGAAGGAGAGAAACTCTTTATTGCAGGTGATCATTCCACGAAACCACTTGTAAAGGAGCTTCTCAAGAAAGCGTATGAGATGGGAGTGATTCCATATTATGAGCTCGGCGATCAGGAGTTACTGCGTATCATGGCCACTCATGCGAAACCGGAACAAATGATTCTTCAAAATAAATGGAATATGGAAAAATATCAGGATATCGACGCGTTTCTCAATATTTCAAGTGAAGCAAATGATGCAGAGATGAGCGAAGTGCCGGCCGAACAGTGGCAGCTCCTCATGCCGCATATGAAAGAATCCAATGACTATCTCATTCAAAATAAGAAATGGGCTCTATTAAACTATCCAAACCCGTCACTCGCCCAGAAAGCGAAGATGAGCTATGACACGTTCTTCGATTATCTTCTGGAAGTCTGCACAGTCGACTACAAGCAGATGGAAGGAGCCCAGAAGCCCCTTAAAGAGCTGATGGATAAAACCAATAAAGTACGGATTACCGGAGAAGGGACGGACCTTACGTTTTCCATCAAGGATATCCCGTCTGTCATGTGCTTTGGAGAGCGGAATATTCCGGACGGGGAAGTGTATACGGCTCCCGTGAAGGATAGTGTAAATGGGACGATTACATACAATACACCGACACTGTATCGCGGATTTTCTTTTAACAATGTTTCTTTGACGTTTGAAAACGGGAAGATCGTGAAAGCGACGGCAGATAAAACCAAGGAACTGAACGATATTCTGGATACAGATGAGGGTGCCCGTTTCATTGAGGAGTTTGCACTTGGTGTGAATCCGAAGATCAATGAGCCGATGCTGGATATCTTATTTGACGAAAAAATAAACGGAAGCTTCCATTTCACACCGGGACAGGCCTATGAAGGGGCGGATAATGGAAACCGTTCGAATGTACATTGGGATATGGTCTGTATCCAGCGTCCGGAATATGGCGGAGGAGAAATTTACTTCGATGATGTTTTAATTCGGAAAGATGGGTTATTTGTAGTAGAAGAGCTAAAAGGGTTAAATCCTGACGCTTTAATTTAAAGGAGGGCTTCATCATGACGTATTCCATTGTAGGCTATGACCCGGAAGAGAAAGAGTGGGGGATTGCGGTACAATCCAAATTCCTCGGTGTTGGTTCTGTCGTACCTTTTGCGAAAGCGGGTGTGGGAGCCGTGGCGACTCAGTCTTACGCGAATACTTCGTACGGGCCTCATGCACTTCAATTAATGGAAGAAGGAAAGACGGCAGAGGAAGCACTGGATATGATCACAAAGGATGACCCCGATCGTCCATTACGACAGGTGGGATTGATTGATGCTGGTGGAAATGCTGCCACTTTTACAGGGGAAGGATGCTATGACTGGGCTGGTGGACTAACTGGTAAACACTTTGCTGCTCAAGGAAATATTTTAGTAGATGAGAATACTGTAAAGGCGATGGCAGAGACATTTGAGTCGACGACGGGATCTCTTGCTGAACGATTGCTCCATGCACTCGATGCCGGGCAGGACGCTGGCGGTGATTCCCGGGGCATGCAGTCCGCTGCGCTTCTAGTAGTGAAGGAAAGCGGTGGATATGGTGGCTTCAACGATCGGTACATTGATCTCAGGGTGGATGATCACCCGTCTCCCATTAAGGAATTGAAACGAATCTACTTGATGCATCAGCTCTATTTTAAAGAGTCAGAGCCTGGTAGAGTCGTATTGCTGGAAGGTGAAATCCTTGATGAAGTGGAGCGGGAACTTACCCGTCTTGGTTATGTGAAGGAAAGACAGTCTCTTTATCAGAGCTTGAAAGACTATCTCCATACAGAAAACTTTGAAATGCGTGAGCAGGATGAGAACTATATTGATCTTGACGTGTTGGATTATATGAAAAAGCAAGGAAGATAATAGAAAGGCTCTTCTCAGAGGATAGGTATTATCTTGAGAAGAGCCTTTTTTTATGAGATTCTATAATTGATTGATTCACTGTATGTTGTCATAGTATCGAGGATATAATAGATTCATAATGAATAGAATGGGGTGGAGAGCGTTGACTGATGTTGGCCGAAATGATCCGTGCCCTTGTGGAAGCGGAAAGAAGTATAAAAAATGTTGCGGCGGGGGGAATGTCGCTCAGTTGGATCATCTGATTCTTGAGGATCTGGAGCGGGTTTTTGCGAATGTACTTGATTTTGCATACGAGAGGTTTGAATGGAAGCTCGAGCAGGAAAAACAAAAGGTTACCAGACAACTAAGTTCTTTTAATTTTGAGACGCCTGGTGGGGATTTCCTTTTTTACACATGGTTTTTGGTCGCTTTTAAAGGAAAAGATCGCCGCACTATACTGGAAAGTTTTATCAATGAACGATTGAACACCATCCCCCGTAAAAGAGTCCGGGACATTGTAAGTCGATGGGCATCATTTGCATTTGTCGTCGGGGAAGTGAAGGAAAACGATGGTGGCGGGATGCTGGTTGAGGATTTCTTGAGCAGAGAACGGTTCGAATTCAAGGGAGTGGATTTGTCTTTTGCGGTAGGAGAGACAGTGATCACAGCTGCCATGCCTTATGAAAATGGTCAGTTTGTGGCATTTTCTACATTTTTCAACTTTGATCCGGACATCACGACGCTTGCCAAAAAACTCGTCGTGGATCTCTATGAAGGTTCTTCAAGGGATTTGCAAAGGTTTTACAGAGAGAATTTTCTGCGATTAATCGATTCCGTGTTTGAAAAAATGCACGATGAAGAGGATTTAAGTGTTGATTCCTTCACATGGAGAAATGATCTGGAAGAAAATGCTGGTCAGGAGCTTTACTCGTTTGTAATGGACTATAATCATCAAGAGGAATGGGCGTATTTGATCACAAAGTATTTAAATGATTATTTTCAAACGGCATCAACGAGGATCCGGAATCCACGCATTTATGCGGCGGCTCTTTATTATATGTGCAGCGAAGTATTACCGGTTCTTCAGTTTACTCAAAAGGAACTTGGGACATTCTTTGACGTCTCACCTGCAAGTATTTCAAATCGTTCTTATACGATCGATGAGGCGATTGGAGAGAAGATGGCCTATGATTTTTCGATGTTGCAGCAACATGGTGGACCATCTCTTTCATTCCGTTACGGAAACGACCCGGCTCCGACAGAGAAAACGATGTGGGAAATCATGCTGGTGACAGAGAAAAGTGAAGATGTAGATCTGGATCAAGTCATGCAGCAGACTCGAGAAGGTGGAATCAGGCTTCCTGAGTTAACTCATAAAGAAAAAGCTCAGCAGTTGATTTATGAAGCATTTGAAGCTCAGACACCAGAAAGGTATACCCTTTGTGAGAAAGCTTTGAAAGTCGATCCGGATTGCGCAGATGCTTATAATCTATTAGCTGAAAAAGAAAAGAAGATGGAAATGAAGCTCCAGCTATTGGATAAAGGCATGAGACTTGCCAAGAAAGAAATCAGCGAATGTTTTCACGATGGGACACCGTTCTGGAAGTATGTCAGGACCCGTCCTTATATGAGATTGACCCTTAACCTTGCTCTTGCGTTGAAGGATGCTTCCAGATATGATGAGGCGATTCATTATATGAAGCAGTTGATGAAGTTGAACGCTGAGGATAATCAGGGCGTACGATATGAATTGATTCCTTTACTCATTGCTTCAGGGAAGAAAAGGGAAGTAGAAGACCTGTTGAATAAGTACGAGGAAGATTATGCGTATGCTTACTATATAGAGTTTTTTAAGGGTGTCTACTTTGGAAAGGGAAATGTGAAAGAGAAAGCAGATGCAGCAGTGGACGAAAACCCTTTTGCAATGGCCTATATGACGGGGATTTGGCCATTACCGGATGAGTTGCCTCGGACGTATGAGCCTGGGAGTGAAGAAGAGGGTATTGTCATCGCGAAACAGACGATAGTTTTATGGAAAGAACAGGATCTGTTTCTTAAGATTATTGAAAAAGAAGGTACACTTAGGAAGTAGATGGACTTCCAATTAGGAGTGTTAAGAACCAATCCAAAAGCGATTGGTTCTTTTTTCTTGTTCTAAAACAGTTTAAGGAACGCCGGAAATGTTATATAATGAACATTTGTGTACGGGACTCAAGAAGTTGGAGGTAAATACAAACATGAGTACAGTCGGTAGAAATGAACCATGCCCTTGCGGCAGTGGGAAAAAATATAAGAAATGCTGTGAAAAAGAAAATGTTGTGAATATAGATACGCTGGTGAGTCAGGAGCTTGATGTGCTTCAGGCGCAGCTCTATGATTATATCGCTACGGCACAGTCAACAGAGATGGAAGAATCCTATCACCATTATTTAGCAAAAATGGATCTGATGCAAGCGGATCCGGATATTTATGAAATGGCATTTGTCAGCTGGTACGGAGCGACTCAAAAGGATGCTGACGGTGTTCGTTTGATCGAACGCTTTGTTGATAAGCAGCTGAGCACGGTGACTCGTCCTCAGACAGCTGAAGTACTGGAGTCTTGGAAAAACGTGCGTGTGACGGCAGGTACCGTAGAGAAGCTGGATGACAATACATTACGTGTGGAAGAAGCCATCACTGGTGATGTGCTGATTGTAACGGAAAAGTTCGGTAAGTTAGAAGAGAATAGTTTCTTCTTGGGGCTTTTGTTGCCGAATGGGGAGAAGTATCTTCCATTCGCTCAGTACTTCATTTATCCTGCGATTGAGAAAGCAGCGATGGAACTGGTGAAGATCCGATTTGAACAAGGTGAGTTTGGAAATCTGCATGACTACTTATCAGGGCAGTACTTGGAAATAGCAGATGTCGGATTCGTCCTTTATAGTGCTGAGAAGAAAAAGGCCGGAAAAGCAACAGCTACTAAAGCCACGGATGAAACAGATACTTCCAAGGATTCGGATGAGAAATCCGAAGAAGCGATCGAAGGAGTAGAAATCTGGAAAACGCCGGAATACGTTGAAGCGATCACATCCCTTCAAAACTTCCTGAATGAAAAAGGGGAAGACAAAAAAGAAAGTGAGCTGCTGGTAGCCGTATTGGAAAAATACTTCTACACAGAGCGCCCAACGATCCGCAACCCGAAAATCTACTCGGGAGCACTGGTGGACATGGCGAAAAACATCGACGAAATCAGTATCCGCCAAGTCCAAAAAGAACTGGCAGAATACTTCGATGTCTCTGCCAACAGCATCTCAAGACGCAGCAAACAAATCTGGGAAAGCTACCAAGACACCGTCAACGAACTACTGAAAGCAACCAAAGCCTAACCAATACACAACATCTAAAGTCGTCTTCGTAGGCGGCTTTTTTGTTTGAGGGACGGACCTCACTTTTTACCAATTAATGTGGAATTGCAATAAAGTCGCCAACACTAGACGGATTTATATAGTAGGTGAGGTCCGTCCCTCGTACCTGAATCGAGGCAATTTCTACAGGGACGGACCCCGCATTTCATGAGCAATCCAGGAATACCGCGTGATAGTAAAGCATCCAACCTTTGAAAGCTCTGTGATCGAGAGGTCCGTCCCTCCCTGAGTTGTAACCCATATAGGATAGTGGTAAGATTGGTAAGGAATATATCGTGTTTTTGTGGGAGGATATTTGGATTTTGTAGCGAATTTTAGTAGAGTGATTGGAAACGGATATAGGTGACTTTTTACATGGATTTTTCATGATTCTCATCTGAATTTCATTTTCTTTCGTTATTCTAGTGACGTTCGGCTCTCATTTAAACACAGATAAAGGAGCGTTTATACATGCTTGGTCTATTAAACAAAGTGTTCGATGCGAATAAAAGAGAATTAAAGAGGCTTGAAAAACTGGCTGATCAAATAGAAGAATTAGGCCCCGATATGGAGCGATTGACGGATGATGAAATCCGTGAAAGAACAGAACGATTCAAGGAGCGCTATCAAAAGGGTGAAGACCTTGAAGATATGATGATTGAGGCTTTTGCTGTCGTACGGGAAGCAGCTCGCCGCGTACTTGGTTTATATCCGTACCGCGTTCAGCTTATGGGTGGTGCCTCCCTGCATGGAGGTAACATCTCCGAGATGAAAACCGGTGAAGGTAAAACGCTGACAGCGACTATGCCTGTTTACTTGAATGCGATCACAGGAAAAGGCGTTCACGTTATCACAGTCAACGAATACCTGGCCAGCCGTGATGCCGAGGAAATGGGCAAGCTATACAATTTCCTGGGACTCTCTGTAGGCCTGAACTTAAACTCGATGTCCAAAGACGAAAAACGTGAAGCATACAAAGCGGATATTACGTATGGTACGAATAACGAATTCGGTTTCGACTACCTTCGTGACAATATGGTCCTGTACAAAGATCAAATGGTGCAGCGTCCTCTTCATTTTGCCGTAATTGATGAGGTTGACTCGATTTTAATCGATGAAGCACGTACACCGTTGATCATTTCCGGTAACGCTCAACGTACGCCTCAGCTTTATATCCAGGCCAATGCCGTCGTACGTACGCTGAAAAAAGATGAAGATTACACATATGATGAAAAAACAAAAGGTGTTCTATTAACGGAAGACGGAATCAGCAAAGTGGAAAGAGCTTTCCACATTGATAACCTGTTTGATATTTCACATGTAACTCTTAACCACCATATCAATCAAGCGTTAAAAGCTCACGTCAGCATGCACCGTGATGTGGATTATGTGGTTCAGGAAGGTGAAATCGTCATCGTTGACTCTTTCACAGGACGTCTAATGAAGGGTCGTCGTTACAGTGACGGACTTCACCAATCAATCGAGGCAAAAGAAGGTCTTGAAATCCAGAACGAAAGCATGACGATGGCGACGATTACGTTCCAGAACTACTTCCGTATGTACGAAAAGCTTTCCGGTATGACCGGTACGGCGAAAACGGAAGAAGAAGAGTTCCGTAATATCTACAATATGAGTGTCATCGTGATCCCGACGAACAAGCCGATCGTTCGTGATGATCGTGCCGACCTGATTTATGCTTCCATTGAAGGGAAGTTCCTTGCTGTAGTCGAGGATATCAAAGAACGGAACGAAAAAGGACAGCCTGTACTGGTTGGTACTGTTGCCGTTGAAACGTCAGAGCTTATTTCTAAACTATTGACGAAAAAAGGCGTTCGCCATAATGTGTTAAACGCGAAAAATCATGGCCGTGAAGCGGAAATCATTTTAGAAGCCGGACAGCCTGGTGCCGTAACCATCGCGACAAACATGGCCGGCCGTGGTACGGATATCAAGCTTGGAGAAGGCGTCATCGAAAGTGGCGGTCTAGCCGTTATTGGGACCGAGCGTCATGAATCACGCCGTATCGATAATCAGCTTCGTGGACGTTCCGGACGTCAGGGAGACCCTGGTGTGACCCAGTTCTATCTCTCCATGGAAGATGAATTGATGCGCCGATTCGGCTCTGACAATATGAAGAGCATGATGGAACGCCTTGGAATGGATGATACTCAGCCAATCCAAAGTAAAATGGTCAGCCGTGCTGTAGAATCGGCTCAGAAACGAGTGGAAGGAAACAACTTCGATGCTCGTAAGCAGCTTCTGCAATACGATGATGTTTTACGTCAACAACGTGAAATCATCTATAACCAGCGTTATGAAGTAATCGATTCAGAAAACCTTCGTGAAATCGTTGAAGGAATGATCAAATCAGCCATCGAACGTCAGGTAGCAGCCCATACAGCAGAAGAAGACATGGAAAACTGGAACCTTCAGGGTATCGTTGATTATGTGAACGCGAATCTTCTTCCTGAAAACGACGTGACAGTTGATGATCTTCGCGGTAAAGAGCCTGAAGAAATGATGGATCTGATCTATGAAGATGTGAAGCATCGTTACAGTGAAAAAGAAGAAGAACTTACACCGGAGCAAATGCGCGAGTTTGAAAAAGTCATCCTGCTTCGCGCGGTTGATACGAAATGGATCGACCATATCGATGCCATGGATCAATTGCGTCAAGGTATCCACCTTCGTGCCTACGGTCAAACCGACCCACTGCGCGAATACCAGCATGAAGGATTCGCCATGTTCGAAAGCATGGTACTCGCAATCGAAGAAGACGTGGCAAAATACGTCATGAAAGCTGAAATCCGCAACAATCTTGAACGTCAGGAAGTAGCCAAAGGCCAAGCGGTGAACCCGAAAGAAGAAGGCGGTAAAGCTAAGAAACAACCAGTTCGCAAACAAGAAGACGTAGGGCGCAACGAACCATGCCCATGCGGAAGCGGCAAAAAATACAAACACTGCCACGGCATAACTGGATAAATAAAGAGATGCTACCTGGTGCTTATTTTGATAAAATAAGTGCCAGGTACTTTTCCGTTTTTTATGGGTGCCTGGAATAGAGTTTACTAATAATTGGATTCTTGTAATAGTGTTTTTAAAGTAGGTTATGTAATAGCATAACTTTAAAGTTGATTGGGGCGGAAGGTGCTCGACTCCTGCGGGAATAGCGTGAAAGTTGAGACCCCGCAGGGCAAAGCCCGAGGAGGCTCAACTCACGCCCCGCGGAAAGCGGGCACCTGGAGCGGAAATCAACCACTACTGTCTACTAATCCACGGCCGCTCTATTTCCAGCCATGATCAATACAAAATAAATTCAACAACCCAAATAACTATAGAGGTGACCACACATGGAACTATCAGAAATCAGAGCAGAGTTAGAAAAATCAGCTAAAACATTAGCGGACTTCAGGGGGTCTCTTTGACTTAGAAAACAAAGAGGCAAGAATTCAAGAGCTGGACGAAATCATGGTTCAACCCGACTTCTGGGATGATCAGCAAAAAGCTCAAGGGTTGATCAATGAAGGAAACGGTTTGAAGGATCTTGTTAATGAGTACAAATCATTGCTTGAATCCCATGAGAACCTTGAGCTTACCCTTGAACTGATCAAAGAAGAACCCGACGAAGAACTACAAAAAGATCTTGAAGAAGAGCTGGGTGAATTGGTCAAACGATTAAATGACTACGAACTTCAGCTTCTTCTAAGCGAAGAACATGATAAGAATAACGCGATACTTGAACTGCATCCCGGGGCAGGTGGAACCGAGTCACAGGATTGGGGTTCCATGCTTCTTCGCATGTACACGCGCTGGGGAGAAAAACGCGGTTTCAAAGTAGAAACCCTTGATTATCTTCCTGGAGATGAAGCGGGCATCAAGAGTGTGACCCTTGCCATTAAAGGTCACAATGCGTACGGTTACTTAAAGGCTGAAAAAGGCGTACACCGTCTTGTTCGTATTTCACCATTCGATTCTTCAGGACGTCGTCACACTTCCTTCGTGTCTTGCGAAGTCATGCCTGAGTTTAATGAAGAAATCGAAATCGAAATTCGTACGGAAGACTTGAAAATCGATACGTACCGTGCAAGTGGAGCCGGTGGACAGCACATCAATACGACGGATTCGGCTGTCCGTATCACTCACTTACCAACGAATGTCGTGGTAACCTGCCAGTCTGAACGTTCTCAGATCAAGAACCGTGAGTCAGCCATGAAAATGCTGAAAGCGAAGCTCTATCAAAAGCGAATCGAAGAACAGGAACAGGAGCTGGCCGAAATTCGTGGAGAGCAAAAGGAAATCGGATGGGGAAGCCAGATCCGTTCCTACGTCTTCCATCCATACTCTATGGTCAAAGACCACAGAACCAACACAGAATCAGGAAACGTACAAGGCGTCATGGACGGAGACATCGACCCATTCATCAACGCTTACCTGCGTTCCAAAATTCAATAATCATACTCAAGCTGGATCCTCCATTTAATTGGAGGGTTCAGCTTTTTTTTGAGGGACGGACCTCAAAAAGCGATTCGTTCCTTCCATTATATGTATAAAATTGAACGGGGAATATAGTTTACATACACGAATAAGCACACGCAGACTACCGGTATTATCACTTATTGCAGAAAGGGAATCCAATTCACCGTTGCAGAAATCCGAAATTCTGTTGTAAAGCCACTCACTATTCAAGGTCCGTCCCTCACCACAATAACACCCCAACTTATTAATGCTTTACCACGTTATTGAAGTGTTATTTACACCTCCAAGTACCCATGCTATACTCTCAAAGGTTGATACAGAGCGTGTTTGAAGGGTGGAGAAGTGAATTTTCACCTGCTTCATACATATGCTTTTCAACTATATCAAGCGAAATTTATGAGCAATCTTCATCCGCAGTGGTTCAGGACATGACCAATTAGAGGTCCGTCCCTCTGCATACTCTGCATAAAGGGAGAGGTTGTACTCATACTATAAATACATAGGTTAAAGGAGTCGTACTGGATGGGTTTGAAAGAGAGGCGTCGTGGGCAGGCATTTAATCCGCGGAAAGAGAAGTTGTTAGAGTATTTGTTTGTTGTGTTTGGGTCAACGATCGTGGCCCTTGCGTTTAATGTGTTCTTATTGCCGAATGAGGTGGCTTCAGGAGGGGTGAGTGGGATATCGACCATCTTGAAAGGTGTGTTTGATTGGAAGCCTGCCTTCGTTCAGTGGGCATTTAATATTCCGTTGTTCATTGCAGGGTTAATCTTCCTGGGCCTTCAATTTGGCGTGAAAACAGCCATCGGTACAGTTTTTCTGCCGCTGGTAGTATTTTTAACAGAAGACTGGAAGCCGTGGACGGAAGATCCCCTGCTGGGCGCTTTATTCGGCGGGATTGGTGTAGGACTGGGATTGGGAATCGTCTTTCGAGGTAAAGCGTCTACAGGCGGGACGGACCTTGCAGCACAGATTGTAAATAAATTCACCGGGCTATCCTTGGGCACCTGCGTCGCGCTGATCGATGGAATGATTGTTCTTTCTGCTGCGATCGTGTTTGATATCGAACGTGGTTTATATGCTCTTATCGGCCTTTATGTGACAAGTAAAACGATTGATTTAGTACAAGTAGGCATCAGCCGTTCAAAAATGGCACTTATCATTACAAACAGACAGGAAGAAGTTCGTGAAGGAATCCTGAATAAAATTGATCGTGGTGTGACAAAACTATCTGCATACGGTGGTTATACGGACGATGAGCGCCCGATCCTTATGTGTGTGGTCGATCAAACAGAATTCACAAAACTGAAACAACTGGTCAAAACCATTGACCCATCTGCTTTCGTCGTCACAATGGACGCTTCAGAGGTGTTAGGTGAAGGTTTCAAACGGGTTTAACCTTGGTATAATTATGTAATAGAGGGACGGACCTCAATACTTCCCGTTACTCTTAAAATGTGTTCCTAGGGGGAGAAAAAATGAAGAAAAAGCTACTTGGTATTGTTTTTGGCACTTCATTGGTACTTGCAGCTTGCGGTGGCGGCGGCGAAGAAAGTACAGAAACAAGCTCTGGCGGAGTAGACCCTGAGAAAATCGTAAACAATAAATGCATCAGCTGTCATGGTGGAAATCTTGAAGGCGGTATGGGGCCAGCCCTTAATAAAATCGGTGCTGAATTAAACAAAGATCAAATCCTGGAAGTTATTCAAAATGGTAAAGGTCAAATGCCTGCCGGACTCATCAAAGGTGAAGAAGCAGAAGCAGTGGCAGAGTGGTTGGCGAATAAGAAGTAAGTGAGGAAGAAGGGTCCCGAACTGAGGATTCTTCTTTTTTTATGGCTCTTTTCGTAAAGTTTGTTGCTATTGTAGAGGGGAAAGTAATAGTTGATTTCCGCTACAGGATGCTCGCTTTCCGCGGGGCTGGCGGTGAGCCTCCTCGGCTGCGCCTCCGGGGTCTCACCTGTCCAGCTATTCCCGCAGGAGTCGAGCATCCTTCCGCTACAATCAACTTTCTGAGCATGAATCCTTAATGGAAAACAATTAAAATAAGAATTTTAGCAAACAATCTCATTTAAGGTAAGTAGAGATTGATACTCCTTTTAAGGAAGAAGAATTATTTTTTTCTAGTTACACTGTTTTCTAGCACACTTTGAAGCTCTGTCATGAAAATACTGTTAAAGATGGTGAGGGGAACTGCGCAGACTCCTGCGGAAGTACGGGCGTGCCGAGACCCCGTTCGGCTAAGCTGAGGAGGCTCGGCCGAACGTCCGCGGAAAGCGGAGCAGTTCCCCTCACCATCCAGCATAAACCTGGTTGACAGAGCCAGGGCAGATTCTATGCTAGAAAACAATAATCTTTGCGAAAAGAGCCTTTTTGATTTATCCACATACTTTCTCCTTTCCCTTCTTTAAATATATGTTACAAAAGCTCATCTGATAGATTTTGTAAAGAATCAGCACTAAAACCGCATAAAATTATAACCTAGTAACTTAATCAGAATAGCATCACCCTAAGGTTTAGCATCCCCTCATTATCAAACTTTTTTACTTGGTTATAGTACCAGGTTATAGATAAAAATACCTATATTTATAACGGTAAATAGGTATAACCGACAATAAAAAAGGTAAAATATACACATTATTTCAACCTTTGAAACGTAAATGTAATAATTTTTTTCCTTAACAACGGACAAAGTGATGTTATAATAATTTTCGGGAGAGCAATTCGAGGTTTTTCGCCATTTCGTGTCTAATTATGGTAAAGACGTCGTTGTGTTCAAACACCGTACATATGTCGATAACAGCCAAGAGGGTAACTACATAATACAAATTAGGTGATTTTAAAATGATAGAAATGAAAGACGTGTATAAGCAGTACAGCAACGGTGTCATGGCTGCCAATGGCTTTAACGTCCACATTAAGCAAGGTGAGTTTGTGTATGTTGTGGGTCCAAGTGGCGCCGGGAAGTCTACATTCATAAAGATGATGTACCGCGAAGAGAGGCCTTCTAAGGGTGATATCATCGTAAACGGTATTAATCTGGCAAAATTAAAAAATAGTAGAGTTCCATACTTACGAAGAAACGTTGGAGTCGTGTTTCAGGATTTTAAGCTGTTACCATCTCTTACAATCTATGAGAACATTGCCTTCGCACTTGAAGTAATAGAAGAACATCCAAAGCAAATAAAGAAGAGAGTCATGGAAGTGCTGGATCTGGTAGGGTTAAAGCACAAAGCAAGAATGCTTCCGAATGAATTGTCAGGCGGAGAGCAGCAGCGTGTATCGATTGCACGATCCATCGTGAATACGCCGAAACTTGTGATTGCGGACGAGCCTACGGGTAACCTGGATCCGGAAACATCCTGGGATATCATGAACATCTTGGAAGATATCAGTAATCGTGGAACAACCGTGATCATGGCTACTCATAATCGGGAAATTGTAAATACCATCAAGCATCGGGTAATTGCCATCGAAAATGGCCGAATTGTTCGTGACGAACAGCGAGGTGATTACGGTTATGAAAGCTAGGACGTATGGTCGACATCTAAGAGAAAGCTTCAAAAGCATCGGACGTAACGGCTGGATGACATTCGCATCCGTTAGTGCCGTTACTGTAACCCTGCTACTTGTTGGTGTATTTATGGTACTTATGCTAAACATGAACAAGGTTGCAACCGATATTGAGAAAGACGTTGAAGTACGCGTACTACTTGAGATCGGTACTGAAAAAGCTCAAGTAGAAGAAATAGATAAGAAGATTAACCAAATAAGTGGAGTGGAATCCGTAGAATATTCTTCTAAAGAAGAAGAACTTCAAAATCTTGTAAAGGATTTAGGAGATGATTTCAGGTTATTCGAACAGGATAATCCATTATACGATGTATTTATCGTAAAAGCGGAAGATCCCCGTGATACTGGGAAAATCGCTGCTGAAGTCAGCAAGTATGAAGGTGTGAACGAAGCACTTTATGGTGAAGCGAAGATTGAAAGATTATTTAATGTATTGGAAATGAGTCGAAACGTTGGATTAGTGTTAATCATCGGTCTATTGTTTACCGCCATGTTCCTCATCTCAAATACAATTAAAATCACCATTGTCGCCAGAAGAAGGGAAATCGAGATAATGAAACTCGTGGGTGCAACCAACTGGTTTGTACGCTGGCCATTCATTCTAGAAGGATTATGGCTTGGAATTTTAGGTTCTATTATCCCGATCGCTCTTGTCACAACAGGTTACTACTATGCTTATGAATTTATTAAACCAAAACTACAAAACCATTTTATTCAGATATTAGATTTTACCCCCTTTATCTATCAAGTAAACGGATTGATTTTATTAATGGGTTGCCTGATTGGGGCTTGGGGAAGCTTTATGTCTGTACGTAAATTCTTAAAAGTGTAAAATTTGATAGGTTGATAGAAGCTGAAAGGAGCATGCCGCTTGAACAAGAAGTATTTCATATCATTATCAATTGCAGCAGCATTAACAATCGGGAGTCTACCAACGTTAGGTACAACTGCTAACGCTAATTCCTCCGTGGAGGATTTAAAGAAACAGCAAGAAGGCATTTCTTCCAAAAAAGAGGAAATAAATGGAAAAATTGATGAGAAAAAATCAGAGATTAACCAAAATATCAATAAACAACAAGAAATCCAATCACAAATTGCAGAAATCAGTACAAAATTAAAAGATACTGAAACAAAGATTACCGAGAAAACAAAAGAGATTGACGAAACAACTGCAGAAATCAATAAACTTAAAGAAGAAATTGAAGTTCTAAAGCAAAAGATAGAAGAACGTAACGAATTATTAAAAGAACGTGCCCGTGCGATCCAGGAAAAAGGCGGCTCTGCAAATTATCTTGATGTACTACTTGGTGCGGACAGCTTCGGTGACTTCATCAACCGTGTAACGGCAGTGAACACAATTGTTAGTGCTGATAAGAAAATCATGGACGAACAAAAACGTGACCAGGCTGAATTAGAAAAGAAACAAGAAGAAGTAGAAGGCAAGCTTGCAGATTTAGAATCTACTAAAGCAAGCCTGGAGTCTCTGAAAAAAGATCTTGATAGTCAAAAAGCTAAAAAAGCAGATTTATTCAAGCAGCTAGAAGCACAGCAGGCATCTTTGGAAGTAGAGAAAAAAGATCTTCAAAAAGAATCTGATGAGCTTTCTAAAATGGAACACCAGCTTGAAGGTGAAATCCAGGCTGAACAAGCACGTTTAGCAGAACTTGCACGCCAGCGTGAAATCGAACGCAAGCGTCAAGCGGAAGCTGAAGCGGCAAAACGTGCTGCAGCACAACAACAAGCAACAACCAGCAGCAGCGGTGGTTCTTCATCAACCCCTGCTGAATCAGCTCCAAGTGCACCAGTAAGTGCCGGTGCCTGGACAGCTCCAGCTTATGGAACGATTACAACGAACTTCGGCTGGGATGTATTAAACGGTAAGAAGCGTTTCCACTATGGTACTGATATCGCGGCAAGTGGCAGTGTTCCAATCTCAGCAGCAGCTGATGGATATGTCATCAAGAGTCACTATAGCTCAAGCTATGGAAATGTAGTGTACATCACGCACTCAATCAATGGTCAAACGTTCACAACGGTTTATGCCCACATGGCTTCTTCATCTGTAAGCACTGGACAAGCAGTGAACAAAGGTGACAGAATCGGTTACATGGGTAATACAGGTTATTCTTTTGGACAGCATTTACACTTTGAACTTCATGCAGGTTCATGGAATGCATCGAAATCCAATGCTGTAAACCCACGTCAATATATTAACTTTTAATTAGTGTGAATGTACAAAAAAGTACTTAAAATACAAAGAAGTACTTAAAATACAAAGAAGTTCTTAAAAAAGTTTCACAAAAAAGTTCTTAAAGTGAATAAATATACGATTGAAGAAACACAACTTTGCCTATACTACTAATGCAAAGTTGTGTTTTTTATTAGGAGGAATAATAAATGGCTAAATTTAACTATAGTTGGGATGAAAGGAAAATCAGTAAATATATTAAGGAAGGAAGAGGATCTGGAGAATATGAAGAATACAAACCATGGCTAACCGTCCGTGATGTACCTTCAAAAGGAAGGGTTACGAGATTGAAAGGCGTTAAGATTAATAGAGTACATCATGTTCTTTCAGATTTAGAGCGAAGTGCATTAGTACTTTTTGAGTGGAGTAATAGAATATTAGATATTAGAGAGCAATATCCAATTCTAGAAAGAGACAAAATGCAAGAAATTTCAGAAATGTTAGGATTTAAACATCCTAGATATCCAAACTCAAGTGTAAATACAGTGTTTACAACAGATTTCTTGCTAACAGTCAGAAACGATGATGGAACAATTTGTACTGTTGCAAGAACAATAAAACCTTCCAGTCAATTAGTAGATCAAAATACTATAAATAAGTTGTTGATTGAAAAAGAGTTTTATAAGCTTTCTGGTATTAACTGGGCAATTATTACCGAGAAAGAATTGCCCAAAATGCTTACAAATAACTTATATGAATTAAGAAATTCTTTTGAGTTAATAAGCGAGGATGAGTCGATGATTGAGGATGTTTTTAAGGCATTGGTTTCTGAAGATAGGCACAAAAGAATAATTGATTCTATTGACAATATAAGCAAATCATATAATATACCTCATGCTAAAGTTATAAATATCTTTCACTTTTTAGTTTATAACAAGAAAATTAATTTTGATTTAAGTAAAAAAATTAATTTAAACAAGGTGTGGGAAGAAGTTTAGTATTATAGGAGGCTGATAACGAATGATTGCTGTAAATAATGTATATGAAGAAATATCTTTAGGTATTGAATTCAGAATATTATGGATAAACAATGACAATACTTATGCGTATATTATTAGATTATGTGAAAATCTTAAAATGCCAATTACTATTAATATTAACGAATTAAGACAAAAATTGCTAAGGAAAGAAGTTAATTTGATAGATGATGATTTCATTGATTTGGTTTCGTTCGACTCCCTAAGCCCTCAGCTGAAAAGTGAGAGTCAAAAAGCTTGGGATATAATAAAGCCTATTGTTAATAAGGAGCCAGAAATATATAGAAGGCATGATCGATATTCGTTAATAAAGCAACAGATTGCCCAATATAAGTGCTCCGATGTTACTATTTACACCTACTTGAAAAGGTATTGGGCAGGTGGAATGACACAAAATGCATTAGCTAATAGAAAATACCAATCAGGTGGAAGAGGAAAAGATAAATTTTTAGGGTCTAGTAAAACGGGTAGACCTTCCACAAATAAAAAAGGTATCAATGTAGATGACGTGGTTAAAGGTCATATAAAAGAATCATTAAAAAAATATTATTTTAACAAAGAAAGTAGCAGCTATAGATTTGCTTATGAAATGATGTTATTAGACTATTATTCCAATAAAATAATGGGGGGAGATGGTCATGAAACAGTTAGCGTCTTACCAGAGAGTCCTTCTTATCGACAATTTACTTATTGGGCGAACAAACTTTATACAATAGACCAGAAAACTAAAATGAAAATTGGAGAGAAGAACTATGAAAAAGATCATAGAGGTGTTATAGGATCAAGCGTATATGAAACAAATGGACCTGGTTCAAGATTTGAAATAGATTCTACGCCTGGTAACGTCTATTTGGTAAGTGCCTATGATCGAAAAAAGATTATAGGGAGGCCAACAATTTATTTATGTGTAGATGTGTTTTCAAGATTAATTGTAGGATTTTATGCAGGGTTGGAATCAGTATCTTCATGGGGCGGAGCCATTGCTTTGATGGTAAACACGGCTTGTAATAAGGTAGAGTTATGCAGAAAATATGGAATTGAAATAACGGAAGACGAATGGCCTTCTGCCCATTTCCCTAAGGTGATTTTAGCTGACAAGGCTGAATTCATTAGTTATGACTCAGATATATTAGAGGAAAACTTTAATATAAGTGTAGAGAATACAGCTTCATATCGATCAGATATGAAGGGTTCAATAGAGAAGTTAAATGACTTGATTCCGAAACACATTTATCGCTTTGCTCCAGGGGCAATAGAAAAAGACTACTTACAGCGTGGGGGAAAAGATTATCGGCTGGAGGCAAAATTGACCATTAAAGAATTTAATACTTTATTGATACATAGCATATTGCACTATAATAGAAGTTATTTAAAAACATACCCATTTACTAAAGCTATGTTTGAGGATCGTGTGAAAACAATACCAGTCGATTTATGGAATTGGGGGATTAATCGGCATTCGGGGAGCTTAAAAAGTTACAAGCCATCTTATGTGTATTATCACTTATTACCAAGAGCAAAAGGAACCGTGAAAAGAGATGGAATTCATTTCAAAGGTGCAAGGTATAGTTGTGCTATAGCAGAAGAAGAAAATTGGTTTGCCACTGCAAGGAATAAAGGAAATTGGTCTATAGAAGTCTGCTTTGATAAAAGGTTTACTGAAGAAATTTACTTAAGAATTGAAAATGAAATAGTCCCATGCTATTTACTTCCACACCAAGAACGTTTTTTTGATGTTACTTTTGAGGATATGGAATGGTTAGATTCTTATAAGAAAAGCGAAAATGTTCAAGAAGAAATATTTCAAACTAATAAAAACGTCTCTTTACTAAACAAACTTAACAAACAAACTAAGGAATTTGTCAAGAATGCAGAAATAGAAGTGAATACTGATAGTTCGATTCCTAAGAGCCAAAGAATTAAGGATATTACGACTAATAAAAACAAGGAAAAAAGTGTAGAAGCTTTAAAAGAAAAAGTATACCTAGAAAAGTCTAAAAAAGATGAATCGGTACCAGAAGAAGAATATGAAAATAAAAAAAATAATTATAGAAAGAAATCAATTAAGGACTTAGGATTCTACAAGGGAGGTATATAGACAGTGAAAAGTAATAAAAACATTAATGAAGCACAATATCGCAAGTTAGATCTGCCAGATTATAAAGACAATCCATTTATAGAAGCTTTACCAGAAATAATGAATATGGGAAAAGTATATGAGACACTCAATAACTCTCATCTCTTCTCAGAAGCAGAAAGAGAATTATCTATTGAACGCAGATATCATCTGGTATTAAGATATAGTTCGTTATTTCAACCAATAGCCGCCACGCTTGATTTAGAAAGAAAAATTTCGTTGTTAATACGTTCTGGCTATATTACAAGAAATCCAATGAAAAGAGAAGGCGTGAAAAATCTATATTTTGGGGAGAATATATCATCATCTATGTATAGTTCTAGTTTTTCTCTTATGGGTTTTCCAGGTATGGGAAAAAGTGTTAATGTTGAAAAACTTTTAGCCCTATATCCTCAGGTAATTCTACACAAAAAGCCAATTAATAGATTTCAAATAGTGTGGCTTAAACTGAATTGTCCACATGATGCTTCTTTAAAAACACTGTGTATGTCATTTTTTTATAGTATTGATGAAATTATAGGTACAAATTACTCTAACACATTTGGAAATAGTAGAAACTCCGTAAGTTCAATGGTAACTCATATGAATCATGTGGCTAAAGTGCATGCTATTGGAGTACTAGTAATAGATGAGATTCAACATTTACTAGGTACAGGCTCAGGAAGTGAACAAATGATGAATTTCTTTGTGTCATTGATCAACAATGTCGGGATTCCAAGTGTATTTATTGGGACAATGAGGGCAAGAGAGATTCTCCAAAGGGATTTAAGGCAGGCACGTCGTAGTAGTGGATTAGGTGATGTAGTATGGGAAAACTTTAGGGAGGACGATGATGAATGGGAAGCAATAGTAGAAACTTTATGGAAGAACCAATTAACTAAAAAATATGTATCACTTAGCCCAGATATCAAAAAAGTCTTATATAACGAAAGCCAAGGTGTAATTGATATATTAGTTAAATTGTTTTGGTTATCACAGTGTAGAGCAATGGAAACTGGGTTGGAAAAAATAAATGCGAGAGTTATAAGGGAAGTTTCAAATGATGACTTAAAATTAATAAAGCCATTTACTAATGCTCTTAAGAGTAAAGATAGAAAAAAAATCATGAAATACGATGATATTAGTCCAATAGATATTAACGCTTATCTACAGAAGGATAAATCATCGATTGAGATTGTACCAAAAGAAAGGAGTTTTTCTCGATTCCAAGAAGTGATGAATTATCTAAATCCATTAAAAATAGATCAGTATAAATCGGAAATTATTGTAAATAAATGTCTTGCTGAGAATAAAAATGCCTCTTTATTAGAGATCACTAAAATAGTGCTTTTGGAACTTAATCTTTTGACAGAAAAGTGTAAGGATTTGGGGACAAGAGATGTTGCAGCCAGTGAAATTCAGAAAATATTTGAAAATGGTATACCTGAACCTGAAAATATGCATAAATCGTTAATAGAATTGGGCTTAATTTCATCACCAATTGACGATTTCTGTATTTAAAGGTAACAGACGATGATTAGTATATTTCCTTCAATCCATCCTGGGGAATCCATCTTTTCAGTTCTATCTAGATTTCACATAATTAGTGGTTATTATTACTTAGGGTCCCAGCACACATTTAATGCAGTATTTAACAATAAAAAAAAACAGATACTAATTGATTTTCCAAACAACATTGAATCATTACACAACAACACTAATGTGTTTAAAATTAAGAAACACAGTAGAGACTGGGTGCTATCCCACACGAGTTTTGGTTACTACACGTATTTCATGGGAAAGAATGAACGGAAAATGATTTTGGATTCTATGTTAGGAAATCAATATTACAATATTCATTTAAAAACAGGAAAAGCAGCATCAAGAATCTATGACTTTAGTCATCTGAAATATTGTAAAGCTTGTTATGATGAAGACAATAACAGATTTGGATATGCTTGTTGGTACTCTCATCATCAACTACCTGGAGTATATGTTTGTGAAAAGCACCAACAGGAATTGTATTTAAGTACAAATAAAAGGGACAGCTCCGAATTAATTCCCCTGAACATTGAAAATATCTTGGAATCTCAAAATAGTGAGTTAAATAAAGACATTAATCAAAATCGACTGGCTGAAATATCTTTGTTAAGTCTAAAGATTAATCAAAGTAAGGAAGGACATAATCAAGTAGGTAAACTGAGTGAGATATATAGAAATTTTCTTAAGTTACTAATGTATGGTAGATATCAAAAGCAAATATATTCACGAGATGTTGTCTCCGATCTCCTGCTTTTCTACGGTGTGAAAACCATTGAGCATTTGGGCATAGAAAAAAATATATTTAAAAAAACAATAATAAAGTTATGGACTAATCAAAAAAGTAACATCCATCCTTTATATCATCTATTGTTAATTAACTTTTTATACAGTAAGTTAGGCTATAACCCAAAAGAATTAGAGATTCATGAGCTATTAAACGAAGGGAATAAAATTCACGACCAAGTAGAAGTGAATAGGGAAATTATTAAAAAAATGTTAGTTTGTTTGAATCCCTATTGCCCTTCTTATCATCAGGATATGGATTCTCAAATAAAAATAACTATATCCAAACAAACTATCAGGTCAAATTATAAATGTCACAATTGTGGCCAAAATTACTTGAAAAGAGGTAGCCAATTTAATCCTGAGGATTACAAATGGGATATATTACTAGAATGTGGTTGGCTTTTAAAAGAAAAGATTAAACATCTTCATAGGGGTGAAAACCTAAAGTGCTACACTATTGCTAGAATACTGGACATCCCTGAAGCAGCTGTTAGATCTACAATTGAAGATGAAACTAGTAGGGGTGTTAAATTTAAACCCTTTATGAAATTTAATGAAGAAAGAGATCGAAAAGAGTGGGTAAGGTTAATGCATGCTAATCCTAAGTTAACGGTCTCTCAATTAAGGAAATTAAATCCTGGACTTTATAAAAGGTTATATAACAATGATAAAGTTTGGTTTAATACATTAAAATACCCCAAAAGTAAAAGGGTAAATAAAAACACTGTAGATTGGAGTAAAAGAGATCTAGAGTATTTATTGAAATTACAAAAAGCTGAAGAAAATTTATTAACGAAATACCCGAGTGTGAGAATTACATTTCTTTCGCTTCTAAGGGAAGCAAACCTGATAAATTACAACAGGCAATTTGATAAGATGCCAATTTCTTTAGAGTTCGCAAGCAGTGCCACTGAAGAGTGGGATGCATATTATCTTAGAAGAACGCGAGTGATTATTGATATGGAAAAAAACCTCCCAATTGAGAAGAGGAGTAAAAGAAAACAACTTACAGTGAAAGTGGGTTGTTCCCTTGTTAGGAGTAAAGTTACTAAAGAAAAGATAAAAAAAATGCTTGATGAGCATTTTGAGTACTTATAATTCTTATAAGTAAGGTGTATGACTATAAACTCATCACGCAGATGCAATTTATTAGAATTTTATTTGAAAAAAATTTCACTATGCCACTAAGCATTGTAAATAATTTGGTGTTGGTTCATTGTCTACACTCCTTCTATTAGCTTACAATGTCAATTTTATGAATGGGGCTTCTTATACTTGACAGTTGTAAAAATAAATTCGTTGATAATTAATATATAATTTAATTTGTGTTTAATAATAGTTTCTAAACTGAATTAATTAAACTATTTAATAGTTACATTGATATAATCAAGGTCCTCATAGAGTTTCGTTAAAGTTTAAAGTAGAAAAGATAGAAAATTTAAATTTAAGTGAAAATATAAAATAATTTCGTACTTGCAAACGTACGTTCTGTGAATGTGGTATAATATTGCAGGTAGACATTAATTAAAGTATGGATACAGGAAGGGGTTTGTGGAATGGAACACACTATAAATAGAAGTATCATTTGGGATATGGTTGAAGAATTAGATTTGCCAGAGCATGTCATAGAGCAAACAGTAAAAAGGTACAAATCTCTAGGTGAATGGTTTGGTCGTGAAAATAGTTCTTTTAGAGAAATAGATGTAGATATTTTCCCACAAGGTTCCTTTGCGCTAGGCACTACAATTAAGCCAATCAATAACGAAGAGGAATATGATTTAGATATGGGATGTAAAGTTAATGTCCCTGATTTTAAAAATCAATATTCCCAAGAACAATTAAAAAAGATAATCGGAATAGAACTTGAAAAATATCGAATTGCCAAAGGAATAAAACAAGAACTTGATGAAAAACATCGTTGTTGGAGATTAGAATATAAGGATGAAATAAACTTTCATTTAGATATTGTACCATGTATTCCTCTTCAAATTGATAATCAATCACAGTATAAACAGCAACTTCAAGATGCTTATCAATATCATTCGGCTTTAAATGAGGCAGTTGTTAATCTAGCAATTAATATTACAGATGATCGACATGAAAACTATTCTTTAATTTCGCAAGATTGGCAAATAAGTAATCCAGAAGGTTATTTAAAATGGTTTGAAGATAGAATGATCCAGAGCCAGAGTAGGATTTTTAATGAAAGGGCTTCTGTAACTCCTGTACCTGTATATAATCAAAAAACAATTCTCCAAAGATGTATTCAATTGATGAAAAGGCATCGAGACAATATGTTTGGAGATGATGAAAGAAAGCCCATTTCAATCATAATAACGACCTTAGCTGCTAGAGCTTATAGTGGAGAACAAAATTTGGAAGAGGCACTGATTAATATAATTGAAAAAATGCCAAATTATATAAATCTTAATACTCCACGGGTTCCTAATCCAGTAAATCCTAATGAGGATTTTACAGATCGTTGGGACATGCCAGAAGGTGTAAAAATAGATTTAGAGGGTAACTTTAAGAACTGGCTATTACAAGCAAAAGTTGATTTCAAGAATCTATTAACAACAAACAATTTTGAAACTGCTAGTCTAATTTTAAATACAAAGTTTGCTTTGAATTTAGATACGCACCTTGATAAACACAATTATAATCAAGTTAATCAACAAACTTTTGCGAGAGAATTACCTAAAAATCCACCAAAGCCTTGGAGTGATGGTTATTAAAAAAATAGATTTGGAATTATTTTTAGAAAAGTTCCCTCATATGAGTTTGCGAGCTTCCAGTATTGAGGAATATGTAATTGAGGGAACTCTTTCTCTCGATATTACTCATAATGAATTTGGAAAAGTTAGGGATGATTTTTCAATTAGAATTATTATACCAAAAACATTTCCTGAGGGGATTCCAGATGTCTTTGAGTTAGGAGATAGATTTCCGAAAACATTAGATTATCATACTAACCCAGACGCATCTTTATGCCTAGGATCGAAGATAAGCTTACAGAAAAGAATAAAAGAAACTCGTACTATTGAGGGATTTATACAAAGCTGCATCGTTCCATATTTTTATGCAATCGCACTATATCTCCAAGGGGAAGAGCGATTTGTATTTGGTGAATTAAACCATGGCTTAGTAGGAATTATTCAAGAGTACCTAGAAATTTTTGAGTTGAAATCTATAGACCAAGTAATTAAAATGCTTGATATCTTAAGTATGAAAAGGAATCTAGGAAACAAAATGAAATGTCCGTGTGGATGTAATAGGATAGTATCTAAATGTTTATTTCATAAAAAAGTAGTGGATTATAGAAAAGTTATGTCTAGAAACGAGTATGCAGAAGAACGAGAATTAATTTCTCTTGCATATGATACCTGGAAAAAAGACGCCATCGAAAAGAAGAAACGAAAAGCAATACCATTAGTATAGGCTTATTAAGAAGCATAAAAGGAAGGAAAGTAGACAGGTGATAAAAGTAATTTTTCAATGTATGGTAATATTGTTCCCAACTTTAGTGAGTATTTTTTATCCTTTGCAAAAAATTGTATACGGTATTTTATCAATAGTGGGAATTGATACAAATAATTTAGATATTGCAATAAAAAGTATAACCGATAATGAAAAAATAATTTCTATAATATGCGGATTAATACTATCAGTATTTATTAATTTTTGGATAAGAAAAACTAATACTGAAAGATTATTTAATACTGGTAATAGTTATAATAAATACCCTTTTTACATTTATTGGATATCTCATTATATATTGGGATATGGAACAGTTTCATTAATAAGAGTGCCAATATATCTACAATATAAAATAATATTGTCAGATATTTTCCCGGATATTATAGTTGATAGTGAAGTGGAAAATAAAGAACAGCCTGTTACTATTGTTGAAAAGAACATGGAAAAAACAATTGATGAACTTAATCTTATATTAGTTGATACTTACGAAATTAAAAAAGATCAAATACCATTAGATAAGTTGAAATTACCAACTGTCATTATTCAAAATGGTTATGATTTCAGTGGGCACCGTTTTTTTAATCCTGAATTTGTAAAAAAAATAAGAGAAAAAACAAATCTATATAGTAAAACTTTTAAACAAGTGAACATTTTTTCCACAACTAATACTAATCATAATAAAGAAATTGTGTCTAAATGTTTCAAAAATGGAAACAGAACAGGGTTTAAAAATATCATAGTTTATCAAGCAAATAGAGAGGATTATACTTTTTCAGAGAAACATCAGGTTCATTAAGCCTTGGAATGGTATATAATGTTCGGCCAGATTACACGAAATAATAATCGGCGCAACAAATATAATAAATCTAGAACGCCAGGGAGCCTTGTTATAAAAGGAATCTTGGCATTTTTCATTATCCAAATATTAATTCGTAAATTCCCACTAACGACAATTCTCTTATCGTGATGCTCTAAACTAATGTACTGTTTTACTTGACATAAACTCCTAGTGATTGGCATTAAATACAATACTTACTATAACCGATATAATGACCAGGGCGAACTATTAGTTTGGAAAAGGAGATGAAGCCTTCCATGTTATAGAATTTTCGTCAAAATATTAAGTACGTTTATAAGAGGGGATTACTATTCTTAAGACGATAGTGATGAGCAAGATGTTAGATGATATTGTATATTCAATTAATCCAATTACATAAGTCAGGAGAAGGTCATATGAGGCTAGCAGAATTGAAAGAACTCTATAAAAGCATGGTTAGACAAGGGTTGGAAAGGTATAAGTTTGAATATTCCTTTAGGGGAGCACAATTTGATGTCTTATATTTTATTGACGATTTCCCTCATAAACTAGCTTTCGGAATTGTCAAAGAAAATTATTACTTCGAAATTAATGTACGAGAAGGGTTTGAAGTCACTCCGTTTATAGATGACTTAACGACTTTTTGTAAAATCTTAAACCTAAAATATGATCCTAGTAATAGGTTTCATCCTTTAGTATTTTTTGAAGAGTTGAAGCAAAGCATCCCTAATAAAGCTTTAATATCTTCCATACCAGAGCCCCATGAAATTGCAGTATATAGAAATGATGTAGAAGAATCAGAAAAAATTTATTTTAAGGGTTGGTTGGATAATACTAAGACCGGAAACAAGGTAAGTGAAAAAAATCTAATAAAGACAAAAAAGTTACTATCCGTAAAAGCATATGAAATGTGCAAAGAAAGAAATATAAGCTCTCGTTGGAGTCCTAGTCCAAAAGATCAAAAGTCATTCACGTTGCCTTGCAAATAGCAGGTTCTTTTACCCTGTTATCCTGTGGTTAGCCGTATTTACTTAATCCACCGTTAACCTATAATTTAAGAAAGGCCATTGCCGGAAGTATAACTAAATGGTGTTAGTTTAATCTTTAATTTTGTGTCACTCTCTTCAACAGAACAAGGTGTATTGAAACAACTAGGTCGTGACCTAAATTCTCTTTGAGCCCGTTAAATATGCCAAGTAGGGTATTTCTTGGTGTTTAATGGATGACAACTTTCTGTCCCATAAAATACAGAAAGAACGATTTCAAGACGTTTTAATCAGATTTGTTTGGCCATGGTTAAATTGTATAAGTCAGTGCAAGTTGTTCCATATCATACCTAAGTTGTCTAAGTCACGGCTGAGTTGTTGACGAGCGACACAAAAGTTGTTACAAACTTGTTAAATGACACAAAGATATAAACAACATTGAAAAATCTATAACAAAGCCTTATTCCATTAAAGGGCCATTTAATGGAATAACATATTGATTAGTAACTTAATGTTTGAAATAATTGGAATTATTGTAATGAAATGAAGTCAAAAAAAGGAGAAATATAATGAATGATCATTTAATTAACTTAAGAGAAGATTTTGAATATCTTCTTAATGCTCCAATAACGTCTGAATCGGTTTTTTTAGAGTGGATAAAAAAAGCTTCAAGTTTGTTAGACTCTGTTCAAGAACTTATTACGATTTCTTATATTAACTATCAATGTAATATAGAAGGTTTACAAGAAAATAAAGCATTCACAGATAGCCAGGAAAAAGTGAAACCTCTTTACCAAGAATACAAATCAAAAATTGATAATAAGCTAATACAGCATAATGATTATCTTAAAGATGAACATTTTAATTATCTAAAAGATAGAATTTCAAATTCTACTGGTTTGGTAAATGGAGAAAATTCATCTTTAATTACGGAATGTGACCAACTGATAGCAGAGTATTTTTTCCTTCAAGGGCGCATGAAAGTTAATTGGGAAGGGGAAACGATTCAGGTTCAGGAACTTATTGGGATGCTTTACGATGAGAGTAGAACTATAAGGGAGCGCGCATATTCACTCATCAGCAAATCATATGAGGAGAAAGAAGAAGAATTTCAATTAATAATGGATAAATTAATTTCGTTGAGAGATAGGATAGCAAAAAAAGCTGGATTTTCAAATTATAGGGATTATATGTTTTCTTATTATGAAAGGCTGGATTACTCTTATAAAGACTGTGAGGAAATGGCAGAAGCTATTCGTTCTGAAGTAGTTCCTTTTATAGATCATTTAAACCGAAGGAGAAAAGATTCACTAAAAGTGTATTCTTTAAAACCTTGGGATACTAGAGTTACAGGGAACGAGAACAAACTAAATGTTCCTTATCATGATACTAATGAAATGCTGAAAGTCTCAGAAGAACTGTTAGAAAAATTGGACCCTTCTTTTTCTAATCTATTTAGGATGATGAAGGAGAGTGATAAATTTGATCTCCCTACTAAGGCCGGAAAGGCACCAGGTGGATTTTGCGAATTGCTTCCACAATCTAAAATATCATTCATTATGTTAAATTTAGCAAATACAAAAGATGATTTACCTATTTTTCTTCATGAAATGGGTCATGCAATTCACCACGACTTAATCAAAGACCTAACTATTCACCATTATAAACAATTACCTATGGAAACTGCAGAATTTGCTGCCATGTCTATTGAGCTTCTTACACTAGATAACTGGAGAACGCTGTACAATTCAGAAGAAGAATTTTTATTAGTAAAAAGAGAATTATTTCAGCAAATACTAGACTTTCTCCCAATAACCGTAGTGGTAGATCAATTTCAGCACTGGATGTATACGAACCCTCATCATTCCCACAGTGAAAGGAACAATAAATTCAAAGAGTTAGTGGCCCTATACGATACTTCAATTATTAACTGGACAGGTACTGAAAAGTGGAAAGAGATTCAATGGATGGATATTATACATATTTTTGAAACACCGTTTTACTTTATCGAATATGCCATAGCACAGGTGGCAGCACTACAGCTTTATAAGAAATACAAGCAAAATCCTGAACAAACCTTAACCAGATTTAAGAAAGCATTAGCACTAGGATCTTCCAAACAAATAAAAGAAATATACGAAGAAACAGGTATCGAGTTCAATGTTTCAAAAGAAAATATTAGAGAAGTTATGACTTTAATAAGGGAAGAAATCGCAATGCCCTGAATTCTCTATGTTCAATTAAAGGAGCAGCATTCCTGTAATGAAGGAATTTGTTTTATTTAGGATTTGAAATACAAAAAAAGGGGAGTATTTATGTTTTATAGAAGAAAGTTTTATACCGTAAAAAGCGAATTTGTCGAGATTTTTAATAACCACTTCAACAACACAAACTTACCTAATCAACTAAAATACGGTTCTCGTTTAGTTGGTCGCTGGATGAAGGATAATAATAATGGAACTGTTGAAATATTTGCTATATGGGAATACGACAGTTATGAAGATTATGTGGAAATTGAAAAGAAAGTTCGAAGTGATGAAGCTCACGTTAAACGTATTAAAGATTGGTATGAAAAAAATGGCGGAAAAGAATTTGTATATAAGGAATATATAATAGAAGTGAGAAATGAAGCTTTAGAGTCCACTGTAAAACATCAAGAAAAGACAGTTTAATGCTAACATTACTTTCAACAATCGGGACAATAGCTGAAGATCAGGCACTTGAACTAAGCTAGTTTCTTTATTCCGTTAAAGGGGCAGGTTAATTAAACAAGAAGCATTTTGGGAAGTGACCATTATTAAAACAATATTGAGCAATGTAGCATTTGCAGTAGTGACAGTTTTTACGTTAATTCATATAGTAGATAATTATTTGTTAGGGATAGTTCCTTTAATAGGTTTGTGGATTATCTTTGACTACATAAAAAATTTAGAGCAGAAAACGGTTGATATTAAAACGAAAAAAATCGGTACATTTAGTTACTTTTTAACTGCCATTATAGGCTTGATATTATTCGTTCTTTGATTAGAGTAACCAAGTTAACAAGGGCAATAACTGAAGATCAGTTTAATGATTCGGCTATTGCCTTTCTATTCCATTATCGGAGGTTAATTGAAGAATTCAAAACTTAAATAATTAGGCTTCGTCTAATTATTTAAGTTTTATTTTAGGATAAGGTGAAGAGGAGGGATTTGATGAGTGTCTTTAGAGTGGGAGTAAATATACTAATTCCATTTCTAATATTATTCTTGGCTTTTGCTACTTGGATGGGCTATATCGCTGAAAATATAAGGGATTACTATAATTTAAAATGGATAGCGATTTTAATACTGGTAGCAGGATACATTCTACAATTTTATAAGAAAACATTTGGGTTAATGATTGTAGGGTTAAGTATCCTTAGTTGGTTCTTGTTATAATTCCATTGTTCAAGTAGAGGGCAGGCTAACAGGAGAAGTGAATAAGATAGTAAAAAGTCACTTGTAATAAAATAGGATATTTTCATAAATAATACTTTGTCTGAATAAGAATAGATGATAAAAGAAAATGTAAAGTATTTCAATAATTTGTTGAAAGAATAGACTGCATATCATATGGGGGTTATGATTTGAAGAATAGGTCTTTCCTTGTAATACTTTCTATTTTAGTTTGTGTGATCGCATATTGTTTGATTTTCCAAAGAGACTTAACCATATCGAGCAATAGTGAAGAACAACCTTTTGTTGCTAAAGAGGTATCACCAGGAAGTAAGAGTTCCTATAATCTTTCATTGAAGATGGATAAAGATGAAAAGGTTAGTGTGGAAGCAAAAATTGATATTACCAATATATCTGAAGAAAAATGGGATAGGCTTGTTTTATATTTCATTCCGAATATATTCACAAAAGAGAATTCACCTTCGTTAGATCATCCGGCATCTGTAATTATTAAAGATATCAAGTTAAATGGAGCAACTTCAAATTACTCCTTAGAAAAAGACACCCTAACCCTCCCCTTAAAATCACCACTGTCTCAGAATCACAATATCAATGTTCAAATAAACTATGATTTTACAATGCCATCAGAGGGATTAAGATTTACAAAAGTCGGAGAAAGCCTTCACCTGGCCCAATGGTATCCTATGGTACCAACATATCGCAACGGGTGGAATAAACAAGAGTATCAATCAAGAGGTGAAACCTATCATACTCCCTTTAGTGATTTTCAATTGGATCTAGAAGTCCCACCTTCTTATTCCATAGTATCATCAAGTGAAGAAGATGATTTACTGAATAACCAAGGGACAAAAATCAAAGTGAAAAATGAAAAAGAGATTTTCCTTGCTTTACTAAAAGATACATTGGTTTTTGATAAGACAACGACTATAAATAACGTGAATGTGCGTGTATTCAGTGATAAAGAAAGAGCTGATCAAGCAAATGAAGTGCTAGAAACTGCGGTAAAAGCTCTGGACTATTTTCAAAAAGAATTCGGATCTTATACTGATAAGGAGTTTGATTTAATACTTGGTGGGCTTGGGATGGAGTACCCAAATGTGGTAACTGTGGGCTCTATTTATAGCTCTAAACCAGTAGACTCAGACTCATTAAGACGTATGGTTGTTCACGAGGTAGCACATCAGTGGTTCTATGGGATGGTTAGTAATGACCCCTATAACGATGCTTGGCTAGATGAGGGTCTAGCAGAAATTGCCACGCTTTTGTATTACGTTGATGATGAAGAGGAAGACATTACTTTTGATTTTGGGGATCAATTTAGAGAAGAACTTAGCCTCCCCGTTAACCTTCCTATAAACCAATACCCAAACGGTAATCAAAGTTCTTATATTTATGGAAAAGCGTCTTTGGGACTTGGAATGCTGTTTAAGAAGTATGGAGGAGAAGAAACGGCTAAGAACTTCCTCAAAACATACGTTAAGGAGTACAAATACAAAGAAATTAACACCAACGAGTTTGTAAGGTTTACTAAGCATTATTTTAACTTAGAGAATAATAAAGATTTTGAAGGATGGCTGGATTTGAATGAAGAATAAACTTTTTTGTTTGTTCCTTTTTAGGAGTGTCACTGAACAAGTGGCACCCTTTGCTCAATTCAAGGGAATATTATTGTAATAATCTGAAACCAAATACTTTGTTTGCAGTCTAATTAATAATACAGAGTCAAATTTAGAATATAAAATTTCGGGAGGGGATTTTAAATGAGAAAGTACCTTGGTTGGGTTTCCCTTGGTATTATAGGGTTTACTTTTATATTATTTGCTCTTATGAGTATGAGTGGGAAAGTTAGTGGGTATGTAGGAACCAACGTCTTAATTATTGGGGCAATATTAGCTTTGGTAACTGCTCTATTGAGTAAAAAAGGGAAATCCAAGGCAGCTTCCATTTCAGTATTAGGAATACTTGTAGGGGGATTTATAATACTAATTTTAGGTATTATGATGAACGGAGGTCTATAAGTTCCTTTCTTCCATTAAAGGGGGCGCGCGACAAGTTCTGCTATAAGCGCTATCAAGCGTGAAAAGCAGGGGATTTTAATTGAAATTCCAACTTTACAACCGAGGATGGGAATGTCGGTTCCATGTTACCCAAAACCATCCCGTCAATACTCCTGCATGCGTTATAACTGATAGGTTATAGGGTTTGGAGCACAGGTAGATTCGGCAGAACGAAGGCTGAAGCCTAAAAGGGTATGCCAACGGATATGCCGCACGGCTGAAAAACTAGAAATGGTGAGAATAGTTCTAGTAGCTAAAGAACTGACAAACTTCCGAAGGTAAGGGTCTATAGTTAAAACATAAGGAAACTTATGTCCCATCTTACGATGGGGTGAGTGGTGTGGAGTAAAATTGCCCCCTCTGAAAGACGCTATACCGGACTATGGCGGTATCAAGCTCACAGGCTTAAAGGAAGCACCTAACTCTAGAATGGAAAGCTACGTTGTAAGGTACTTGGAAAGCAAGGAACGTTGAACCAAGAGCTGTCACTCGAAACGTTTGCTATAAGATTTTCGAAAGGCATTTATCCTTGTGAGGGTAGGGGAACGACTGAAGAAGCTTTTGTAATGAGAGTGGAGGAACAGCCCCAAGTCTACTGAATGAAACGATTATTTTCCTATACGTGAATGGTGCCGGTCGGGTAAGAATGTGGGGACATCACTTCTACAAGGAGGGATGCCACAGTGCCAACGCTGCGATACTGGGATTACTACAATATGACGGAGACATTCACGGAACTATATGAGAAAGCCCAGGAAGGAAACAGCTTTTCCTTCCTTTATAATGTCATCACTTCAAGAGAAAACATCTTACTCGCTTATCGTACCATCAAATCCAACAAGGGTTCAAACACACCTGGGACCGATGGGAAAACGATATCGGATATCAAGGAACTATCCGAAGATGAACTCGTCTTGAAGGTGCATACAATACTGAAAAGCTACCAACCTAAGAAAGTCAGAAGAAAATGGATTGAAAAGGATAATGGAAAAAGAAGACCGCTAGGTATTCCATGTATTCTGGACAGGATTATCCAACAGAGTTTCAAGCAAGTTCTCGAACCCATTGCGGAGGCTCATTTTTATAAGCACAGTTATGGCTTTAGGCCTCTCCGGTCTGCCCATCATGCGATGGCAAGGATTCAATCCTTAATTAATCAAGCCTCCCTTCATTTTGTCGTTGATATTGATATCAAGAGTTTCTTTGATAATGTAAACCACACACGGTTAATGAAGCAGCTTTGGAATCTAGGGATACAGGATAATAAAGTATTAGCTTGTATTTCTAAAATGATAAAAGCAGAAATTGATGGAGAAGGAATCCCGGATAAAGGGACACCACAAGGTGGAATTTTATCTCCCCTCCTCTCTAATATCGTGTTAAATGATTTAGATCAATGGATTGCTGACCAGTGGGAGCTCTTTCCCCTGCACAAATCATACAAATCAAAAGTTGGTGAACGATACGCAAAGAAACGGACTAATCTGAAGGAAGGATATCTCGTCCGCTATGCGGACGACTTCAAAATTCTTTGTCGTGATGGAAAGACTGCTCAAAAATGGTATCATGCGGTCCGTCGTTATTTAAAGGAACGGCTCAATCTTGATATCTCGCCAGAGAAATCTAAAATCCTTAACCTACGCAAAAGGGAGTCTGAATTTCTAGGATTTACGATACGAGCGAACAAAAAAGGGAAGAAACGAGTAGCGCATACCGGTGTTATTCAAAAGAAAGAGAAACAAATCAAACAAGAAGCTAAAAGGTTAATCCGTCGGATTAAAGCTTCACCAACTTCCCAAAACGTTCTGCGGTTCAACAGTTTTGTATTGGGCATCCATAATTATTTTAAGCGAGCGACACATGTGAATCCGGTGTTCTCACGTCTTGCCTACGATTTAAAGCCGTTCATATACAATCGACTTCAACCGGTTGGGAAGCATGAACATCCAAGTAACCCGCCTCCTTTGTTTAAAAGATTTTTCAGTGTAAACATGAAGACCTTTAAAGTAGCTGAAGTCTACCTTTTCCAACTAGGAATTGTTAAAACGGTTAACTCGTTAAACTTCAGTCCAAAGATAACACCATATACGAAGGAAGGTCGGAACACATTATATAAGAAGCTTCGTCCTGATATCCAAAAGGAAATCAGTAAATTGATGAACTCCAACCTCCCTAATCGGTCAGTTGAATACACGGATAATAGAATTAGCCGATACAGTATGAAAATGGGGAAATGTGAAATCACAGGATGGGATTTACAGGCATTTGAAGTGCATTGTCACCACTATCTTCCAAAGTCACTAGGAGGAAACGATCAGTTTCATAACCTTCGAATTCTTCACCAGGATATTCATCGGTTAATCCACCTAACTGACATGGAGAAGAAAGAGTCAATCATCAAAAAGCTCAACATCTCAGAGCCCGTTTTGAATAAAATCAACCAATACCGGAAGGTATGTGAACAGGGAAACATCGTATTATCTTAATCGTCAAAGTAACGAGGAACTTATAATCTAGTACATATCAGTAGATGGAGCGCCGGATGCTGGGAAACTAGCACGTTGTAACCGTCAAGTAGAAATCAACAGTTTTTAGTAAATAAGATTAAACAGTTTTCATCAATTAAGATTCAACACTCTGATTATCAAATAATGCTTTTCTGTATTTCATTCTGATACTGTCCTGTTCT
>Ga0307994_1000062_pt1 | contig 90921 bp, 98 predicted proteins | sample EllFjometagen261_FD_203171 | JGI IMG/M metagenome (GOLD analysis project Ga0307994, IMG submission 203171) | Marine microbial communities from Ellis Fjord, Antarctic Ocean - #261 | ecosystem: Environmental > Aquatic > Marine > Unclassified | place: Southern Ocean | collected 2014-11-02
CTATCTTATCATCGAGTTCCTTGCCGCTGGGCTGGTACCATTTGAAACGGGCCCAGTCCGTCTTGATGAAACCGGTGCTCCGCAGTTCCGCAAATGCGGCGGCACCCCAGTCTGCGTCCATTCCCACAATCGCGGCAAGCGACGCCGGGTCAGCGCTCTCATATCCGAATTTGGAACTGATGCTGCAGCGCCGAATGCGCTCCATGCAAGCGTCGGGGCTGATCGCCATGCGCTTGGCCGCTTCCTGGTAGAGATCGATCCGTTTCGCCATGCGGTAATAGTAGCATGGCGGCAATTCTCATCAATTGGCCTTTGGCCAATCGCCTCCGTGTACCTCGCGCTCGTATTTCGAAATGCGATTCCATGCGATGGCGACTTCGTCAAACCTATCGTCCGAGAACAACCGCTCGCAGAGGCGGTCGATTTCATGCGGGTCGTCAGGCAAACTCTCGTCCTCACGGTACCTTGCGACCGCGTCCATTACTTTCAGGGCGTCGTCGTAGTTTGCCATTCGGTTCTCGTTTCGACCACGAGTTCGGTCGCATTGCTGTAGCCCCGGTGTCAAGACCGTATCACTGGGTAGCAATGGTCTATTAACCTTTGAATTGAGGCGATTCTACCAACACGGCGATCGTCCGTCGTGGCGTGCAAGTCGAGGGTTGTGGGATGGGCAGTCAGTGACCGGATGAATAAAGACTTGGCAATCAGGACGCTGGAAATGGCGGTGCGCCTGCCCAACCCGCCGCCCGGCTGCATGTTCCATTCCGATCGCGGCAGCCAGTATTGTTCTTGCAATTATCAGAAGAGATTGCAGGCCCATGGCCTGCGTCCATCGATGAGCGGCAAAGGCATTTGCTATGACAACTCCGCCGTCGAGACGTTCTTCAAATCATGAAGGCAGAACTGATCTGGCGGCGGAGATGGCCAACCTGGCGTCAGGCTGAAGCTGCCCTCTTCCAATTCATCAACGGGTTCTACAACACCCGAAGGCGCCATTCATATCTGGACGACATCAGCCCGCTCGCGTTCGAAGCCAAGGTGGCATAATGAGATAGGTGACCGGCACAAAACCGTTACAAGTCGACTGCTTGCAGCTACGGAAGCCGAGGGGCTGACAACCCCTGCCCGCAAAAAGCTGGTCAGCAGTGTGGACGCGATGCGGGACCGTCTTGTGCGCCTTAAACGCAAGATCGACCCCGATGAGTTGCTGATGCCTTCTTCGATCCGGCGGATCCCAGTCTCATCGGAAATTTCGTGGTGCTTGCTATGGTGGCACAGGACTGCAAGCCGTTCGGTAGCCTCACCCGCTTCTATGGGTCCTGCGTCTGCGCGATCTACTACACAGGGCCCAATCCGCTTTAGCCACCGATCAGCGGAACCGAGACGCCTATTTACGTCGGTAAGGCGGATCCGGCGGGGAATCCGAAGTCAGCGGTCGATCAGGGGACGAAGCTTGCTGACCGCCTCAATGAACATCGCCGCAACATCGAAAAGGTCTCTGCCATTGAGATTCAATACTTCAAATGCAGGGCGCTGGCTGTCCAGACAAGCTATCAGGCGGCGACCGAAAGTCATCTGATCCGGATATTTCGGCCAAACTTGAACAATCAGACGAACATCCTTTATGGGCTCGAAAAGCATGACCATGACGCGACCACGCGGTCCAACAATAAGCTACCATTCGATACGGGGCACCCAGGCCGCAAGTGGGCTGCTAGCAGCCCAGAAAATCAGACAGTCGCCGAGATCGAGGTAAAGGTGCGTGAACATTTCCGGTCCGCGACTGTGTTGAGTGACCGGAACGCGGTGCTTCAGGCTTTCGTCGACAACATCAAGCGAGAAGATCGGTTTGCTCGCCAATCCGACACTTCTGTCCCCGATTAGCTAGCCAGGCTTGATGCGGCTCCTTCGATTTGCTGGGATGAAGAGGTTGCGAATTCGTTTTAACCTTCGAACCATGCGCCCGGTCTTGCCTAAATCATCGCCAAGGAAGAACCGTCTTTGTTGCGAGCATCGCTTGAGCGAGGTTTCGACCATCTGAAAGCCTGCAACTTGCAACGACACGGCCGTAGCTCTGCCCATCTGCCGAACATTGCATCGCTGGCGCCCGTACGATGATTTGACCAGTGTCGCGCTGACCCTTCCGGTCCACCTAGCAAACGAACCAAGGCATCCCTGGCCCCCACCGCTGAAGGACGACGGGTATGGGTGCCCTGGCGAGCAGGACCCATCCATTTCGCGGGCTGCAATGCCGGAGATCCGGATCTTCGGCCCCTCCTTGCACCAGATCGGGCCATCACCGTCCCAGGCGGCGACTGGTGTGCAGATGAAGGCTGCAGCCGAGGCTAGCGTAATTACTCCCACTGATTGTGCCCTTCTTCTGCAGCTGGCGAGTTAGGCGGCAGCTGGCCCGGACTGATCAGGATTGTCATTGTCAAGCCGCACCTTAGGAGACGCTCCCTGCGATAGGAACGCACACAGGCGCTCCTGATCATCTGGCATCCTGTATTTCGGGTCATGGAGCAGGTCAGCCCGCACAGCCTCAAGCCTTGCCTTCAGCTTCCTCGTTCGATCGTCGCGATACAGCGCCTCTTTCGTTCTAACCTTCGTAGCTCGTGGCCGAAAGCGAGAAGCAGCTCAGGGTGCCGGTGGATGAGATGATGCCCGAGTTCAGCGAAGCTCTTGTAACCGAAGCCAACCGGCTTTCCCGCCCTTGCGCTCTCGATCACAAGGACAATGCGCGTAGCGGTAAGCAAGTTCGGGTATTCCCCGTCGAGACCGTATCCCGTGGAACGAAGGCGGTCATTAAGGAGCTCCCATGCCTGATATCGAGGCAGGTCGTCGTCATCGCGCGAGGCATCGAGAACGAACCGAAGCACTTGCTCGCGCGGCTCACTCTCCCAGTCTTCCAGGGCCTGCCTTGCGGCGGCCTTGGCAGCTGCGATCCTTTTTGAGCGGGCTGCCCTGAGCTCCTCGCGAAGCCTTGCTGCCTCCTGGGCATAGTCGAATACGATAATGGTCTGGCGGTCTACATCGACCGTGATCTCATCCCACCGAACCATGCGCTCGCCCCACTCGTCGACGATCTCATCGCCCTCAATGATCGGCTTGCGGTGCCAGCATGTCATGATGAAGCTTCCTGCCGCTTCGGACGCGGCAGCACTTCTTTCATCGACCACGAAAACGTTGGAGTTGTTGCCGAAAAGGATGTCGTCATCGGTCATACGCCGATAGCTCGGACGGAACAACGACAATACCCAGACGAGCGCCTCCCATCCGGCCCGATAGAACTCTTTCCGGCTCAGCACGACGTCCATGAAGGTGGTGCTGAGCTGAGGTGGCTATCCGCACGAGCGCCTACGCCCAGCGCGAGGACTACGACAACCGGCATGGTCAGAGGCGCGACGGTTTCTGGCGGTAAGTTCCAAACAAGCATCGATTTACCGTAAGCGCTGTCCGGATCCCACCTTGCGCTGACGGGTGATTGGTTCAGACGCTTGGGGTCATGGAACATGTCATCCTTACGAGCGGACTGGACACCAGGTCTGGAGTGGGTCTGGAGCCTACTGGGCGCGCCGAGGTGCTGCGGGCTATGGCTGGCCGCCGGCGGACCTGGACGCTTGAGCAGAAGCTGGCGATGGTTGCGCAGATGGAGCGCTGCGGCAACGTCGCAGCCTTCGCCCGGGAGCACGATATCCGGACATCACTGCTCTACACGTGGCGGCGCGAGCTGCGGTATGCGCTTGAAGCGAGCCGGCCAGTTGAACAGGAGACCGGACCTGCTTTCATCCCGGTGGTTGCGGACTGCCCTAAGCCCCTCTCGGATGATGTCGCCATCGAAGTTGAGGTAGCGGGTGCAGTGGTTCGGATCGGACGCGCAGCAAAGCCCGATCTGGCAACTGCCGTGCTGAAGGCTTTGCAGGTGCAGCGATGATCGGTCCAGCGCCCGGCACGAAGGTGATGGTGGCGACGAAGCCCGTGGATTTCAGGAAGGGAGCGGACTCGCTCGCCGCACTGGTGGCGGCCGAGTATGGCGGCAAGCCCTATTCCGGCGTGATCTATGTGTTTCGCGCCAAGCGTGCCGATAGGATCAAGCTCATCTGGTGGGACGGAACGGGCCTGTGCCTGATGGCCAAGCGACTGGAGCAAGGCACCTTCCATTGGCCCCGGATTCAGGAGGGCGTGATGCGGCTGACCGCTGCCCAACTGGGCGCTTTGCTGGAGGGTCTGGACTGGCGCCGCGTGCATGGCGGACGCCGTCCGATCGCGCCCCAGATTGCTGCTTGACGGAGTGCGCGCAGACTGATTCAACTGGTTCATGCTCCTCGAGGCGGACCTTCCCGATGATGTTGACGCGCTGCGCGCGCTCGTCCTCGAACAGGCCCGCACACTGACCGATCTCACCGATGCCAAGAGCAAGGCCGATGCCCGGATCGAGCGGCTGCAGGCGATCCTCGAGGCCTTCCAGCGGCACCGGTTTGGCCGCAAGTCCGAGCAGCTTGATCCCGATCAGTTCGAGCTTGCGCTGGAGGATATCGAGACCGCGCTCGGCAGCGTGCACGCCGCAACTGATGCCGCGGTGCCCAAGGCCAAGGGCGAGCGCCCGCGCAAGTCCAACCGCGGATCGCTGCCCGCCCATCTTGAGCGGATCGAGCAGGTCGTGGATGTCGAGCAGAAGGCTTGTCCCTGCTGCGGCGGCGCGCTCCACCAGATCGGCGAGGATGTGGCCGAACGCCTTGATGTCGTCCCCACCACCTTCCGCGTGCTGGTCACCCGCCGTCCGCGCTATGGCTGCCGTTCGTGTGAGAGCGCGGTTGTTCAAGCTCCGGCGCCGGCACGGATCGTCGAAGGTGGCATCCCCACCGAAGCGCTGATCGCGCAGGTGCTGGTATCCAAGTATGCCGATCACCTCCCGCTCTACCGGCAGGCGCAGATCTATGCCCGGCAAGGCATCCAGCTGGATCGTTCCACCCTTGCAGACTGGGTCGGCAGGACAGCATGGTATCTTCGGCCCATTCGCGATCACATCCTTGAGCGATTGCGACGATCCGAGCGGCTGTTCGCCGACGAGACCACCGCGCCTGTGCTCGATCCCGGGCGCAAGCGGACCAAGACCGGTCAGATCTGGGCCTATGCCTGCGACGATCGGCCATGGGGCGGCAGTGACCCGCCGATGGTCGCCTATGTCTACGCTGCCGATCGCAAGACCGAGCGACCTGAGGCGCATCTCCAGGGCTTTGCGGGCATCCTGCAGGTCGACGGCTATGGCGCCTATGCAGCGCTTGCCCGGCGTCATCAGCAGATCCGGCTCGCATTCTGCTGGGCGCACGTGCGCCGCAAGTTTTACGAGTTGGCCGAGAGCTCGCCCGTGGCAGCCGACGTGCTGCGGCGCGTTGCCTCGCTCTACGCCATCGAAGATGAGATCCGCGGGCTACCTGCTGACGAACGTCGCGACATCCGTGACCAGCGCAGCCGCCCGATCATCGACGACCTCTACAGGTTCCTCGAAGCACGCGGTCGGCAGGTCAGCGCCAAGAGCCGCCTTGGCGAGGCGATCCGCTACACGCTTCCGCGTTGGGAAGGCCTCATCCGCTTCCTCGACGATGGCCGCATCGATCTCGACAACAACGCCGTCGAGCGCGCCATCCGCCCGCTTGCCCTCAATCGCAAGAACGCCCTGTTTGCTGGCTCCGACGAGGGCGGCGACAACTGGGCGGTGATCGCCACACTCATCGAGAACTGCAAGCTCACCGGCATCAACCCGCACGCATGGCTGACCGCGACGCTCACCAGCCTCGCCAATGGCCACCCGGCATCCCGGATCGAAGAGCTCCTGCCGCGCCCTCACGTGGGCTGAAGACAGCGCTTACGATTTACCAACGGCAGTCATTCGATCGGGAGCTAGCCGCACCATGCTCAGTGTTACAAGATGCGAATGGCGAGCGGAGCCAAAGTGGAACCACAGGGCTCTTTTCTCAGGGCAGCTCTAACGACGGTGAATTAGCGCATTTCTGCTTGAATCGGCAGAGACCCCTTGACCAGGGACTATGGTCTAAGCGTCACTGTGCGTCTGCAACGGTTGAGTGGGACGAGCCGCATGTATGGATTTCACTACCAGACTAGCCGCTCGGTGAGAGCCTTCTCGGCCGAGGCCTTCGACGTGCTCGACGAGCATGAAAGACTTTCGGCCCACATGATGAAATCTTCGGCAATAATGGCGGGTTCCAAAATGGAACTCAGGCTGGACGGATCACGAGGATGCGGCGTTGGCGCAAAGATAGCCTTGGGGGAGCGTTCGATCATTGTGTTCTGGCAGCAGTGTTTGGAATGAGCTATAAACCAAAATAATACGGGGACATAAATGGGACTATTGATTCCTAGCCAATCACTTACGTTCTCGCCTGGACCTCTGTAAAGACACTTACTGGATCGCTTCTAATAGTCTAACATCAAGTCCTTAGCCATTCTTCTGAAAACTGAGCGGAATGGCGCGGGTCGACGCAAATCGCTTTTATAAATTTTCACTTTCGGCAGGAGGAAGGGCACAATGCATCTTTCAGAAAAAACAGTAGGTGCCCACATGGTCGGGAGCGGCATAGGGTCTCTTGCGGCCGCCGCATTCATGATCCGCGACGGGGCTGTGCCTGGAAAGCACATCACGATCTATGAAGCGAACCCAAGTCTTGGCGGCTCGCTGGACGGCGCGGGCAACGCAACAGACGGCTATTCGATGCGTGGCGGCCGGATGCTGACGACAGACCATTACGAATGCACCTGGGATCTCTTCAAGACCATCCCGTCCGTCAAGTCGCCCGGGATCAGTGTTTTCGATGAAACCATCGCATTCAATAAGGCGCATGTTGCCCATTCGCGGGCCAGGCTCGTCGATCACAATCGTCATATCGTCAACGTCAGTTCGATGGGTTTCTCGATGCGAGACCGGCTGGAACTATTGCAGCTCACAGCGGCCAGCGAAGAAAAGCTTGGCACAAGCAAAATCACTGACTGGCTGTCACCTGCGTTCTTTACAAGCAATTTCTGGTATATGTGGCAAACGACATTCGCGTTCCAACCGTGGCACAGTGCCGTCGAATTCAAACGGTATCTTCATCGCTTCATGAACGAATTCTCGCGGATCGAGACACTCGCCGGTGTCAAACGCACGATCTACAATCAGCACGACGCACTTGTGGTGCCATTGGTCTCTTGGCTGCAAGAGCAAGGCGTTCGGTTTTTGCGTGGCTGCACCGTTACGAACTTCGATCTTGGAGAGACGGGTGGTAAAACTGCCGTCACTGGCTTGACATATACACAGAACGGGAAAAGCGAGTCTGTCGGCGTGGGATCTGGAGAACTGGTTTTTTTCCAGAACGCATCCATGACAGACGCGTCCAGTGTTGGTTCAATGACGCACGCTCCCGCAAAGCTGACCAAGAAGGACAGTGGCGGTTGGGAGCTTTGGGAAAAATTGGCGATAGGCCGACCTGAGTTTGGAAATCCGATGGCCTTCAATTCTTCGATTCCTGAATCTTACTGGGCTTCCTTTACGGTTACGCTGAAGGATACAATGTTCTTTGATCGGATGCAGACATTCTCAGGCAACGAGGCGGGAACCGGCGGCCTGGTGACCTTCAAAGACTCAAATTGGCTGATGTCAGTTGTCCTGGCAGCCCAGCCGCACTTCGCCAATCAGCCCGAGACGGTGCGCGTATTCTGGGGATACGCATTGCATCCTGATCGGATCGGCAATTTCGTGGCCAAGTCGATGTCGGATTGCACTGGCGCGGATCTTCTGCACGAGCTGTGCGGGCATCTGAATTTTGACTTTGACGAGACATTTGCAGCGGCCAACTGCATCCCTTGTCGAATGCCGTACATTACCAGCATGTTCATGCCCCGGGCTTATGATGATCGACCGCTTCCAGTGCCGCCAAATTCCCACAACCTCGCTTTTGTCAGCCAATTTGTTGAGGTGGCGAACGACGTTGTTTTTACTGTCGAATATTCCGTTCGAGCCGCGATGATAGCGGTCTATGAACTGCTTGGGATTGATAGGGAAATCCCACCGGTTACCGCACATGACCACTCGATCATGGTCAACATCGAGGCTGCAATCAAAGCCTTCAAGTGATGATCTCAATTGATAGCTTTCGATAACAATCCTGATTATGACGTGACTGCACTGCTACCCAACCTTGGACCGCTCGGGTTTAGAGTTTTCCGCCTTGCTCAGGACCGGTGGGCTGGTTTCACCGGCTGAGTTTGCGAGCATGATCGGGGGGATATTCCCGATCGCGCTGTGCGGTCGCTCTTCGTTGTAGTGTCTACGCCACGCCTCCAGCTTTTCGCAAGCATCTTGCAGCGACAAGAACCAGTGCGCGTTCAGGCATTCGCTGCGCAGCTTGCTGTTGAACGCCTCGATGAACGCGTTGTCTGTGGGCTTGCCAGGGCGGGAGAAGTCCAGGATCACACCGCGCTGGTAAGCCCACAGATCCATGTCACGAGAGATAAACTCGCTGCCGTTGTCGACCCTGATCGTCTTTGGGTAGCCGATCTGTCGGCACGCCCGGTCCAGCGTCGCGACGACGTCCTCGCCACGATAGCTGAACCGAGGATCGACCACCGGCGATAGCCGGGAGTAAGTGTCGACCACCGTTGGGATGCGCAGCTTGCGACCCGTCGCCAGCTGGTCGTGCACAAAGTCCATCGCCCAGACATCGTTCGGCCGGATCGCAGCAGCACGATCTTCGCGCAGCTTCGCTTTGACGCGCCGCTTGGGAGTTTTGTTGCGCAGCTGCAAGCCCAACTCCCTGTAAAGCCGATAGACCTTCTTGGCGTTCACGACCCAGCCTTCCCGGCGCAGGATGTGATAGACACGACGATAGCCGTAGCGGACGTGCGTCTCGCAGATCTCCTTGATGCGCTTCTTAAGAAAGGCCGGATCGGTGCGGCGGGACTGATAGTGGTAACTGGAAGTGTCGAACGGCAGAACCCGGCAGGCCCTCCGGATCGACACGCCCCAGTCCAACAGCATCCCGTCAACCAGCTCGCGCTTCCGATCCGGCCTCAGAGCTTTCGTTTGACAACATCCTGCAGCATCTCGCGATCGAGCGTCAGATCAGCGACGATCTTCTTCAGCCGGCTGTTCTCGTCCTCCAGCTCGCGCAGCCGCCGCATCTCTGACGGCAGCAGCCCCGCGTATTTCTTCTTCCAGTTGAAGTAGGTTGCCTGGCTGATACCCGCCTTGCGGCAGATATCAGCAACCGGCGTCCCTTCCTCGCCCTGCTTCACCACGAACGCCTTCTGCGCGTCCGTGAACTTCGATGCCTTCATGCCGTAACTCCTCGCCCAGCCAAGGAAACCTACGGCGGAAAACTCTACCCGCAAATGGTCCAATTTTCGGGTGGCAGAGCACCGGATGCAGGGCCTATCCTCGCGATACCGGTTGGGCTGTGATCACGGCCGCGGTCGCATCCGCAACAGCACTGCTGCTGATCCTGACCGGCGCGCCGCCGATTTCCTGCTCGATCGCTGCGGGCTCGGCACGGCGACGGCGAAGTGACCCGCGACGATTAGGGGCAGGCTCGGGCGACACCTCGGGAGCGATCATCACTGGCACGAATGCTGAAGCCTCCTACTTTAAGGCTGCGGGAAGGGGCACGCCTTGATCTTCGCACCGCCTGACCAGAAACTTACGCCAAGTGTATATCTGGAACGGATCCAAGCCGTGCCTACGAGCAACGGCTGTGCTCCTCTCACCGCCAGGCCAGTACTTTCCGACAATCGACGCCTTTCCCGCGTTAGATCAATCCCTGCGCTTGCCCTCGCCAGTGAAAACCCTGACCGGCGAACGCCCTTGCTTATAGGATCATCAACGGCGATCATCACAGGAGTAGCGCCTCATCCAACATCAGGGCGCAGAAACTCGGCGCTTCAGATCAACCGCGCAAGGTGGGCTGGAAACACTGATTACGATGCTTGGCAAACACAAGCGTCTCCTGTATGATTTTTGTTCGGTGATCCGGACAACCAGCCGCGATTCTCATACGAAACCCTAATTGGCCAAGAAGGACCAGGCCGAGTCGTTTGGTCCCTACTATGGACCCCCTCGCCGGTTATGCTGAAGAGATCTTAGTATTGGTGCGGCGCTGAAGTGGTTACGTAATAATCCCAATTCAACGCGAAGGCACCGTGCCTTACCGACGCAACACTGCCCTCCGCCGAGGGTGAATGTCGGGCCCATGACAGGCTCGCGTGATTTGGCGCTCACGTCTTCATTGATCAGCGCGGATTATCTGAACGGAGGCCGATCAGTATGACCACACGCGCAAAGCTGACCTTCTATGATCGGGTTCTGCGGCCCGATCCATCGCGCACTGTCGTCCGGCCTTTTGAGCCGAACTATCCCAGAGATTTCGACGGCGGCACGTCCCGCACCCAGGAGACTGTCGACCTGATCGTGGCGCTCGACGAGGCTGAGTTGGCGCGTCAGCTGAAAGGCGTCACCCTGTCCCTTGATGAGAACCACCGCGACGTCGATGCGATCTTGCTTCGACGGTTCGACGATATCGCCGGGCGGATTGAGGGCGCCGACCGGATCAACGCCGAGCAGCGGCGCTTGATCGGTGCCTATTGCAGCGGAGAATTTGCATATGAGGCCGCCGCGCTGTTCAACCCAAGCGCGGTACTTCATCCTGATCAGTCCGGGCTCCCTGAAGGCACCATCCGATTCGTGATGTCGCTGCGAGGGATCGGCGAGGGACACGTGTCTTCGGTGACATTCCGCACCGGCACCTGGACGCCGGGCGGAGCGCTCGTGGTCGATGATCCTAGCCCGACATCGGTATCGCCTCTCATTGATACGTGCGGGAAAGATGATGGCATAGCAGTGCGCCTGTGTTGCGCCGGCAGTCGCACGATCTCGGAGACAGTGATTTTCCCGGTCCTCTCGAGCCAAACGCAAGGTATCGAGGATACGCGCCTCGTTCGTTTCTGCGAGGATGACGGCAGCACGATCTATCATGGAACCTATACCGCGTTTGGCGGGGGGCAAGTTCGATCGGAACTGCTGACAACGTCCGATTTTCGGTCGTTCGATATGCGCGTTCTTACCGGTCGCGCCTCGAGCGGAAAGGGCATGGCACTCTTTCCGCGGCGCATCGCGGGCAAATACGCCATGCTTGGACGTCAGGACAGCAAGAACATCTGGCTTCACTTCTCCGACGAACTGCTCAACTGGGAAGGGGGGGCGAAGCTCATTACGCCGGAATTCCCTTGGGAATTCGTCCAGATGGGCAATTGCGGGTCGCCGGTCGAGATTGATGAAGGCTGGCTAGTGATGACCCACGGCGTTGGCACGGTCCGCAACTATTGCATTGGCGCATGCCTGCTCGACAAGAATGACCCATCAAAGCTGCTGGCTCGCACGCCCCGCCCGGTGCTCGCCCCGAGTCCGCACGAACGGGACGGGTACGTACCCAACGTTGTCTATAGTTGCGGTGCGATCGTTCACGACCGAACGATGTTACTGCCCTATGGGGTGGCAGACAGCTTCACTGCTTTCGCTACGGTCTCGATTGATAACCTCCTAAGTGTGATGGAGTAGGTTCCTCGAACTGATTGAAAATCGTTGACCGTTCGGACAGTGGATGCCGTTTAAGGAAGACGAACGCCAATTCGGGGCGGCGCGCGTCGTTTAGCGGTGTAGGCTGTGCACAGGGGTTTCCATGCTATGGCAATCGGATCAGGGTTTGAGGCAAGCGAGAATTGCCATTATCGCGGTCCGGGTCTCGGCCACGTCTCGCACGGGGATTACATCGATTCCGGCTGTGCGAACGGGATCATCGTTGCCACCGGGATAGATCGCGTCTCCCATGAACAGCATAGCCGACTGCGGAATGCCGGTTTCCTCGGCAAGGCGGCGCATTCCATAAGCCTTGTCAATGCCTTGGCGAGTAATGTCGATGGAGGTTGATCCCCCGACGTTCACCGACATCTCGGGAAGTCGTGATCTAAGCGCTGCTTGCAGTGCCTTGCGCTTGGCGAAGTCGGGATCCCACGCTTTCTTTGCCTCGAGCGGCGCCTCCTGTCCAAGTCCAGAGAAAGTAATCTGGCTCCCGCGGTCCTCGATCCGCTCACCCCAGGTCCTCTCGTCAGGGAGGCCCACTTCCCTTGGAGCCAGCTCAAACGCCTGAAGAATGCGCCTGCGCTCGTCGGGGTCGAATACATCAGCATAGACCGGCTTCCAGGCGTCCGTGAAGCGGTAGAGCTTGGTGCCTGTGGTTGGCATGATGAATAACTGACGGAGGTCAGCCCTGTTGGGCAATCGCGACACGACTTGTGCTTCGAACTGAGGCCAGTCGCCACCGGAGATCACCGCGACGCCGACGAGATCAAGCAGCTTGGCAAGCAACTCGGCCGTTTCCTGGTCTATAGGCTGTTTGCTCTCGGCCAGGGTGCCGTCAAGGTCGAAGGCGATAAGGCGCTTCATCGGTGGTCTCCAGTCAGGGTGCTTTCGCTCGGCAGACAGGCGGCGATCGAGCGATCGGGTTCGATATTCTTCAGGCGGACGGTAACCGGTGCGATCGTCGCATCGAGGATCGCTTGCACGATAGCCGGCTCTGACGGCCCTCCGAACGCTATGACCTTTCCAAAATGTCGCGGGGGATCCGCTCTTGGCCAGGTTCGATCATCTCGCAGCCTCCATCAGGATGATATTGTCTATCGCTTGGGCAGCGCCGTCCTCCTCGTTCGACTGGGTCACCTGGTCAGCTGCGGAGCGGACCGCATCGGGACCCTGCCCCATCGCAATCGAGAGGCCGGCCCGTGCGAACATCGGCAGGTCATTACGCTCGTCCCCGAGCACGGCAACGTTGGCGAGCGGCACTCCGATTGCCGCTGCCAGAGCGGCGACGCCATCGCCCTTGTTGGCCCGGGGAGCGGTAATGTCGAGATAGTAAGGCTGCGAACGACCGACCGTCGCAGACTGTCCGAGCGCTCTCGCAATCTTGCCGTCAAGTTGCCCGAGCAATGCATGGTCACCGCTGACGCCGACGATCTTGTCGGGATGAGCGAGCAATGCCGCGAAGTCGTCCTTGATTATCGGCTCGATGCTTGCCGCGCGCCGCTCGCGCGGAACATACACATCGTCGGTTGCTTGGGCGTACCAGAGGCCGCCCGAGAACAGCCACGGCGTGACGGCCGGGTGCTCAAGCAGGGCGAGTGCTCGCGTTGCGCATTCGGGCTCAAGCTGATCTGCCGAAACGACAGTTCCGTCGGGCCGGACGATCGTGCCGCCGTTGAAGGCGCCTATGACGCCTGTGAGCTCCAGCCGTTTCGCGATCCAGAGTATGCCGCTGGGCGGGCGGGCACTGATCAGGCTCACATGAATACCAGCCGTCCTGGCCCGTCCAACCGCAGAGATCACGCCGTCGGAGAGGGTTTTGTCCTGGCGGAGGAGCGTGCCATCTATATCAGAGACGATCAGGCGAATAGGGTCGCTCATCCAAGGTGATGCCAGCGTCGATGCGAGCGGTGCATCAGCGCATCTGCACTTTCGGGGCCGGCGCTGCCTGCGGCGTATTCCTCGGGGGTTCCTTGCGCCCACAGATCGAGGAGCGGCTGCACGGCGTGCCAGCCGCTTTCGATCTGCGCGGCACGTTGAAACAGCGTCTGGTCGCCCGATTGCACGTCATACAGCAAAGTTTCGTAGCCGGTCTGGTGGCCCAAGTCGAAATGGTCCCGGTAGCGGAAATCCATGGCGACTGGCGCGGTGTTCACGACGAGCCCAGGCCGCTTGACCACAAATTCGAGGCTGATGCCCTCGTCAGGTTGAAGCTGCACCACAAGACGGTTGGGGGGCAGTCGGTCTACCACCGTCCCCTGGAAAAGCGCCAGCGGCACGTCGCGGAATTGGACGACGATCTCGGTATCACGGGCCGCCAGCGCCTTCCCGGTGCGTAGATAGAAGGGCACGCCCGACCACCGCCACGTCTCCACGTGCAACTTGAGCGCGGCGAAGGTCTCCGTGCGGCTGGCAGGGTCAACGTCGAGCTCATCGAGATAGGCGGAAACGGCCTTGCCAGCGATGACGCCGGAGCAATAGCGCCCGCGAATTGCCTCGGTCGGGTCGATCGGGCGGATGGCGGCAATGACCTTCTCTTTCTCCGTCCGGATCGCATCGGCATCGAAGCTGATCGGCGGCTCCATCGCTATCAGCGCCAGCAGCTGGAAGAGATGATTGGGAACCATGTCGCGCAATGCGCCGGTGGCATCGTAGAATCTGTAGCGCGTGCCGACTGTAACCGTCTCGGCCGCCGTTATCTGGACATGATCGACATAGCGGTTGTTCCAGACGGCTTCCATCATGGTGTTGCTGAAGCGTGTGACCATGATGTTCTGTACGGTCTCCTTCCCCAGGAAGTGATCGATCCGGTAGATCTGGGATTCACTGGCGCGGGACAGGACTTGCCGGTTCAGCGCCTGCGCGGAGACAAGGTCGGTCCCGAACGGTTTTTCGATCACGACGCGGCGGAAACCATCGGTCTCGTTGAGGAGCCCTGCATCGCCGAGCTGATTGACGACGGTCCCGAAGAAGGCTGGCGCGGTGGCGAGGTAGAAGGTCGCGTTCCCGGTAAGTTGGCGGCCGAGAGCCTGATACATTGTCGGGTCTGCGAAATCGCCCTTCAAATAGCGGATACGACTGCGGAGCCATGGCCAGTTGGCATCGTCCTTCACGAATTCGTCAAGCGCCGCGCGCAGTTGCTCGTCGTCGCTGTCATGATGGCTGACACCGACGAGCGCCATGTCCTCATTCAGCAAGCCGGCCCGAGCGAGGTTAACGAGCGCGGGTATCAGCAATCGGCGGGCGAGGTCCCCAAATGCGCCGAAGATAACGAAGGTAGCAGAGGGGGGAGCCGAAGCATCGCTCACTGGGGCATCTCGACATGGCCGCCGAAGCCGAACCGCATCGCCGAGAGCAGCTTGTCGCCGAACGTCGTGTCGACCCGGCTGCGGTAGCGCGCGAACAGTGCCGCTGAGAGCACATAGGCAGGGACTGCCTCCTCCATTGCCGCCTCGATCGCCCAGTGACCCTCTCCGGAATCCGCGACCTGACCCGAGAACTGCTCCAGCATTTGGTCTTTGGCGAGCGCCGTCGCGGTCAGATCGAGCAACCAGGACGAGATCACGCTGCCGCGGCGCCAGACCTCGGCGATGTCAGTGAGGTTGAGGTCGAAGCGTTCGTCTTCCGGCAGCTTGGTGGAGGACTTGCCCTTCAGGATGTCGAACCCCTCAGCATAGGCCTGCATCAAGCCATATTCGATGCCGTTGTGAACCATCTTGACGAAATGGCCCGAGCCGGCTGGGCCGGCATGGATATACCCCTTCTCGGCGCGGGTGTCCTTGTTGGGACCGCCGCGATCCGGTGTGCGTGCGATCGTCCCAAAGCCTGGTGCCATGGCCTCGAACAGGGGATCGAGACTGTCGAGCGTCGGGGTATCGCCTCCGATCATCATGCAATAGCCTCTGTCAAGGCCCCACACACCGCCCGAGGTCCCCACATCAACATAGTGGAGCCCCTTCAGGGCGCAAAGCTTAGCTCGCCGAATGTCGTCCTTGTAGAAGCTGTTGCCGCCGTCGATGATGACGTCGCCTGGGGAGGCAAGGCCCATCAGCGTCTCGATCGTGCTCTCTGTCGGCGGCCCAGCCGGCAACATCACCCAGAAAATGCGCGGGCTCTCCAGCTTGGCTGCGACCTCCTCAAGCGAAGCGGCGGCGGTCGCGCCTTCGCCGGCCAGCATTTCCACCGCGGGCGGGTTCCGATCGAAGGCGACGATCTCGTGACCCCCGCGCATCAGACGGCGCGCAATATTGGCTCCCATTCTGCCAAGGCCGATCATTGCTATACGCATGTGCTCATTCCTTATTTTGGATTGCCGCGACGACAGCTGCGCACAAGGCTTCGATGCCGCCGCCGTCCTTCTTGATGTGGACCCGCAGCACGGGCCGCTCGCGTGCAGCAAGCACGGCCATGTCGCCGCGTGCCTGGGCAATCTGAATGGTGCCGAAGCTCGCCTTTCGGCCTGGAATCGACAGATCGGGATGGGGATCGCGTGTGATCGTCAGAAACAACCCGCTCGCCGGGCCGCCTTTATAGGCCTGGCCAGTCGAGTGCAGGAAACGCGGCCCAAAACCCGCGACCGTCGCCACCGCCTTGGTAGCGCGCACCGCCACCCGCATCGCAGCCATTGCCGCCGCGTTCGCCTCGTCGCGCTCGATAAATCCCAGGAATCCGGCATAATGTCCGGGCTCCAGCCGGGCAAAGTGGAGCCGCAGCAGGTTCGCCGGATCGCCCGAGCCTAATCCGTTTTCGCCAGCAGAGTAGATCGCCAAGTCCGCGTCTTCCGCGATCGCAATCTCTCGTTCGAGCGCACTGGAAGCTTCATAAGCATCGACGAGCTCGCGCGTGGCGATTTTGGTATCCTCGACGTCGGGCTGGTCGAACGGATTGATCCCAATAACGGCGCTTGCAATTGCCGTCGCGATTTCCCAGCGGAAGAACTCCTGGCCGATCAAATCGCGTGAGGCGACTGTGATCCGGATGATGGGATGGCCGGCCTGCTTTAGCCGCGCGATCTTGCTGTCCAGCCCGTCCTCCGCCTCTCCTTCGAGGTGAAGATGCACGAACAGGCGGTCGCTCCCGTAAACCTCCGGCGGCCCCGCGGGCTCAAGGTCGACCGGAACAATCCCCTTGCCTTTCTTGCCTGTCGACTCAGCAAGCAACTGCTCGAGCCAGGCGCCGAACGGTTCTAGTCCCTTGGATGCCAAGATGGTTAGCTTGTCGCGCCCGCTGATAGCCGCCTCGCCGATTATCACCCCAAGGCGCACGCCAGGGTTTGCTGCAGGAGGTGAATCGGCACCGCAGGCGAAGACCATTGGCTGGGTTTTCTCGTAGAAATCCTGGATATCGATGCCCATCGCGGCGGCGGGAACCATGCCGAAAGCCGACAGCACCGAATAGCGCCCGCCGACCGCTGGATCGCCTGCGAAGATATGTGCGAAGCTATCCGCCTTCGCGGTCTGCTCCAGCTTTGATCCAGGGTCGGTGACCGCAACGAAATGGCTGCCGTCCCGGCCGGTCGCTTCATAAAAATAGGCGCGCAGGAGCTCAGGCTCCATTGTCGATCCCGATTTGGAGGAAATTATGAACAGCGTGTTCGCCGGGTCAATCGCTGCCGCGACCGTCGCGATCTGGCCGGGGTCGCTGGTGTCGAGCACGTGCAGCTTTGGGCTACCCTTTGCGCTGCCGAGGATGCGCGCGATCACCTCGGGGCCGAGGCTCGATCCGCCCATGCCGAGCAGCACCGCGTCCTTGAAGCCTTTGGCTTCTTCACCGAGCATCTTGAGCGTGTCTGGATCAACCTGCTCTATGCGGGCGGCGGCGAGCCACCCGAGCCATTTGCCCTCGTCCTTGCCGGTCCAGAGCGAGGCATCGCCCTTCCACAGCCGGCGCGGCCAAGCCTCGGCGCGAGCGGTTTCGAGGCGCGTGGCGACAGCCTCCTGAAGTCCTGCCGGGAGATCGACTGCCATCAAGTTTTGTCGGCGGCCGAGGAATGCCGCGCGTTTTCCCGCAACCGCGCCAAGCAGTGCATCCGCCGCATCGGCGAACAGCGTCACGCCCGCCTCGACCAACCCGGTGGTGACGTCGCCCAGTTTGAGGCCGAGACGCTCGGTTTCGGCCAGCACATGGCGTGCGTCATCCAGATTATCGGTCAGTGTGGCCAGGGCCGTGCCATGGTCACGGAACGCGTCCATCGTCCCAGGCGGCATCGTGTTGACAGTGTCGGGTCCGATCAGCGAGTCGATGTAGAGTGTATCGGGGTAGGCGGGGTCCTTAACCCCGGTTGAGGCCCACAGTAGTCGCTGCGGCATCGCTCCCCTGGCGGCCAGCGCCTGCCAGCGGTCGCTCGCCAGCATCTCCTGGAACCAGGCATAGGCAAGCTTGGCATTGGCGATTGCGACTTGGCCGCGAATTGCATTTAGAGCCTCGCTCTCCGGGTCGCATTCCCTGACGCGCGCATCAATCGTCTTGTCGATCTGCGCATCGATGCGGCTGACGAAGAAGCTCGCGACGCTAGCGATCCGGCTGATCGCTTCTCCCTTCTTCACCCGAGCCTCGAGGCCGGCCATATAGGCCTCCGCGACCGCCTGATAAGCGGCGAGCGAGAAAAGCAATGTCACATTGATGTTGAGCCCATCCTCGATCAGTTGACGGATCGCAGGAATGCCAGCCCGTGTGCCGGGCACCTTCACCATCAGATTGGGCTCGGCCACCATCTGCCACAGTCGCCTTGCTTCCCCGATCGTCTCCTTGGTGTCGGTGGCGACATAGGGCGAAACCTCAAGGCTTACATAGCCGTCTTTGCCGCCGAGGCGGTCGTACACCGACCGCAGATCCGCGGCGGCTGCCTTGATGTCCGCCGTCGCCTCGCTTTCGTAGGCATCAGTGACGCTCGCGTCGGCCTTGCCGAGGAAGCTTCTGAAACCCTCGTCATAGGCGTCCCCATGGCCCATCGCCTTCTCGAAGATCGAGGGGTTGGAGGTGACGCCGGTCAGACCGTCCTTCTCAATCAGCTTGCGCAGCCCGCCTTCGTTAAGAAATTTGCGGTCTACGAAGTCTAGCCACACGGCCTGTCCCGCAGCACCAAGGTCTTTGAGAAGGCTGGTCATTTGTTCTTCTCGATCAGATCGCGCGCCACGGCGCAGATATTGTCGACGGTGAAACCAAATTTTTCCTGGAGATTGGCGAGCGGCGCCGAGGCTCCGAAGGTCTTCATAGTTATTGTCCCGCCGTCATGTCCGACATAGCGGTCCCAGCCCATCGACCCGCCCTGCTCGACGGCGAGCCGCGTGCGCACCGCATCGGGGAACACGCTCTGGCGATAGGCGTCGTCCTGCTTTTCGAACAAGGACCAGCTCGGCAGCGAAACCACTCGCGATCGGACGCCTTCGCCCGATAACTTCTCGTGGGCGGCCACCACCATCGGCAGTTCGCTGCCGGTACCGATAAGGATGATCTCGGGATCTCCGCGCTCGGCGTCGCCAAGGATGTAGCCGCCTTTCTCCAGCCCGTCGGCGGACGCATATTTTGTTCGATCGAGCGTCGGGATCGCCTGGCGCGAGAGGATCAGCGCGGTCGGCTCGTTGCTGTGGCTGAGAGCGACCTTCCACGCTGCCGCCACCTCGTTTGCGTCGCCCGGCCGGATCGTGTCGAGCCCAGGGATGGCTCGAAGCGTGGCCAGATGTTCGATCGGTTGGTGAGTCGGCCCGTCCTCGCCGACACCAATAGAATCATGCGTGAACACGAACACGACCGGCAGTTCCATGATCGCTGCCAGCCTTATCGGCGCGCGCATATAATCCGCGAAAACCAGGAAGGTGCCGGTGTAGGAGCGCAGGTACGATAGGGCCATGCCGTTGGCGATCGATCCCATCGCATGCTCCCGCACACCGAAGTGCATGTTGCGACCTGAATGGTCGTTCTTCCCAAACGATCCCGCTCCCTGAAAAGTCAGGCTGGTCTTGGTCGAGGGCGAGAGATCCGCCGCGCCCCCGATCAGTAGCGGCACGTGCGGTGCGATTGCGTTCAGCACCTTGCCACCGCTGTCGCGCGAGGCCAGCCCCACGGCATCGGGAGGAAAGGTGGGGATTGTTGCCTGCCAGTCACTCGGCAGCTTGCCCCGGCGCAGCAGGTCCATCTCCCTGGCCTCAGCTGGAAAGCTCTCGCGGTAGCGGGCCAAGGTTTCCTCCCACGCCTCGCGTGCTGGCCTGCCGCGTCCGGCAACCGCTGCGTTGAACGCTTCTGCCACACCGTCCGGTACGAGAAACTGGGCGCCTTCGGGCCAGCCATAGGCCTTCTTGGTAGCGCGGACATTGTCTTCGCCCAGTGGCTCGCCGTGCGCCTTCTCGCTACCTGCTCTGGGGCTGCCCCACCCGATCACCGAGCGGATGACGATGAGGGTCGGCCGGTCATCGGCGTCGCGAAAGGCCGTGATTGCGCGCGCGACGGCCCTAGTGTCGTTAGCGTCATCGACCTGGATGACGTTCCAGCCATAGCCCTCGAATCGTTTGCCGACATCCTCGGTGAAGGCGAGCTCGGTCGAACCTTCGATCGAGATATGATTGCTGTCGTAGATCCAGCAGAGATTTGACAGAGCGAGATGTCCGGCGAGTGATGCGGCCTCACTCGAGACGCCCTCCATCATGTCGCCATCGCCGCACAGCACATAGATGTTGTGATCGAACAGCTCGAAACCGTCGCGGTTGAAGTGCGCGGCAAGCGCACGCTCGGCAATCGCCATGCCGACCGAATTGCCGCACCCTTGGCCGAGCGGGCCGGTCGTCGTCTCGACGCCGGTAGTCATACGGTACTCGGGGTGGCCCGGGGTCTTCGAGCCGAGTTGGCGGAACTGCTTGATGTCGTCGAGACCGACCGCGGGCTTGCCCGTCGGCTTGCCGTCCGGGTCGATCTCCTTGACCAAGGCCAAGTGCAGCACCGCATAGAGCAGCATCGAGGCATGGCCGACCGAAAGAACGAAGCGATCGCGGTTCGGCCAGTCGGGCGTGTCCGGATCGTAGCGGACGAAGTCCCGCCACAGCGTGTAAGCCACCGGCGCCATCGCCATCGGCGTGCCCGGATGGCCCGAATTGGCTTTCTGTACGGCATCCATCGCCAGCGTACGGATGGTATCAATCGCGAGTCTTTCGAGCGCTTCGTCCTGTTGAGCCAGCTGTGCCGAGTCCGCTTTCATGACTTTGGGCACCCACAGGAGAGCTGAGGTTTTGAGCTGTCTTCGGGAAGACCAGTTCGGAAAGCGTTAGGAATCCGCCTAAGAGGTTTATTCCCGGCCGTGCAAAGTTCGACGACGCGCGCGGCGTTGCTCAACGAGCCATCCTGTTCGGCCGTGCTCAGGACCGCGGTCAGCGCAGAAAGATACGCGAGCGTCGATTCAGCGCCTTGGTTGGCATTGCGCCGGTCTGAATGCAGACCATCGAAGCAGGCGCCTCGTTCGACGTCCACGACGGGGATGCCGAGGTCGTTTGCCCCGAGAAACCAGTCGAAGGCCCGGCGCGCTTCGCGCTTCCACCGGACGTCGCTGGTGACTCGGGCGGCAGTAAGGCACGCACTAACCGCTGCACAGGCCTCAAGGGGCTGCTGGTCGAATGGCTGCGGACGACGCCGGTCGCTTCCGAATGTTTCGGTTCCGATAGGCCGAAAGTGCCCCATTTCAGCCGTCTGCAGCGCCATCAGCCACCGCAGCGTAGCGAGACCGGCATCAAGGTGAGACTGGTTGCCAGTGTCATGGCCGCTTTCGATGAGAGCTTCACACAATCGGGCGTTGTCATAGCCGAGCCTGTCTTCGAACCAGACCCAATCGGGCGCAGCTGCGTCAGACCAACGTTGGAACAAGCGATTCGACAGTTCTCCTCGCAGCTGCTCCAGGTTGCGATGGCCTGGGAAGCGCCGGAGAAGTTTTGAAATGCCGAGCAGCCCGTAGGCCCACGCACGAGGTGTGGTCTGTGCTATCAATGCAGGCGCCATTTCCAGCAAGCGCGCGGCGGCCCATCCGTCCAGGAACCGGTCGTCTTTTCGCATTGCGACCGCGCCCAGCGCCCAGACCGTGCGACCATGGGCGTCGTCAGCTCCCGCGTCGTCGAGCCATGTGCGGTCGAACCCCATGAAATTGTGGACGCGGTTATCCTTTGGCGACCATGCGTGCTCAACGAATGCGGCATACGTCAACGCAAGCTGCTCCTCCGTTGGACTGAGAGAGCGCAGCGTCGAGAGTTCTGAGAGAAGCAGCAGCGCGCGCGCGTTGTCATCGAGACAATAGCCATGGCTCCGATCCGGGACCGCGAATTTTGTGTGCTGGGTTATGCCGACCATGTCGGTAAGAGCGGCGAGATGGTCCGTCGTTATCGGCGGAAGCGCCCTGGTCCAGGCTTCGTCATTTACAGGACGCATAGCCTGCGACGCGCCGGAGCGTCTTTCAAATCGGACATCGGAGAAGACTTTCAGGTACTGCTTCGCCACGCTCGACCATATCATCGCGCGACCGCGCTCGTACGCGCGGGTTCGAATCTCGCTACGCGACGCGCCATCGACGATCAATCGAGCGACGGCAGCTCCGAGTGCATCCGGTTCCGAAAAAGGCACCAGCACACCGCAATGGTCGGCAAGCAATTCCTGTGCATACCAGAATGGCGTCGAGACGACCGCTTTACCAAGGGCAACAGCGTAGGCCAGCGTCCCTGAAACGATCTGCGCTTCATTGGGGTAAGGCGATAGGTAGATATCGCATGCAGCCAAATGGTCGAGCAGCTCATCCAGTGAGAGGTAGCGGTCGACAAATCGGATATTCTCGCTCACGCCCAGTTCGTCCGCGAGTGCAACAAGGCTATCGCGATAGCGTTCACCTTCGTCCCTAATGAGATTGGGGTGCGTTGCGCCGACGATCATATAGAGCAGATTGGGATGGTCGCGAACGAGTGCCGGCACTGCGCGAATTGCCGTTTCTATACCTTTGCCTGGACCAAGGAGGCCAAAGGTCATCAACAAGGTCCGGTCTGCAAGTCCCAGTTTGTGCTTCGCCATCGCCGGATCGATAAAGGCTCGGTCCGGAACGCCGTGGGGTATCACAGCGATGTGCTCGGTCGGGACATCATAGACGTCCTGCAGAATGCGCCGCCCTTTGTCCGCCATGACGACGAGCCGGGATGAATGTTCGATGATCCCATCCATGACGCGACGTTGTGCAGCGTTGGGGGTGGCCAGGACGGTGTGTAGCGTCGTGACGATCGGGGCGTTGAGGCCGCGGAGAAGGCCAAGGATGTATTCACCAGCCTCGCCGCCGAAGATCCCGAATTCGTGCTGAATAGAAACGAGATCGACGTTCGACACGTTGAGGAAATCGGCTGCGACTGCATAGGACGCGGGCGTGGCCTGCTGGATCTCCAGGGCGACATCGGGCGGATAGGCGTAAGTGTTGGCATCGTCCGTCAGCGCGATCGTCGTTGAACAAAGATCGGGATCGGAGTTCTTCAACGCCTGTTGCAGATCGTTGGTGAAGGTGGCGATGCCACACTGCCTCGGAACACACGTTCCCATCACAGCAATACGCTTGAGCGGGGGAATGATAACAGAGTGGTTCATGCTCGACCTCAAATATGAAAGTTTCCCTCAGAGTAGCTTACGCCGCCTGGAGGCCGCGTCCGCTGCTCCCCTCGTGATCGCGCCGCGACAGGACGACGGTTTTTTTGAGGAAGAGGATTCGTGATCCGTCTATGTTGTCGGGCTTGGACCACCATCCAGAGTCAAGGCCCATGTTCGGTCGCCAAGGCCCGAGCAGGCTGGACGCAGGACTGTGCGCCTGAGTCGGCCTTACGGCGTCAATGCTTGCGCAGTGGGTTGGGCGATTGGCTTGCATTGTCTTGATTTATGGCAAGCACACACCCGTGGCGTTACGTAATGTCCGCTAGGCTTGCTGACCGCTCAGGTCCTCAGGCAGGCCGTGCGTCGTTCGGATTCGCGATGCTGCATTAGCTGAGGCGAAAAACTTCAACCTCGAGCCGAGCTTGACCTGTCAGTGCGAAAGCTGGGCCGCCAGGCGACAAGCATCATTTATCACTCGGCCAGCACAATCCACGAAACCGTCGTCATGATGACAACACTAACCATGACGAGACAGGCCGCGCTCCCGAGCAGTTGCAACCAATGCAGGGGCTGGTGATCAGATCATAGGCCTTGAGCAGGCGTTAAACCGTGGCTTCCGACACGAAGTAGCGCTCCTCGTCGGTGAAACGCACCGCCAGTTCGCGTGGGCTGATCTCGCTGTAAACTAGCGCCAGCTCGGCGATCTGGCTTTTGAATGTCGCCGCCGATGCAATTCAGGAGCTCCTGACGACCACCGAATTCAGGCAATTCGTCTTCACGCCGCTCAATGGCGATGCGACCGCAAGAAACGGAATGACTTTGTTACGGCGTCGTATTGATAGCAAATTTGCCATGCTGGGGACAGAGGACAACGAGAATATCTGGCTCCTGACCTCGAACGACATCCACGAATGGAACGGCGGTGTGAAGGCAATCGACCCACGCTGGCCCTGGGAATTCGTGCAGATCGGGAATTGCGGCTCGCCGCTCGAGATCGACGAAGGCTGGCTGGTGATCACGCACGGGGTCGGTGCGGTTCGGAATTACTGCATCGGAGCCTGTCTACTCGACCGTAAGGATCCGTCCAAGCTTCTCGCGTGCAAGGCTGAACCCCTGCTTCGCTCGGATATGGACGAGCGCGAAGGCTACGTCCCCAACGTCGCCTACAGCTGCGGAGTGATGCTTCATGGACGCCGCCTGATTCTGTCCTATGCAGTTGGCGACAGCTTCTCGACCTTCGTGACGATGGAGCTCGATGATTTGCTCCGCGCAATGTACTGACCCGTACCACCCATTTCGGGTCGTGCGCAAACCTTCTGACGACAACTTCTAGCCCGCGAGGCGAGGGATAGGCGCATGACGTGCGTATCACATCTCGACGACTGAACGTTCGAGAGCCGCTCACCCTATGCAAACTTCCGCACCGTTCTGGACAGGATGGTCGGCATGTCCGGGCGGGCAACGATTCCAATTCGGTTGCGCTGCTGTTTCAACCCGCTGCGGGCGTCCAAACCGGGACGGGCGGGTCTCATGAGCACGCTCAAAAGCCACATGTCCCCTGCGCTGCCTGCCGAAGGAAGCCTACTGCGCTGTCTGATAGAAGGCCTGACCGGCAATCTTCTCTATACGCTCGACCCGGCTGGGCACATTATCGACATCAACCGTGAGGCCGAGACGATCGCGCGGCTGCCGATAGCCGCGCTGCACGGGCAATCGCACGCGCTGTTCTATCCACCCGATGAATTGGAAGCTGATCTCCCCGCCGCCGATCTGACGGTCGCATCTCAGCAGGGCCATCTCGAGCGCGAAGCCTGGCGGGTCCGGGGCGATGGCACCGAATATCTGGCAAGGCTTACGATCAACCCTCTTATCGACGCTGAAGGCTCTGTGGTGGGCTTCGGCTGCATTGCGCGCGACATAACCGAAGAGGTTTCGGTGCGCAGGTCCTTTGAGGCGCGTGAGCAGCACCTGCAGTCCATCCTGGCAACCGTTCCCGACGCGATGGTCGTCATCGACGAGAATGGCTGCATTACCTCGTTCAGCGCGGCTGCCGAACGCTTGTTCGGATATGACGAACAAGCGCTTCTCGGTGCGAATGTAGCTTGCCTCATGCCCGAACCGGACCGGTCGAGACATGACGAGTATATCGCGCATTATCTGCGCACCGGTGAAAAACGGATCATCGGCATCGGCCGCGTGGTCACCGGACAGCGCAGGGATGGCAGCACTTTCCCGATGGAGTTGTCTGTCGGCGAGGCCGGGGAGGAAGGCGCCCGGATTTTTACCGGCTTTGTTCGCGATCTCTCGGAAAAAGAGCGGGACGAACTTGCGCTGAAGGCGCTTCAGGCCGAGCTCGTCCATGTAGCGCGGGTGAGTGCGATGGGCACAATGGCGTCCACTTTGGCGCACGAGCTCAATCAGCCCCTAACGGCGATCGCAAACTATCTTGAGACCGTGCGCGACGTGATGGACGGCACGGTCGAGGCTCCTGCGGCGCTGGTCCGCGACGCCTTGGCCGAAGCGGCCGAAGAAACCCACCGGGCCGGGCATATTGTGCGCCGGTTACGTGACTTCGTCGCTCGCGGAGAAGTCGAAAAAAGCATCGAATCCATAGCGTCACTGATCGGGGAGGCGAGCAAGCTCGCTCTGATCGACGCGCGCGAACGGGGAATTCGCAGCTTTTTCGAATTCGATCCCGAAGCGTCGCTGGTGCTGGTCGACCGCGTCCAGATTCAGCAAGTCCTCGTAAACCTGATGCGTAATGCGGTCGAAGCCATGGCCGATGTTCCAAAGCGCGACCTGTATGTGACCACCAGCTTGCTCGACGACGGCTATGTTCAGGTCACCGTCCAGGACAGCGGTCCCGGGATCTCGCCCGCGATCCTGCCGCAGCTTTTCGATGCGTTCGTCAGCAGCAAGACCGAAGGCATGGGTCTTGGCCTGTCGATTTGCCGGACCATTGTCGAAGCGCACGGTGGCCGGATCTGGGCCGAACAGCGTCCGGGCGGGGGCGCGACCTTTCATTTCACCTTGATCAATGCGCGCGCGGAAAACGAACATGACTAAGTCCAGAACCATCTATCTCGTCGACGACGACGAAGCCATTCGCAAGTCGGCAGGCTTCATGCTGCGCACTTCGGGGTTTACCGTACATGCCTATGCGTCGGGCAGCGAGTTCCTGAAGACCGCCTCCACACTCGAGACCGGCTGCGTCTTGCTCGATGTCCGGATGCCCGGTCTGGACGGCTTGCAGGTCCAGGCTTCGCTGCGCGCGCGGGGCATCGCGATGCCGGTTGTGGTGCTCACTGGCCATGGCGACGTCGCGATTGCGGTTCAGGCGATGAAAGCCGGTGCGATCGACTTTATCGAAAAGCCGTTTGAAAAGGCTGCGCTGCTTGACGCGATCGCGCGCGGTTTTTGCCGGATAGACGATGCCGACAGCAAAGCGGTCGAAGAATCCGATGCGCAGGTGCGCCTTGCGCTGCTGACGCCCCGCGAGCGCGAAATTCTCGACGGACTCGCACAAGGCTATCCGAACAAGACGATTGCCTATGACCTTGGCATCTCGTCGCGCACTGTCGAGGTTCATCGCGCCAGTTTGATGCAGAAGCTCGCTGCCCATAGCCTCTCCGATGTGCTGCGGATCGCTTTCGCTGCGGGGGTAGGGCGCCAGACGGCTGGGTAGGACGATTACTTACAGACGCGAGGTGGGGGTCTGCGACTATACTGCCCAAACGATCCATCTCGCGAATGACCGGCACCATGTCTGCACCCGACGGAGCTGCGCTCCGCAGTCCCTTTACGATCCTGGTATCCGATGACGATCCTGCCGTGCGTCGTTCGCTGCAGATGATGCTGTGTGCCTACGGCTATACCGTTCAGAGCTACACCAGCGGATGGGCACTCCTCGCTGACCCGTGTGCCACAGCGGCCGATTGCCTGGTGATCGACTACCGCATGCCCGACGTGGATGGCGTTACGGTCTTGCAAGGCCTGCGGGCACACGGTTGGCGAGGTAAAGCGATCCTCGTTTCAGCATATTGCGATTGCGCGCTCGAAGCGAAAGCGCGCGCTGCTGGCTTCGATGACTTGATTGCCAAGCCGTTCATCGCCCGCGCGGTACGGGAAGCCATTGGTAGCTACAAACGACCTGACAGCTGACCCAGCGACCCGGGAAATCGCCGTGCATCTCGGCGACACTGGATGGCGCGGGCCCCGGTTGGAAGAGAGGCGTTTGGGATCGCGGCGAGCTGCGTTCGAAAGCCGATCGCTTCTAACGGAGCGGAGTGCGGCTTCCAAACAAGTCTGCCGCGCGCTAGGGGCAAGCGCGCGGCAGATCCATCAGTGATTGCCAAGGGGGGGCTCGGCAATCGCTGCGGGTATGGATCTCGGGGAACCTCGCTTACATATCGTGGTCGGACATCGGCATGTCCGGCTTGTCCATCCCCATCGGCTTCATCTTTTTCTTGCCGCCCATCGGCTTCATTCCGCTCTTGGGTTTCATGCCGCTGGCCTTCCCGGAGCAGCCCATGCCGTTCATACCGGCACCGCCCTTCATGCCCTTGTGCATGTGACCGCTGCCCTGCATGCAATGGCCGGACGGATCGGACTGGCCAGCTTTAGCGGTTGGGTGGGCCGGCTTGGGTTTGGGCTTCGGGGCGCTCGCGGCCGGCTTCTTGGGCGGAACCATCGTGGTTTCATCGGCATGGACCGGACTTGCCGCAAGGACAGCGAAGCTAAACGCAGTGAGAAGGGTTGTAACTTTCCGCATGGTATACTCCAGTCTTCGGAGGTCTTGATCCGCCCCGACCGATTGTCCGGCGAGGCTCGACCTAGACTGAAAATGCGCATCCCTTCGCGACGAGCCTATACGTGTAGTCCACAAGTGCGGAGATTGTGTAGCCTTGTGACAGGGGGATGCGTCCCTCCTTGGTCAGCGGATGTCCTTTCAGACAACCGCCATGGCAACGTCCGGCTCTCGCGCAGACGCATTGTCCGCATCTACTGTATCCGCCGTTTTTTGCTTTGACCTTGGACCACGGTCCATGGGCTAGAGGTAACTGGCCGAGTCGGCGCGGCGTGTGTCGTAACCATGGGAACAACCAATTGGCCCAGCTTTCTACTAGAAATTCAAGTCGATGCGCAGCTGGTTGGCACAAACGTCTACGCCTGAGGCCAGGGGATTGATGTGCACTCTACGTATAGTGAGGTCGAAGTCGGCACAGGTAAATGATGCGTGTAAGGGGCCCAAACGAGAGCATGGTGCGCGCCGCGAAGGTCCCAAACTGGATCTGGATCCGTCATTCGAGTCCGAGGCAAGGTCGCAAGTCGCGCAGGAGAAACCCACCATGCGCCGTAGGGCAAGAGTCAGCGGCTCAAATCGAAGGGAATGAACGTCATGAAGAGATTTTTCACACCGCTGCTGATCGGAGCCGCTTTGCTGGCTGCCACACCCGTTGTCGCCCAAGGGATCGGCCACACCTTTTTCATGCGTGGCCAAGTCGTCGCAATGGAGCCTTCCGGCACTGTCATCTGCATCGGCCGGGCCGATGGGGCTCAGCCCGGCCAAGTGCTCGATGTTTATCGGCTCGAGTACAGGCATGTCCACAGGTCCGAGCCACGCACTTACACGCGGGTAAAGGTAGGGTCTATAACGATCACCGAAGTGATCGATGATCATTTTGCGCGCGCGCAGGTGACCGACGGCCGGATCAAGAAGAACGACATGGTAGAGCTTCGAAAGGATTGACCTGGTGGCGGGGCAGTTCCTTGAACTGCCCCGCCCCGTCTCACTACACTATTAAAAGCGGGTTCTCTGCCGCCGTCCCTCGGCGGCGAAGGGGCGGTGCGCGAAGCCGCATAGAGAAAGGGGCAGGACGTGGGTGGATATACAATCGGTGCGCTCGCTTCTGCCTGCGGTGTCGGGCGCGATACCATCCGCTATTACGAGCGTTCCGGCCTCATGCCCCGCCCCGACCGGACCGCAAGCGGTTACCGCATTTACGATAAGGGCGATGTCGATCGGGTCAACTTCATCAAGACGGCGCAGTCGCTGGGCTTCACGCTCAACGAAATTGGCCTTTTGTTGTCGTTGCGCGGTTCCGATACGGCCTCGGCTGCCGATGTCGTCAAGTTGACCGAGGACAAGGTCCGGAGCCTTGCGACCAAGCTCAGGCAGCTTAAGGCGATCAAGCAGGCCCTCGAGCAACTGGTCGCCGACTGTCCGGTCGATGTCCCCGCGAGCGACTGCCCGATCCTGATTTACATTTCGCATGCGTCCCATAGGCGTCTTGATCTGCAAAGTGGGCCTACCCAGGCGCGCTAGGACAGTTCGAGAACCACTTCGGCAGGCGGCGCCATCCCCCACCTACGCCCCCAAGCGCCGTCTGCCGGGGAAGCACTACCACCTGAAAGGAAGAGACAATGAGCAAGAACATTTTCAGAATGGCGTCCGCAGTGACAGCGCTCGCCACAACGGCGGCACTCGGTGCGTGCAGCCCGGCTGACAAGTCCGATACGAGTACGACGGTCCAGGCTGTTCCGGGCGACGAAAGTGGCAAGACCGAAAATTCTGCCGATGTTGCGCGCGAGATGCACAATCAGATGAACCGCGACTCTGAGATGCATGATGCCATGAAGGACGGCACCATGCCCGATGATCAGATGGGTCCGATGGGTCCGGGCATGCAGGGGAACGGCATGGGCAAGGCGCCTGCAGCCGATGCTCCCAAGGACAAGGCCGACCCTATGCCCCCGATGAGCGACATGTAAGAGATCATGGCAGGTATCCGTCGAACATGATCGCTGCAGACAAGATGCGCATCGTTCGCCTTTTGCTTGTCGCCGTCACCATCTGCGCCGCGCAGGTCGCTACGGCGCAGACGGCCGACGAGCATGCCGCGCATCATCCCGGTGGGGAAGGTCCTGCGGCTGTAATGCCGCAGCAAGCGATGCAACAACCATCCAAGTCACCGGCTCCTGCCGCCCGTCCGGTGCCGCCAAGCCGGGCGGCCGTCATGTCGTCGATGATGAAGGACATGATGGGCGGGGGCGAGGGCGGAGAAATGGAGGGCGGCCAGCAGAAGAGCGACTATGCAGCCCTGCTCGCCTTGCCCCAACTCGATCAACACCAACGCGACACTCTGGCGGCCGAAGCCAATGCCCGGCTGCATCGCGGGCTGAGCCTCGCGAGCGAAGCTACCAATGCGGCTCACGGCCCCGCAGAGCCCGACGGCGCGGTCGTGGCAAGTCAACTCCGCGAAGCCGCCACGCTGATCGAAAGCGGCTCGGCAACCACCGCTGTCCTCGAAGGCCGCAGATCCGGTTCAGCGATCGCCAACGACTGGTTCCGCACAGAAATGGGACTGGCGCCGGTCGATCCGCATGCATCGATGGCGGGCATGCTTTGGGGCCTCACCCCCGGCCATTGGCTGTTCATGGCGGCGACTTTGCTCGCCCTAGCGGCATTGCTCATACTGCAATGGCTACGCCTGCGCCGCGTCCAAGCCCTCGTTGAACCTGGGACAAGGTCGCCAAAGGGCGTCGCTGAGGCCGACACGGGACCGGCGCTAACAGGCGTACCGGGACTGGAACGGGGCGTTCAGCCTGTCCCGGTCCTTGCGCCCTCACCAGCAATTGCGGCTCCTGTCCAAGGCGCTGCGCCGCCGACAAAGGCCAACCGCTGGAGCGGTGAGCTGAGGGTCGCACAGATTTTTGACGAGACGCCCACCATCAAGACATTCCGGATGGTTTTTCCCGGGGTCGAGCGGCTTCCATTCGACTTCCTGCCTGGTCAATTTCTGCAGGTCGAGGTTCCCAAAGACGATGGATCGAAGGCAAAGCGCTCATATACGATCGCCTCGTCCCCGACGCAGCGCGCCTATGTTGAACTCACGGTCAAACGCGAAGCACAGGGCGCGGTCTCGCGGCATTTGCATGACAAGGTCAAACCCGGCGATCTTGTGCAGGTCGCCGGGCCATTTGGTCACTTCACCTTCACCGGTAGCGACGCTGAAAGCATCGTCCTGATCGCTGGCGGTGTAGGCATCACGCCGATGATGTCAGTCCTGCGTTACCTGACCGACACGGCCTGGCCCGGCGACATCTTCTTTGTATATGCGGCGCGCTCGACCGAGGAGTTTGTTTTCAGGCGCGAGATCGAGCTGCTCGAGCGCCGCCATCCGAACCTGACCGTCTTTGCCGCGATGGAGCGCGCGCCCGGAACCGTCTGGCACGGCGCCGAAGGCCAAATCACCAGGGCTTTGCTCGAGAGCGCGGTGCCCGAGATCGCCAAGCGGCGCGTCCACTTGTGCGGACCGCCAGCGATGATGACGGCGATGCGCGACATCCTGACCCAGATCGGCGTGCCCGACGCACAGATTTTCAGCGAAGCGTTCGGGCCAGCCTCCTTGCCGGTCAGCGAACCTTCGGCCCCGAGCGATGCGGCGCAAGCCGAGCAAGGTGCAGATGCGATCGAAACCGCACCGTCCCAAGCGGCGCGGGCGCCGATAGCGGCAACGACCGTAACCTTTTCGATCGCTGGTGTATCCGCCCCGCTCGATAGCAACGAGACGATCCTTGAAGCCGCGGAAACCGCCGGGGTCGAGATTCCCTATTCCTGCCGCGTCGGAGAATGCGGGGTTTGTGTAACTCGCCTGCTCCAAGGCGAAGTCAGCATGGAAGTCGAGACCGGGCTTGACGCGGCCGACAAGGCGCAAGGCTATGTGCTCGCCTGCCAGGCGCGATGCACCCGCGGCCCGCTGGTGGTCGAAGCCTGATGCGCGAGCGGGGCGACGTCTTGATGGGGCTGCTGCTCGCGTTCGTGCTCATCTTTCCGCTCGGGTTCATTGTCCACGCCTCGCCGAGGTTCCCCGGAAGCCTTGCCGGCAGTCTGACCGGTATCACTGCTGCGCTCCTCATGCTGTTCCCGCTCGTTCATGTCGCGGCGCGGCGCATCGGGCCGGTCGGACGGTGGCTCGAGCCGAGGATCAGCAAGCGGACCCTGCTGTCGATCCACATCTACGCCGGCGTGGCAGGTCCGGTCCTGGCGCTCGTCCACGCGGCGCACAAGTATCAAAGCCCGCTGGGCATCGCCCTCACCGGAACCGTCATCCTCGTCGTCTGGAGCGGGTTTGTCGGCCGCTATTTCCTGGTCCAGATTTCCAAGGCGATCCGCGCGCGCGAATCCGAGCTGGCGGCGCTCAGGCTTAGCCTCGATGTTAGGACCGAAGCAGGTACGGTGGTTGCGGTGCAATTAGCGAAACCAAGCCGCTGGCGGTTCCTGTTTGCGCCGAGCGACGAGTTCGACCCGGCGGACCTTACGGACGCAAGGCGTCGTGCCGAGGCGCTGGCCGACACCGAATATGCCGTTCGCGCCGAACGGGCGGTATCCGGCCTCTTCGGGGTCTGGCGGATTATCCATATCGCCACCGGCACGCTCCTCTATGCACTGCTGTTGCTGCACATCTGGGCCGGGTACTATTTCGGATTCCGCTGGCTATGAGCGGTTCGCGCATCCTCTACGTCATCTTCGCGCTGGCGCTGGCTTTGCTTGTCGTGGTTGTGCCGCTGAAGACTCACATGTCCGGGAGCAGCGCGATCAAGGGCTGGACCTCGTTGGCTGATCCGGGTCCCTTGTCCCCCGCGCATGCCAGGTTCCAGGCCGATTGCGAGACATGCCACACGCCGCACAAAGGTGTCGAGCCGGTCAAGTGCATCGCCTGCCACGCCGGGACTGATTTCGGAACCAAGGCGTCCACCAGCTTCCATGCGAATGCCACTCAGTGCACAAGCTGTCACATCGAGCACGATGGCGGCACAAGCCTTGCCCGCATGGAGCATAAGGCGCTGCTCGATCCAACCTTGTGGCGAGGCCCACTGCTCGCTTCCAACGGTCAACTCTCCACGGCGGCGCCTGCGACCGTCGATGCGCTCGATTGCGCAAGCTGCCATGCAGCGCGCGATCCACATCAGGGACTGTTCGGCAAGGATTGCAAGAGCTGCCACACCCTTACCGACTGGAAGGTTGCAGCCTTCCGGCATCCATCGGTCAATTCAACCCAATGCGCCGAGTGCCACAAGGCTCCGCCCAGCCATTTCATGATGCATTTCAAGATGGTGTCGCAGCGCGTGGCCAAGAGCCGGGCTCCAGTTAATCAATGCGTGGCCTGCCACACCACCGACAGCTGGAACAATATCCGCAATGTAGGCCTTTATGACCATCATTGAGCCTGCAAGCGCGGCGCTTGACGGATTTGTCCGCATTGCGGTCCTGTCGCTCGAATTGGTCGGCACAGTGACGATCGTGACTGGTGCAGGCGCGGCGATCTTTCTTTTCGGTTCGAGGGGGCGCAGCTTGGGGATCCAAGCTGTCTATCAACCCGTGCGTGCTGTTCTGGGCCGCAGCATTCTGCTCGGTCTCGAGTTTTTGGTGGCCGGAGACATACTGAAGTCACTGGTCATTAACCCCAGCCTCAACGATCTGATGGTTCTGGCGGGTCTGATCCTTGTGCGCACGTTCCTCAGTATTTCGCTTGGCGTCGAGATCAACGGCCACTGGCCGTGGCAAGAGACAGCTATGGCGGCGCGCAAGGCGGATGCCGCGCGAACATCGGAGACTGCGCGGAACAACGGCGAAGGAGATGCGCAATGAACTCCAAAGAGAAACGTCATCCAGAAGAGTTAAACAACCACTACGTACCACTGAGCCATATGCCTTTCCAGAGTGAGAAGGGTCAACGGTGAAGCGGCATGGACTGGACGAACGGACAGGAGACGCAGCCCACGGGCGATCGCGACACGCCCTGAAGGCTCGGAAACTTGGTCTTACTGCAAAGCCGGGAGAGGCGATCGCTGTCATGCCGGAGGATTGCTTTGTTTGCCGATCCGAAGGCTTGACAGCCCGAACGTCGATCATGGTCGAGGCAGGCAGCGCGAAAACCGCGGCCCGGCTTTTGAGATCGAACAATGGACTGGTTGTCGAAGGTGAAATTGGCCTCTCCGACGAGGCGTGGACGAAACTGAGCTTGAAAGAAGGCGATGTCGTCGAGGTACGACATCCGCAACCGGTGCCCTCCTTCAATGTATTGCGCAAACGGGTCTATGGGAACCGGTTGGAGCGCTCCGACTTCACCGGCATAGTCTCCGATCTTGTCGCGGGGCGATACAGCGACGTTCATCTCGCTTCGTTCGTGACCGCCTGCTCGGCATTTCCGCTCGATCTTCAGGAAATGATTGGCCTGACCCACGCGATGGTTGACGCGGGAAAACGGCTGTCCTGGCCGCAACAAGTGATCGTCGACAAGCACAGCGTCGGCGGATTGCCGGGCAACCGCACGACACCAATCGTTGTATCGATCATTGCAGCACTCGGCCTGGTCATGCCGAAGACCTCGTCGCGCGCGATTACATCGCCCGCCGGCACCGCCGACACCATGGAAACGCTCGCGCCGGTCGATCTCGATGTCGACCGGATCCGCGAAGTCGTTGCGCGTCAGAATGGGTGCCTGGCTTGGGGCGGCGCGGTTCAACTCAGCCCCGCCGACGACATCATCATCGGCGTAGAAAAGGCTCTCGATCTCGATTCCACGGGGCAGCTGGTCGCCTCGGTGCTTTCGAAAAAGATTGCTGCAGGTGCCACGCATTTGGTCATCGACATGCCGATCGGCCCGACCGCCAAGATCCGGACGGCGCAAGCTGCTGATGAGCTGAGTTATTGGCTGCAGGCGGTTGCGGCCTCGTTCGGGCTCAAGACGCGTGTGCTGCCGGGACCTGGAACCCAACCGATCGGTCGCGGGATCGGGCCCGCGCTTGAAGCAAGGGATGTGCTGGCAGTGCTAAAGCAACAGGAAGGGCCCGCCGATCTTGCATCGCGCGCTTGCGAGCTAGCCGGTGCTTTGCTCGAACTGGCCGAATTTGTCCCCGACGGGCAAGGGTTGGCCCTCGCGTGGCAAACACTCGAAAGTGGGCGCGCCTGGCAAAAGTTTCAGGGAATATGCGAAGCCCAGGGCGGAATGCGCGACCCGCCGGTTTCCACCCATCGGCAGGTCATCCGCGCCACGCATTCCGGGACGCTACGGTCAATCGACAATCGGCAACTGGCCAAGCTCGCCAAGCTGGCAGGAGCCCCTGCCGCGAAAGCGGCGGGGGTCGAACTGCACTGCCGATTGGGTGAAGCAATCAAGGACAATGCTGCGCTGTGCACGGTCCATGCCGAAAGTGGCGGTGAGCTCGATTACGCGCTGCAATTCTACGCCGATGGCGCCGCTGTGTTCGGGATTGAAGGATGATGAGCCATCCGATTCTTGTCCCCCTACCGGGATACGAGCAACTCGCCGCGAGCATTTCCGGCGCAACAGGCGCGGAAATCGGCGCTTTGGAGCTGCGCGATTTTCCCGATGGTGAGAGCTATTTGCGCTTCGCCTGTGATGTCGCGGGTCGCTCGGTCATCCTGCTGTGTTCGCTGGCACGCCCCAACAATCGCATCCTGCCGCTGCTCTTTGCGGCCGATGCCGCCAGGGACCTCGGTGCAGGCGAAGTAGGGCTGGTGGCGCCCTATCTTGCCTACATGCGCCAGGACCGGCGCTTCAATCCCGGGGAGGCGATCACCTCGCAGAGCTTTGCTCGTCTGCTTTCGGGCGGGTTCGATTGGCTTGTCACCGTCGACCCGCACCTCCACCGCTATCCCTCACTCGATGCCATTTATACGATTCCCGCGCGGGTCGTCCACGCCGCCCCGTCGACCGCGCACTGGATCGAGGCCAATGTCAAAGATCCGGTCATCGTCGGCCCCGATGTCGAAAGCGAACAATGGGTTCGGGAAGTCGCCGAACTGGCCGGTGCCCCGCATTTCGTGCTGAGCAAGACCAGGGCGGGCGACAGGGACGTGGCTGTCGTCCTCCCCGACATCGCGCCCTACGCCGGGCGAAATCCGGTGCTGGTTGACGACATCGGATCGTCTGGCCAGACGCTGGTCGCAGCCGCGCGCTGTCTCGCGCGCGCTGGCCTTGAGCCCCGTTACTGTATCGTTGTTCATGCCCTGTTTGACCGAAGCACCGCCGAGATTTTCGGCGAGCTTCCAATGCGCATTGTCAGCACGGACACCGTCCCACACGCCTCCAACGGGATCGCGCTAACCAGCGCTCTCGCTACTGCGATCGAACAGATGCGCTGGAACATGAGCCCGCGGACCTAGAAGCCTGACCGTTTATCGTCGTGACTCGCGGCCCAAGCGCCATGCTGCGCGGTATAACCATGCCAACACGCCGAAGCCGATAGAAGCGGTCAGCAATCGCTTTTGGAACGCCGCTTGGAATGGGGCCGCTGCAAAAAGGCGAACACGTTGCTGATCACGTACAACACAAGGCCATTTTCGAGGGATACTTGCCGCCGCTGCGTATCAGTTAGCAGCAACAAGGAGAGCCAAGGTGCTCGACATTTGGCAGCCGAAATATCGACGGGAAAAAAGCCGCCGTTTCTGCCCGACGCTCCTTTCGCTGGCCGCGTTCACCAGTTGCCGGGATGGCCCCGAAAGCACGAACGCGCGCGCGGGATGATGGCGTATTGCCCCGTCTCGCTCCATCCCCGAGGCGGGGTTCCGTTGGAGGAGGAGAGAATGCGTTGTGGTGATCGCGGCGAGGTGCCGTTTCTCACCAGAAGTGCTCCACGAGCGGCGTTCTCGCTGAACCGCCGCATCCAGTTCGCTGATGCGCGCACGCATGCTCGCGGTCGGCGGAAACTGGAACAGCCGCGCATGAGTGCGCGAGAAATCGGCCCCGCTGAGGTGTTCCGAGTGCAGTGTGTTCGGTTTCAATCAGCCGAGGGCTCTGTTCGGTGACCATCACCGGTACCCTTGGGTCCAATGGCGAAATCGAGACGATTGATAAGCTCTCGATCGCCACGATCGGTACTTTGACCTTGGACGCGGGAAGAGACGCCGATTCTCGTCATCCCGGTACACCGCTAGGGTCGGCTCCTCCTGTCCATACGCTTTGGCGTAATTTCTTGCTGTACGATCCGTTCGTGCTGAACTGGCTAAAATTAGCTGCTTCATGCACGCGGTCGGCCAGGACCACGGCGACATGGCGATGCTCGGCAGCCGCGAACGGCGCGTCCTGCGTGTCCATCTGAAGCACGGCGGCTACGGCATTTCGGCACTGCAGGCAGCGGTCAACGCCGCCCTCGCGACACAAAGGAGATTGATATGAAACTTGCAATGATCGGCCTCGGCCGGATGGGTGCGAATATTACCCGGCGCTTGATGCGCGGTGGCCACGAGGTGGTCGTTTTCGACCGCAATGCGAGAGCTGTCGAGGCGCTGGTCGAAGAAGGCGCGCGGGCCGCCACTTCGCTCGCTGCGGCGGCTAGCCAACTGCCGACGCCCCGCATCTTCTGGGTTATGCTGCCCGCAGGGGAACCCACCGAGACGACGGTTGACCTGCTCAAAGCAGAAGCGAAAACGGGCGACATCATCATCGACGGGGGCAATAGCTTCTACAAGGACGATGTCCGGCGCGCGCAAGAACTCGCCGAATTGGGTATTGCTTATGTCGATGTCGGCACCTCGGGGGGCGTGTGGGGGCTCGAGCGCGGCTACTGCATGATGATCGGCGGCGACAAGGCCGTGGTCGACCTGCTCGATCCCCTCTTTGATGCGCTGGCGCCTGGAATTGGCACGATCGCCCGCACCCCCAACCGGATGGAACAGGAAGGCGAGGATCCCCGTGCCGAGAAAGGCTATATCCATGCCGGGCCAGCCGGTGCCGGCCATTTCGTGAAGATGGTCCACAATGGTATCGAATATGGTTTGATGCAGGCGTATGCTGAGGGGTTTGACATCTTAAAGGGCAGAAGTTCCGACAAGCTGCCCGAAGGCGAACGCTTCGATCTCAACTTGACCGATATCGCCGAGGTGTGGCGGCGCGGCAGCGTCATTTCCTCCTGGCTGCTCGATCTCACCGCGGCTGCGCTCGCCAAGGATCAGATGCTCTGCGAGTTTTCGGGTCGGGTAGCGGACTCTGGCGAGGGGCATTGGACGATCGAGGCGGCAATGGAAGAGTGCGTTCCAGTACATGTCCTGTCCGCAGCGCTGTTCGCGCGCTATCGCAGCCGGGTTGACCATACCTTTGGCGACCAGGTGCTGTCGGCGATGCGCTTCGGTTTCGGTGGCCATGTCGAGATGCCGCAGTGACAGCTTCCAGGGCCGGATCGACCAGCGCAATTGCCGCAATGTGCTGGTCGGTAGCGATGGCCCCCGCGTTTCGGTCATCGGGCTCGACGACGTGATCGTGGCGGTTGACGGCGACGAGGTTCAGGTCGCGAGCAGCAGCGGCACGCAGCAGGTCGGCAAGCAGCCCGGAGCGGCCAACCAGTGAGCGCTCGGCTGGCTACGCGGATGTTTGCCAAGCCATGGGGCAGAGATCGCCTGCCACCGCCGTTCATCAACCCATCGGGTGCGCGGATCGGCGAAGTGTGGTTCGAGCCCCCTGCCGAACTCGACGGGCTGCTGGTCAAGTATATCTTCACGTCAGAGGCGCTCTCGGTCCAGGTCCATCCTTCGGATGCCCAGACGCTGGCTGCCGGGCTTGGCCGCCAAGGCAAGGAAGAATGCTGGCTGGTGATTGATGCCGAGCCCGGGGCGGCTTTGGGGATCGGCTTTGCCAAGCCTCTGGAAGCTGACGCGATGCGCGCTGCCGCGCTCGACGGCTCGATCGAGCATCTGCTCGAATGGCATCGGGTCAAGGCGGGGGACTTCTTCTATATCTCGGCGAACACAGTCCATGTGATTGGGGCCGGGATCAGCCTGATCGAGGTCCAGCAGAACAGCGACATCACTTATCGGCTTTACGATTACGGGCGTCCGCGCGAACTTCATCTCGCCGAAGGGGTAGCCGTCGCATTGGGCGCGGCGCATCCCGCCAAGCTGCGCTTCCATCTCGGCGCGGATGGCCCTTTGCAGTTGGTTGAAGGGCCGCATTTCAGACTGGACCGAATCGAGGGGGGATTACCTGCATCCGTTGCCCGGCGCTATGCTGGCGGGCCAGCGCTGGTGATCCCGCTCAGTGGCGATGTGACGATTGCGGGCGAGCCTATTGCCCGAGGTGAATGCGGTCTGGCAGCGTCGGTCGCAGCCCTGAAAGTGCCGGATGGGGTAAAGGCCCTGATTGCTGCGACCTGCGGCTCTTAGCCCGGCAAGGTAAGGCACACCTCGATCGGTCCCAGCGCCTTGGCGCAGGGGAACTGGGGGGACCCGAGAGGCCCCCCAGCGATCCCAGTGGCGATAGGGATCAATGCCTCGCGTAGACCGTCTGACCCGATGCTCCAAACATGTAGACGTTGTAACGCTGGGGATTCTGGCCCGGCACTTCCATTCCCGGCGAGCCAAGCGGCATTCCACCGACGGCGAGACCGGTCGCGCCCCTGGGCTTTGTGGCCAGAAATCGCTTCACATCGGCAATCGGCACATGGCCCTCGAATACCATCCCGTCTATGATGGCGGTATGGCAAGACTGGAGGCTGGGCGTAATGCCGTGCCGTTTTTGGAGCGCCGCCCGTTTGCTATCATCAACGGTCTTGATTGGGTGCCCAAGAGCAGCCTTTACTTGCGAAGCCCATTTTTCGCAGCACCCACAGCCTGGGTCCCGGTACATGACTGCTTGGGTGGCTAGGGCCGGCGTCGACACAAGCGCCAAAGCTAGGACAATTTTTCTCATCATCCATTCCTTTCAACAAAAAAGCGCGGAGCGCCCTTACCAGCCCTCCGCGCCCGTCGCTCACTTGCGATCCATACCACCCACATTGTGGCCGTCATGGGCTTCGGCCTTGTCGGCCTTGTCTTTGCAGCAGGTCATTTTCCCCTGCTCATCCTTCCTGCAGCAACAGCATTCCTTTGTGGGCGCTGGCGCCGCATCAGCGGCGAACGCAGCGGAGGATATGGTGAGCGCAAGTGCGCCCAAAAGATATTTATTTGTCATGATATTACTCCGTTCCATAGTTGAAAATTGCAGTGCCATGCCGCGCGCGGCGGGGGCGTTGGAGGAGCAATGAAACCGCCCATCAGTCTGGTGATCGTGGAGGGTTCGACCACTGCATGTGCCAGTGAGGGCTGCACTAGCATTGCGTCCACCACAGGCGGGAAGACACAGGCATGGCAGGTGAGCCTTGCATCATCGTTCGTGTCATCCGTTTGTTCATCGTGCGACTTGAGGGCGTCTGCGCAAACGGATGTTATCGCGCTTGATTCCGCTAGAAAGGGAGATGCGCAACTTGGAGCAGCTCGAAGGATGAGCGCAAGCGCGAGAAAAAAAGCAGCTATAATCTTCATGCTGCGCGCCGTCTCTTGCGACGGACCGGCCAGCGCATCACGAGCAAAACCGTCCCGGCTAGACCGAGCAGAAGTCCGCCGATAGCAAAGGATAATAGCCACCATGTGTTGAAATTCTCATGGTTCTTCCAGTCCATGATGTGAAGGCTCCAGAAGAAATCATAGAGCCGCCAGGCGCCGGTGCGGACGGCCGTAATTCGTCCGGTTTGCTGCGCCACGAACACACTGGTTTGATCGCTATCGGCAAAAGTCACGCGCCATGCCGGAAGCGCTGCGCGATATTCGGGGCTTTCCTGTGTGACGAGGCTTGCCGTCGATTTCGGCTTGTCGTCCGATCTCCAAGCGGCCTCGGCAATGCGCGTCGCGACTTTGGCATCGACCGGCGGCAGTGGCACACCAGTCGCGGCGTCGAACAGCTTTATTCCCTTTGTGGTGGCAAGTTCCGCAACGGCACGCCCCTCGAGCATATGCCATGTCATCGCCTCGACTGGCGCGTCGGCCTGCGCAAGGATCTGTCCGGCAGGGGCAAAGGAAGCGTCCACCGGAAAAGCGATCACGCTCTCGCGATCAACGAGGTGCTCGCCGCGCACTTTCTCGATCGGCAAAAAGCTCACCAACGCGCCGCTGGCAAACCAGATCAGCATCTGCGCGCCGATCACCAGCGACAGCCATTTGTGAACCTTGCTGGCCCCGACGTGGAGGCGACACGAGCGCTGCACCGCTTGACCCTTTTCCAGCCCGCGTCAGAACCAAAGCCTAACACCCATGACGAAGTGGGGATCTGATACCTGTCCGCCGCTTGCTTGGGTGAAGCGCGCAGATTCGCCGAACTGTCGGATCCATTCAAAGCCGATGTAAGGCGCAAACTCCCTCTTGATTTCATATCTCAGACGTGCGCCCACCTCCAGGTTGGATAGGCCGGCCCCGACTCCCAGCTCGGAAATTGTCTGAGCCGAAAAATTCGCTTCAATACGCGGCTGCAATATCCACTTTTGTGTTATACGCTGGTCGTAGAACCCCTCGATCCGCCCGCGGACCTCGCCTTCATTCGAGAGAAAAGCTGAAGCGGTTACCTCGAACCAATAAGGCGCGAGCCCTTCTATTGCGACGACAGCATATGTCCGAGAAGGATTTGGCGAAACATCATATCGAATTCCGGCCTGCAAATTCCAGTAAGGGTCGATTGCCCTTGAATAGGCTGCGGTCAGTTCGAGGTCGTCCAGCGGACCGCGAAATTCTCCTTCACCCTCGTATTTGAAGACGAACCGGTTGATATCCCCGCCGAGCCAGGCCTCACCCTCGAATCGATAGCTGTCCTTGTTCTTGTGCACCACATACTCGGCGAGGTCGAACGACGCGAACGCCACGGTGGTTCCGCCGGCTTCCTTCATCATTGCCGCGCGCGCTCTGGCCATCTCTGCCGGAGAATGCAGCCTATCGGCATACCAGTCGGACGGGGGAGAGGGCGCGGGCGCATTCCCGGGTTCGAGATCGGTCCCAAAAGCGCTTTGCGATCGATCTACTGGATCGGGGATCGCCGCTTTGGGCGTGCAATGGCCCATTTCCGCGTGCTCGGGTGGACAGTCGGGATCGGAGGGCGACGCCTCTGTAGGTTGCCCTTCCATCACCATTCCTGCCATTCCGTCATCCGCCCCTGCTTCGGCCGGCTTTGCGGCTTCGGCGGGGTGGGCGGCAGGTGTACAGTGGCCCATCCTTGCATGCTCGACCGTGCACTCCCCAGCCGGGCTTACAGGGCCGGCTGCGGAATCAGGTTTGTGTTCCGTGCCATGGTCCGACTTCTCGCCGGAGGGTTTGGGCGGCTGCTTCGCCGGCTTCTTCGGCATCGGCATGCCCGGCATAGAGCCATGGTCCATCGGCGGCATTGACTGCGCATTGGCCGGGAAGCTGAGCATCAGCGCCGTGCCGCCGGCGAGGATCAAACGCGAAAGGCTCATGCCGCGTCTCCTCGCGGCCTGACACTTACGACCCGCATCATCCCTGCGTGCATGTGGTAAAGGAGGTGACAGTGGAACGCCCAGTCGCCCACCGCGTCGGCGGTAAAGTCGAAGCTGGCCTTGCCTCCGGGCTGTACCAGCACGGTGTGCTTTCGGGGCGAGAACGCGCCCTTGCCCGTTACCAGCTCGAAAAAGTGGCCATGGAGGTGGATTGGGTGGCTCATCATCGAATCGTTGATGAGATTGATCCGTACCCGCTCGCCTTCGAGGAAAGGGATGGGTTGATGATAGTCCGACATTTTGATGCCGTCGAACGACCACATGAACCGCTCCATGTTGCCCGTCAGATGGATATCGAGCGACCGCTCAGGAGCCCTCACGTCGGGATTGCGCTCCAGCGCGACCAGGTCATGATAGGTCAGGACCTTGTGTTCCACATCCTCGAGGCCTTGGCCCGGTTCGTTCATGCGATCGACCGGCATCGGCGAGATCGTCTGAACGCCAGGATCGCGCTTAACCTGCGGCGCGACGCTGAAATCGCGCATGCTGTGGCTCATCGCCCCGGCGCCATGCCCAATTGCCGCATGATCGGCGGCAGTGGCTCCGCCTTCCGAGGGCGTGCAGTGACCCATTTTGGCATGTTCGGGCGGACAGTCGACCGCCGGCGCCGCGGCGGCCGACATATCCATGTCACCCATGCCCATGTCCTTCATCGTCGCGAGCGGCCGCTCGCGCAGCGGCGGAACCTCTGCAGCCATGCCCGGACGCGGTGCCAGTGTCGCGCGCCCAAGCCCGGAGCGATCGTTGGCTTCTGCGATGAGCGTGTATGCCCGGTCGTCGGGCGGAGTGACGATGACATCGTAGGTCTCGGCGACGCCGATCTGGAACTCGTCAATTTCGACCGGCCGCACATTGAGCCCGTCGGCCTGAACGACGCTCATGCGCAGCCCCGGAATGCGGACGTTGAAGATCGACATGGCGGACGCGTTGATGATCCGCAGCCGCACCCGCTCGCCCGGGGTAAACAACGCAGTCCAGTTATCCTTCGGCCCATAACCGTTCACTAGGAAGGTATAGGTGGACCCGTTGACGTCGGCGATATCGGTGGGATCCATCCGCATCTTGCCCCAATCGACTCGTTCGCTGAGCGGTTGGTCCTTGCCCGCCAGCAGGCCGCCGACTGTCTGGCGCTGCATGTTGAAGTGCCCGGGATTGACCTTCAGCTTGCGGAAAATCGCTTCGGGGGCCAGCTGGCTGTGATCGGAAAGCACAACCACATGCTCGCGATCATAGGCAACCGGATCTGCACCTTTGGGATCGATCACGATCGGGCCATAGTGGCCCAATTGCTCCTGCAGGCCCGAGTGACTGTGATACCAGTAGGTTCCCGACTGCACGACCGGGAACTCATACACAAAGGTCGAACGGGGCCTGATGCCCGGAAAGCTGACGCCAGGCACGCCGTCCATCTGGAAAGGCAAAATCAGTCCATGCCAATGGATCGAGCTGTCCTCGTCAAGATCATTAGTCACCGAAAGCCGCACGGTCTGGCCTTCGCGCAAACGGATCAAAGGGGCAGGAACTGTACCGTTCAGCCCGATCGCACGACTGACCTTGCCGTCAACTCGCATAGTCTGACGCGCGATCCTCAAACTGATGTCGGTGCCCGATACTGTCGGGATCGGATCCGTGATGCCTGCGGAAACAGGTTGTGCCCACGCGGGAAACCAATTGGCCATTGCCGCAGCTGATCCGCCGACTGCGGCGCTTTTAATGAACTTTCTTCGATCAAGTATCATGGCTGGTCCGTATGCTGAGAGATCCACCTTACCGGCATATACGCATCAACATGCGCCACCCCTCATATCGGGAAGCAATTTCTTGCTCGACATCTCCTGTCTCCAACGGAAGTAGAGAATGAAAAGTCACATATATCAGCTTCAGATGGCTCGTCTCTCGATACCGGTTTGGCGTTTGCCCTCAAAGACTTGCAGATCGCGCGGGACCGACTTGGCATCATTCCGTTCCGAACGGTTCCGCGAACTTCTCTCGCAGTCTGGTGCGGGCGCGGTACAGTCGCGTCTCCACAGCCTTTTCGGTAATCCCCAGGATCGCGGCTGTCTCAAACTGGCTTAGTTCCTCGATGGCACGCAGGATCAGTACTTCCCGCAAGGGGAGCGGCAGGGCAGCGATGGCTCGCTCGAGTTCGGCAAGCTCGGCACGTCCTTGCACTTCGCGTTCGGGGCTCGGGACATCGCTTTCGAAATCCTCGTCGTCGGCGATCGGCCTTGCCAGCGAAAAAAACGAACGTACTGCGCGGCGTCGAGCCCAGTCCCGACATTTGTTCAGGGCGATGCGTGCGATCCAGACTCTGAATGGCCGCTCGGGATCATATCTGTCGATGCTGGTGAACGCGGAAACGAAGCATTCCTGCAGAATATCCAGTGCCTCCTCCCGGTCGCCAACATTGCTCCTGATCAGCCGAAAGACGGGTCCCTTGTAACGACCCATGAGTTCACGATACGCCGACGCGTGGCCTCCGACGGCCAGGCTCGTCAGTTCGCGATCATCGCATTGCGATAGGTCCAGCGTCACCGTGCATCGGCGGTCAACGCTTTGACCACAGTGCTGTCGAACATCTTTGCCTGCTCGGGATCAAGCACCGCTCGCATCTCGAACAGATGCTCAAGCGTTTCCATCTGAAGTTGCCCCATTGTCTTGTGGCTCTGATCGATCGCCGCAGTCACTTTCGGGCCATAACCATGTTCAGCTTCGATTGCCTCGCCGAGACGGGCATTCGCAGCCCGCATATCGAGTTCGAGTGCCTTGCGCCTGACGGCAAATCGGGCTTCGATCGCATCGATCTTGACATGCTGCTCCGGCGTCAGTTTCAGTTCGCCATGCAGCAGGGCATGCAGCTCGGTCTCCTTCGGTCGCGGCCGATCGGCGACGATTTTGCCAACGAACACGCCGCAGATGGCGGACGCGAATGCCACCAGCGCGAGCAGGAGCAGCCAACGCGACCGCGCGGTCATAGAGGATCGACCAGTGCGGATGGAGCGAGCGCCGAAACGGGTGCGAATGGCGACAATGAAGGACCGCGACCCACCGGCTCAGCACTCGCAATACCTGCAATGGCACCGCCGCCGAGCGAAATGAACGCGGACAGCACCATGAAGCGCTGCGCCATGGTCGTCTCTTTTCGGCGTAGGGCGAGCGCGCTGAACACCCTGTCGTCGAGGCCATCGAGCAACCCCGATGGCGGAGCGCGCCTCAATTGTCTCAGATAGTCGTCCATGGTGTCCTCATCCAATTGCCGTCCTCCCGCTCATACGCATCCGCGTTCAAAATCCCTCACGCCGCATCTAAATGAGGGGTGGAGCCGGTTGACGCGTATCTAACACCGAACGCAAACTTTTGGAGACTTCTCATGCGTAAATCTGTTGTTGCCGCCATGCTCGCGTCGCTTGCGCTGATCTCGGTTCCTGGTGCCGTCCTTGCTCACACCAAGCTCGTATCCTCGACGCCGGCGGCGAACGCCACGGTCCCTGCCGCCAATGCCCGGTCGATCAACCTGGTCTTCAACGAGAAGGTTATCGCCTCGACGCTGAAGGTCGAGCTCGTCATGACCGGGATGCCGGGGATGAAGGACCATGCTCCGATGACGGTGCCGTTCAGTTCGATGATGGCCAAAGACGGCAAGTCGATCATGCTGATGCCCAAGCGCGCACTCGCGGCAGGAACCTATCAGGTGTCCTGGTCCGCGGCGGGTGCCGATACCCACCGCATGGGCAGCCAGTTCTCGTTCACGGTCCGCTAGGCTGTGTCGCCCGATTGGGTGATGATCGCGATCAGGCTCGGATTGTTCGTGAGCCTGACCCTGCTTGTGGGTCTGGCGGCTTTTCCGCTTTACGCTCTGCGGAAACCCGAGCGGATCGAGGAAACGGTCTTGCCCTTGCGCTCCTCGCTCGGGCTGTTGGCGCTCGGTGGTCTGGTCCTCTCAGCGTTCGGATTCCTGGTCTTGCTTGCGAGCATGACGGGCAATCCGCTCGGCGCCCCGGACTGGGCAACTGGCCGTTCAATCTTGCTCGAAACTCCGATCGGCACGGCCTGGCTGGTCCGGATGGCGGCGCTGGCGACTGCATTTTGGGCTGCCTATTCTGTCCGTTCAACTGACCATAGGCTCGCTCTGGTAACGCTTGCCGGGGCGGTGGCGCTTGGATCACTAGTCTGGACGGGACATGCCGGCGCCAGCGAGAGCGATCTCGGGCTAGTTCACAAGGCGAGCGACGTGCTGCACATGCAGGCAGCGGCGGTCTGGCTCGGCGGCATTGCCGCCTTTCTGCTCTTGCTGCGAGTGGGGGCGGGACAGGATGAGGAAACCCGTATGATGGTCGGCCACAGAGCGCTTGGCGAATTTTCGCGGGTCGGCAGCGTCTGCGTCTTGATTATTACGGTAACCGGGTTGGTCAACGCCCAGATCCTGGTCGGCTATGAGAATCTGACACAGGCGCTCGGTTCCGATTATGGACGACTGTTGGCCGTGAAGCTGGCGTTGGTCAGCGCGATGCTGCTGCTGGCCGCCAAGAACCGGTGGCGTCTCACGCCGGCACTTGGAACTGCGATCGAAGAAGGCAAGACCGGTTCAGCCACTGCGGCGCTGCGAACAAGCTTGCTGCTTGAAGCTGGGGCGGCGGTGACGATTCTGGCGCTGGTCGCCTGGCTTGGCACACTCGAGCCGACGGCCAGCATGGCGATGCCTTGAGCGGGAAATCCGCTTCATGGTCGGGAACGATGCTCCTTGGCATCGGTTGGGCGCTGCTCGATGCCCGCGTTGGCGACAATCGGCCCCACCGTCATATCGCCCATCAGATCTGCCTTGCGCTTGACGACCCGTGCGAAATCGGCGGTGCCGCCCGAATGCATTTAGCGGCGGGCGAAGCGGCAATCATTCCTGCGGGCATAAGCCATTGTCTGGCCCCTGCCGGCACAGTTCTCAGGACCATCTATGTGGATCCGCTATGTCGGGGGATGCGCAGCGCGGTGCAATCGAACGAAGTTTCGCGGTTGCGCGCGGGCCAAGCGACCGCCTTGAAGGCGGTTAAGTGCGGCCACTCGGCGAGACAGTGGATCGAGGACTATCTCGGCACCGAAGCGGCGCGCGCTATCGACCGGCGTCTCCAGGTCGGCCTTGTCGGCTTGGAGCCGGGCATCGGCCCGGCCGCGCTGGCGCAACGATTGGGCTTATCGCCCGGGCGTTTGCGCGAGTTGGCAGTGCGCGACTTCGGCGTACCGACCGCAAAGTTGCTCCAATGGCTTCAACTGCAACGGGCGATCGAAGCGCTCCAGCAGGCGCAAAACCTGGCAGACGCGGCCGCGGCGAGCGGCTTTGCCGATCAGTCGCATTTTACGAGAAGGCTGGTCGAGTGGTTTGGCGTCACACCCGCGCAAGGCTTGACCCGCCTCGAAATCTCTGTGATTCGTTGATCGGATCAGCGATCCGTTCAAGACCGGGACGCCTCGGGCGTGCATGAGCACCTCAGATTTTTCTGGAGCTCGCCCATGGTCCTCTTTCGTTTTGCCTACGACCCTGCCTATTTCATGATATTCGCAGACGGACCTGCGATGCTTGTTTCAAGCGGCGCTGCGCCAATGTGGTTGGGCGCCTTGATGCTTGCGCCGATCGCAGTGTCGCTGGTGGCCAAACGGGTTCCCCCTTTTGCACGCCACTGGAACCAGAACCACAGCGACACCCGGCGAGGAATGGCCCATGCCTTGTTCAACGGGGGATCGATCCTGATCCTATATGTTCATATCAGTCTCACCTATTTTGCGAGTCACCGCATCCCGCTTCTGTGGCGATTCAATTGCGTGTACCATTCACTGCGCTGCAGCTCAGATTACCCGACAGACTATTTTGAGCAGTTGATCGAAACCTTTCGACCCGCTGGCCCAGTGACTTCCAAAGACGCGAAGGCCTCAGCTGGACTGCAACAATGATCCAAGATGAAAATAACCAGGGCGAACTCTATACGCCGGCTGCAGGCCACCATTTGCTGACGCCGCTTTACGATCTCGGCGTCGCGCTGACCACGCGCGAGGCGCTCTGGCGCAACCGGCTTGTCGAGCTCCTTTCACCGCAAGACGACGATGTCATTCTTGATATCGGTGCCGGAACGGATAGCCTCGCTACGCTTCTTGCAAAGCGCAATCCTGCTACACGCTATTTCGGCATCGACCCGGACCAAGCGGCGATCGACATTGCGCAAGCCAAGGCGGCGCGCGAAGAAACGTCTGCGACCTTCAAGGTTGCGCATTTCTCGAAGGACGCCGTTTCGAGCTGGCCCACCCCGACGAAAGCAACCTTGTGCCTCGTCCTCCACCAGGTCCCGCTGGACGAGAAATTGCGCCTTCTGCGCGCAATCCATTCGACCCTCGACGCGGGTGGCATCCTCTTCATCGCCGATTATAGCGAACAGCGCTCCTGGTTGATGCGCATGCTCTTCAGGTCAACCATCCAACGGCTGGATGGTGTTTCCGATACTCAACCCAACGCTGACGGGGTGCTTGTCCCGCTGATGGCACAGGCTGGTTTTGTACAAATCGAAGAACCGGCGCAGTTCAACACCATCACGGGCTCGATCTCTATCCTGAAGGGCACCAAATCCGGCCGGGACACATAATGAGCCGCGGAAGCCCCTTATATCCGCATGGCTCTTTGCCCTTCGGGTCGCTTCCGCAAACGGGTAAAGGGCACGAGTTTGCTCCCACCACGGACATCGCTCCCCGCCCCGAAGTCACTTTTGCTCGCAATATTGCCGATTTCATTGGTGCTTCTGCAGCCACAGCCAGGCTGCCTCACGCGCCGATAATTTAGCTTGACCCTAGACCTAGGTCCAAAGCTAAACCTTAAAACCGCAGGCTGCGACACCGCATCTGAAGACAAGATTTGAAAGGAAAACGCCATGACGGACGCTCAAGCCCGAATACCGACCAAAACATCAATTATATCCCAGTCCAAGCTGGCAATAGGTCGCGCGGCGCTGACCGGTGCATTGTCCACTACAAGCTTCTTTGTTCTTTGCTGGTTGGCCGGGGCTCTGAACCTGTTTCCCTCGACGCATATGCTGATTTCGCTCTTCACCCCCGGCGATCCAACATCATTGGCAACGCTAGGGTTTGGGGTCGTTTCAGCAGTGCTTTCCGGCGCGCTCGGGGGTACACTTATCGCCCTGTTTTGGAACCTGACCAAAGGCAATTCCTCACAGCTTTTGGAATTGTAATAACGTGCGCACAACAGACACAACAAAAGCGTGACAGTCATAGCTAATTCCGGGACTCGCGAACCGCGTGTCCCCTGCGGTCTACAGAGCTCGGAGAAACCCCTGTCGTCATCCTGAGGGATGGCGTGCTGCAGCGCGTATAAAGAGTAAAAGCCAGAGCGACTTCCCCCTCGCTCGGCTTGCCCGCAGGGTCGCCCCGTCTGCGGGCTGTGGGGGCGGAATAAGAAGATGGAGAAAATTCATGTCATCTCGCCCCCCTATTTGCACTACCGACCTAGGGTATTCGAAATCTTGCTCAGAACTTCGAGCTCGCCCGGTGCACCGACAGACCAAGCAGCCAGAACATTGTTTCATTGAAGCGGGCCGGGCGCTGTGACGACGCCTGCAGCAACACACCAAAGCCACCAGCGCCCTAGCGAGGGCAGTGGACAACGCGTCAAGGATCCCGTTTGCGGCATGGACGTCGACCCTGCGGTCACGCAACATATCGCGGTGCACGCGGAAAAATTTCATTATTTCTGCAGCGTTGGGTGTCTGAGCAAATTCAACGCCGATCCGGAACTCTATCTGACCGGTGGGGCACCCCTACCCGACACCGTGCAGGAGGGCACGATCTGGACCTGCCCAATGCACCCCGAGATTCAGAAGCCCGGACCGGGGAGCTGCCCCATTTGCGGCATGGCTCTTGAGCCCCTGATGCCGACGGCCGATGCCGGGCCGAATGCCGAATATCACGATATGTTGAGGCGATTCTGGATCGGCCTTGTCCTTGCCCTACCAGTGCTCGCTCTTGAAATGGGCGGTCACTTGACAGGACTCCATCAGTGGCTCGGACGCCAGTCTGGCAACTTGAGTCAGATGGCACTCGCAACGCCCGTGGTGCTCTGGGCAGGCTGGCCCTTTTTTGAGCGTGCGTGGATTTCGCTGAGGACACGAAGCCTCAATATGTTCACCCTCATTGCTATGGGTACCGGGGTCGCCTGGGCCTATAGTATGGTCGCCGTTCTTGCGCCCCAAATCTTCCCCCCAGACTTTCGCGCTTCCGATGGCTCGGTTGCTGTTTATTTTGAGGCAGCGGCTGTCATTACCGTTCTCGTCCTTCTGGGCCAGGTGCTCGAACTGCGCGCCCGTGAAACAACAAGCGGTGCCATCCGGGCACTGCTTGATCTGTCTCCGAAGCTGGCCCGTCGAGTCCGCGCTGATGGGACCGACGAAGAGGTTGCTCTTGCGGAAATCCAGGTCGGCGATACACTTCGGGTCCGCCCTGGCGAAAAAGTCCCGGTCGACGGAATCGTCCTTGAGGGACATGGCAGCGTCGATGAATCGATGGTTACCGGCGAGTCGATGCCTGTCGCAAAAGCTTCAGGAGCGGCGTTGATCGGAGGTACAATCAACCAGTCGGGAGCATTGCTGATGCGTGCCGAGAAGATCGGCCGCGACACGATGCTGGCGCGAATTGTCCAGATGGTTGCCGATGCCCAGCGCAGTCGGGCTCCGATCCAGCGGCTCGCTGACACCGTTGCCGCCTGGTTTGTTCCGGCGGTGATTCTTGTTGCGATCGCCGCCTTCGTTATCTGGTCGCTATTTGGTCCACCGCCAGCGATGGGCTATGGCCTGATCGCAGCAGTCGCAGTCCTGATCATTGCCTGCCCCTGCGCATTAGGGCTCGCCACACCAATGTCGATCATGGTTGGCGTCGGACGGGGCGCACAGGCCGGCATCTTGATCAAAAATGCCGAAGCCCTCGAACGGATGGAAAAAGTCGACACGCTCGTCGTCGATAAAACGGGCACGCTTACTGAGGGCAAACCGGCCGTCGTCGGCATTGAAGTTGCTGACGGCCACACAGACGATGAATTGCTGCGGATTGCGGCCAGTCTTGAGCGCATGAGCGAACATCCGCTCGCACAAGCCGTGGTCAAGGCCGCTCTGGACAAGGGACTGACCTTGAGTGAGCCGCTCAATGTCGACCAGCCGGTTGGCAAGGGCATAAGCGGCATGGTCGACGGCAGCGCAGTCTTGGTCGGCAAAGCCGGATATTTCGAGGAACTCAGCGTGCCGACCGGAGTACTAGGCGCCCGCGCCGACGCAATGCGCGCCGATGGCGCGACGGCGATATTTGTTGGAATTGATGGCAGCGTCGCCGGCGTCATCGCCATTGCGGATCCTGTCAAAGCGACGACCCCGCAGGCGCTTAAGGATCTGGCGCGCGCTGGCGTCCACGTCATCATGTTGACTGGCGACAACCGGATCACAGCCGAAGCAATCGGACGCCGTCTTGGCATTGCCGACATCGAGGCAGATGTCTTGCCCGACCAGAAAAGCGCCGTGGTGCAACGATTGCGTTCCGAGGGGCGGATCGTCGCGATGGCCGGCGACGGCGTCAATGATGCGCCAGCTTTGGCCGCGGCAGACGTCGGTGTGGCCATGGGCTCCGGTACCGACGTGGCCATTGAAAGCGCCGGCGTGACACTCCTGAAGGGCGATCTGACCGGAATCGTGCGCGCCCGGCATCTTAGTAAAGCGACGATGCGCAACATTCGACAGAATCTGTTTTTTGCATTCGCCTATAATGTGGCAGGCATCCCGATTGCCGCAGGGGCGCTTTATCCCGTCTTTGGCCTGCTCCTGTCACCCATTATCGCAGCCGCCGCCATGGCACTGTCGTCGGTCAGCGTGATCGGCAATGCGCTGCGGCTCAAGCGTGTGGAGATCTGAATGTTCTTGAGACGCCCATATATTCTCGCGGTTGCATCGCTTGCCGTCATCGTCCTTTTCTATGTGCTGCGTGAGCATTGGGTGCATGCGCTCGGTGTTCTGCCTTACGCCATATTGTTGCTATGTCCGCTCATGCATCTGTTTCACGGATCGCATGGCCATGATCATTCGGGCAAGGCACCTTGAGCTTACCAACAAAACTACAACCCTGGGGGAGATTAAATATGCGAATGACGATCAAGGCTGCAAGGTGCGCTGTGGCTGCAACATGTCTTTTGGTGTCAACACTGGCTAGCGCTGAGCAGCCTGACCGCGACGGCGCTGCGGCCGTTCTGTCAGCCTATAAAACCGCGATTGAGCGCCTCGATATTACGGATGTTGAAAAACTCTTCTCGCCCGACGCCATTGTCATCGAGTCAGGAAAGGTCGAGGGCAATTTCAATACCTATCGCGACCATCATCTGGGCCCCGAACTCAAAGAGTTCAAATCCTTCGCCTTCGGCAACTACAAGGCCGACATCAGGTTTGAAGGTCCTATTGCACTCGCGACAGAGACTTACACATACCGGATTGTTCTGAAATCGGGCGAACCCATCGACCGGCTCGGCGTTGCCAGCACGGTGTTGAAATGGAACGGGCAAGCTTGGCAAATTGTCTCGACCCATAGTTCGTCGCGCAAGCCCAAGGCACCAGCCAACTGATGCAGATGGTCGATCGATCCTCGCTCATCCGCCAGATGATCGAGCGCTGGCGCGACGATCCGGGCGCAACCTACCAAAGCTGGTTCCTCTGGGACGAACGTATCAAGAATTTCCGTTCGATCCGCCGCGGGATTCAGCAAGTTGTGGCCGAAATCGAGGCTGGGTCATTTGGCGTTGCCTATCGCGGGTCATCGCTTGAGACGGTCGTTCATTCGATCGCCGAGCAGCGTCAGATCTTCAAAGGTGCCGACCATGCTTTCCTCTGGAAGCCCAAGCTCCGTATTCCGGACATTTACGAGCATCCCGCCAACCAGCGCGCCTTCGGGCGCCTGCTCCACAATTGTGTCTGCTGTGACACGGCCGAAGACGTAATTGCCCATATCCGGGCGATCGACAGCCTCAAGATCAAAGGTCTGGGGCCAGCGGTCGCCAACTTACTCTATTTTCTTCATCCGACGTTGATCCCGCCGTTCAACACGGCCATCGTCAACGGCTACAACGCTCTCACGTCGTCGAAGGTCAAGCTTGGGAGCTGGGAACAGTTTCTCGCCATGCGCAGCGGCATCCTCGACCTGAACGACGAGTATCGCGACCTTCTCTCCAATGATCTTGGCGCTATTGGCGGGCTTTTATTCGACATTGGTTCAGGACGTTACCCCTCCCCCTCACCATCCGACGAAAGCTCAGGCGACTGGATCAACCGCCTCGATGCGGTCCGCGCCGAAGCGCACCAGCTCAGCAAGGCGCAATTGGCGCGGAACGATGATGACCGCACCCATAGCGAAGTACAGGCATGGTTGCGTGACCTTGGGCATGCGCTTGGCTATCGCATATGGATTGCCGCGAACGACCGAGGACGGATCTATGGCGGCATTCCGCTGGGAAAAAATTGTCTCGAGCATCTTCCGCCGGAAATCGCAATTGCGCCGGGTGCAGATGCCGTGCGGCTCATTGACGTTTTATGGATTGCGGCAGACGCGCCGCGTGTCGTAGCGGCGTTCGAAGTTGAGCATTCGACTTCCATCTATTCGGGTATCGTCCGGATGCTCGACCTTGCGTTGAGCGGGGCCGATATCGAGACTGTCGCCGAGCTCTTTCTGGTTGCACCGGATGCCCGCGAAAAAGATGTGCGGGGCCAGATTGCGCGCCCAGCGTTTAGCCGCATCGCGGATCTCAAAATAGCCTATCTTCCCTATACCGAACTCGCTTCTCATCGCGAACAGATTGCTCGATTCGGCAGCGGTATGAAGGCAATTCGGGCTATCTCCCGTCCCCTTTCCACTCTCTCCAGGTCGGAATGATTTACGCGATGTTGGCCGACTCCAAGCCAACGCAGGCGAGCACGATATGGGAGTGACAAACACAAATATATAAACAGCTTCTGTCTAGAGCGGAGTATCCATCCGGCGGGGTCCGCCCGATGCAGAGTGAATGTTCCTCTGAAGAAAAACGCGGGCCGCATCATCGGCCAGGCCAAGCTGAATGAAGATCGTCAATAACGAACGCGTGGTGGGCTTTCCCACCAGCGTGGTCATTCACAAGATGTTGATGATCGAAAGGTAAATCGTCGTGGGCGTGATCAACCACGTCGGGGTCCGCCGATGGCCAGATCAAGATGGAAATCCCCAAGCCGAATGCCGCCAATGCAGCGCAAACCGCAAACGCTGCGCCGAAGCCGACCAGTGCTCCAAGCTGTCCAGCGAGCGGATAGGCTATCAGCCAGCATACATGGCTCAGTGCAAATTGCGCGGCAAACAGCGCAGGCCGGTCTTCGCTGGCAGAAGATCGCCGCAGCAACCTGCCGCCCGGCGTGACCGTGGCGGAATAGCCGATCCCGAGCAAAACCCATGCAACCAACATGAAGCCCCAATAGGCCGGGCGCAAATGAATGCCCCAGGATGCTGCCAACGCCGCCAACACCACGACCAGTGCCGCCGAACCGGCCAGCATTACCCAGCGATCGGAAATCCGGTCAAGCAGGCGGGGCAGGATCAGCGCGCTCAGCATTGATCCGCCCCCAAAAGCCGCAAGCGTCAGCGCAACTTCGCGCTGACCGAGGCCGAGGGCAGATTGCACCAGCACGGGAGTATTGACGATCACCATCGCGCTGGCAGCAGCCGCAGCCAGAGTGATTGCCAGCAACCCGCGCAACCGCGGGGTCTTGAGATAGATGCGGATGCCGCGGGTGGTCTTGTCGTATATACCCCCGCTTGGCGGCGCAGCAGTTGAACGCGGCAGGACGACGGACAGAACTAACAGCGCAGAAATGGCAAATCCGATCGACGTTCCGCCAAACAGCCAGTGAAAGTTGATCACCGTCAGCAAAACGGCAGCAAGGACCGGGCTGAGCAGACTCTCCAGATCATAGGCCATCCGTGATAGCGAGAGGGCTCTTGTATAGTCCTTCTCGTCGGGCAGGATGTCAGGAATGGTCGCCTGAAAGGTCGGGGTGAAGCCTGCCGATGCCGATTGCAGCACGAAAATCAGAACGTAGATTTGCCAGACCTGATCGACAAACGGCAGGGCCAACGCCGCCAGCCCGCGCACGACGTCCATCGCCACCAGAAAGCCTCGCCGGGGCAGGCGCGAGGCAAAGGCCCCGACCACCGGTGCAACGCCGATATAAGCGACCATCTTGATCGCCATCGCCGTGCCCAGCACCGCGCCGCTGTCCGCGCCTGCAATGTCAAATGCCAGCAGTCCCAGCGCGACCGTGGCCAGCCCGGTGCCAATCAGAGCAATCACCTGCGCCAGAAACAGGTTGCGATAGGTGCGATTGGCCAGAACCGTCAGCATGGTGCGCTCAGACGACCCTTTTCAATTCGCTGAAGGCGCCGTCGACGCGGAGGGTGACGGTTACGGTTCCCGCCGAACGATTGCGCCAGAACCAACCGTGCTTACCATCAAACGCAGCGACCAACTCGCCCTGCTGACCAGTCGATTTCTGACCCTTTTCATAGCCATGATAGGTGATCCCAGGAGCATCCGCGTGGGTATCGAAATTGACATGGCCGCCATCGACGGACCACTTGAACGCAATGCGGGCGCCTTTCTGCATCGCCGCCTTGATCTCTGCCCCCTCGCCCGGCGCCAGTGTAACCTGCATGGTTTCAGACCGCGCTGCCGCAGTGGACGCATCCGAAGCCGTCTGTGCACCCGCAACCTGCGCAGCCGGGACGGCAGCAGAGGCTGTCCCTGAGGCAGTGACAGCAGCGTCGGCCGCCGCCTCTTGTGCCAACTGCGCCTTGATCTCACCCATCTGGGTCAGACCGAGCGCGCGGCCCACGCCTGTAGGATCAATTGCATATTCGGACGGCAGCACGATGGTGGTCAGTATCACCGCTGATGCCGCCAGAGCGAAGGCAGTGGCACCCATCAATTGGCGATTGCTGGGAAGGTCTTCCATCTTCGGACGTTGGGAATTGAACATAAATCGCTCCTGGAATTGTTCTATCAGCTGACGGCAAAACCGGCCAATTGATACCCGACCAGCACGAAGCCGGCGGTCATCAGCAAGGCGTTGGCGGCAAAAGCGTGGCGCATGAAACTGGCGGTCCGGCGCCAATATCCCATCACAATCAGGATCGCGCCAAGCGCCAGCAGCTGGCCAATCTCCACCCCGATGTTGAAGGCGATCAGATTGGGGATGAGGCCATCTTGCGCGATTTCAAACTCGATGATCTTGGTGGCGAGGCCAAACCCGTGGAAGAACCCGAACACCAGGGTCGCCACCTTGGTGTTGGGCTGAACACCGAACCAGCGCTGGTAGGCACCGAGGTTGTCGAGCGCCTTGTAGACCACCGACAGACCGATAATCGCGTCGATCAGATAGGCGTTGGCGCTGATCCCGGTCAGCACGCCGAACAGCAGCGTGGTGGAGTGACCGATCGCAAACAGGGTCACATAGATGCCCACATCCTTCATCCGATAAAGGAAGAAAATCACCCCAAACAGGAACAGCAGGTGGTCGTACCCGGTGACCATGTGTTTGGCCCCGAGATACAAGAACGGGAAGAACAGCACCCCGCTGCTTTCCTGGATATAACCCTTGTCCCCTTCGGCGACATTGTGGGCATAGGCATCCACCGACACGAGCAGCAGCATTGCCAGCGCCAAAAATGACAAGATGATCCAGCGTCGCAAGGCTGGAGAGATTGGCGGTAATTGAGCGATCATGACGCTGCATCCTGATTATTGAAGGGCGGGACGGCGGCGGAAACGATCCAGCCAAGCTGGCTTTGGATTGTCAGCCTCACCGGTCCTCTTTGCATGGACCAAGGCGTAAAGCGCAGGCAGCACCACCAGGGTCAGGATGGTTGAGGAGACGATTCCGCCAATCACCACACTGGCCAGCGGTCGCTGCACTTCCGAGCCGATCCCCACGTTCAGCGCCATCGGCACGAAGCCGAGTGACGCCACGAGCGCGGTCATCAGCACGGGCCGTAACCGTGTCAGCGCACCTTCGCGGATGGCATCTTCAAGGCTGCGGCCCTCCTCGCGCAATTGCTTGATGAAGCTGAGCATCACCACGCCATTGAGCACCGCCACGCCCGAAAGTGCGATAAAGCCCACCCCGGCGGAGATCGAGAAGGGTATCCCGCGCAGCAGCAAGGCGGCCACACCGCCCGTCAGCGCCAGCGGAACGCCGGAGAACACGATGGCCGCATCGCGCAGGGAACCAAAGAGCGCAAACAGCAAGCCGAGGATCAGCAGCAGGGTAATCGGCACCACGATCTGCAACCGTTGGGTTGCGGATTCGAGCTGTTCGAAGGTTCCGCCATATTCAAACCAATAACCCTCAGGCAGCTCGGCATCGCGCGTCACCACCTGCTGGACTTCGGCAATGAACGACCCCAGATCGCGCTCACGCACATTGACCGTGACAACCGCGCGCCGTTTGCCATTTTCGCGGCTGATCTGGTTAGGCCCGGTGATGTCGGTGATCGTTGCGACTTCGGATAGCGGCACAGTCTGCACCGCCCCACCCGCGATCCCGCCACCGGGCAGCGGGATCGGCAGGCGTTCCAGCACCGTGCGATCCTGCCGCAGGTCTTCGGACAAGCGCACGACGATATCGAACCTTCGGTCGCCTTCGAAAATCTGACCCGCGTTGGCACCCGCAGTGGCTGCGGCCACCACTTCCTGCACGGCGCTGACATTGAGGCCCAGCTGGCTGAGGCGCGCCCGGTCAGGGACAATCTCAACAAACGGCAAGCCGGTTACCTGTTCCGCCTGCACATCTTCCGCGCCCTCGATGCCCGAAACAATGCCAACCACACGGTCGGCCGCTGCTGACAATTCGTCGAGATCATCGCCAACGATCTTGATCGCCACATCAGACCGGACGCCCGCGATCAGTTCGTTGAACCGCATCTGGATGGGCTGGATGAATTCATACCGTGAACCCGGAACGTCGCGCTGGATTGCCTCGTTCATCTCGGCAACCAATTGTGCTTTGGGCTTACGCGGGTCGGGCCATTCGTCGCGCGGCTTCATGATGATGAAAGTGTCGGCCACGCTGGGCGGAACTGCATCGGTTGCCACGTCAGCAGTCCCGATCTTGGCGAACACCAGATTGACTTCCGGGAACTGCTTGATCCGGTTCTCCAGTGCAGCCTGCATCTGCACTGCCTGGGTCAGACTGGTGCCCGGAATGCGAAGTGCGTGCAGAGCGATGTCGCCTTCATCCAAGTTGGGGATGAACTCCGAGCCCAGCCTTGTGGTTGCCACCCCGCTCAGCACCACAAGAGCGCCTGCGAGCACCAGCACCGTGACGCGGGCGCGCAAGGCCCAATCGAGGAGCGGAGCATAGGCCCGGTTGGCACCGCGCATCACGCGGCTTTCCTTCTCCTCGACCTTGCCGGTGACAAACGTTGCCACGGCGGCGGGCACGAGCGTGAGCGACAGCAGCGCTGCTGCTGTCAGAGCTAGCACTACAGTGATCGCCATTGGATGGAACGTCTTGCCCTCCACCCCGGTCAACGCAAAGATCGGCAGGTAAACGATGGTGATGATGGCAATGCCGAACAGGCTGGGCCTGACGACTTCCGCCGAAGCGCTGGCGGCAAGGCTGAACCGTTCCTCGCGGTTCAGCAAGCGGCCGAGGCTGTGTTGCGCCTCACCAAAGCGGCGCAGGCAATTTTCAACGATGATGACCGCGCCATCGACAATCAGCCCGAAATCGAGCGCACCCAGGCTCATCAGATTGCCCGACAAGCCGCCTTCAACCATGCCTGTAATCGTCATCAGGAAGGTGATGGGAATGACCGCTGCCGTGATCAGAGCCGCGCGGATATTGCCCAGGAGGACAAACAGCACCACAATCACCAGCATTGCGCCTTCGGCAAGGTTCTTTTCGACCGTCCCGATCGTGGCTTCCACCAGCACTGAACGGTCATAGACGGTGACCGCAGACACTCCTGCGGGAAGAGACTGGTTCACGACCTTCAGTTGCTCGGCCACTGCCACGCTCACATTGCGCGGGTTTTCGCCGACCAGCATATAGATCGTGCCCAGCACCACCTCGCGCCCGTCCTTGGTGGCCGCGCCCTGTCGGATTTCCGAACCGATAGAGACATCGGCGACATCGGCGATCCGTACAGGGGTGCCGGCACGAAAGGCGACGATGATGCCCGAAAGATCCGCTTCGCCGGTTGCATTACCCGGCACCCGGATCACCGATTGTGCGCCCGACCGCTCAACATAGCCTGCACCCACGCTGGCGTTGTTGCTTTCCAGCGCCTTCGTCAGATCGGCCACGGTCAGGCCGAAGCCCGACAGGCGCGCGGGGATCGGCGCAATCACATATTGGCGGCGATAACCGCCAACCGAGTTGACTTCGGTTACGCCGGGAACGTTGCGCAATTGCGGCCGCACCACCCAGTCATGCAAGGTGCGCAGATCTTCCGCCGTGTAGGGGGTTCCATCGTCCTTGCGCGCGCCCGGTTTGGACTCGAGCGTATACATGAAGATTTCGCCCAGCCCGGTTGCAATCGGACCAAGCGCGGGCTCCATTCCGGGAGGCAGATTTCCGGCCACCCCTTGCAGGCGTTCATTGACCAATTGCCGCGCGAAATAGATGTCGCTCCCGTCATCGAACACCACGGTGACCTGGCTGAGGCCAGCGCGCGAAACGGAACGCGTGTAGTCGAGGCCTGGCAGACCGGCCAAAGCCGTTTCAATCGGCAAGGTGATGCGCTGTTCGGCCTCCAAGGGCGAGAAGCCCGGCGCGGCTGTATTGACCTGCACCTGCACGTTGGTGATGTCGGGCACAGCATCGATCTTCAGCCGCCCGAAATTGTAGATGCCCAGCCCCGCAATCAGCAGCGCCACAACAATAACCGTCCATCGCTGCCGGATCGACAGCCTGATGATATTCTCAAGCATGATGTCGCTCCTCAGTGATCGTGGCTGGCGCCGGCTTTTTCGATGTCGGCCTTGATGACGTAGCTGCCCTTGGTGACATAGGCCTGCCCCGGCTTGATCCCGCCCAGCACCTCGGTCCATTCCGGCCCGCGCGTGCCCAGTTCGAGCATCCGCACTTCGTAAGTGTTGCCCACCTGCGCGAACACCACGGTGAAGTCGCGGAACGCCTGCAATGCTTCGGTCCGCACCGCCAGCGGCACCTGCCTGCTCTGGACCGTCACCACCCCGCGCACCCGCATTCCGGGTCTCCAGAACCCGTCGCGGTTGGGCAGGCTCGCACGTGCGAGCAGCGCCCCGGTGGCCGCGTCAGCGCCGGGCAGGAAACTGCCCAACCGCGAAGTCACCGAACGATCACCTTCGAGCAGACCAAGCTGGATCTCCTGCCCAGCGCGCACCCGTTCCATATCGCGCGGAAAAATGGGAAACACCGCCCGGGTCCGGTTGGGGTCGGCGATCACATAGATCGGATCGCTTCCGGCAACATCACCGACATTGGTACGCCGCTCTACAATCACTCCGCTGACTGGTGCGGTGATCGCATAGATTTGCATGCTCTCGGCGCTTTCGACCCGCGCAAGCACTTGACCCGCCCGGACGGAATCCCCCACATTTGGCCCGGCACTGACCACCCGGCCCGGAAATTTCGCACCCACGTTGGATGTGGCGGAAGGCTCCAGCTCTACATAGCCGATGATTTCGATCGTTTCGGACAGGCTTGCCGGGCCAACGCGCTCGATGGTTATCCCCGCCGCCTCGGCGGCCTGCTTGGGGAACGTCACCCGGCCCTCGTATGAGGCATATTCCCAGCGATGGCGGCGGCCGTTTTCACGGGCAGCGACGATAACGTCAAAGCTGTGTGGTTCGATCACCACGCCGTTGCCGCGAAGGAAATCCTGTACAGCGGCAAACTTGAACGTGTTGACCTCCCCGTCGAGCCGTTTGAGCTGAATGGTCAGGTCAACATCGCGCGGCGCAACCGGCTTGTCGCCGCGATAGGCATAAACGCGGTACTCCGGCGGCACGCCGTCTTCGAATATGGTCACTTCCAGCGCAAAATCGCCATCACGCAGCATCCGCCCATTGTGCGGACCGCGTTCATATTCCTCTGGGGCAGCGCCTTCGGCCGCCTCGCTGCTCACAGCCGGGGCATCGCCGCAGGCCGTCAGCGGGAAGAGGAACAGCGCCGCAATCGTCAGTTGGAAAAGTCTCATTGTGATGCCTCCTCGGCCAAATTGCTGAAGCGACCGGTCAGGCGGTCCAGTTCAACCTTTGCTTCATGATATTCGCGTGCAGCGTCGACAGTGCGCATGGCAGCATCGACGGAGGCGGTTTGCACAGCGGCCAAATCGGCAAAGCTGAAGAAGCCACGCTGATAGCCGACACGAACTTCGCTCAAGGCTTTTTCAGCGAGGGGAAGCACCTGGGTCTGGATGGCGTCAGCTTCGTGCCGCGCTTCTTCGACCCGTTCGGCAGCAAGCGTGATAGCGCGTCGAAGGTTGAACATTTCAACCTCCCGTTCAGCATCCACCCGCTGCCTTTCGGCCTGAGCTTCCGCCACACGCGCCTCGGCAAGTCGCCTTCCGCCGAGCGGCACCGAAACCCCGAAGACAAAACCAACATCGCCCGTACCGATAAAGCGCGGCCCCCCGCTGAGGGTGACATCGCGAGCGGAATCGGCCTGTCGAACGGCGATGGCTGCATCAGCCTGTGCGCCCGCTGCCTGATAGATTGCAGAAATCGTCGGGGATGGCTCCATCGGTCCGGCAATGGGGGCAAGATCCAGAAACCGGCCTATCGGGACGACCAGCCCGTCAGCACTGCCGCCCCACCATTGGGACAACCGAACCAATGCTGCGTCGCGCGCATGAACGGCAAGTTCCAGGTCGACCTCGGCCTCGGCAACGCTGGCCCGCGCCCGCGTTCCAGCGAAGATCGGATCGCGCGCCGATGCGACACGGCGACCAACCTCGGTTGCAACGCCTTGAGCAATTGTCAGGCGCTCCCGCGCGACGCCGATGGCGGCCTCAGCGGCCTGCACCTCAACATAAGCAAGCTGAACATCGGAAATGATCTCAAGCCGTCGGACAACTGCCTGCGCTAGGGCAACATCAATCTGACGGTCGGCGAGAGTGGCGCGCGCCTGACGCTTGCCGCCGCGTTCGATCTGCTGGCTATAGGTTCCGGTAATTTGGAACTGGTCGTACAGACTGTCGGACGGCGGACCGAAGTTTTCGGTCGCAATATCCAGACTGGGCCTTGGAGGCAGGTCGGCAGCTGAACGGTTTGCCTTCAATGCATCAACTTGCGCAGCGACTGACGCATTCTGCGGCGCAGCGGCTAGCGCACGCCGAATGGCATCTTCCAGCGTCAAGTCCTGCCCAAATGCAGGTGAAGCCACCAAAGCGGCGAGTGCTACCGGCAAAAGCAAAGCTTTGCGGGCAGCGCGCGTGCCTTTGCACGCACGTATTCGGGAAAACATGGCGAGAAAACCTTGATCGCAAGCATGGGAATGTCCCACGCCTGCTCAAGGCGCGGGACGTCAGGCGTCCAGTTTCAACACCATGGGAGGCCGCTCTGGACCCGGAACGGCAATGCCGTCAACATGCCGATCACCAGCGGGCGCGCGCAAGTTTCCCAACAGCATTACGCCAGGCAGATCATTCGCTGATGTCGCCAAAAGGCTGGGGCTAGTATCACCATGATGATGGTGCCCACCGGCGACATCATGCTGTGTCTGATTATCCGCTGCGTCAGCGGGATCATCGTCAGCGTGGTGACCTGCCTGAATGGCTAACGCATCACTCAGCATCGAATGTTCATGCTCTGAAGCCTGCGCTGCAGAATGCTGTATCGTATTGCTGATCTGTGTTGCGGAGCTCCCCGCATACACAACCGCCAACGCCAGACAGAGCAAAGCGAAGAGGCGCTTGACGCGAGAGGTTGCATTGATCAGCACCGTCGCGCCCTAGCTGTAGAGGCGAGGTCATGCAAGAGATTTGGATCTGATCACGGCCGACCCCTTCAATTGTCAAAGCTCATTCTAGTGATCTCCGCCGCGACAATATGGCCTCGGCGAACATTCCCTTAGGGAGGCGGTTTGCTGCCCAGAACTGTGGACTTCACTCCCTGATCCCGGCTAGCTCCTCTTGAGAGCTGCGCTGCTTGCGAGCGAAGACCACCGTCGCATCGTTGATTTTCCCCTCGAACACGAAATATGTAAGGTCCATCAGTGCTGCGCTTAATCGAGTGAGAGTTTGGCAATCTCTTCACAAGCCGCGTGCGAGAACTTCATCTCAAGCCTGACTGGGCGCTTTGCCATCAAGATTTAGCCATAAGACCTCGAAGACGAAGCGATCATCGGCGTAGTGGAACCCGATCCCTGCTGCGATCTGACGGAGCGCGCGCGTACCCTCGCGCCGGTAGTGGCGCAGCTCTTCGGGACGATAGTCGATCCCGCGCTTGACCAGCGCAATGATCGCCGGTCTGTGCTTGAGCTCGGCAAGGCGTTCGATGCGCTGGGACCGCAGCGCCTGGTCGTCTGCCTCACATTCGGTCGGTGTTCCGACGGCTAAGCGCTGGAGATGGCGGGTGAGGAGCAGTACTGCCGGGCAGCTTCCAACCTGCCGGCCTGCAAGGCGAACGTCATCGACGGCCTCGTTCAATGCTCGCAGCGCATTCTCGAAGGTTGTCAGTCCGTCAGGCTGGAGTGCGCGGCGGTCACAGCGACCACATTTCTTGGGATGCGAATACCTGCACGAAGAGAAAGGCGAGTACCTGCCCAGCCTTACGCGTGAAATTATTCTTTTGGTCCGCTTCCGGGATGGTGAGGAAGAAGTCGGTCGCTGCAATCACCACCGAGGCAAGCTTCAAAGGTTGCATGCTCGATCTTGAACCGGCTCGCCAGCATTATGCGAGCAGTCCGTTTGACCTGTTCGAAACCGTGCAGCGAGCCATCGTTCGGGACAACGTGGGCCTCAAGCGCGCGGCGATGCTCGCCTAAATTCCAGATATGAAGATGATGCAGTCCGTCGATACCCTCGTGCGACTGCAGCGCCTCAACAATCTCGTCAAACTCAACCTCGTCTGGCACCGCGCCCATCAAAAGGCGTACCGTTCGCGGCAGCAGGGTTACGCCTTGCCAAATCACATAGGCAGCGATGACCAGCGTAATGATAAGGTCCGCGATGTAAAGTTTGTACAAGATGATCAGGATCCCGGCAAGGATCACCCCGACTGATGCGAGCGCATCGGAAACATTGTGCAGAAATGCGGCTTTCATATTGATGCTGTCACTTGCACCGCGATAGACAATCAGCGCCGTTATCAAATCAATTACAAGAGCGATGCCGGCGATGGCAATGACCGTCCAGCCTTCCACAGGCTGCGGGTCAGCGAAGCGGTTGATAGCCTCCATGATCAGGTAGAATCCGATGATGAGCAACGTAGTGAGGTTGATGAGCGCAGCAACGACCTCGCCTTGCGCATAACCAAAGGTCATGAGTTTATCGGCCGGGCGCCTGCCGATCCTGCGGGCAAACCAAGCGAGAAAAAGCGCAGCGGCATCGCTGAAATTATGCAGTGCATCGGCTATGAGCGCCAGCGAGCCCGACACAATTCCGCCAATGATCTGCGCAAGCGTCAGGAGGACGTTGATCATGACCGCTACCACTAGCTGCCGGTCGCTTAGCTTCTCCTCGCCATGGCTGTGGCCGTGATGGGCCGCGTGCTCATGGCGCGAATGCATTGCGCCATTGTCTTCCAAGCCGCCATTCTCGTGATCGTCGCTCACAATTTGAACTTATCCTTCTTTTCATGCTCGGTGCCGTCCTGATCATGCACGTCCATGTGGGCGTCCCGCAGGATATCGATACCGCCATACAGCGCTATTCCGGCGACAGCGATGCCGACCACAAGATCGGGCCAATTCGCCCCGGTGATCATCACAATGATAGCGGCGATGATGATGCCGCCGTTGGAAATAAAATCGTTGAAGCTGAAGGTCGTCGCCGCGCGCAGGTTGACGTCCTTGTCGCTCATTTTCTGAAGCATTCTGAGGCAAATCAGGTTCACGACAGCCGCCACCGCTGCCATCGCCATCATCATCATGCCAGCTGGCTCTGATCCTTCAACAAAGCGCCGGATGGCATCGGCGATGACGCCGCCTGCAAAAACGAGCAGCATAACACCGGAAAAGCGTGCCGCGCCGCGCTTCCAGGTTCGCGAACGGGACAGGGCCAGCAGGCTCAGCGCATAGACCACCGCGTCCGATGAATTATCCAGTCCGTTAGCGAGCAGAGCGTTGGAATCGCCCGCAATGCCGGTGATGAAGAAGCCGACAGCGATGGCGACGTTAAGCCACAGCACGATCCACAAGGTGCGCCGCTTTTCGGCTGTGTCTAGCTTCAGTTCACCTTCGCCGCTCATCTCAATCTCTCCTTTGTCCCCCAACTTTCCTGACAGACCAGACGGGATGGCCGCCAGCGCGATGGAGGTGCAATCTACCATTCCACATCGCGCTGGTGCCGGACCTCACCTAGGTAACCTCACCGAGTTCGCCCTGTTCCTCTTGCGTGGCATTGCTGCGCAGGCCATCACGCCACTTTTGCCTCCAGCTGCGCCTGTCGTCGGAATCGCCCAGCACAAGTCTGGCGATCGCCGGCAGAACGAAAAGCGTGAGAATCGTCGCGGTGATCAAGCCGCCGATGACCACAGTCGCGAGCGGCCGTTGCACTTCGGCCCCGGTCCCAGTCGCGATCGCCATCGGCACGAAGCCAAGCGATGCAACCAGCGCAGTCATCAGCACCGGACGGATACGCGCCAGCGCACCGTCAACGATCGCTTCCTCCAATGGCATGCCCTTGTCGAGGCGCTGGCGGATGGCCGTCATCATCACCAATCCGTTGAGCACCGCCACGCCGGAAAGAGCGATGAAGCCCACCGCCGCCGAGACCGAGAAGGGCAACCCCCGCAAGGCCAGAGCAAAGACCCCGCCTGCCAGAGCCATGGGAATGGCGCTGAACACCGCCAGAGCCGGAACCCATCCGCCGAGCGCCATGAACAGGAGCAGCAGCACCAAAGCGAAGCAGACCGGCACGACAATAGCGAGCCGCGCCTGCGCCGCTTGCAGGTTCTGGTATTGGCCGCCCCATTCGATGAAAGAAGCAGGAGGCATCTCGACCTGCGCCGCCACACCTTCCTGCGCTTCCTCGACGAAGGAGCCCAGATCGCGTTCGCGGACATTGGCCGATACAATCACGAGCCGCCGGCCTTGTTCACGGCGCACTTCTGCCAGACCATCGACCACCCGGAAATCGGCGAGCGTCCGCAGGGGTATGGACACACCGTTTTCAAGCACGATCGGAAGCGCACCAAGCTGGTCGAAGTCGTCGCGGGTGGCAGCATCGAAGCGCACGACGACATCGAACCGCCGGTCACCTTCGAACACCATGCCCGCAGGCCGCCCGCCCAAAGCGATGGCCACCGATTGGGCTACCTCCTCTACGGTGAGCCCGTAGCGAGCGATAGTCGGCCGATCGAAAGCAATGTCGAGCGTCGGAAAGCCCGTGACTTGCTGCACCTTCACGTCGGCGGCGCCCTCCACGTCGCGCAGGACTCCTGCAACTTCGCCTGCTGCATCGGTGAGCGCGGTGAGGTCATCGCCGTAAAGCTTGACCGCCACATCACCGCGAACGCCGGCGATCAGCTCGTTGAAACGCAGTTCGATCGGTTGGCTGAACTCGTAGAGATTGCCGACAAGACCGCCGAGCGCACTTTCCATCTCAGTAACGAGCGCATCCTTGGACAGACCGGGATCGGGCCACTCCTCGCGCGGCTTCAGAATGACATAGGCATCGGAAGCATTGGGGGGCATCGGGTCGTTCGCCACCTCGGCTGTGCCTGTTCGTGAGAACACCAGCGCAACTTGAGGGAACTCGGCGAGGCGATCCTCCACCTGCCGTTGCATCACAAGCGATTGCTCAAGCGAGGTGGAGGGGATGCGCAACGATTGAACCGCCAGATCGCGTTCGTCGAGCTGCGGGGTGAACTCGCTGCCGAGGAAGGTGAACACCACTGCTGCAAGTGCAAAGGCTCCAGCGCCAGCTCCGATTACCGGCCAAGGTCTGGCAATCGCCTTGCGCAAGCCCGGCCTATACCGCTCCTTTGCCCAGACAATCGGCTTTACTTCCTTCTCGGTCAGCTTCTTGTTGAGCAGCACCGCGATCATCGCCGGCACAAAGGTCAACGACAGCACGAAGGCCGATGCCAGCGCCAGCATCATAGTGATCGCCATCGGCGAGAACGTCTTGCCCTCGACCCCGGTGAAGGTGAGCAGCGGGGCAAAAACAAGGAAGATGATCGCCTGGCCGTAAACGGTCGGTTTGATCATTTCCTGTGCCGCAAGGCGGGTTTCGGTCAGGCGTTCCCCGAGGGTGAGCAAGCGCCCTTCATGATGCTGCCGTGCAGCCAAGCGCGCGACGCTGTTCTCGACGATGATGACCGCGCCATCGATGATCAGCCCGAAGTCCAATGCGCCAAGACTCATCAGATTGCCGGACACACCGAGCCGGTTCATCCCCACCGCTGCGAGCAGCATCGAGAACGGGATGACCAGCGCCGTGATAATCGCTGCCCGGATATTGCCAAGCAGCAGAAACAGCACCGCGATAACCAGCAAGGCCCCTTCAAGCAGGTTTTTCTCCACGGTTGCGATCGTGGCATCGACCAGTGACGAGCGGTTGTAGACGATCTCGGCCACCACACCTTCGGGCAGCGATGCGCGCACCTCCTCAAGCCGTGTAGCGGCGTTCGCGGCCACGGTCCGGCTGTTCTCGCCTGCGCGCATCAGAACCGTGCCAACCACGGCCTCTTCGCCGTTGAGCGATGCCGCCCCGGTGCGCAGGTCGCCGCCGATGGCGACATCGGCCACATCGACAATGCGGACGGGAACGCCCTCGCGGGTCGCCACCACAGCCTCCTTGATCGCCTCGACACCGTCAAGCCGGGCATCCACCCGCACCAGCAATGCCTCGCCCGCTCGGTCAACGAAGTTGGCTCCGGCCGCCAGATTGGCTGCTTCCAGCGCTTCAATCAGCGAATTGAATGACAGGCCGTAGCCGGTAAGCCGCGCCGGATCAGGCTGAACCAGATACTGCTTTTCGAAGCCACCGATGGAATCGACCCCGGCAACGCCATCGATGGACCGCATGAGTGGAGCCACGACCCAGTCCTGCACGGTGCGCAGATAGGCGGCCTTGGCCACCTCGCTGTCGAGCCGGTCGCCGCGCTCGGTAATGAAGCTGCCGTCGGACTGCCAGCCCGTTCGCCCACCTGTTGCCGCATCCTTGCCTCCGGGATGCTCATATTCGATGGTATACATAAGCACTTCGCCAAGGCCGGTCGAAATCGGCCCCATGGTGGGTTCCGCGCCTTCGGGCAGCGATGCACCAATCGGTGCAAGCCGCTCGTTCACCTGGCTGCGAGCAAAGTAGATGTCGGTCCCTTCCTCGAAGATCGCTGTAACCTGGCTGAAGCCGTTGCGCGAAATCGAGCGGGTCATTTCCAGCCCCTCGATCCCCGCAAGGCCGGTCTCGATCGGGAACGTCACCTGCGTTTCGACCTGCGAAGGCGAAAGCGCGGGCGCGCTGGTGTTGATCTGGACCTGCGTGTTGGTGATGTCGGGAACCGCATCGATCGGCAGCCGGACCAGATTGAATGCGCCATAGATCGCCGCAAGGATGGTCAGAACGATGATCCCCCAGCGAAACCGTACCGCAATGTCGAGAACCATGCCGATGACGCCGTGGCCACCATCATTGCCGTGGTTCGGACTATCCTCGTGTGAGGGAGCCGTGGTTTGATCAATGCCCATGTTCGGCTTCCCCCTTTTCGAGTTCAGCTTTCAGCAGAAAGGCGTTTTCAGTCGCGACGGCTTGTCCGGCGCTCAGACCGGAAAGGATCGTCACCATTCCGCCCGAGCGGTTGCCTGTCTCCACCTCACGCGCCTGGAACCCGCGGCGGGTTCGAACAAACACGACGTCTTTGCCGTCAACGACCTGGACGGCATCTTCAGGAACAGCGATGCTGCGCTGATCCACTTCGCCGGAAGGACGGATGCGGGCCTGCAGGAAAGATCCGGGCTGGAGGCCAGAAACGCTTCCCGGAAGATTGAGAATGGCAGTTGCACTGCGGCTTTCAGGGTCGAGCGAAGGCGTCACCGAGCGCACGCTTGCACCGATTTCCCGTCCATCGCCGACGAGCAGGGCGGCTTCATCGCCGGGCTTGATCCGGACAGCATCGGCAGATGGAAGAGCGACCTCGATCTGCAAACCATTGGGATTGATGACCTGAAACAGTTCCTCGCCCGCATCGACATATGAACCGAGCACGATGGGCGCGGTTGTCACACGGCCAGATATCGGGCTGGTAACGGCCAGTGATCGGCCATCCCCGCTTACCCCCGCTGCCGAGACAGCGGCCTGTGCACGGGACAGTTCGGACCGGGCAACATCAAGATCTGCCCTGGCAGCTTCAAGATCCTGCCTGGCCGTGACGTTCCCCTCGAACAAGCGTCTCTCGCGGTCATAAGCGGAGGATAACGCCGTCACCCGCGCGCGCGCCGCACTCAATTGCGAAGCGAGGGCAGCAGCATCGGCGCTTTCGATCCGGGCGACCGTTTCGCCCTGACTGACATAGTCACCCAAAGTCTTGCTGATGCTGCGCACCACACCGGTGGCGCGGGCATCGATCCGTGCAGTCGCAGCCGGGCTGGCCGCAACCGTTGCGGGAAAGACCAGTTCAACGGCGGCGCCGGACTGCACGGTTTCAACCTTGATCTTGGCAGCGCGCAGTTGCTCATTACCGATCAGGACAAGTCCTTCCGGCAAGGCGATTTCGGCCACCTCACCGTCTTGCTGGACAGCAGCCTCGTTTGCGGGCCAGAGAAAATACAGCAGCGCTGCGGCGGCGATCACAATTCCGACGACAATCGCCAGCGTTCTGCGGTTCATGACAATATTCCTCATTGTGTGGCCAGCCTGATAAGTTCGGCTGCGGCCTGTCCCCGGTCCTGCTGCGCAGCGATCAGCGCTTCGCGGATCGCATCGCGGGCGTCGGCGGCGGCCAGCACTTCGATCAGCGGAAAGCGGCCATTGCTGTAGCCGATCTGCACCAGTCGAAGAGCTTCCTCGGCTTGCGGCAGGGATGTTGTGGATAGCGTTTCAACGCGCGCCTCGGCAGCCAGATAGGCAGCGCGGACGCGAGTGACGGCCTGTTCGTAGTCCGCGAGCGCAACAGCTTCGCGGGCAGTTGCTGCGCGCAGATTGGCTTCGGCAGAAGCGATATTGCCCTGATTGCGATTGCTGAACGGAAGCGGGATCGAGACGCCGACAATAAAGGCATTGGCGTTGCTCTCCTCGAACCGCCGCACGCCGGCCGAGATGGTGGGATCCGGGACGCGCAGGCTGCGTTCCCGCGCTATTTCTGCGGATGCGGCAGCTGTGTTGGCCCGCGCGAATTCCAGCTGCAATGGTGCACTGGTTGCCATTATCTGGTCCGGCGGTGCGATGGCAGGAAACTCGCTCGGAACCACGGGCGGCGCTGCCTGCTCGCTCCACAAAGCGGCAAGGCCGGTTCGCGCGGCAAGGCTGGCCGCTTGCGCAGCCTGCAGCTCAGCCTGCGCTTCAGCGAGCGCGGCTTGCGCCCGCAAGGCTCGCAGCGGTGGCTCGCGGCCGACCTCCACCAGCAGGTTCGCAATGCGCGCCAGTTCCTCGTTGCGCGCGACGATATCGCGGGCAAGATCAAGGCGCGATGCCGCCGCAACGGCTGTGATATAGCGTTCGCGCACCAGAAACCCGAGCTCAGCCTGCGAGAGGTTGGCCCTCAGGGTTGCAAGGTCGGCCTGGGCCTCGGCTGCTGCGATCCGCGCATCCCGCTTCCCGCCAAGTTCTAGCTGCTGGCCAACCGACAAGGTGATTTGTGTCGCACGTAAGCCGGAGAAGGCGCCGCTACCGGCAAAATCCTCAGCTTCGAGAGAGACCTGCGGATTGGGCCGCAAGCGCGCCTGACCGATGAGCGCCTGTGCTGCCTCGGTTTCAGCGCGCGGCCCGATAAGGCGCGGATTACTGTCGGCAAACGCGGAGCCATCTGTGACTCCGCTGCGGTCGAGCGCTTCATCGAGCGAAACAACCGCTGGCTCCTGCGCGGGAGCAGGCTCGGTAAAAGCGGCGAAGGCCAACCCTGCAATCAGGGCGCCCCGCCATAATATGGCTGACATTTTGGATGACTTCCTCTGCTGACGTTCAAAAAACGGCACCGGAAATCATTCCGGCGCGCGTGGAGCGTCAGACTCGAGGAGGGGGGCTCACGATCTCGCGATCGACCGAAGGCAGGCGGTCATGGCGTGCCGACAAATGCACGGCCAAAGGTTCCGTGCTCTCGATACCAATCGCGGCGCCCTCTACGTTGGAGCCGTGGTGGCAATGACCGTGAGCGCACACGCCGTGCTGCTCGACAGGGGCATCGGGATCGCCCTGATCACTCTCGCCAGGTGCATCTACCTGAAGCGAAGTGGTCGCAATTTCAGACCCGTCCGTAAATCCGGCTTCAGCCCCGCAGGTTGCGGCATCAGCGACCGTCGCCAGGACAAGCATCACCAGCGCCAAAAGTATGGCAAGAGGGCGCAGGGCAACAGGGCGGAGTGCAAGCGTCATGGACGTGATGGCGCCAGTAACATTGGCAAATGGGTGGAGCAAGGCCGAAGTATCTCGGTAATATATAAGGTTATATTGTCACACCGCAACTGAGCACGATCTGGCATCACCTGCTTCCTTGATCAGGCTGATCAATTTCCAGTTGAAGGTCATCCGGCACCGGCATTGGCGCAAACGCGCTTACATTAGATCGCCCGGTATTGCCGACAGGCAGCCGCCCAGTCAGCGTTCCAAGTGGTGCCAGAATCATCCGGACCATCTGGCCCAGAACTTCGCTCCAATCGCGCTTCTCGATCGCAAACCCCAGCATGGCGCCATGACTGGCGAGATGTGGGCCAAGATAGAGCTGCGAAACGATATGCACCCGCTCCAGATGGTGCCACGCACGATCATCGTCGCCTGCTTCGACCGCTGACTGGTATGCCGCCATTTCATCCGCGATCACCCGCCGCGCAGCAAGGCTCTTGGCAAGCCCCCGCCAGCGCCGCTGCCGGTGCCAATAGAAGATCTGCGCGAAGGCCCCGATGAACGGGGTCAGGACTCCGGCTGAAACGTCGACCTCGTCGCTGTAACGCGTCCCTCCGTCCTTGTCCGGCGCGACCGTAATCCAATGATCCCACTTCGAGATGAGGGCACTATAGCCGTCATCACGCAGTCGCTTGGGCCACTGGGTGCCGTCGGCTTCATGCAGCGAGCTCACGATCCACTGGGTTCCGAAGGGGATCATGCCGAACAGCCGGAGCTTAACCTGATAGCACCCTTCGGGCTGAAAGCTTTCGAACGCCGCGTCGTCGGCCGGGAAGAAGCGCACCGGCGGCCACGCGATATGCTGCAACAGGCCCGCCGTCTGGACTTCTGCCCAAACAGTTTCCGGCTTGAGCGCGATATGTGTCGCACGGGAAACCTTCATGCCGCAACGCTCCCCAACTCACGTCGTGCCTGCCGGACAATCTGAATGCCGCCGCTGATCCCAAGCAGCGCCAGGATCGCTGCAACAATAAGGTCGGGCCAGGCCGTCCCGGTGCCGAACACGCCAAGTGCAGCCGCCATTACGGCGATATTGCCGATCGCGTCATTGCGCGAGCAGATCCAGACTGATCGCATGTTCGCGTCACCCGTACGAAAGCGGTAGAGCATGATGGCGACGCCAGCATTGGCTGCGAGCGCGAGCGCGCCAATGAGCCCCATCAGTTTAGGTTGGGGTGCAGCCCCACTCAATGCCGCCAAGGCCGCTGTGATCATAACCCAACCGCTCAGGCCGATGAGAGTAATCCCCTTGGCAAGGGCAGCCCGCGCGCGCCATGCCAGCGCCATCCCGGCAACCAGCAGGCTGATCGCGTAATTGGCAGCATCACCTAGAAAATCGAGTGCGTCCGCCTGAAGCGCGCGGCTGTCAGCAGCGGCACCTGCCGCCATCTCGACAGCGAACATGCCGGCGTTGACGCCGAGCGCGATCCACAAAGCCCTGCGCCAGCGCGGGTCAGTCAGCGTTGCTGTCGTTCCGCACGCGGCCTTGCAGCAATCATCAGCCATCATCTTACCTTCTCGACAATCTGCGAGTCGGCATTCTATCTACACCCTATAGCAACTATAGGGTCAAACGCATTCTATCCGCAGCTAGAACAATCATCGCCTTGCTGGATTGGCGGGCATTTCTCCGTTCCATATGAGCAAAACACGCAGCAATCCCCGGCCAGTGGGCGAAGCAGTGTGTGACAACCACTACAATCGTAGAAGAACCAGCATGCGTCTGTCGGCATGGTTTCCAGCTTTTGTGTGCCACATTCTGGGCAGGTCAGTGTGGACTGGAGGACGACGGCCCGATCAGACATAAAAAATTCCAGCAGCAAGCAGTGTGACTCCGACTGCCAATCCAACGGCAAGAGCAATCCGCAACCACCGCGGCGAACTCGCCGCCACACCGCCACAGCGGACAGCGTTTTGATGCGCCCGCCAAAGCAAAAATGCCGAGATCAGCAGGGACAGCGCGCTGATGACGATCCAAATCTCGCGATAGGGGGCTGCAATTGACGCGATACCCGCAAGCCAAGCCGTTCCGATACCCGCCGTTGCCAGCAAGATCGGCAATGCACAGCAAGCAGCCACTCCAAACGCTGCGCCAATGCCGCTGACGGTCAGTAAAACTGCTCCGCCGAGTTTTGCTTTGTAAGATTGGTCGTCCGGTTGGTCGGCCATCGCTAGCTCCTTGTCGAATCATGACCAGGAGCTTACCGTCTGTAGCTACTACAGACTCAAGCGATTTTTGAGGGCGCCCTTTTGACCCAGCAAGAATTTCCGATTGGAGCATTGTCGCAGCAGTGCGGATGCAACATCGAAACGATCCGCTATTACGAACGGATCGGCCTCATTCCGCGTGCCGACCGACGCGGACGGTATCGCTACTACACAACCGGAGATGCTGATCGTTTGCGCTTCATCAAGCGTGCCCGCGCTCTGGGATTTGCGATCGAAGAAATCCGAAATTTGCTCACGCTAACCAAATCAGCATCGGAAAGCGGCATTGATGCCTGCGCTGACGCTAAGGCGATTGCGCAATCAAACCTGCAGATTGTGAAAGCGCGGCTTGAAGACCTCAAGCGGATGGAGGCGGTCCTCACTGATGCGATTGGTGCTTGCGACCAAGATTCGTTCAAAGGCTGCCCGATCCTTGCCACGCTGAGCGGGACTTACTGGACCGGTGAAAGCGGAACTCCGGCATGAGGATCGGCGAGTTGGCGAGCGCCACGGCGACCAAGGTCGAGACCGTGCGCTATTACGAAAAGATCGGGCTGCTGCCTCCACCCGCACGGACAAGCGCCAATTACCGGGCCTATGGGACTGATCATCTGGCGCGCCTGTCGTTCATCCGCCGCGCCCGCGATCTCGGCTTCACGCTCGAAGCCGTGCGCGAGCTCCTCACGCTGTCGGATGACAAGTCCCAATCCTGCGATGCGATTGACGGTATCGCTCGCGTCCACCTCACCGAAATCGACCGCAAGATCGCCGATCTGAGCGCGCTGCGCGGCGAACTCGACCGGGTATTCGGATCCTGCCGACACGGGACAGTGGCCGACTGCAAGATCATCGAGACACTTGGACCGCGTAAGATGGCCTCGGCGTAACCATCTCGCGTTACCAACCGAATTGACAATCGCAGCTGTTAGCCTCACCTCTCAGGATCAGATGAAAACGTTACTTCGCCATCTCTTGCTGCTGGGAGCCTTGTTCGGCCTGCTGTGGCAGGGCGTGGCCTATGCTTCGCCGCCTTGCGCTGAGATGCAGCACGCGCAGACATCCGCTAGCAACGACGTCCCCAGTGAGATGGATTCGATGTCGGATTGCATGGGTGCCCAAAAGCAATCGCGCCAGGACGAACCTCCATGCAAAGACATGAAGGCTGGCTGTTTCGCTATGGCGGGCTGTGTGCCTCTTGTGGGTCTGGGATCAATGTCGCCTGCTGAAGGCTTGCATTTGGTTGCGACGGCAGTTCATGACAGCTCCCTCAGCCCGGTTTTGAACGGGCGCGCCGAAGCGCCAATCCCGGACCCGCCCAACTTCCTTGGATGAACGAACCGGCACCCCGGCAGCCTTGACGCTGCTTCGGGTGCTCAAGTCATTCAATCAAGGAAACCCAACATGAAAATTCTTCTGACAATTGCTGCTGCGCTTGCGGCAGTCACCTCTGTGTCGCCCGCTGCCGCCCATGATCGCGGGCCAGGCCGCTGGGAATGGCAAAATCGGCCCGTTGCGGGCCCGAACAAATCGAACCTCCCTACGCGCGTTCGCGTTTGGGTCGCGGACTCGTCCACCATGGCCAATTGCGACTGTCCGATGATGCGCGGCACCGCCACAAGCGGTTCGTGCATAGAAAAGCCACCCTTGGGATAATGCCTGGTTCTCCCCGCTGGTGCGTGAATGCCAGCGGGGAGCTTCCCTGACATTGGTTCACTATGGGGGCGCTTATGCGACATTTGACCTTTTTCATGGCGGCGATCGTGCTGCCCGGACAACTTGCAGCCGAGCCGCTGACATTCGACGCAGCGCTCGAACGCGCCAAGCGCGACGCGCCAAGTGTCCTGGCGCGCACCGCCGGGGTCGAGGCAGCACAGTCGGCAGCAATTGCCGCCGATCGTCTGCCGGATCCGACACTCGAGCTTGGTATCCGCGACTTTCCGGTCACCGGACCGGACGCCGGACGCTTCAACCGCGACGATTTCACAATGACGACTATTGGCGTGACCCAAGAGTTTATCAATCCGGCAACGCGTCGTGCACGAGCTACTCGCGCCGGGGCTGATATCGGCATCGCCGGGGCTGATATCGGCATCGCCGAAGCTGATGTCGCGCTAGAGGCTCGCAGAGTACGGCTCGAGACCGCGCTGGCCTGAATCGATCTCTATTATGCGGAACGCCGCCTGCAACAACTGACGCTGCTCGATGAAAGCCTTGCAGGTCTCCAAGCGACTGTAACGGCGCGTCTTGCATCGGGGAGCGCGCGCCCCTCGCAAGCGTTGGAACCAGAGCAATTGCGCGCGCAGGTCAGCGACCGGCGCAGCGCTTTGGAGGCAGAGATTGCACAGGCACGTGCCCGGCTTGCACGATATACCGGCGATCCGGATGTTTCGGTCGTCGGCGATCCTCCCAATGTCAACATTGATCGCCAGACATTGCTTGCGCAGTTGGACAATTTGCCGAGCCTGCGATCGCTCGACGCGCAGACGACGGCGATGGATGCGGATGTCCGGATAGGCCAGGCTGCCAAGCGGCCAGACTGGCGGGTCAGTGCGATGTATGGCCGGCGCGAACCGCGCTTCGGCGATCTGGTATCGGTCGGCGTTTCAATCGACCTCCCCCTCTTTGCTCGCAGGCGTCAGGATCCCATAATTGCGGCGCGGGCACTTGAGCTGGAAGTTGCCCGGCTTGAACGCTTGGCTGGCGAGCGCGACGCTCTGGCCGCGTTTGAAGCCGATCTGGCTGAACATACCATGCATCATGCATTGCTCGTCAATGCACGCGACAACCTGGTGCCCCTGGCGCTACAACGCGCTAAACTGGACTTTGACAGCTACGGTGCCGGCACTGTCGATCTGGGGACGGCCTTGCTCGCGACACTCAGCGTTGCCGAGGCGGAAGTCGACTTGCTCGACCGTGAAGCCGCCGTCGCCCGCGATGCAGTCCGCATTATCATTACCTATTCGGGAGAGCAGCCATGACGGATGCTACACAGCGGGCAGCGCGTTGGCGCGCCGGAATCACGGCAACTTCGCTGATCGCTGGGGGCAGCGGATATTATCTTGGGCAGCGCGGCAGCGAGAGCCCAAATTCCGATGCGGCGGGCGAGGATGGCTGCGAAGCTCTCTATTACTATGACCCGATGTTTCCGCAGCAGAAGTTCGACCAGCCCGGCAAATCGCCTTTCATGGACATGCAGCTGGAACCGAAATGTGCGGACTGTCCCCCGTCAGCACCAATGGCACAGATTTGAGGTTGTGATTTAAGGAGGGTTGGGGCTTCGTCGTAGTGACGAAGGAACGAAGATGAAGACCCAACCCTCCGTGAAAAAATCCCCTCCCAAGAAGGCCCCAGCTGAGCGGGTGGTCAAGGATATCCGCCGAGCAACCCGGCGCCATTTCTCTGCCGAAGAAAAGATCCGCATCGTGCTGGACGGCCTGCGTGGTGAGGACAGCATCGCAGAGCTGTGCCGCAAGGAAGGCATCGCCCAGAGCCTGTATTACACTTGGTCGAAGGAGTTTATGGAAGCAGGTAAGCGCCGGTTGGCCGGTGATACCGCCCGTGCCGCGACCACTGGCGAGGTGCAGGATCTGCGCCGCGAAGCCCGCGCCCTGAAGGAATGCGTGGCCGACCTGACGCTGGAAAACCGTTTGCTCAAAAAAAGCATGATCGCGGATGGGGGCGACGAAGAATGAGGTATCCCGCATCCGAGAAGCTCGAGATCATCAGGATCGTCGAGCAGTCCCACCTGCCTGCCAAGCGAACGCTGGACCAACTCGGCATCGCCCGGCGGACGTTCTACCGCTGGTATGACCGCTACCTCGCAGGCGGCCCGGAGGCGTTGGCGGATCGGCCATCGGCTCCAGGCCGGGTGTGGAACCGGATCGCGCCCGAGGTGCAGGACCAGATCGTCGAAATGGCGCTGGAGCAGTCCGAGCTGTCACCGCGCGAACTGGCGGTGCGATTTACCGATGAGCGCCAATACTTTGTGTCCGAAGCTACGGTTTACCGCCTGCTCAAGGCCCACGATCTGATCACCAGCCCGGCATACGTCGTGGTGAAAGCGGCTGATGCGTTCCATACCAAGACGACCCGGCCGAACGAGATGTGGCAGACCGATTTTACCTACTTCAAGATCATCGGGTGGGGCTGGATGTATCTCTCCACCGTGCTCGACGACTTCTCGCGCTACATCATCGCCTGGAAGTTGTGCACCAACATGCGGGCCGAGGATGTGACCGACACGCTGGATGTAGCGTTGGTCGCATCCGGATGCGACAGCGCCACGGTGTTGCACAAGCCCCGGCTGCTCAGCGACAATGGTCCCAGCTACATCGCGGGCGAACTGGCTGAATACATCGAGGCCAACAAGATGAGCCACGTGCGCGGCGCCCCGATGCACCCCCAGACCCAGGGCAAGATCGAGCGCTGGCACCAGACCCTTAAAAACCGCATCCTGCTCGAGAACTACTTCCTGCCCGGCGACCTTGAGGCCCAGATCGAGACCTTCGTCGAGCACTACAACCACCGCCGATACCACGAGAGCCTAAACAACGTGACGCCCGCAGACGCCTACTTCGGCAGGGCACCAGCCATCATCAAACAACGCGAAAGGATCAAGCGACAGACCATTGAACATCGGCGCTTGCAACACCGTAAGCTCGCCGCCTAAAACCCAACAACAGACGAGGCCCGCACTCCGCTAATTTACGCCGCGACCTGTGCCAAATGTTCTGACGACGGACACTCGCGGGCCAGATCTGCCTGCGGCGCTGATACCAGATCAGATGGCCGATACTGCGCAAGCCATTCGCCCAGCGTCGACTTACCAATGCGCAAATCCTTGGCCACACGCTCACGCGAAAGCCCACTGGTCAGCGCAATCCGCACCGCCTCCTGCTCGAACTCTTCGAAATGCTTCATCATCTCGTCGGTCTCCTGTTGCGAGCTCTAAACGCTTAGGTGACCGGCACAAAACCGTTACAAGTCCACACCAGAACCATTTCTCCATCCCGTTAAGTCTTCCGCTGAGGGATAAGCGAATCCCGCGCGTAATGAGAATGGGATATAAATGCATCCGACAGCGGCTCCGCCGCACCTGCACAAGTGTCCAATCCGTGCCAACAGCGAGAGATGCCGCGACGAGGGGCGCAAAGGAAGAAGCAATGGACCGCTCTATGCTGAAGCGATTGGTTGAATACCGGGTCAACTGGATCCTCACTCAAGACCACAAGGTCGCAACAGCGCAGCCAGGTGAACGCCTAAGGACCGCTGCCATGTCGGATCATGTGCGGCGAGTGCTTCGGAATCATCCTGACGAGCGCGTCAGGAGTGCCCTCAGCTTCGAAAACGCGGGCTATAAAGGATTCGCGCTGCTCCTCGATCAAGAGCCGGTATGCGTCGTTCATTTCACCGACAGCGCCCATTACGAACATGCAGCAACCTGGCCTCTCGCCGATCATGAAGTCGCGCTGGTCAACATAATCACATTACCGCAATATCGATCTCGCGGTTATGCCTCCCAACTCATTAAGGAGGCCACCGCAGAGCTGGTGCCAGATCCTTTTGTCCGTGCGATCGCATTCATCTGGTGGAACCACACCGCATCTCTTCGCGCGTTTCGCAAGGCGGGTTGGAAGCGGATAGGATTCTCCCTCGAGCTCGTGCGGCGGAAGGGTCGAACTTTCACCATGCGGATCCCGCTCTTGCCCTAGCCTGTCAGACCCCAGGTGCCGTTGGCGACCGCGGGGGAGCGTCGGACGCCGATGCTGAATGAGGAGGGGCGCATCTTGCTCTGAAGCATCGGGCGCTGCACGGGTACGAGGCGATTGGGACGATCGTCGTGGGCTTTGTCATCGCAAATGGCCCGGTCTGTGCCTGACTGCTGGTAGGAGCCGCAACGCACTCGTCTCTTACGGCCGGTTCCTCCTCAGCAAGCAGGCGTTGTTCGTCGCCATGCTGGGCCTCGCCTCGTTTGACCGCTTCCGCCTCACTCCGGCACTCGAGTACTCGATCAGCGCGGGCGATCATGCCGGCGCGCTGCGCGCGCTGCGGCTGAGCCGGGGCGTCGAAACCGCCCGCATCGTCTCGATCCTGGCGCTGGTCGCCTGGCTTGGGACGCTCGAACCGCCTGCGTCCGCCATGTGAGGGGCGGGCGTTCCAATCACCCGCCCTGGTCGCGCTAGGCGGCCATCTTCTCGCATTCCTCGGCGCAACGGTTACAGGCTGCGACGCAATCCTCCATCCCGTCTAGCCCTTCGCAGCTTGCCGCGCACGCGCGACAAATATCGGCGCACTCGCGGCAGATGTTGGCGTGGCGCTCGGATTTGCGCGCTATGCAGTCGATCGCGACGCTGCAGATCTGCGCGCAGTCCAGCATCAGCTTGATATGTTGCGGTTCGGAGTGTCGCCCGCCCGCCTCGAGGCAGTGGTTAATCGCCATGTGGAGGCAGGTGATGTGGCACTCGTGACAGGCGTCCATACACGCCTTCATCTCAGGATCGATTTGATGCATTGTCTTTCCTTTCATATGAGCCCTGCTCCTCTCGGAGATACGCGGTTCTTGGCGGCATACCTCGCCGGCGTCGGGGGCCTCGCCGCTTTTACGGCTTGGACCATAGTTCAAGGTCAACCCTGTTCTTTCGCACAACGGGTCCCATGGTCAGCGCACGAATAGGGTTACGACGATGATCCCGGCACCGAGCGCCAGGAGGGTCAGCAACGCCATCGCGGCGATCTGCGGGCGCGTGACGCGCGGTTTGCCCATCATCTCGGAATGCTCGTGGTCGCGCTTAGGGCACTCCGATCGCAAGATCGTCCAGGATCGGGCAATCCGGCCGATCCCCGCCCGCGCAACGACGCGCGAGATCTTCGAGCGACTTACGCATGGCGCGGAGCTCGCGCTCCTTGACTTCCATTTCCTTCGCCCGCGCGAGCGCGAGCGCCTTGACCTCACCGCGCGCACGATCGCTGTTCTGCCAGAGCGCGACGAGCTGCGCGATCTCGGCAATGGGAAAGCCGAGATCGCGCGCGCGCCGAATGAAGCGCAGCATATGCACGTCACGGTCGTCATAGTTGCGGTAACCGGAATCACGCCGTGCGGCCTTCGGAATGAGGCCGATCGCCTCATAGTGGCGGATCATTCGCTGGCTGACCCCTGAGGCTTTCGCGGCCTGTCCTATGTTCACTTGTCCTCTCCTCAAGCCGCGGTTGGGCGCCAACGGCGAAGCGTCAGAGCGTTGGCGACGACGCTGACGCTCGACAGCGCCATGGCCGCGCCGGCGATCACCGGGCTCAGATAACCTAAGGCCGCCAACGGAATGCCGACAAGATTGTAGATGAACGCCCAGAACAGCCCTTGGCGGATTCTGGCATAGGTCCGCTTCGAGATGTCGATCGCATCGGCGACCAGGCGCGGGTCGCCCCGCATCAGGGTGATGCCTGCCGCGTGCATGGCGACGTCCGTTCCCGTCGACATGGCGATGCCCACGTCCGCCGCCGCAAGGGCAGGGGCGTCGTTGACCCCGTCGCCGACCATGGCGACCGTGCGGCCCTCTCCCTTCAAGGCCGCCACCGCATCCGACTTTCCTTCCGGCAGGACGTTGGCAATGAAGTCGTCAATGGCGAGCTTGGCGGCCGCTGCGCGGGCACTTCCCGCATTGTCTCCGGTCAGCATCACGCTGCGTATGCCGCGGTAATGCAGCGCCGTTACCGCAGCCAGGGCCGAGGCCTTGACCTCGTCGCCGAACGCCAGGAGGCCGAGGAGGCGGCGCTCGGGTGCGCGTTCGGCGACCCAGGAGACCGTTCGTCCCTCCGCTTCCAGCCGGGCCGCTTCGACGGACAGCGCCGTCAGAGCAATGCCCTCGTCCTCCATCAAGCGCGTGCTGCCGAGGATCAAGTTGCGGCCGTTGACGTCCGCAGCGACGCCGCGACCCGGCAGGCCGCGCATGCCTTCAGCGCTGACGGGTTGGACGCCTTCCGATTTGGCCCATGCCATGACGGCCCGCGCGAGCGGATGCTCGCTTCCATCCTGCAGTGCTGCGGCGAGCTCGATGAGTTGGGTGCGCTCCACTCCGGCGGCGGGCAGTCCCGCCAGCAGCGAGGGCTTGCCTTCGGTGAGCGTGCCGGTCTTGTCGAACGCGACGACGTTGATGCGGTGCGCGGTCTCGAGCGCCTCCGCGTCCTTGATGAGCACGCCGGCACGCGCCGCGACCCCCGTGCCGGCCATGATGGCGGTCGGCGTGGCCAAGCCGAGCGCGCACGGGCAGGCGATGACGAGCACCGCGACGGCGTTCAGGATCGCGACCGCCACTCCGGCACCAGCGCTCAGCCAGCTGGCAAAGGTAAGCGCCGCGATGAAAAGGACGATCGGAACGAACACGGCGCTAACCCGGTCGACGAGCCGCTGGATCGGGGCTTTGGCACCTTGCGCGCTTTCGACCAGACGCACGATTCGGGCGAGGGTGGTCTCGGCACCCACCGCGGTCGTCTCGACCAGGATGAGCCCGTCGGCGTTGATGGACCCGCCGGTCACCTTGTCACCCGGACCCTTAATGACCGGAAGGCTCTCTCCCGTGAGCATCGACTCGTCGACATGGGTCGCTCCCTCGATCAGCCGCCCATCAACGGGAATGCGCTCGCCGGGCCGGACGCTCACGCGGTCACCTGTGCGTACCTCCGCCAGCGCAACCTCTCGTTCCGTGCCGTCGACGCCGACGACGCGTGCCTGGTCGGGCCGCAGCGCCATCAGCGCGCGGATCGCCTCGCCGGTCTGGCGCTTGGCGCGACCTTCAAGCCACTTACCGAGCAGGATAAGCGTGATAACAACGGCCGAAGCCTCGAAATAATAGTGCGCGGCCATGGCGTGCATCGGCGCGAACAGCAGCTGGTAGAGGCTGAGCCCGTAGGCGGCCGATGTGCCGATCGCGACCAGAAGGTCCATGTTGCCGGTGCGGGCCCGTACCGCCTTCCAACCCGCGCGGTAGAAGCGCGCGCCCAGCCAGAACTGCACCGGCGTCGCCAGCAACAGCTGGACCCAGCCCGGCACGGCAACCTCAATGCCGAACGGCGCCAGCAGCATCGGCACGACCAGCGGCAGCGACAGCGCCGCGGCGATCAGCACATGGCGGAGCTCCCGTGTCGCCGCCGTGTCGCGGCGGGCGTCCTCGGCGTCCCGCTCCGCCTCCGCCGAGCCGGTGCGCGCAGATGCAGTGTAGCCGGCGCTTTCGACAGCATCGACCAGGACATAAGCAGGGACGTTCCCCACCGCTTCGATCCTGGCCGTCTCGGTCGCCAGGTTGACGCTCGCGGAGCGGACGCCGGGCACTTTCAGCAGCGCCTTTTCTACCCGACCGACGCACGTCGCGCAGGTCATGCCGGTGATCGTCAGCTCGGTCGTTTGCGTCACCGGCGTGTAGCCCGCCGCGAGCACCGCATCGGCCACGGCGCCGACATCGGATCGTCCGTCGACGAATTCGACATTTGCCCGCTCGGTCGCGAGGTTGACCGAGACGCGGGCAACGCCTGGCGCCCCGGCGATGGCGCGCTCGACCCGCCCCACGCACGTGGCGCAGGTCATGCCTTCGATGGCCAGGGTTAGCCCGTCTTCGCTCTCTGCATAGGTCTTCACTGGCAACCGCGCCGGGGCGTTCATAGTCGTCTCCTTTACTGAGTCGACTTCCTTATCGTCCTTCACATCGTGTCAGGGTCAACACCTACATTTACCTCTTGACCCTGACACAGTGTCAAGCCCCACATCAGCTTCATTCACCTTATGGGAGAACGAAGATGATCGATTTCAAAGTCGAGGGAATGACTTGCGGCGGCTGCGTTCGGGGTGTGACGAACGCGCTTCACCGCGTCGATGCGGATGCCGTCGTCAACGTCGACCTGGCGAGCAAGACGGTGTCGGTAAGCTCGGCAGCCGATGTACAGCAACTCAAGCAGGCCATCGAGAAGGCCGGCTTTGTGGTGACGCAATAAACCCGATTTTATCTGAGGGCTTTGCGGGGCGGGCGCGTAAAGGGATTGTGCGGTGATCCGCACGTGCCCGCCTCGCGATCATAAGTGCAGCGGGCCTGTCCACGTTCCGCAGCACAAATGAATGAGGGTGGCAGCGTCATGACCGACATCGAACGCAGCGGGTCCGTGAGCGACAAGGACGCGCGCGAACTGGTCCTCATCACCGGTGCGAGCGGTTTTATAGCCGCCGCGCTGATCGCTAGGCTTGGCGAACGCTACACGGTTGTCGGCCTCGATCGCGCCGGTCCGCCGGACCCGCCGCCGCCCGCGGCGGCGATCGACATAGACCTCGGATCGGACGAAGCGGTCCGCGCCGCGCTCGACGAGGTGCGCGCGCGGTTTGGCAATCGCATCGCCTCGGTGATCCACCTTGCCGCTTATTACGACGTCACGGGCGATCCTAATCCGCTCTATGAGAAGGTCACCGTGCAGGGCACCCGCCGACTGATCGACGGGCTGCAGTCGTTCGAGGTCGAGCAATTCGTCTTCGCCAGCACGATGCTGGTCCATAAGCCGACCGCCACTCCGGAGGAGCGCATCAGCGAGGAGTCGCCAATCGGTGCGTCCTGGGCGTATCCGCAGTCCAAGGTCGACACCGAGGCATTGCTGCATGAGCGCCACGGGAACATCCCCGTCGTCTTCCTCCGCGCCGCAGGAGTTTACGACGACGACGGGCGCTCGGCGTTTCTCGCGCAGCAGATATCGCAGATCTACGAGCACCGCCTGATCTCGCATTTCTATCCCGGCATGCTGTGCGCGGCACAGTCATCGGTGCACCGCGAGGACTTGGCCGACGCCGTGGTGCGCCTCGTCGATCGGCGGCACGACTTGCCGTCAGAACTGCCGCTGCTCGTCGGCGAACCCGACCCGCCCGGCTATGCCGAGATCCAGGACATCATCGGGGAGGCGCTCCACGGCGAGGGCTGGAAGACGATCCGCATCCCGCAGCCGCTCGCGAAGGCCGGGATCATCCTGCAGAACGAAGCGCTCGGCAGCGACGACTTTATCCAGCCCTGGATGATCGACAGCAGCAACGACCACTATATCCTCGACATCTCGCGCGCGCGTTCGCTGCTCGGATGGGAGCCGAAACACAGTCTCCGCGACACGCTGCCCGCGATCGTTGCCGCGTTGAAGCGCCATCCGCGGGCCTGGTATCGGAACAACAAGCTCAACGAGAACCTGGTCGCGTGGGATGAAGAGCCAGAGGCCGAGCTTGCGGGGTCTGGCCACCACCAGCCCGCAGCGGCCGCCGGAACGGGCGGCATAGATCACGGCGGGATGGATCACAGCAAAATGGACCACGCGGCGATGGGGCACGGGCCCGGCGCCGCGGTCGCGGCCATGTCGGACCACGGCGGGCATGGCGATCACATGGCCTTGATGGACCGCGATGAGCGCCGCGCACGCTGGGCGCTTTACGCCAACATTGGTCTCGGTCTGTGGCTCGCCTCCAGCCCGCTCATCTATGACTCCATGACCACGCAGAGCGTCGGCGAAGCCGCGCGTTTCGTAACCGTCGATCGCGGGCTGCCTTCGATCGAATGGCGGGCTAGCGCACTGGCTATCAGCGATGTCGTCAGCGGCCTTGCCATCGTGCTGTTCGGCGCGCTGTCGCTCGTCCCGCGCACCAAGACTTGGGCGCAGTGGGCGGTCGCGTTCGTCGGCATCTGGCTGTTCTTCGCGCCGCTGATCTTCTGGAGCCCGAGCGCCGCGCAGTATAATAATAATTTGCTCATCGGCTCGGCGGTCATCGCCCTGTCGGTGCTCGTGCCGATGATGCCGGGCATGAGCATGCCGGGCATGATGGACCCCAAGAACATCCCGCCCGGCTGGACCTATTCGCCGTCCACCGACGCGCAGAGGCTGCCGATCGTCGCCATGGGCCTTATCGGCCTTCTCACCTCGCGCATCCTCACGGCCTACCAGCTGGGCCACATCGACACCGCCTGGGAGCCGTTCTTCGCCGGATCGCTGGCCGATCCGCGCAACGGGACGGAGGAAATCATCACTTCCGACATGTCGAAGGCGTGGCCGATCCCCGACGGTGGTCTCGGCACGATTAGCTACGTGCTCGAGATCCTGATGGCGGTCATGGGCACCCGCGACCGCTGGCGGACGATGCCGTGGATGGTGACCTTCTTCGGCATCCTCGTCATCCCGCTCGGCGTAATCAGCATCTATTTCATCATCAGTCAGCCGATCGTCATCGGCACGTGGAGCACGCTGGCGCTGATCGCGGCGCTCGCCATGCTGATCATGATCCCGTTCGCATTGGACGAGGTCATCGCCACGGGCCAGTTCCTTGCCTGGGCGAAGCGCCGCGGCAAGCCGCTGATCCGCACCTTCTTCCAAGGTGACACGATCGAGGCAGGGGCCGAGGACGCATCCGACGTGATGGCTTCGCCCTCTGCTTTCTGGGCGGAAGCGAAGCGGGGGCTGACGCTCCCGTGGACGCTGGCAGCCAGCATCGCGCTCGGTGTCTTCCTTATGCTGACCCGGGTGATCCTGGGCAATGAAGGCGCCATGGCGAACAGCGACCATGTGGTCGGCGCGCTGGTGATCACTGTTGCGATCATCGCCACCGCCGAGGTCGCCCGCGCCCTGCGCTTTATCAACGTCGCGTTCGGTGCCTGGCTCGTCGCCGCGCCGTTCCTGCTCACGGGGGTCGGCCACCTCGGCGCGATCGTGTCCGTGGTGGTGGGGATCGCGCTCGTCGGCCTCAGCCTGCCGCGCGGCAAGCGCAGCCCCGAACATTATGCGAGCTGGGACAAGTACGTGATCTGAGGCTCGCTTCGCTGGGTGTCTGATCGAGCAGGGAAGGAATTGCCATGCCTATCGAGGGCGCCGGCTTCGAGGCGGCGCGGTGTCAGCCCCACGATCGCGCGATCGGGCGGTGGGAGAACGAAGGCGGCTCGTTGACCGGCCTGCACCAACACACGTCGCCGACGGTGGTCGGCGAGATCGGCGATGCTGAGGACGGCAACTTGCGCGTGCGGCTGATCGCGCTCGAGAACCTCGTCGTCGCCTTGCTCGCCGGAGCGCCTGAAAGCCAGTCCGCGCTGGTGCGCGAGATGGCCGCCTACATTTCCCCTAGGCCGGGCGCGACGCCCCACCGGCTGACGGTAGAGGCGGCGCGCAACATGCTCGCCCTCGTCGAGCGCGCCGCCCATTACAAGGCGCTCGACCGGGACTGCGGGCGATGAGCATCAACTCCTAGTTCATGTTAGCGACCGGGATCGAGAACAGCTATCCCATGATCAGGAGCGGTAGCCATCGCGTCGACGAGAGCGTGGCTGCGGACAGATCGTCACGCAACGGACATGGACACATTACTATGGGAGCGCGTGACCTTCCGTCGGCACGGGAAAGGCGTCGAGTTGGTGCGGGCGCGCCGGGGGCAAATCCCGTTCTTCGAAAAGGGTGGGGTGAAGGACTCGAAAGCGGCAACTTTCAACGCGCGCGCCGAAACTGTCGCGACCGTTCACTCGTTCCGCGAAGCCTTCAAGGGGTTTGCAGTGCAACGAAACAGAAAACCTACATGCGGGCGGCGGCTACGTTTTTCCGCGCGTCCAATAAACCCGGGTTTGATGTGAGATGCGGCAACACTTGTGGATTGGTCGCCGTTCCTGAGCAAATCTGCGTACTCAGCTTGCAACTGATGACAGCTCTTACGCTGGTTTGGATACGCCCCCTGACCCATTCTTGCCTCCGTCATTTCTCCCTATACACTTGCATGATGTGAATTCTAAAACGCTGCTTTGGCAGTAGAACTTTGGAGCTGGCTGATGGCGAACTCAAAGACGATGACCGTCTCACGTACGCCGCATTGGTCGCCTGTGACCTCTCCGAGGCGGGCTTTGAGGGTGTCAAATTCGGCATTCAGCGAACCGCTCAGCCTGAGATAGATCCTTACATCGAGCAGCTATTCAGAACCATCGTAGCGGGCCAATAGGTTGGTCCATATGAGCATCGGTCTCAATGCCGCCAAGCCACCGTGACGATCGAATTCCCGCCTGCAACGACGAGATAGACATTCCGGAACCGCTCATGCCCCGCGATCGCGGGCCCCATGTAGTGGGCGTACCTCTTCCACGTGGCTTTTGTGAAGCTGTATGATCTGCCTTCGCCTCCAAGAAACCGCTCCTCGCCAAAGTCGATTAGAGCATCGATGATGAACTGCGGAACACAGCGATCAGCCTGTAGTCGTTGGCCGTGACGGGTCGGCTGAGCTGCGCCGCGACCGGACAAGGTGCCGACGCCAAATGGGTTCTTGTTCATGCTGCGGCCCCTACCCGGTTACATCGATAAGGAGATCGCCAAGGAGCTCTTGGAGCTTCTCGTCGTGCTGTGCTTTTTGCTGACGCATCCAGGCCAGTCGCGCCTCTTCTGCATCCGGGACCCGCAGGCTTTTCGGAAGCCTCGCGAGAGGAATGGCACCTGTCAGGATCGCCTTGGCCAGTTCCTCGTCGCCCTGCGCGACGACCAACGCTTCCTGACTACCTATGTCGTAGGTGGGGCTCCGCCAAATCGGCCAAACATCGATTGAGGGCGGCTCGTCGCCATCGCGCTGCACCGCTTGAATGCGCCGCTTGAGATGGCCGACGAAGGGGTTGTCACATTCTTCGTCGTAATCCAGCGGGACGAAGGCATCCTCGATGCTATCGCTGCCAAGTACATGGGAGGCGCGAAGATCCCGCTTTCTGATCGAGGCTTCCTCAAGGACCTCGACCTCTTCTGCCTGCCAGTCGTGCAGAAACCTACCGCCCAAGTGCGAAAAGTGACGATCCATTCCGGCTACCGCATCCCGCCGGGCGCTGAGTTCCGTCAGCCGTTCGTAGCGCTCGAAAAGGCTTTCGCGCGCAACGAGATCAAACAGCAGTGGTGCCAGTTCGAGGATGGTTTCGCGGGTCTCATTGTAACGCATGGCCACAAGCTCCAGCGCATTCTGCGCAGCGGTTGAGATGCTGAGGTCGAGGGGCGCGCGATCATCGAACAGGCTGCGAGCCTGGTCAGGCTCGGGAGGTTTGAAAAGGTCCGCGGGCTGGCATTTCAGGGTGCTCGCCAGCCTCTTGACTGTTTCAGTGCGGGTGGCGCCCGCTTTCCCGTTTTCAATTCGGGTGATGGTCGCGCGGCCAACGTGAGCCGCATCGGCCAACGCTTCGGCGGTTAGTCCAGCTTCCTTACGCAGGAAGATCAATTTTTCCGGGTTGATGGTGCTCATAACGTCCTCCTGCCCCAATAATGAGCCATTCTAATGCTATAACAACAATCATCTATGCCTCATTTTCGCCTTAAGCAGGGCCGCCAACCCCGAGTTGGCCCGCCGATGGATCACGCATTGAGCCAAGAGATCGGTTTTTTGATCTGTTTGGGGCTCATGCAACCTCCAGAATTGATCCAGTGGCTCATCAGGCCGCAGTCAGCCATAGCACCGCGAACTTCACCGCCAGAAACCGTCGCGCCTTTGGCCGTGCCGGTTGTCGTAGTCCTCGCGCTGGTCGTAGGCGCTCTTGCGGATACCCACCTCGACCCGCTGGCCGCCGACGTTGCGGATGTGGAGATCGCGCAGATCGACCTTGTTGCGCTGCGCCCCGTCCTTCGCCTCGCGCTCACTCCCGAAGGTCCCTGCGTCTTCGTAGTCAAATGCCATGTCTGTTCTCCTTCCTGATGATGATTTTGACGGCCCGTTTCAGGGGCTTTGCGCGACGCTTGTGCAACGGGAGAAAGGCATCGGCGCGCCGTTTCCTGAAAAGAGCCGCCCGCTGCGCCACCAGCCTCACAAAGGCGGCCGCGATCGTGCCCACCAGAACTGCGACAAGGATCATCAGACCTATCGCCACCAACTCGGCGGCCATTTTCTGGTTATCGAGGGCGGCTCGCAGATCAGCGCATCCCTGAACCCCGTGCGCATTGAGGTCGCAGACCACAAAGCTGTTCCCGCCAGCGGCACGCGCAATCTCCGAGAGTCCTGCCTCGTTCACCAGATTGTTCAGGGTCAGTTGCTGCGTGAGGTGAATCTCGAAATTGTCTGAAGGCGGTTTGCCCGCTGTGGCATGGCCCATCTGTGTCACGATCTTCCTCCTATCGGCTGCGTTCGATGTTGCGTTCGGGCACGTCGAGCTGCGGCGTTGCCCGAAGGCTCGCCGGATCGATCCGCGAGGCAGATGCTTGCCTGTCCTCGGGCGCCCTCAGATGATCAGGGATGGTTGGTCGGAATTCGCCAGCCTCGCGCCCACCACGCTTCGCCTCGACCTGCTTTTCGCCGAGGGTTTCGAGCGCGCTGGTCTTGTCGCCCGGGTTGCGGTCGATCTGCGCCAGGAGCCGATCGCGGTCGTTGGTGACGA
>Ga0307994_1000066_pt1 | contig 87067 bp, 82 predicted proteins | sample EllFjometagen261_FD_203171 | JGI IMG/M metagenome (GOLD analysis project Ga0307994, IMG submission 203171) | Marine microbial communities from Ellis Fjord, Antarctic Ocean - #261 | ecosystem: Environmental > Aquatic > Marine > Unclassified | place: Southern Ocean | collected 2014-11-02
TCAATCAGCAGAGAACCTGCTGTTCACCTATTCAGCGATCGGGGTAATAGAATAAGAAGTTTATAAAAAGCAAAAAACCCGGATCTTTTTGAATCCGGGTTTTTTGCTGTTAAATACAGTGTTATTTCTGCTGCTAATTTGGGTTTTATTTAAGGATTTCCCTCCCTTAACGGAACCCCTTAAAATTTTTCAGAGGGTTTTTTATATAACTGAAGGGATTTACTTTTATCCATCCTGCCTAGCATAAGAAGAACTCCGCTTCAAAACGGAGTTCCATTCTAACTATTAGAAAGAGCCACAGCCACATTTTCTTCTTCGTCTTCTTCTACGGTTATCTTCAGCTCCCAAGACATCGTCATCTCTTCTTCTGCGGCATCTTCTACGATCATCATCATCATCTCTGCGGTCACGTCTTCTTCTGTCACCAAAAAGCAACTTATTCCAGTCACAGCATCTTCTGTCATCCCGACGGTCATCACGACGACCTCCAACTCGGTCATTACAATAATGGCATCCCATAAATTCTTACCTCCTTAGAAAGAATTTATCAGATAAAATAAAGTCTGATATACTCCATCCTATGAATAACAGGTAGATTTGGTATGGGCCAAGTACCCTCTAAAGGTAAAAGTCTATCGATTATAAGTCCTGCTCTTTGTTTCTTAACTGCCACTGGCCTATTAAGAGCTGAACCACGTGCAGAAACATAGCCTCTCTCGTAATGAGTCCATTCGTAAACACGCCCACTGCGCCTTCTTTTTTTCTTATCCCGATGGTTTGAGTATACTCATCCATCAAGGGTCCAAGCTCTTCCCCGGCTTTTAACTGACTGCTGATTTCTTTAGGAAGAGGGATTCTGGCTCCTCCACCAATGATTTCGTTGCCCCTCCGATCCACGAGTGCCCCCCAGTTACAGACAAACATTCCGTAAAGTGATTCCGTCACTCCTCCTTCAAGACCGATCCCAATATCGCTATCTGTTGCCCGCAGGACGTTCTTGGCCCGGTTTAACGCACCTTCGATGGTCTCTTGATCAGAGATTGGCTGCTCACCTACATTTGAATCTGTTTTGAAACACTCGAACTCTACGTCTTCATAGTGTTCCTTAAAAGCCTTTTCAACGGCTTGTACCTTTGCGGGATTGGTTGTTCCAATTGCTATTTTCAACAAATTAATACCTCATTTCTAAGAGAGAGTCACTCCCTTTTTTGTCTCTATAAAAAGACTGTCTCAAGAGGTTCCTGATTGAGACAGCCTTTTTGGTCTATTTTTTTAGAAACGTGAATTATCCGTTTGATTTAATGGATTCAATTGTGGAACGGTCACATTGCTTGACTAATTTGACAATCAGTTCTTTCGCAGCCGCATAATCATCTACATGGATCATGGATGCATGTGTGTGAATATACCTTGAACAGATACCAACAACGGCACTCGGAACCCCTTCATTTGACATATGTACTCTTCCGGCATCTGTTCCGCCCTGAGAAACGAAATATTGATACGGAATGTCATTTGATTCAGCTGTATCAAGAACGAATTCCCTGATGCCTCTGTGGGTAACCATTGAGCGGTCAAGAATGCGAAGGAGAGCACCTTTCCCTAATTGGCCGAATTCATTTTTGTCCCCTGACATATCATTTGCCGGACTCGCATCGAGGGCAAAGAAGATATCCGGATTAATCATATTGGCTGCTGTCTGGGCACCGCGTAATCCTACTTCCTCCTGAACCGTGGCTCCGGAATATAGGGTGTTGGGAAGTGTTACCCCTTGCAGCTCTTTTAACAGCTCAATGGACAATCCGCATCCATAACGGTTATCCCACGCCTTAGCAAGTATTTTTTTCTCATTCGCCATTGGGGTAAACGGACAAATCGGTACGATCTGCTGCCCCGGTTTGATCCCGATTTCCAGTGCATTGTCCCGATCATCAGCACCGATATCAATGAGCATGTTCTTGATTTCCATCGGCTTTCTACGCTGTTCTTCTCCCAGCAGGTGAGGAGGGATGCTTCCGATCACACCTGTAATCGGACCGTTATCCGTTATGATTTGAACACGCTGAGCAAGCATGACCTGACTCCACCAGCCTCCAAGGGTTTGAAAGCGGATCATTCCATTGTCCGTAACAGACGTGACCATAAATCCTACTTCATCCATATGCCCTGCAACCATCACAACAGGATCCTGATCATTACCTTTTTTCACTCCAAATACCCCGCCCAGACGATCCTGCACGATGTCATCTGAGTATTGAGACAATTGTTCTTTCATAAATTTACGAACCGCATGCTCATTACCGGGTGCTCCCGGCAATTCAGTCAATGTCTTAAAAAGTTCCAACGTATCTTGTTTCATGTCATATGCCCCTTTTATATAAAATCTACTTTATGTATAATCTTATTTTACAGAACTTTCGAACGTCTTACCACCAATTGAGAAGAAAATGAGTTCTCTTTTTTATTACTTCTTTGATAGAATGTACCTATAGATGGAAAATAATCGAGAATTAATGGGGAGATAGCGGGAAGAGCACGCTATCCCTTCTGTGTCAGAGAAACATCAAATACTCATTGCCTGTGGAGGGAATAAAAATGAACTGGAAATCTTTCATGATCGGAATCGGAATCGGAGCAGCAGGAGGATATTTTCTGAAAGAAAAATTGGATGATTCAAGCATGGTTTCTGCCGAAAAAGTATTAAAGGACGTCAAACTTTCATTTAAAAAAGAGGGGAACATCGATGGCTCCTGGATCGGAATGAAGCCCGAAGACTATCAGAAGCACTCGGTCACAACGAAAGTTTATAAAGGTGGCGTATCCAGAAGAAAAGACGGGGAACTGGAGCAATATGAGTTTTTAGCAGATGCGTATACGGGCACCGTTGTGGATGTGTATCCTTTAGCTTAAATAGACTAACCTCATCATAACAAAGGATGATCCCAGGGTCTTGGGACCATCCTTTATTTAGTCATTATTATTTTCCCCTCAGTACGTGATCAACGATTTCTCCATCTCTATTCCACTTGATCCCTCTATAAACTGCATCATGATAGAAAAGGAACCAGTATTCTCCTTCAATCGCTTGATTGATCCACTTATATTTGGCAGCGATGGACGTCATCGGATAGTCGTCATAAGCCAGTACCCATAGCGGATTTTTGTGAGCATGAGTAGGCATGATATCTGCCATATGGATGAATTTCTCCCCGTTATGCTCTAGAAGGATAATCGAGTGCCCATCACTGTGACCTCCCGTATGCACCATTGTGATTCCAGGAAGTACTTCCTTTTCTCCTTCGAACGTTTCCACTTGAGATTGAATGCTTTCCCAATTTTCTTTCCAGTATGTATTACGGGAGCGCACATTCGGATTTCTCATTTCATCCCATTCCACTTGGGAGGTGTAAACGGTTGCATTCGGGAATACAGGAACAAGCTTATCCCCCTCATATTTTGTTAAGCCGCAAGCGTGATCGAAATGCATGTGAGTCATTAACACGACATCAATATCATCTGGCTTCAAGCCCAGTGTTTCCAGTGATGCCTCGAGATCCGACTCTTCATGCACACCGTAGTTACGCTTTTGTTTATCATTCAGCTTCCCTTTACCAATACCGGATTCAATTAATACTTTCTTCCCTTCCCATTCGAAAAAGAGCGGATCTGTTCGTAATTCGATTTGATTCAAGTCATTCACGGCATATTTTTTTGACCAAAGAGGCTTTGGGACCACTCCGAACATAGCTCCCCCATCCATGTGAGTGACGCCGCCATTCAGCCAATAGATCGATATATCTCCAACCTTCAACGTTTCCATTTTGACTCCTCCTTTGTTCATTCCCTTTTATTTTATCAGAATTTATGGACAACTTATAGGTCGACGCTCGGAACGCTCCCAAACTATCATGAAATATAAAGCTCTATTCGTAAAGATTGTTGCTATTTCATGGAAGGAAGTAGTAGTTGAACTAGAGTATGAGTGTAGGAACAAAACGTGGACCGTTCCTTTCCGCTCCAGGCACTTGCTTTCCGCGGGGAGGAAGTCGAGCCTCCTCGGGCTTTGCCCTGTTGGGTCTCGACCTTTCCTCTATTTCCCGCAGGAGTCAAGTGCCTTCCGCTACAATCCACTCTGTGGTTCTATATTCCCACTGCATAATGACGGATAGAATAACAAAAAAAGCCTATTGTAGACAGTTTGTTCCCAAAAACAAACTGTCTACAAGGGAGCACAAAATTAACCTCATTATGATAGGTGAAAAATCAGTTATTAGTCATATGTTTATCGTGATTACTCACGGAGTCATTTAATTTACTTTTAATCAAATGAAATTAAACAACAATCTTTACGAAAGGCTCTTTTCGCAAAGATTGTTGTTTTCTAACATAGAATCTGCCAGGGCTCTGTCAACCAGTTTATGCTGGATGGTGCGAGGAACTGCTCCGCTATCCGCGGACGTTCGGCCGAGCCTCCTCAGCTTCGCTTCCGGGTCTCGGCACGCTCTTACTTCCGCAGGCGTCTACGCAGTTTCCCTCACCATCTTTAAGAGAATTTTCATGACAGAGCTTCAAGGTGTGCAAGAAAACATTCTTAAAAGGAATTCAATCTCTACTTACCTTAAATGAGATTGTTTCTAAAATTCTTGTTTTAATTGTTTTCCATTAAGGATACATGCTCAGAAAGTTGATTGGAGCGGAAGGATGCTCGACTCCTGCGGGAATAGCTGGACAGGTGAGACCCCGGAGGCGCAGCCGAGGAGGCTCACCGCCAGCCCCGCGGAAAGCGAGCATCCTGTAGCGGAAAGCAACTATTACTTTCCCCTCTGCAATAAGCAACAAACTTTACGAAAAAAGCCAACTATAAAAAAAAGCCCTGCGAGATCGCAAGGCTGCTTTAGGAGTGAATTATTGATTTTGATATTGTGCTTCAACCCGGTATATTCTTTGTCCTTTGGCTGAGAATTTCTCTTCATATTCAGTCATGATATTTCCTTCAAAATCGCTTTTGTGAAGATCCAGACTCAAGAAATTCAGGTGGAGACCATACCATGAGAAGCTCTTTAATGAGTACTCGAATAAATCTTGATTGTCTGTCTTAAAGTGGATTTCCCCGCCTTTGATCAGCACATCTTCATATAGCTTCAGGAAATCTTTATAAGTCAATCGACGTTTTTCATGACGGTTTTTCGGCCATGGATCAGAGAAATTCAAGTACACTCGGCTTACTTCTTCTGATGCGAAGTATTCAGTCAGGTTCTTTGCATCGACATTTAATAGCTTGACGTTAGGAAGCCCGGCTTCAATCAAACGATCAAGAGCGGTTACAATGACGCTTTCATATAACTCGATTCCAATATAATTAACGTCCGGATTGGCTCTGGCCATTTCCGTGACGAATTGACCTTTTCCAGTTCCTACTTCGATGTGGATAGGATTGTCATTACCAAATTCTTTATTCCATTGACCTTTTATCTCCTGGGGTTCTGCCACAACATACTGTGGATGGTCACTGATTCTCTCAGAAGCCCACGGTTTATTACGTAAACGCATGTAGACACCTCTTTTTTTATTATCGAAAAAAACATACCACGACTATCCGTCCTGTGCAAGAGCCAAAATAGAGCCAATCCCCGCTTCAGATCTTCTGGCTGATGTGCCCTTTTTGAGGTCCGTCCCTCAAAAAGCGCGCATAATTGAAAAAGGAATTCACACACTATTAGTGAATTCCTTTTTCGGGTCTGGTCATTTTGAAGGGCTGAAAAAGTACGTGTTTCTTTAAATCTTTATAGAAGAAAATGAAAGGGTGTACTCTATGCCTTTAAATTCACAGAATCAAATGCAGTTACTATCAGATATTTTAAGCAATCACAGTGCGGATTGCTGCGGTTCGGTTTCTGAATGTGAGCAAGTTGAACGATTGGTGAAGTCATTAATGGTTAATGCTGATATTCACGAAAACGTAAAGCCTGTCCTGCAGGAAATTTATCAGTATAGTCAAAGCGGGATATCCTCAGCTGACCTATCGAACCATATTACGTCCAATCAAGAAAACTTGTCCCAATGGGTTACGGATATGAACACCTATTCTTAATGAATCAGATCACTTTGTGCAGATATTCAATCCAATGATTCATTTCGTGAAATCGGGCTTTTCCTTTATGCCACTGAATGGATAATATCGTTTGTGCAACCACATACCATTTCATTCTTAGCTTTAAGTTATCGGTCAACTCAACACCATATTGAGTTAACCAGCTCTCCCATTGGTCTTCAGGGATATACCAGTATAATAAAAGCCCTACGTCAAAGGCCGGGTCCGCGATCATGGCACCGTCCCAATCGATTAAATACAACTGGTTGTAATCAGACAGCAGCCAGTTGTTATGATTGACATCACCGTGACAGACTACATATTCTTCCTGCTGAACTTCCAAGAGCTCTTTTTGAAGAAATAATAGCGCCTCTCTAATAACAGGCAATGAAAGAAGATCGAATTCTAAGCCTGTTTCCACTTCCGTAAGCATATGCTCCGGCTGAAACGGCTCTTTTCCCAGCCGCTCAAGCATGGTTGAAAGCGGCTTTGAGGAATGAATCTTGTTAAGCAGCTTAGCCACTCGTTCATCCATCATTTCTTCCGGCTTTAATTCTCTTCCATTTAACCAATGTTGTGCCGTTATGACATCCCCGTTTTCCAGTCTTTTGGTCCAAACTAGCTTGGGTACGATTCCTTCTGCAGACAATACAGCCACAAAAGGGGAGGAATTGCGTTTCAGAAATAACCTTTGCTCTTGGTACTGAGCAAAGAACGCTTCTCCAGTAGCACCGCCTGCGGGGACTATTTCCCAATCTTGGTCAAATAAGTGTTCCAATATATTCACCTTCTATTGGTCCTTTGTCATGTTTATATGTTCATTTACGTTAAAGTTTGGATTCATTCACTACATCAAAAAAGTCTTATAAAATAAAAAAGACAGCTATTGGGCAATACAATCAATAGCCATCTGTTTAAGATTTTATCGTCATCTTGCGTTTTCGTCAAGCACTGGAATGAACTGTTACCTTACAAATACATAGGAAGAGACAGGTTCAAGGGTTATGGTTGACTCTTTTACCCCATAAAGACCGTTTACATTTGCACGATTTCCGTCGGACAAACAAATCCAATCTTTTCCTTCGGGGAGGGGATACTGACACTTTTTCGAATCGGAATGGAAGACCATGAAGATATCGTTCCACGGACCATACGGGTGGACATTCCGGTAGCGGACCACAACAAGATTTTCAATGCTATGAGAGACTTCCACATGCTCCCTGATCAGGCCGCTCTTTTGAAATCGGAAGGCACCGTGACTTTTACGGATTTGAATCAGTGCTTTTACGTATTGAACCACATCATCGAATTCTTCTCTTCTTACCCAGTCTAGTTGATTAATTTCCACAGGAGAATTGTAGCTGTTTTCAATCCCCTTTTTCGTTCGGTAAAATTCCTGTCCTGCATGAATAAAAGGGATCCCTTGAGATAGCAGCACCATCGTGGTTGCTAATTTATGGCGATTCATAAGGGTTCCTTCATCTTCATTTAAACAAGCTTTCATTTTATCCCATAGGGTGTGATTATCATGGGACTCCACATAGTTGACGGATTGAGTCGGCTCTTTAAAGAGTCCTCTTTCTCCACTTTTCATCCCGACACTTCCAGTCAGGACGAGTTCCACCTTTTGTTCCAAGTGACCGTGACCAAGGGCAAACCCTTTGTCATATAAGTTAAACGTACTTCCTTTAATGGTGTCCCGGAACCAGTCATTGAATTGACCGATCCCTTGAAGCTGATGGGCGTTACGCAGGTTGGCTTTTTGATGGGGGGGCAGGGGTGTATTCAGGTCCCAGCCTTCTCCTATGATGATCGCTCCCGGCAAAACCCTTTCCACTTCTTCACGGATTGTCGTCATGGTCTTAATATCAAGAATTCCCATCAGGTCAAAACGGAAGCCGTCGACACCGTACTCTTTTATCCAATAAAGAATCGAATCCACGATAAATTTCCTGGCCATCAGGCGTTCGGAAGCAAAATCATTTCCCACTCCCGTCCCATTCGAAGGTAAGCCATTTTCGTCGTGACGGAAGAAATAGCCGGGCACGAGCTTTTCAAAGGACGATTCCTCCCGAATGAACACGTGGTTGTACACCACATCCAGTATGACCCTGATATTTTCTTCATGAAGGCTTTGAATCACGCTTTTCAGCTCACTGATCCGTTCATAGGGATCTTCAGGCTTTAAGCTGTAGCTCCCTTCAGGCGCGTTAAAAAACAGTGGATTGTATCCCCAATTATAACTTTTATCGGTAGGGTGATCCGTGACCCCATCGAAATCATTGACAGGAAGCAGCTCAACATGGGTGATGCCCAGCTCCTTTAAGTACTGAATTCCACTACTGAATCCTTTCGGTGTAGAGGTCCCTTTTTCTGTAAAGGCACGATATTTTCCTGCGAATTTCATGCCGCTTTCTTTTTGGGCTGAGAAATCACGGACATTCAACTCATAAATGACAGCATCTGCAGGGGAAGTTAATGGTGCCAAGGAAAAAGGACCTTCCCCGCGTCCAAGGTTCACAATACATCCCCACTCACTGTCGTAGGAAACCGATTTAGCATAGGGATCGATCAGTTCATCCCAAACCAGGTTGATACACGTTAGAATGGTATAATAATAACGATCTACATCGGTATTCACCTTACATTCCCATACGCCGTTCTCAACTCTGGAGAATGGGTATTGTATCTCTTCATCATCAGGGGACTTCAGCTTTAATCTTACCTCTGTAGACGTCGGAGACCATACTTTAAACACGGTGCACCCCTCTTGGCAGGTAACACCAAGGTCATCCCCGTCATAATAATAGCGTTGATCAAACTCTTCCGTTCTAATGACCGCTCCGATTTGCAGGTCTGTCTTTGTGTTATGCTCATCGACGACTTCATAGACTTCACCCAGGACAACCTTCTCACTCTGGATCGTCGTGACATATTTCATCGCATCATTGAGGGGAATCTTTTCTTCAATGTGAAGAGCTATTTTTTCACTACCTTTTATGAGAGAGAAGTGACTGGAATTCCCATCATGATAATCGTATGGAAGAATCAATGTAACCGTATTGAACGTATCTAAAAACGCATCGTAATGCCTACTAATGACTAACACTTCTGCCACCCACTTCTGTTTAACATTTTCCAACTTAATGGAAGAACATTCACCTTCAATTCATTCCCCTTCTTCAGTTCTTCAATTGTGTCTCCGTCTGCGTGCACGGGTATATCCTGACCCGATCGGATGGTCATGGTTGTTCCTGAACACGTGCTGACTTCATTGAAAGCCGTATGTTTTCCGAAGAAGACAGATAGAAAGACCAGGAGTAATTTCCACCTAGATAACCCATGGACGAGGGTCATATCGAGAGATCCATCATGAGGACAAGCCTGAGGGGCGATCTTCATTCCTCCACCAAAAAAAGGCTGATTCGAAACAGTCACAAACCATACCTTGTGAAACACCTGCTCTTTCCCATCAACATCTATCGAAAGGGAAAAGGGTTTATACGTAAACGCTTCCTTACAAAGGAGGATAGGATAGATCAATTGTCCAAGGGACCATTTGTTCAACCACTTTTTAAAGGATGAACGATTGGCCTTACGGGCAATTTCCGCATCAAATCCTATCCCTATATTATTCACGAAATGCCCATTTGGTCCGCTGCTCATGGTAAATTGACCTGAATCCAGGGTCACGAAATCTTCTTTTTTCAAACCTTCCTTTATTAAGGTATATGCTTGTTTTTTATTGTTAGGCCAATTATAGCCCCTTGCAAAATCATTACCACTTCCTGATGGAATATACCCTATAACGACCTTGTCAAAACCGATTGTTCCACTCACCACAGAGTTCATGGTCCCATCACCACCTACCCCCACTACCAGGAGCCAGTCGTCTGGAGATTGGTTGACGACACTTGAAACAATGTTCTTCACGTCACCGGGGTGACCTGTCACAAAAATCTCATGTGGAATATCGATGGTTTGTCTAAAATGATTCCACGAAGATAAGGAATGATGATTCTTTGCTGAAGGATTCACGATGAAAATCGACTTCATTGTTGGTTCTCACCTGATTCAACCGCCTGTTCTCCCCATTGAAGCCTCTTGAATGAAGTGGTCTGGCAATACTCCAATATGGCTTGTGCCGCTTTCAGCTGGACACTCTTGATCGGAGAAGTGCTTGAGCGCTGCTGCTGGAACCATTCATTGTGGAGCCGCTTGTCAAGAAACTGAATGCCCACCGGAGCCTGTGGGTAATCTATGTATCCATTTCTGCTTATCACGCCTTTATGTATAGGAAGGTCGACACCTGCATATTGAATGATTTGATGGAGTATTCCCTCCATCCTTCTCAGTCCGATTAGAGGGTTTAATACCTTCGTCTCTACATCTCCCCATTTTTTCAACCAGAATCGTTCTCCTGAACCGATGTAGGCAGTTCCCTCTTCAAATTCGAGAAAGGTTAAGCACCAGATCCCTGTTGGGGTGATCAGAATGGTTTCGAGTTCTACAGGGGCATGTTTAATCTTTAGTATCGGGTTGTACATCACCAATATGTTATCTGGAAAACGCTGAATCAGGTAACGCAATCGTTCGTCATAATGATAGCTGTTGTCTACATAGGATTTCTCCATGATCGTGGAGCTTGCCCATCTCAACTGAAAATCAAATACAAGGTCCAGGAAGGAAACCTTCAATTCTTCCTCCGTAGAGATATCCTGGTTTGAATCCATTTCAAATGCAATTTCTTCATCATTTGGCTGAATGGAGTTTGAGAGCTCCTCCTCTTCAGCTTCTTTCTTTTTGAACAGTGAAAAGAGCTTCTCCTTCATGGAGTTCCTTTCCTCTTCTTGTTGTTCCACCTTAATGATCGGTGAAGCGGGAGGAAGATCATCGTTTTCCCAATGTTGTTTCATTTTTTCCCATTGCTGCTTTTTTAATCGGACAAATTGGGAAGGATATCTATATAAATCTGTTTCGTACCTGGAAACGTAATCTTGAAGTTTAATCAGCTGTGCCATATGGATCGATCCTTTCATGACGGTCAATTTGCATGTAACGGTTTGGTGTAAATGGCTTCATACTTTGGCAGTCTGTCTAAGTGAGTTTGATATAACACGATTTCTCCTGCTGTGAAAGAATGGGTGTCCGTTGGCTGAAACGAATTCAACCACCCGGAAGTAAAAGGAAAATCTCTATTCCACTTTCGCCCTACGGTGATATGTGGAGAAAAAGGTCTCTTATCTAATGGAAAGCCCGCTTCTTCACAAGCACCATACACACTTTCCCGAACCCGTTGTAAGATTTCAGAAGGCTGAATGCCCATCCAAAGAATTCTGGGTGAATCACTTTTTCCAAAGGTACCGTAGTGATCAAGGGTTAATGAAAATGAAGGACATTCAAGCGCGTCTACTCTATGGATCACGGGTTGAAGTTCATCCGCACTTCCTAAAAAGGCCAATGTGATGTGATAGTCCTTCGGGTGCACCCAGCGCTGAAAAGAACCCTCATCCATCATTGGCTCTGTCCACTTATGTATAAGGTGTTTCGTTTCTTGAGATAAAGAGAGTGCAAAGAAATAGTGAGCTTTCAACATATCACTCGTCCTTTCATTCGTTACTACCATTTTAGCAAAATGTGTCATGAGAGAGAATGACTAGAAGGAAATGCAATAAAAATGAAATACAAAGCTCATTTATTTGATAAGATTTATCTGAATTAGTACGATAGAAGTAGAACGTTTTCTGAAAGGAAGTTGACTATGAAAGTTGTACAAAATATCGCTGAACTGATCGGGGACACCCCCCTTGTCAAATTGAATCGACTCAATCCTGCTGACGGAGCGGATGTATATGTTAAATTGGAATTCTATAACCCGAGTAAAAGTGTGAAGGATCGCGCAGCCTTTCAAATGATCGTTGAAGCAGAAAAGGAAGGCTTCTTAAAAGAAGGCTCGACCATCATAGAGCCCACAAGCGGAAACACGGGTATCGGACTTGCCATGAATGCAGCAGCAAGGGGATATCGCGCAATCCTGGTCATGCCCGATACGATGACTCAAGAGCGTATTAATCTGTTAAAAGCATACGGTGCTGAAGTAGTCTTAACACCTGGAGATGACAAAATGCCAGGTGCCATTGAAAAAGCGAAAGAATTAACAGAGCAAATTCCCAATAGCTTCATGCCGATGCAGTTCGAAAATGATGCGAACCCGGATGCCCACCGAAAGACGACGGCCCTCGAGATTGTGGAGGCCATGAAAGAAATCGGCAAGCCCTTATCTGCATTTGTTGCGACTGCCGGAACGGGCGGCACGATTACAGGGACTGGCGAAGTGTTAAAAGAGCACTATCCGGACCTCGCCGTTCATGTGGTGGAACCGGCGGGATCCCCGGTTCTATCCGGAGGTAAGCCAGGGAAGCATAAATTAGTAGGAACGAGCCCAGGGTTTGTTCCTGATATCCTGAATACCAGTGTCTACGATGAAATCCACAAAATCGAAGACGAGCATGCCTACGATATTGCCCGCAGAATGGCAAGTGAAGAAGGTATCCTGGTAGGACCTTCATCAGGGGCCGCTTGTTATGCAGCCATAGAAGTGGCGAAGAAATTATCACCTGAAGATGTAGTCGTGTGCATTGCCTGCGATACAGGAGAAAGATATCTCTCAAGCGACCTGTTTAGGTTTTAATTACAAAATCGGAACCGGCTTGCCCCTCAAGCCGGACGATAACCAAGAGAGGCTGCGCCCATGACGGCGCAGCCTCTTTCTTATGTTTATTTAACCTTATGATACTGCGTGATGAAATGTTCAGGAGAAGACTTAACAACAAACGTCCACACTCCTTCTATCGTGTGAAGATACAAAAAAGTATAGTAAGCTGACAACGGCTTGCTTGTCACATCCATCACGTCCTTGATGGTGAAGCTTTTCATAGGAGTCTCAATTCGATCATTGTATAAATAAAGATGCTCCTCTGTCTCTACCGTGAATTGCTGGTTGTCTTCTATTCTTCGTTCTGTCTTCATAAATGGTTGTGAACAAATCAATCTCATTTAAAGCCTCCAACTATTTTACCGGGCTTTGTTCCCTTTTTCTCTCACTAAAGAGTGCCTGCAGCTTTTTCGTTACAGAACCGGGTTTCCCATTCCCGATCACCTGTTGATCGATCTTAATGACGGGCATTACTTCTGAAGTCGTACTTGCGATGAATACTTCATCCGCTTCGAGAAGATCAGGGACAAGAAATGCCTCTTCTTGAAAGGAGATAGCATTTTTTCTGCATAAATCTTCAATGACTCTTCTCGTAATGCCATTGAGTATCAAGTTTGTTACGGGATGCGTGTAGATGACCCCACCTTTCACCATGAATGCATTCGAAGAGGAACCTTCCCTCACCGTATCACCTCGATGCAAAATGGCTTCGAAATGGCCTTCAGAAGCCGCTTCTTCTTTTGCCAGCAGGTTTCCGAGAAGATTCAAGCTCTTAATATCACACCTCAACCACCTGATATCTTCGACCAGCTTAGCTGTTACACCTTGCTCCATCTGGTGAAGAGGGACAGGGAAGTCTTTCGTATAGGCAACAACACTTCCCGTTACATCTTTCGAAGGAAAATGGTGCTGACGGGAAGACACACCGCGTGTCACTTGTAAATAAACAATCCCGTCTTGCACTTGATTGGAATCGATAAGTTCCAGAAGATGCCCAGTCAGTTCTTCTTCTGAATACGGAATGGACAGCTTCATCTTTTCAGCACTTTGATAAAGTCGCTCCATATGCTCCTTCATCGTGAACGTGTTTCCACCGTATACGCGAATCACTTCATAGATGCCATCCCCGAATTGATACCCGCGATCCTCAATATCAATCTTCGCATCGGCACGATCGATGACTTCCCCATTTACAAATACTGTGTTCATTCTGCTCTCCCCTTGTCTCTCTTATGATTCACATGCTAATTCATAGATAGCCTGTGCGTAAATAGCCGTTGCTTTCAGGAGATCCTCAATATACATATATTCATCCTTCTGATGAGCAATATCTTCACGTCCCGGGAATAATGCCCCAAAGGCTACGCCTGCCTCCAAGCTTCTGGCGTAAGTCCCTCCACCGATGCTTAATAACTCGCCTCTCTCACCGGTTTGATCCTCATATACTTTTTTCAGCGTTTGAACGAGTTCATCGTCTTTAGACACATGATGAGGTTTACTATCTGAGAAGTTCTCAATCGAATAGCCTTCTATGTTCTCAATGATTGCCTTTCCTTTTTCCATCTCAAACGTAACCGGATAACGCATGTTTAATCCTAATCGTCCGCCATCAGCATCTGAATAGCGCAGCTTCCCTACGTTGATAGTTAAATCTCCCGTAATATCGTCACGGTAGCTTACACCGAGCTGGATCCCTCTTGAATCTTTAAAGAAATGCTTGGTCGTGAACTCAAAGAATTCTTTCCCCTGAGAAGAAAGGGGCAACTGTGATAAGAATGCTCCTAAGTAGAGACCGGCATTCTTCCCATTGTCAGGCTCCATTCCATGAGAGGAAACTCCTTCTACTTCAAAAACAAGCTCGCCGTTTTCAATGTAATAGTTGCCTTTGATGTTTTCTTCCTTAGTGAAAATTTCAAAGTTTTGAACCCATTTTGTGTGGTCCTCATCGACCAATAGTACCGCTTTGGCATAGTCAGGAACCATGTTGTAGCGGCGTCCGGACTCAAAAGACAAGACTTTTATGCCCGATTGAGACGTCTCCGCCGATTTTGTTTGGACTAAATCATAGTCGGCGATCCCTTTTTCTGCATGGATGATCGGGAAGTCCGCATCAGGGGCAAATCCCATTGTAGGCATTTCTTCGTTTTTAAAATAGTGCTCTACACATCTCCAGTCGCTTTCTTCATCTGTTCCAATGATCATCCGGACCCGCTTATTGAAGGTGGGATCAAGATCCTTTACGATTTTCATGGCATAATAGGCAGCCATTGTAGGACCCTTGTCATCGATCGCTCCACGGGCGAAAATCTTACCGTCTTTTATCTCACCGCCATAAGGATCGACGCTCCATCCATCCCCTTCAGGCACCACATCCACATGACAAAGGATACCAAGAAGATCATTCCCTTCCCCAAACTCTAAATGTCCGGCAAGATGGTCCACATTCTTAGGGATGAAACCGTCTTTTTCACCAAGGGTTAACAAATAGTCCAGCGCTTCCTTCACGCCTTTCCCCAGCGGTGCTTCCTCCGTCGCATTCTCTTCATCCAGCACACTTTTAATCTGCAGGAATTGCTGCAGATCCTTAAGCAAATCGTCTTTCCGCTTCTCCACTTCATTCGTCCAATTAATACCCATTCGTATCCACCTGCTCTATATGTATTTACTTCTACATTCATTTTATACTGTTTTATGGGGAAATCCAAACAGAGAGAATCCTCATGTCGAGGTCTTCCTCTGCTCAATGAGCCTGAAAAAAAATAGTAGTGTGAAACATGTACCGTTCCTTTTCGCTCCAGGCACTTCCTTTCCGCGAGTATAGATAGAGAAACACTTAAAAACCCCTATTCTAAATAGGTTGAGCGTTTGTTCCAAAAAAAGTAACTACAAGGAATTAAAGAAAAATTTATGTTAGCTCATAAATCGATAAATAATTGAACCATTTTTCAAATGAATCAATAAATGATCCATGGTAAATAACCTTTTGTAAAGGGTGCAGTAGTCCGTTTTCCCTAAATGGTTTTTGTCATTTTTAAGCTCTGTCACGAAATTCCCTTAACGATGGTGAGGGGAACTGCGTAGACTCCTGCGGAAGTACGGACGTGCCGAGACCCCGGAAGCAAAGCTGATGAGGCCCGGCCGAACGCTAGCTACAAGCGGAGCGGTTCCCTCACCATCCAAGCACACATTTGTTGACAGAGCTCCTGGCAGATCTTATGATACAAAACAACAATCTTTCTTTACCAAAAGAGCTTAATAAGATAAAAAATACATATATTTAGCATTTTCTTCATATTCTAGGAATACAACCATCAAGTTACTACGTAAATTGTTTGTAAATTTGGACAATGTTTTTGAAATTTTGTCGGATTAGGAGTACAATGTAATTGTCTGACATCTTATGAGTAAACTTTATATGTAGAAAAGGGGTTGTCTAAAGCGCATAGTACATATGGTAGCACGTGAGGTGCACAAACGACACATGTAGTCTTTGCCTTTGGAAAAATGATGAGGGAGTGGTTCTTTGAAACCTTCAACCAATCGTATGCTAACTAGAATCAAAGCTGTGTACATGTACATTAATCAGAAAGGTACTGTAACAACTCAAGATCTTGTAGACGAATTTGGCATTACTCCTCGCACCATACAAAGAGATCTCAACGTGTTAGCGTATAATGACTTGGTGCAAAGCCCGAGTCGGGGTCAATGGACAACTACGGAGAAGAAAGTGAAGATGACTTCGTAATCAGATTTGACGGATTATCTCCCAGATCTGATCACTGAATAACGGACTAACTAAAATGACTACTAAAGCAAAGAAGCGGGGCAGCACCCTTACAGAAAGGTGCCGCCCCGTTTTATGTTTATTCCGGCTTGTATTCCTTAAGCAGCGTTACTTCTTCTTCTGTCAGCTCACGATACTCCCCGAGCTCCAGATCTTTATCAAGCTCGAGGGGCCCCATCGTTAAACGCTTCAGATACATAACGCGCTTCCCTACGCTTTCGAACATTCTTTTCACCTGATGAAATTTGCCTTCTGTAATCGTCAATTCAATATCAGAGGTCAATCCTGATTTTAGAATCGTCAATTCCCCCGGCTTTGTTTCGTAGCCATCTTCCAACGTTACCCCTTTTTTGAAAGCTTCCACATCCGCTTCTGTCACTTCCCCGTCAATCACGGCAAAATACGTTTTCGGAACATGGCGCTTTGGAGAAAGGAGCTGGTGGGATAATTGGCCGTCATTCGTAATGAGAAGGAATCCCTCTGTATCCTTATCGAGCCTCCCAACCGGAAATGGATTGAATATTTGATCTTCCAATTGAAGTAAATCAATGACGGTTTCATCCTGTCCATCTTCTGTGGCGGAGATGACTCCAGGCGGCTTATTCATGAGAAGGTAGATGAATTCACGATACTCAACCTGCTCACCGTACAACATCACCGTATCTTTTTCCGTATTGATATGTACTTTCCCATCCTTAATGACCTCTCCATTTACTTGAAGACCGCCATCCTTTAATAATTTCTTTACTTCTTTCCGGCTGCCGTAACCCATATTGGCAAGCATTTTATCTATTCTCACATTAATCACGCTCCGTTTATATATTATGTTGAATTATCAGTGATTTGACCCGTCCATAGGCACCTACCCATTCATGTTTCTATTCTTAACATAGGCTACTAAAGGTAAGCAACTTTGATAAAAATAATTGAGGTGAAGCGTATGTATCCATATCGACAACAAGGTTCAGGTGGATTATTAATCCCTATTCCACTCCCTGGAGGCGGCGGACAGGGATATCCAGGTTTTCCTGGTCAAGGGTATGGCGGTGGCATCAATGACCGGCTAGATCGACTCGAGAGACAGTATGAACGTCTGGACCGTAAAGTCGACCGCTTGGAACGAAAAGTAGAGCGACTTGAAAGACAGCTTGGGTATTATAATAATTAGCGTTTCCATTTCACATTTATAGGTAAAAGATGAATAAACCCATTAAATAAGAAAGAGGCTCACTTTCCATTACGGACCTGCGCCAGAAATAAAAAAAGGGATGATCGGCATGTATCATCCCTTTTCCTTTTTACCCTATGCGAAGTTTACTGCGAATTCTCGTGATTTTATCCCCGAATAATCGATCTGCCAATTTACTTCTTAAGCTTAAGTAGAAGTAAACGAGTGCTCCCACCCCGCCACAGATCGCGACGAGAAGAATCGATTGGAACCCGGACTCAGGGTTGAGGAATTGAACCAGTATACCATACAGCACCAATACCACTACTGCCATGACGGCATTCAGTGCTCCAATGAACATGGTTCTTCTCATAATCAGTCTGAATTGATATCTCGCGTATTTCTTGATGATATACAGATTAATTAGAATCGCTACCGAATACCCAATTACAGTGGCGATGACTGCACCTTGAGTTTCAAACAAGCGAATCAATGGTATGTTCAGGACAAGCTTGAGAAGCAGACCGACAAGCAAGCTGAAGATTGTAAATTTCTGTTCGTCAATCCCTTGAAGGATCGCTGCCGTAACAGCAAATAAAGCAAACAGAATCGCAACAGGTGCATATGATCTTAAAATAGACGTTCCTAATTCATCACTGTGATAGAACATTGTATACGTTGGCTCAGCTAAAAGCGCAATTCCTAAAGCTGCCGGTACTGTTAAAAACAATAGAATTTGAAACGTTTGGTCGATGTTTCTACGCATCGTTTTCCGGTCGCCGCTTGTAAAAGACGTCGTAATCAAAGGAATCAGCGTCATAGAAAAGGCGGTTGCCAATGACACTGGAATAATCACAAGCTTATGAGTATAGAAGTTCAATACGGCAAAGGCATGATCGGAAACTTTCGCATTTCCAATCGCAGACATCGCAGTGTTAAAGGTAATCTGATCAACCAGTTGAAATAATGGATTGGCAAGCCCTACAAAAATAAACGGAATCGAATAGGCGATGATTTCTTTGTACATCGATCGTAACGAAACCTCTTCCTGACCGCGATCTTCCTTTAATAGCTCGTCTAAATGAGGCTTTCGTTTAAACCAATACCAAATCAATGCCCCGAGACTTGCCAGCCCCCCGACAAATGCAGCAAACGTAGCTACAGAAATGGCGGTTGTCACTGATCCGTCCAAGATGTTTAATACAACATAAATCCCGCCCAGTAAGAAGATAATCCGGACAATTTGTTCGATCACCTGGGAAACCGCAGTCGGCCCCATGGATTGATGACCCTGGAAAAATCCCCTGATCAAGCTCATAAACGGAATGATGATCAGTGCAAAACTTACTGCCCGAATGACGGTTGTCACCTGTGCAACCGAAATGACCTGCTCATCACTTTTGATCGTCATTTCAGCAAAAATTGGTGCAAATGCATACATAATGAGGAACGAAACAATCCCCGTCAGCGTCATTAACACCAAGCCTGACTTAAATAGCCTTCGTCCTACAGCATATTCCCCTATGGCATTATATTTTGAAACGAATTTCGAAACGGCCAGGGGCACACCTGCAGTCGCTACAGTCAGAAAGATTGTATAGGGTACATACCCATATTGATAAAGGGAAGCCCCCTCTTCATGACCTTTTAGCAAATCATCAAACGGTATAACATAAAAAAGACCCAGAAACTTCGAAATAAAGGTCCCTAACGTTAAAATAAACGTCCCTCTTATTAATTTAGATGACATAGTATCCCTCTCTATATATCTTGTTGCTCATTAAACAAACAAAATAAAATCCTACTTGAATATTTACACACTATCAGTAGTTTACTACTGTACGAATCGAATGACAATTTTTTTCGAATGTTGTATTTAAAACCCATCCCATTTAAAATAAGGAGAAACTTCTTTTGAAAACGAAAGAGCAAAACTAAAAGTTGGTGAAAAAATGGTAAAAAAATACGATGTGATTGTCATAGGTGGAGGACCATCCGGATTGATGGCCAGTATCGCAGCCGGTGAAAACGGGGCGAACGTCCTTCTTGTGGATAAAGGAACGAAGCTTGGAAGAAAGCTTGCGATTTCCGGAGGCGGCCGCTGCAACGTGACCAATCGACTTCCCATAGAAGAAATCATAAAGCATATTCCGGGAAATGGACGCTTTCTATATAGTGCCTTTTCCGAGTTCAGTAATGAAGATATCATCGCTTTCTTTGAAAAGCTGGGCATACAATTAAAAGAGGAAGATCACGGCAGGATGTTTCCCGTATCGAACCGGGCCATGGATGTTGTGGAAGCCTTATTGAAGCGCATGAAGGAGTTAAAGGTGGATACCCGGACGAGCACAAGCGTGGAGGAAGTTCTGTACGAAAATGGCGAGACGGTCGGTATCCTCTTGAAAGACGGGGAAACCATTGCCGCAAAGGCTGTCGTCATCGCGGTTGGAGGCAAGTCCGTCCCTCATACCGGGTCGACAGGAGATGGGTATCCGTGGGCAACGAAAGCCGGGCATACAATTACCGACTTGTTCCCGACGGAGGTTCCCCTTACATCGGACGAGTCTTTTGTTAAAAAGAAAGAGCTTCAAGGACTATCATTGCGAAGTGTTGATTTAAGCGTATTAAATCCTAAGGGAAAGAAAATCATCACGCATAAAATGGATATGATCTTTACCCATTTAGGAATTTCCGGACCGGCTGTTCTCCGTTGCAGTCAATATGTAGTAAAGGCCATGAAGAAATGGAACCTGACCCATGTTGCAATGCAAATCGATTCCATGCCTGATCAAAATGAAGAACAGCTATTCCAGACTCTTCATAAGCAGGTGAAGGAAGATGGAAAGAAAGCCGCAAAGAATATATTCAAAGGATTGGTCCCAGAGAGGTACCTGTTATTTTTACTCGACCGTGCAGAAATCGATCACGATGAAAAAGGAGACCATATCTCCTCAGAGAAGATCCGGCAGTTTACCAAGTTGTTAAAACAATTCACCTTCAATGTGAACGGAACATTATCCATTGATAAGGCGTTTGTAACGGGCGGCGGTGTTTCCATTAAAGAAATCGAACCGAAAACGATGGCTTCAAAGAAGATGAACGGCCTCTTCTTCTGCGGGGAAGTACTGGACATCCACGGATATACTGGTGGGTACAATATTACCTCTGCCCTTGTTACCGGAAGACTGGCAGGATTTAATGCAGCAAAGGTATAATCCAAAAAGAAAGGTTGATCCCATCTGCATCTGCAGTACGATCAACCTTTTTATTTTCTGTAAACAACCATGGCCGAGAAACAATAAATTTGATCTTCTACTTCCTCCGCCAATGCTGCTACATGATATTTAATATCCACGATTTTTTTATCATCCAGTTTACTGAGAAACTGGTTCATATCCTTCTCTAAATCTTTCTCATGCTCATAATCGAAGACTTTTACTTGAATCATAGAGCTCCCTCCCCATTGTTGATTAATATTAGTATCGTCAGAATATTTAGTTTTCAAACAATTGGTGGGGGATTTTTTATTGAGGATGGGGTTGTGATAGGAGGGGTTTTAGGATTTCGCCGTTATAATTTGAATTTCGCCGTTATATCCTGGATTTCGCCGTTAAATTTAATATTTCGCCGTTAAAATGAAAATTTCGCCGTTAAATCAGATTACCGGAGTATTTTCACACTGCCAGCCACACTTAAATACATCAAGAAAAGAAAAAAGCACACCCTTTTCAAAAAAAGGATGTGCTTCCTCCCAGAAAATTATTTCTTCTCAGCTGTCTCCCCAGCCCAGTTCATCATGCCGCCTTCCATGTTCACCACTTTGTATCCTTGTTCCTGCATGTAATGAGCGACATTTCCGCTGCGGTTTCCTGAACGGCAGATAAAGATGTACTCTTTATCTTTATCAAATTGATCAAGTGACTCAGGAATCTCACCCATTTTGATATGCTTTGCTCCAGGAATCACTCCCTCTGCCACTTCTTCATCTTCACGAACATCCACCAAAAGCAGATCTTCACCATTTTTCAACTTTTGCTCCAACTCATCAGTCGTAATCGTTTTAATTGTATCCAATCTTCTCAACTTCCTTTCATCATTCATTCCTTATTCATAATTCATTCATCACAATTATACCAAAGCCCGTCTCCCAAACAAAAAAATCAGATTGAAAGAGGGTTGAAAGAGGGACGGACCTCAATGGAATGCTGATTTAAAGCGATTTCCGATTAAAATCCGACCGATATAGGAGGTCTATCCCTCCAAATAGAAAGAGGGACGGACCTTGGTGAAATACAGAATCCCCAATTGATAGTATTTCCTAACAATCAGATGCATTTCAAGGTCCGTCCCTCAACACACTCAACACAATATTAGTTAGCTACGATGTTCACTAGTTTGCCAGGTACGGCGATGACTTTGCGGATGGTTTTTCCGTCGATTTGTGTTTTGATTTCATCGTTTTCCATGGCGGTTTTTTCTAGATCCTCTTTGTTCATATCGCGAGGGATCATGACTTTGGCTTTCACTTTTCCGTTCACTTGAAGGACGATTTCGACTTCGTTGTCGACAAGCTTCGATTCATCGAATGTCGGCCATGCTTCGTAGGAAAGCGTTCCTTCGTGACCAAGCTTACTCCAAAGTTCTTCTGTCATATGCGGAGCGATCGGTGCCAGCATCTTAATGAAACCTTCCACATAATTTTTAGGAAGTGTGTCAGCTTTGTACGCATCATTGATGAATACCATCAGTTGAGAAATTCCTGTGTTGAAACGAAGGCCCTCGTAGTCTTCCGTCACTTTCTTAACGGTTTGGTTATACGTTTTGTCCAGGTCACTGTTCGGTGCATCTGTCACCTTAGAGGATAGTGTACCATCCTCCTCAACAAGCAGGCGCCATACACGATCAAGGAAGCGACGGGCTCCGTCCAGTCCGTTTGTGCTCCATGCAATTGACGCTTCCAGTGGACCCATGAACATTTCATATAGACGAAGGGTATCTGCGCCGTGAGATTCTACCACCTCATCCGGATTCACAACATTCCCTTTTGATTTACTCATTTTTTCATTGTTTTCCCCGAGAATCATTCCTTGGTTGAACAGCTTTTGGAATGGCTCTTTCGTTGGAACTACGCCGATATCATAAAGGAACTTATGCCAGAAACGGGCATACAGCAAGTGAAGGACCGCATGCTCGGCTCCTCCGATATACGTATCCACCGGCAGCCAATTTTCCATTTTCTTCGCATCAGCAATAGCATCTTCGTTATGTGGATCGATATAACGAATGTAGTACCAGCAGCTTCCTGCCCACTGTGGCATTGTGTTTGTTTCACGACGGCCTTTTTTACCTGTTTCAGGATCTTCGACATTCACCCATTCACTAATGTTCGCAAGTGGAGATTCACCTGTACCAGACGGTTTGATCTCAGTTGTCTTCGGAAGAACAAGAGGAAGCTCGCTTTCCGGAACGGTCGTTGTTGTACCATCTTCCCAATGGATAACTGGAATCGGCTCGCCCCAGTAACGCTGACGGCTGAATAACCAGTCACGCAGACGGTACGTTACTTTCTTCGTTCCGATATTCTTTTCTTCCAACCAGGAAATGGCTTTCGAAATCGCTTCTTCCTTCTGCAGTCCATCAAGGAAACCGGAATTCACATGCTCCCCGTCACCTGTATAAGCTTCTTTCTCAACGTTGCCTCCAGCGACCACTTCCACGATTGGAAGATCGAATTCTTTGGCAAACTCATAATCTCTCTCGTCATGAGCAGGAACAGCCATGATGGCACCAGAACCGTAGCTCATTAGAACGTAATCGGCAATCCAGATCGGCATTTTGCTTCCGTTAGCCGGATTGATCGCATAGGCGCCTGTGAATACACCCGTTTTTTCTTTTGCAAGATCTGTACGTTCAAGATCACTTTTTGACTTGATCTTATCGATATACTCATTCACTTTCGAGCGTTGTTCCTCAGTTGTGATTTTCTCGACGAACGGATGCTCAGGAGCAAGAACTGCATACGTTGCACCAAAGATCGTATCAGGACGGGTCGTGAAGACATCGAATGATTTGTCATGACCATCGATCACAAATTTCACTTCTGCTCCTTCAGAGCGTCCGATCCAGTTGCGTTGCATGTCTTTAATGCTTTCAGGCCAGTCTACATCTTCAAGGTCCTCAACAAGACGGTCGGCATAAGCGGTGATCTTCAGCATCCACTGCTTCATCGGACGGCGCTCTACTGGATGCCCTCCACGTTCGCTCTTCCCATCGATGACTTCTTCATTGGCAAGGACCGTCCCCAGTGCCGGACACCAATTCACGGCAACCTCATCCACATAAGCCAAGCCTTTTTCATAAAGTTTGGTGAAGATCCATTGTGTCCATTTGTAGTAGCCTGGATCTGTTGTATTGACTTCGCGGTCCCAATCATAAGAAAACCCCAGTGATTTAATTTGACGGCGGAAGGTATTAATGTTCATCTCTGTGAATTCTGCCGGGTCATTCCCTGTATCAAGGGCATATTGCTCAGCCGGTAAACCGAATGCATCCCACCCCATCGGATGAAGGACATTGTACCCTTGCATGCGCTTCATGCGGGAAAGGATGTCCGTTGCCGTAAACCCTTCCGGATGTCCTACGTGAAGACCTGCGCCTGATGGATACGGGAACATATCCAGTGCGTAGAAATTGGATTTCCCTTCGTCTTCCGTCGTCTTGAACGTCTTGTTTTCTTCCCAATACTGCTGCCATTTTGTCTCAACACTTCTATGATCAAAACTCATATTGAGATCCTCCTTTAATTTTCATTCGAAAGGCAGGTGCCTTTCTTTTTTTTAAAAAAATAAAAAAACTCTCATCCCAAATAAATATTTGGGACGAGAGTTTGTATTAACATTCTCCCGCGGTACCACCCACATTAGTGTACGCGCACTCAGCTTCATTCATCCTTAACGCGGAAAACGGCAAGTCTTACTGATGTTCACACTTGCAACTCAGCAGGCGAGTTCATGATGCTTCTGGTTGACTTTCACCACCCGTCAACTCTCTACGACAGAAATCCATCATTACTACTCCTGATCAACGTTTCGATATAGTTAAACAATATATGTATTCACTATTTTAGTGAAAAATATACAGAAGCGCAAGCCTATTATTGGTTTGCGGATGAGATTATTGCCATTTTATTAAATTATATGAAATTACAGGTGACGCTCTCGAGTAATTTTGTCCTCTTTGCTGAAAAATCCAGCTGTTTCAATCAAAAATCCGGACGTTTCCGAGAAGAATCAAGTCGGTTCTGAAAAATCCAGCCGTTTTGACCAAGAATCCGGCCGAAACCGCAGAGAATCCGGCCGTTTTCATTAATAATCCAGCCGATTTACATTTTACCCCAAATACAGACTCACCATAAATCGCCGCCATTTCAACTTCACCCAATAAAAGATACGACCTCCTAAAAGGTCGTTTCTCCTCCACCTGGCTACTGAACCGTATACCCGCCGTCCAGCACGACTGCCTGCCCGGTAATTCCCTTGGCTGCGTCGCTGCATAGGAACAGGGTATAGTCTGCAATTTCTTTGACATCCAGTAATCTTCTCTGCGGTACGAGAGGATAGATGACTTCTTCTATCACTCTTTCAAACGGTATATTGCGCGTTTTGGCAAGGTCCCCCAGCTGATTGCGAACCAGGGGGGTGTCCACGTAGCCCGGACAAACCGCATTCACGGTAATTCCATGCTGTGCCGCTTCCAATGCCGCTACCTTCGTGAGGCCGATGACTCCGTGTTTGGCAGAGTTATAGGCGGCTTTGCCGGAAAAACCGACTAAGCCATTAATGGACGCCATGTTGACGATCCGTCCCGACCCCTGCTCCTTCATGTAAGGCAGGGCATGCTTGATCGCGACAAATGGAGCGGTCAGCATGACTTTTATGAGAAGTTCAAATTTCTCAGTCGGGAACTCTTCAATATGGGACACATGTTGAACTCCTGCATTATTGATTAATACGTCCAGCTTCCCGTAGTGATCCACCGTTTTAGCGATTGCCTCTTTTAAATCGGATTCCGATGTCACGTCACAGCGCAATCCAAGAACTTCATATCCTTCTGCCTCAAGGGCATCCGAAGCTTTTTGAACGGAACCTTCCTGCAGATCCGTCAATACGACTTTGGCTCCGTTAGCAGCGAATTCTCTTCCGATTTCGAAGCCGATCCCTTGCGCTGCCCCTGTTATGAATACAACTTTATTTTCAACCATGATGATACTCCTTTCTTAAATCCCTACGCCAAATGAGAATAAAAGAATCGCTAATGCTAAACCGATAAGTGGGACAATGACGGTTACTGCACCTACCGCACCATATGCTTCTCCATGTGATTCATTACAGATCGAGCGGATCGTCGTCACGACATATCCATTGTGCGGCAATGAGTCCAGTGCTCCTGAAGATATCGCGACTACCCGGTGAAGGGCTTCAGGATTCACACCCATATCAACATAGTGAGGAGCGAGGATCGGCAATGCGATCGCTTGACCACCGGAAGCTGAACCGGTCATCCCTGCTATCACACTGACGGCGATGGCTCCACCGATCAATGGGGATCCAGGAATATTCGTCATGACATCAACGGCTGTACTGAAGGCTGGAACGGCTTTGGCCACTCCTCCGAATCCAACGACGGCTGCTGTGTTACCGATGGCGATCAATGCTCCAACCGTACCTTCGGAAACAGCGCCCCAGAAGCCTTTGAAATATTTGCGATTTAACACGTAAGCCGAAATCACACCACCTAATAAGGCAATAATAAGTGCTGATTGTTTTAAAGAATCATGGAAAGTGAAAGCCAGAATAAGGACGACTAATAATGGAACCAATCCCATGAAAGGGTTAGGCAGTGGTCTTCCTTCATCAATGACCGGATCTTCTTCACGTGAATGAAACTTCTCTCCTTTATTGACTGCTTTGGTGATCATACGTTTTAACCACCAGTAGCCAAACACTGCCATAAACACGGCAACGATCAAGCTGACTTCCCAGCCTGCATAAGGTGTCGTACCAAGATATTCAATCGGGATCCAGTTTTGGATCTCAGGTGAACCTGCAGAAGTCATCGTGAACGTGACCGACCCGAATGCTAATGCCGCAGGAATGAAACGGCGTGGCAGATCCGCTTGTTTAAATAAACTAACGGCCATAGGATAAACAGAGAATGCCACTACAAAGAGACTGACTCCCCCGTATGTTAAAACCGCACAGGCAAGCACAATGGCGAACACGGCATACTTCATCCCCAGTTTTTCTACTACAAACCGCGAGACACTATCAGCAGCCCCGCTGTCTTCCATCACTTTTCCGAAAACGGCACCCAATAAGAACATCAGATACCAGGCAGCGACGAAGCTTGTAAAGCCTGACATATAGTTTGAAACGAGATTCGCTTCCCCTTCTCCCGCTAACTGCGGAAAGAGCGGCATCCCACTCAACACTGCGACGAATAAAGCCGATATGGGACCAACAATCAATATGTTCATGCCCCTCATCGTTAAAAAGATTAATAAAATGAGTCCTCCAATAAGACCGATCATGCTTAACATGATATTTCCCCCTTTGTTCTCTAAAGATGATCAACACAAAATGAAATCGTTTACATTTTCATCTAACATTCTTCTCTCCTTTCCATAAAATACTTTCAAATAGAATACATGCAATAATTGTGCCAACTTTCAGATTACTAATCAATCACTCCTTTTCTCACCCACAAAATATAAGAATTCCAGGATTCTGGACAAATTCACCGTTTTAGTCACGAAATGTACATATTTGCACTAAAAATAAAACAGTCCGGAAATATGGACTGTTTTCCATATTTCCGGACTGCCGGCACAACCCTATCATAAAAGCTGATATTTATTTAATTTCTCATACAAGCTTGATTTACTTATCCCCAGTGTCTCTGCGACCTTTCGTTTATCGTGCTGATGAGTTTGCAAGCTTTGAGTCAACACGGATTTCTCCGTTTCTTCGAGAATTTCTTTTAATGTTTTAGAGCCGACATCATATAAGTTTCCAACCTTCATATAAGAAGGCAGTGACTGAAGAGAGATCCAGCTTTCATTAGACAAATAGGTGGATGCGTTAATGACATTTTCTAATTCACGCAGATTCCCGGGCCAGCTATAGGAACGAAAAATCTGGATCACCTCGTTTTCAAATCCTTGGATCCGTTTCCCCGATGATTTTGTGGATTTTCCCAAGAAAAAGGCAGCCAAATTCTCGATATCTTCCTTCCGCTCTCGGAGTGGGGGAATTTGAAAAGGGACTACATTAATACGATAGTACAGGTCGCTTCGAAATCGTTTTTCTTCCATCATTTTTTCAAGGGGACGGTTCGTTGCGGCGATGATGCGGACATCCACATGCTGAATCCTTGTTGAACCTACGGCCTCGACCTCCCCTTCCTGTAAAGCCCTGAGAAGCTTCGCCTGCATGTTGAGAGGCATGTCCCCGATTTCATCAAGGAATAGTGTCCCCTTATGAGCCAGCTGAAACTTCCCTTTTTTACCACCCTTTTTCGCTCCTGTAAAAGCTCCTTCTTCGTAACCGAATAGCTCTGATTCCAGTAGCTGCTCCGGGATTGCCGCGCAGTTCACTTTAATAAAAGGTTGTCCGCTTCTTTCGCTCAGCTGGTGAATACTATGGGCGAACAGTTCTTTACCCGTTCCACTCTCCCCTCTGATCAGGATCGAAATGTCACTGGGGGCAATCATTTGAGCTTTGTCCTTCAATTCATTCATCCCGGGTGATTCACCGATAATATCATTCAGCGTGTATTTCACGCCTGTATTGATATCTTGAATGTAACTTTGAATTTTAGACATCATGTTCTTTACGTGAGAACTCATTTGCATCCATTCACTCGTGTCCCGGAAGATCACAGATCCAAATGCTCCTATCACCTTGCCATCAACCCGAATCGGAATTCGATTGGCGATCATATAGTTCCCTTTTATATATTGAAGGTCTGCCACTTCCTCTTTGCCACTATTCGCAACAATATGCATGCGTGTGTTTTCGATGACGTTAGTCACATGTGAGCCAATCGCTTTATTACGCTCAACCTCTAGAAAGCGACAGTAATTGTCATTTATATAAATAATCGTGCCTTCGTTATCAACGACGACCAACCATTCGAAAGCGTTCTCAAGAATGATTTCAATCATTTCGACGGATACCTTTTTTAATAAGCTGCTCATTTCCGTTGCCTCCTCTGTTTTTGAAAGAGAACATATACATCTATAGTAGCACATACAATCACCTTCGTTGCGTAAATGAAAACGGTTTGCCAATCTTTCAATTACTAGTGGAGAATCGGTTTAATTTATACGGAATTAGGGAAACTTCTTAACAATGAATGGAGGAATGAAAGGATGAAAATCGCAGAACTGAAAATATTTTATTTCGAAGACGATGGAATCATCCCGAACAACCCGGACCTGCCCGTAATCATTTACCGGAATGCACTTGATCATCCTCATGACGCCGAAGAGCTCTTCAACAGAAATCAGTGGCTCAATAGTTGGACAAATGGCATATATGATTACCACCATTACCATAGTAATGCACATGAAGCATTAGGGGTTATGGAAGGTGAGGCAACGGTTCAATTAGGCGGCGAAATGGGCGAGGAAGTGACGGTTCATAAAGGTGATGTGATCATCCTTCCAGCCGGGACAGGACATAAGAAATTATCCGCAAGTCCCGACTTTAAAGTCGCAGGAGCCTATCCGAACGGGGATGATTATAATTTAAAAAAAGGTTCATTACGAGAACGGCCAAGTGTTCTAATTGAAATTAAGAACGTTCCGCGTCCATCATTGGACCCTGTGTTTGGAAATACGGGTCCACTCATAAAATATTGGCTCAAGAAAAAGGTTTAACTTAAAGTTCTGCGTTCAATCGTTACGTTTTTATTCGATTTTTTCCCATTCCTATTTTTCTATAGTAATGCTTCATAGAAACGACTATAACTGTATCTAAAACTTCCTATAATCTAACTGATTAGATTATTTTTTGTAAAATAGTCTTGTTTTCTTATAAGTCCTATGCTATTCTATTATAGCGATGAGCTGAATTGTGTAAGTCGGGGATCACGTCCTTGTGACAACAAACGATGTGGCGTTTGCTGATCTCTCGCCTCAATTTTTTGCAAGTGGGCTTCCGTAGGAAACGGGAGCCCTTTTTATATGGAATTAACCCCAATGAATCCTCATTGGGGTTTTCTTTATTGTTGAACCGATACGGAGACTGGGCTTTTCTTTTTCAACGGACGGTCATATTGACTCGTAATGACTAATGAGACCATGAAGAAAGCAATCAACGTCATAAACAGTACCTGCATGCTGAATACGTCCACTAATACTCCTCCGATAAACGGTCCGATCATTCTTCCTCCTGTTGCTGTACTGTTGACGATTCCCTGATAGAACCCTTCTCTCCCTTTTGGAGCCAGTGAGTTAGCAATGGTAGGAACAGCCGGCCATATGAGCATTTCACCAATCGTCAGAATGATCATCGCAATGGCAAACCATTGAAATTGATCGGCAATCGATGCCACTGCGAACGAAACCATGAAAATAATCGTCCCAATCATAATTTGAAGCTTTAAATTATGTTCAAAACGCTTGATGGCTTTCGATAAAAGTGGCTGTGCAAGCACAATCAATGCTCCATTGATCGTCCACAATAAGCTGTATTGTTTCAAGGAAATATTGATTTCCTGGGTGTAAGTTGCAATAGTGGATTGCCATTGTACATAGCCCATCCAGCATAATAAATAGGCCACACAAATGAAGAGCAGTGCCTTCAGTTTCGATTTATCCCTTATCACCTTAGACTCATTCAACACGGATGTTTGATGACCGTTAACGGAAATGTTTCGATAACCCAATAAGGCAATGAAGAAAAAGACGATATACATACTAAGATTCGCTAAGAATATATAGTTAAAAGAAAACGAGGCGACGAATCCTCCTAATGCGGCTCCAACGGCAACTCCAATATTTTGCGCCACATAAACGGAATTGAATGCTTTCCGTCCACCTTCAGGCCATACCGAACCTGCCATGGCATACATGGAAGGAAAGACGATCCCTGAGCCAAATCCAACAATGGTCAAAAAGACCACATAGTGAGGCCAGCCATGCCAAATATTCATCCCGATGAGTGAAGTCAAGGTAATCGAAATCCCTACTAATATCGAGCGGTATCCACCAAACTTATCAAAAAGTGTTCCCCCGATCAGATTTCCGATGACGCTTGCTCCAGCGTTCATCATCAGCACAATTCCCGCTACAGACAGTGACTTCCCTAAATTCTCATGTAGATAAATGGTATTAAGTGGCCATAAAAAAGAGGCACCTGTCACATTCACCATCATTCCAATGACAAGCAACCATAATGTTTTGGGCATGATTCTGCCCCCTTTCCACCATTTTATTTCGAGTCCCAAAAGGATTCTACTCTTTTTTGTGAAAGGTGGCAAGAATTTTTTCTCAAAATAGATGTCCTTTTTCACAACTAAAAAAACCAGGTGCACGTATGTAAAGAGCACCTGGTTTCTGTCCATTATTTTCCGTTATGATGATCGGATTTAACAGGCTGTCCCTGTTTTTCGTAACGCTTTTTCGCAGCTTTGACAGGATTGTTTTCAACCCCGAATTCTGTATCTAAATTACGGAAATCACTGCGGGTCTTTTGTTCAGGGTTTTTTTTATCAGAACGTGTGGTCAATGTAATTTACCTCCTACTACATTTGGATCATGATCTAACAAAATCATCTCATTTTGTAACGCCTGAAGCTGAAGTCTCATTCGATGCAATTGTTCACGCTGTTGAGAGTTGGCGCTATTGGCCAAATGAGCCACGTCATTTACCGCTTCTTCAAGCTGCTGCATGGCTTGAGTGTATTCCACATCGTGGTAATGCTCTTGCTGTGTCCCGGATTTATATTGTTCTTGAGCGTAACGAATGGCATCTTCACACTTTTGAATGCATTCATCAACCGAATTTCTTGTTGCCATTTCGACTACCTCCTTGACGTATAGAATAAAGAAGAGGAAGGTCCCATCCTTACTCTCCTCCATCTTAGTTTGAACCTGATTGCCCGTTTCAGAAGTGGTAATCTTCACCTATTTCTCTATGCAGGATACATTTGACCCCGTGTTCATGTTAAAATCTCTTTGAGCCATACATACTTTTTTTTACACATTGAAACGTAGGAGGTGTTTGTCATGACGACAAACCCATTTCCATATGCCACAGATTTAAAACGATATCATACGTGGAACTACCATTTACGAAATCACTTTGGACATAAAGTCTTTAAGGTTGCTTTGGATGGCGGCTTCGATTGCCCAAACCGGGATGGCACGGTCGCCCATGGCGGCTGTACTTTTTGCAGTGTTGCCGGCTCAGGGGACTTTGCCGGAAGCAGGGTCGACTCTTTAGAAAAGCAATTCAATGACATTAAAGGAAGAATGCACAAGAAGTGGAAAGACGGTAAGTATATGGCGTATTTCCAAGCCTTCACCAACACTCACGCCCCTGTTGATGTGCTAAAAGAGAAATATGAATCCGTTCTCGAACAAGAGGGTGGTGTAGGTATTTCTATCGCTACCCGTCCGGACTGCCTTCCTGACGATGTAGTCGAATATTTAGCTGAATTGAACGAAAGAACCTATTTATGGGTAGAACTGGGCCTGCAAACCGTTCACGAAAAAACCGCCTCGTTGATCAATCGGGCCCACGATTATCAGTGCTATGTCGAAGGAGTCAATAAATTAAGAAAACACGGTATACGGGTCTGTTCCCATATTATTAACGGACTTCCTCAAGAAGATGAAGAAATGATGATGGAAACGGCACGTGAAGTGGCCAAGCTTGACGTCCAGGGGATCAAAATTCATCTCCTACACCTTCTGAAAGGAACTCCAATGGTCAAGCAATACGAAAAAGGACTGCTCGACTTCATGGATTTCGATCATTACGTAAAATTGGTTTGCGACCAGCTGGAAGTCATTCCACCGGAAATGATCGTTCACCGCATTACGGGGGACGGACCTATCGACCTGATGATCGGACCGATGTGGAGCGTGAATAAATGGAGTGTATTGAACGCCATTGATGATGAACTTAAACGCCGGGACAGCTGGCAGGGCAAATACTATAAAGTGGATGTGAAAACATGAAATTAGATCGAATCTTACCTTTTGCGAGAGAGCTTCTGGAACGGGTTGTCAAACCAGGAGATATTACAATAGACGCGACACTCGGAAATGGACATGACACCTTATTCCTGGCTCGGTTAGTCGGAGAAAATGGCCGTGTATACGGTTTTGATATTCAAGAGGATGCCATAGAAAACACGAAAGAACAGCTCATCACCCATGATCTTGCTCACCGGGTGACACTCTTTCATCAAGGGCACGAGACAGTGATGAACGTCATTCCTCCATTGCACCACGGGAAAGTGACGGGGGCAGTATTTAATCTTGGATACCTACCTGGCGGGGACAAGGATATCGTTACCCGTCCGAAAACCACGATACTCGCCTTGAATCAAATCCTGGAAATGATGGCACCTGAAGGGATCCTCGTCCTTGTCATTTATCACGGACATCCTGAGGGTGCGGTAGAGAGAGATTACATCCTTCGCTATGTTGAAAGACTGGATCAAAACTATGTTCATGTCCTGAGATACCAATTCATGAACCAGCTTAATAATCCGCCGTTCATTGTGGCATTGGAGAAGAGATGAACAGAAAAGCGGAAGGGCTTTGCCTAGAGGCGACAAGCATAAGCCGAACTTGCCGAAAAGGCTGATTTTTGCCTTTTTGGTGAGTTTGGCTTATGACCTCGAGCCTCTAAGCCCTGCAGCTGGCCAATAAAAATAGGGACGGACCTTTTCGAGGTCCGTCCCTATTTTCTATAATAATTCCTTAGCAATTAATTCAAATGATTTGAGTTTATCCTGAAAGTCATGGGTGATGCTGACGAGCATGATTTCATCTGTTTCGTACTGTTCACTGAGTGAAAGTAGTTGTTCTTTCACTTTTTTAGGATTTCCCACCACCATGCGTTTGCGATTTTCCCGCACTCTCATTTCTTCAAAAGGAGTGTACTGATAAGCTGCCGCTTTTTCAGGGCTTGGTGTCCCGTTTGAACGCATGCCCTGTTCAATCATTAAGATCGCTAAGTCTATGCTGGATGCGACTCTTTCTGCTTCTTCATCCGTTTCAGCACAGATGGCAAACACGGCTACGATGTTCTTCGGCTCCTTCAGGTATTCGGAAGGAACAAAGTTATTTCTGTAAGCCTGCGTATATTGAGGGCCGCCTTCCCCGTTAATAAACTGGGCAAAGGTATACGGTAATCCTTTTTGTGCCGCCAGCATCGCACTGGATGGACTTGAACCGAGCATCCATACTTCCGGCATCGTCTCAATCATCGGTGCTGCCGTTAATCCTTGATAGGGATGGGTATCCGGTAATGAATCGGTTAAGTACCCCAGCAGATCATCGATTTGTTCAGGATATCGATTGACGTCCCTCGGCTTCCCATCGTGCAGGGCCATCGTTGCCATCGGCATTCCGCCAGGTGCCCTTCCGAGGCCTAAGTCAATCCGATTCGGGTTCAGCCCTTCAAGCAATCGAAAGTTCTCCGCTACTTTATAAGAAGAGTAATGAGGAAGCATGACCCCTCCGGAACCAACACGGATTCTTGACGTATTCTGTGCCAGATGGGCAATCAACACCTCCGGGGAGGAACCTGCCAGTCCCGTTGAATCATGATGCTCGGATACCCAGAAACGTTCGAATCCCAACTTCTCGACATGCTGTGCTAATTGTACTGTATGATGTAAAGCCTCTTGTGGGCTCATTCCTTCTGAAATGGGTGATTGATCTAAAACACTTAGCTTCAAAATGGACATCTCCTTTAATTGATGTGAGTATTATTATCAATTCAGTAGTAAAAAATGTCCACTAACATGCTTAAAGGGTGACTGCCGAGACGGCAGTCACCCTTTACTTAATTATTTTTTGTAGATTAACACTTTACCAACTGTACCGTCAGCACTTTCTCCTGTTACACGGAATTTCAATCCGTAATTTGGTACATTACGTCCGGCGTCTACCATACCTTTGTTGCTGTAATCCGCACTGTCGTCAAATAATGGGTTACGTTTGGTGTGGTTGTCTTTCATCGTGATACCGGTAATATCAGAGTAATCCAAGAACATTTTCTCAGATTTATTTAAGCTGAATGCAGCATCGTGAACCTGGTAACGAGTCGATCCAACTGTACCGTCGCTCCAATAGTTTGTCTTTTGGTCTGCGTCGACAACACCGACGAATCCATCTCCAGGATGAACTCCTGTCCAGTTTTCGCTGAATTGTTTGTCAACGTACCATACTACCAGGCCACCATCATATTTCATTAAGCTTGCACCACGGCGGATGTTGGCAAGACCTTCATCTACACCGTTGTGGCTGCGCCACTCCAGTAGGTAGTAGTGTTCTGAGCGTTTGATACCGTCGTCTTTCGTGAATCCGTCTAAATTGAATTTAGCGTCGCCTTCAGCGTCATCAAACAATACTTCTTGTCCATCGACCACTACAGAAAGATCATCTGCATAGAAGCCTGGATTTGAAACAGCAGCATCTGTTACATACTCGATTGCTACTTCAACTTCTTGTCCAGCATAAGCTGAAAGGTCGAATGAAGCGTCAATCCAGCCGTTAGAAGAACCAGTGATTCCATTTCCAAGATTAGAATCGTTAGGATTAGTATCGGTAGTAATATCACTTGCCACCGGCTCACCGTTCACAGTTACATATGCATAATCCCAATCTGTTTCAATGTCATACCAAGCTTTGAAATTGAACTCAGCAGATGTAGCATTCGTTAAATCCACAGTAGTAGTTAAATAATTGTGTAAGTCATCAGCACTTCCTGAGAAGTACTCATACTCACCGCTTGCCGGCTCATTAATGACTGTTTCTTTTTCTGGAAGATTTACTTTCACTACGTCGTTGTTCGTTCCTTTTGTGTTTGCTTCGTCGAGTAATACTTCCATATTCTCTTTATCTATGTCCTCAATGTCGAATTCTGTTCCACTCAACCAATTTCCTTCAGTACCTTCACTATCCACTACAGCAGAAGACTGAAGCATTTCTTTCATATAAGGACTGAACCCTGTAGGCTGAGTTCCCGGAATATCCCCGGCCCAGCTTCCGCTTGCCATGATGGACCAGTAGCTTACCGGTTCACCAGTACCTGAGTATTGTGTATCATATTCGTCTGGAAGACCTAAATCATGACCGAATTCGTGGGCCATAACCCCGACAGCACCGTCTTCAGGCTCGATCGTGTAATCGTAGGCATACATTGTTCCAGCGCCCCAATAATCCACTTCAGGTGCCGGAGAATCTTTGATTGGGAAAATACCACCTAAATTCCAACGATGAGACCAGATTGCGTCTGACCCTAATGACCCCCCGCCTGCTTCTTCACCCACACCAGAGTGAATAACCATTAAGTGATCAACAAGTCCATCCGGTTCAAGATAATTCCCATCTCCATCTAGATCATATCGATCCCATTTGTCATAGTCTGCAAGGTCTACAGTAGGATCAGCAGCCGCTGCCTCTAATGCTTCTTTTACAAGACCTCGTGCATTCACGTCACTACCATCAGGCTGTGGATCATTTCCACCATATGCTGCTGCAGGCTTACTTGCTGTATACCAGCCAGCAACCTCTCCATCTACTGAATAACTTCCACCAGATTGCTGCTCATAGTATTGCTTCATCGATACGTATGTTTTACCATCCGGACCTGTCCAACCGCCATCACCAAACAACATGTCTTGATAATGTGCTCTTGAATAAGCATCTTCATCTTCGTAATACATATCAGTTTCATCAGCTGTCATAGAATTATGTGGCTTGTCAGGATAATCCACTAAAAGAACCAACACGTCATCCGTTCTTTTCACACCATCATACGCTTCTTCTTCCACAGAAGCCGGTGCATTCTTCTTAGCTTGTCCAAGCTTATTTCCCTTACCTGACGTCAAGCTGTTATTCTTCATTTCCTTTTGAAGCTTAGACTTCGCTTCTGCTTCTTCACCTTCTAGTTCGCCTTCTTCCGCTTGCTTTTCAGCAGAATCCGCTTTCGCTTTCAGGAACTTTTGCAATGCTTTTTCCGCTTCAGCGGGTGTCGCATTTTGCTTGATCTTACCTTCTTCCTTCAGCATTTCAATCAGGCGTTCGTCATTCGCAATGCCTAAATCAAAAGGCCCTCCATATTTATGATCTTGTTTCACCGTCGGCTTCGCTAACACATTTTCAGGGACTGAGGTTGCAGCTGATGCAGGTACAGCAAATGCCCCTACACTTAATGCCGCGACCATGGCCATCGATAATACTTTACGAGATTTCAAACACGTTTCCCCCTCTTATTATGTACTAAATTTTTACACTAATTAAAATATACTCCATTATTCTGAAAAGTAAATATTTTCAGAATACATTAGTTATTTAGTATTACGAAATAATATATATTTAGATAAATAGTATGATATTCCGCTATATTAAAGATGAGTAAATTGTCATAAATCGAAAGATGACAACGAATGTTATTTGTATAAATATGGTATTTAAGGTCGAAATTAGTATATTACCTCCCGACTATAGTTTGATAAAACAGACAAAAAAAGGGACGGACCTTCGAAACTTGTTTCGAAGGTCCGTCCCTCTTTTTCAGGATGTTTTTTTGCGATTTCTCCATTTGCGGTAGATTTTTCCGTTGATGTAGAAGAATCTGGTGATCCAGCCGGCTTGTGCGATGAATTGTTTGGAGAAGGATTGTACTTTTTCTTGTTTGTTTGCCTTGTCGTCTGAAAGGTAGACGCCGATGAGTCCTTTGTTGATCAGGCGGTGAAAATGGGCATGGGGCAGTTCATGGGTGTGTTCGTCTGCTTTCTGAAGGAAATGAAGCAGACGTTCTTTTAAATGCTCATCATCCTCGTAATAGAAGCAGAAGTTCAAGTCTCCCCCCTCATGATCCTCATCCTGATCGATGAAGTAATCAAGAAGAATGTGTAAGCCTTGAATGTATGGAAAATATCCATGTTTGATTTTTTCTGTAAAAGATGGTTGAAAATCGCTTCGGCACGCGTATGACACTAAACAGAAGATGCCGAGTGTCGACCCGGAGCAGGCGGAAAACTCGTACCAATTCATTTCCGGAAGGTTCGAACGGTGAGTTTCAAACCAATTCTGCAGCCTTCCCACCCTTTCCTCTTTTTTTACATGTTTATGTATCTGCAAGTCGCAGTAGTATTCACAAAGCTGTATAAGATCCTTTTGGATACTATTATAGTGGGTCAATGATTCAAGAACGGACTGACAGGTAAGCACTAAATCCCTCAGATACCCCCCGTCATCCTGATCGGCCCTCAAAGCATAGTAATTGGCAGGCTCAGCACCCAACGTCAGGGCGTCTTTCATGGATTGATGAAGAAGGGCAAAATCGTCGGGATCCAGGGAAACGCTTCGATCACACAGATTATCCAAATAATCGCTTATGGTTTGATAGGCGACGATAAATCGAATCGTGTCTTCTTTTTTGTCCAGCGCCAGCAGGGAAAGGATCGATCCCCCTTCACAGTGAAACGTTTTATGTTCGATACTGGCAAGGGCCTGACTTCTTAGTTCCTGATTGGGGATCGCTTCTGCCCGTCTCTTCCACTCATCTAATTCTTTATGAACAATCGGAAAAACATTTCGGTATACTCTTGTCATTAACGAAAAGGGATCACTTGGGATCGACACCTTTACCACCTCTTTTACAAAATGTATCCTAGCGCTTTCAAACGACTTTCAATGAAAATCTTCGAGTATTCAAAGATATCTTCTCTTTCAGGTTCATTATAGATTTCATGATAGCATTTCGGCCATTCTTTGTAATGCATTTCAGATAAAGACAGTTCGTTGAACCATTTTTTCACTGCTTTTTTATCGACGATTTTGTCGTCACCGGCCTGCAGCACGAGCAGAGGAACGTCAGGCATTTTTTCCAGGTTTATAAATGCCAGTTTGATTGCATGGGCGAGCTCCCTGTACCAGCGGACAGACACCTTGGTGATATAGAGTGAATCGTTGCTGTCAATTTCACGTACATCTGCATTTCTTGTTGCCATATCGATCGTTAATCCTGATGGAAACTTCACCATGGGAGCGATCTTATTCAAACCGTGGGATAAGAGCTCGATCGGTTTTGAAGGGGTCGTGACCAAGCCTAAACAAGGTGAGGACAATATCACACCTGCCAGGTTCACATGGGATTCCTGAAGCATACGCACCGCAACAAGCCCACCCATACTATGACCAATCACAAATACAGGCAATTCAAATTGATACGCCGCCTGTACCCAATCTTTCACTTCCACTATATATTCATCGAACGAATCAATATGTCCTCTTTGACTTCTTGAAGTCATACCCTGACCCGGTAAATCCCCCATGATGACATGGAAGCCTGCTGCACGCCACATTTCAATGAGCCAACCGTACCGGCCATGATGCTCCATTGCTCCATGAATGATAACGATGACTGCCTTGGCTTCTTGATCTGTTTCCCATTTCCACATGGCAATTCCTCCTTAATAGTTCTCTATGTGAATGAATTCTGCTACCATTATTATAGTAAATATTATTGAAAGGGGTAGTAAAAAAATGCTCTATCCATATTATGATAAAAAACCAATCATCGCCCATTCGGCATACATTGCCGATCATGTGACCATCTCTGGGGATGTGGAGGTCGGTGAAGAGTCCAGCATCTGGTTTAACACCGTCATCAGAGGGGATGTCGCTCCAACGAAAATCGGTAATAAAGTAAATATACAGGATAATTCCATTCTTCATCAGAGTCCAAATAACCCTCTTATTCTTGAAGATGAAGTAACCGTAGGCCATGGAGTGATTCTACATAGCTGCAAAATCAGAAAGAAAGCTTTAATCGGCATGGGGTCGATCATTCTCGATAATGCTGAAATTGGTGAAGGGGCATTTATTGGGGCAGGAAGCCTTGTTCCACAAGGGAAAGTCATTCCTCCCAACACACTGGCATTCGGCCGGCCGGCAAAAGTAGTGAGAGAGTTAAACGAACATGATATTAGCGAAATGAAGCGCATTTCCAGAGAATACGCAGAAAAAGGACAATATTATAAAAGCATCAAACCATTTTAATATCCTATACTTGGGATACCCCAACCAGCCTTTGATTACTCATGGAATTTTTTCATGTGTGACTGGTAAAAAAATTGATGGTTGTCTGCCAATTCCAAAATTTATCTGCCAAAAATCAATTTTATCTGCCGAAATCGAGATTTATCTGCCGATAGACACAGAACATCTCATTTCACTACAATCCACCATCACTAAAAAGACCAACACCCTATAAAAGTGTTGGTCTCTCCTATCTCTATCTTTCCTTATTCGCTTAACGCTTCCGCTTTTATTGCTTCTGCTTTGTTTGTACGCTCCCAAGGAAGATCAATATCGTTACGGCCAAAGTGTCCGTAAGCAGCCGTCTGCTTGTAGATCGGACGACGAAGGTCCAGCATTTTGATGATTCCTGCAGGACGCAGATCAAAGTTATTGCGAACAACGTCAATGAGTACGTCTTCTGATACTTTCCCTGTTCCAAATGTATCAATTGAGATGGATACCGGTTGAGCCACACCGATTGCGTACGCTAATTGAACTTCACATTTGTCAGCAAGTTCTGCTGCCACAATGTTCTTCGCTACATAACGTGCTGCATAGGCCGCAGAACGGTCCACTTTTGTTGCATCCTTACCAGAGAATGCACCGCCACCGTGACGAGCGTATCCGCCGTATGTGTCAACGATGATTTTACGTCCTGTTAACCCTGCATCACCTTGTGGTCCGCCGATAACAAAACGACCAGTCGGGTTGATGAAGTATTTTGTTTGCTCATCGATCAGTTCTTTCGGTACAACAGGATCGATGACATATTCTTTTAAGTTACGTTGGATTTGCTCAAGCGACACTTCAGGGTGATGCTGAGTTGAGATAACGATCGTGTCAATACGAACCGGCTTATCGTTTTCATCATATTCAACGGTTACTTGAGTTTTTCCATCCGGACGTAAGTAAGGAAGAATTTCTTCTTTACGAACTTCAGTCAGACGACGGGAAATTTTGTGAGCAAGGGAAATCGGAAGAGGCATAAGCTCTTTCGTTTCATTACAAGCGAATCCGAACATTAACCCCTGGTCACCTGCTCCGATTGCATCGATTTCTTCATCCGTCATTTTACCTTCACGTGCTTCAAGTGCCTGATCAACACCTTGAGCGATATCAGCAGATTGCTCATCAATGGATGTTAATACAGCACATGTTTCAGCATCAAAGCCATATTTCGCACGAGTGTAGCCAATTTCACGGATCGTTTCACGAACGATTTTTGGAATATCGACATACGTACTCGTTGTAATTTCACCTGCAACAAGAACAAGACCCGTCGTAACAGACGTTTCACATGCTACACGAGCATTCGGATCATTTGTAAGAATTGCATCAAGAATTGAATCAGAGATTTGGTCACAAATTTTATCTGGATGTCCTTCGGTTACGGACTCAGATGTAAACAGACGACGTTTAGTTGACATCAAGGTTCCTCCTTAAGCATAATTGTTAGACTTTAATCTAACAAAACATTAAACAGATACGGTACTCATTTCCCTAAGTAGTATGAAGTAAACATGAATTTTTTATAAGAAAATCATGAATTATGTGCATTTGATCCACTATAAACAGAAAAAAACCTTCCTCGAAAAAAGCATTAGAGGAAAGGTTTCAGATCATAGCCGCGCCTTTTCTCTCTTATCGTTCAAGGTTCTTAGACCTTGCCTCAGTTTAGCACCTTCGCTTAATCGGATCATTTCAAACAGAAAGGATCCATTCACTATATAGCAGGTTGCTGGGTTTCATAGGGTCTGCTCCCTCCACCAGCTCAGGATAAGAGTATCCGTTCAAGGAACTATGATAACGTTTCGTACAAAGGGTGTCAACTTTTTTTCGAGTGACATGTTTAACCATTCAAGCTTACTCTTTTCATGATTCCAACCTATCTTGCCTCTTAAAATAACCTAATTAGGCAATGAGGCTAAACATTATGATATTTCCTTCATATATATAAGAAGATACAAGCTATATTTGGACAAAAAATGTGACAATATGAAGACACATTATAAAAATGAATAAATAGTATAGACTAATGGTTCAATTGTGTTATACTATTTTTGTGAAGTAAACGAGATCATTAAATTTATATAAAGGAAGGGTTCTAATGAATTCAGTGAGCATGTCTAATGAATTAACAGAATTACTTAACGGTCAAAACATTCAGGAACAATTATCTGTTTCCCAATTAGTTGAAAAAGTCCTTCAACGAAATGAAGGCGTTTTAACATCATCAGGTGCAGTCAGAGCAGAAACTGGTAAATACACAGGACGCTCTCCTAAGGATAAATTCATTGTAGAAGAACCATCCACGAAGGATAAGATTGAGTGGGGTTCTGTCAATCAACCAATCTCTTCAGAATCATTCGATAAACTATATACAAAAGTATTAGATTACTTAAAAGAAAAAGAAGAAGTATTTTCATTCAAAGGGTTCGCAGGTGCTGACCCAAAACATAGACTACCGATTCAAGTGATCAACGAATTCGCTTGGCATAATCTTTTCGCTCACCAATTATTCATTCGCCCTTCAGAAGAAGAGTTAAAGGGTCATCAATCAGAATTCACCGTCGTTTCTGCCCCGAACTTCAAGGCAGATCCAGCAGAAGATGGAACTCACTCTGAAACATTTATCATTGTATCATTTGAAAGAAGAATTGTCTTAATTGGCGGAACTGAGTATGCAGGAGAAATGAAGAAATCGATCTTCTCGGTCATGAACTATGTGCTTCCAGAATCCGATATCCTTTCCATGCACTGTTCTTCAAATGTCGGACGCGAAGGAGATGTGGCATTGTTCTTCGGTTTATCCGGTACAGGAAAAACGACATTGTCCGCAGATCCAAACCGTCGTTTAATCGGCGATGATGAGCACGGATGGTCCCCGAACGGTGTATTCAATATTGAAGGCGGCTGTTACGCTAAGTGTATTGGTCTGACACGAGAAAAGGAGCCTCAGATCTTTGATGCGATCCGTTTCGGTTCTGTCCTTGAAAATGTGGTTCTCGATGACAATTCCCGCATCGCTGATTATGAGGACAACACGTTGACAGAAAACACTCGTGCTGCGTACCCTCTTCAAGCGATGGAAAACATCGTTGAACCAAGTGTTGCAGGACATCCAAATACCATTGTATTCTTAACGGCAGATGCATTCGGGGTATTGCCTCCAATCAGCAAACTGACGAAAGAACAAGCAATGTACCACTTCTTGAGCGGCTATACATCGAAGCTTGCAGGTACTGAGCGCGGAATCACTTCACCACAGGCCACATTCTCGACGTGCTTTGGCTCACCATTCCTGCCACTCCCTGCCACTCGTTATGCCGAGATGCTTGGGAAGAAAATCGATGAGCACAATGCACAAGTATTCTTAGTGAACACTGGTTGGACCGGTGGAGAATACGGTGTTGGTAACCGCATGAAATTATCGTACACTCGTGCTATGATTCAAGCAGCTCTTGAAGGGGAACTGACTCACGTTGAAACAGAAACGGACGACATCTTTGGTCTGAACATCCCTGTTCACGTTCCTGGTGTTCCTGACGAAGTGCTTCAACCAAAGAGAACCTGGTCCAATGAAGCAGCCTATGAAGTGAAGGCAAAAGAACTTGCCCACAAATTCAACGAAAACTTCAAGAAATTCTCAAACGTACCATCTGAAATCGAACTTAAAGGCGGCCCAGCCGTTAAATAGTCTATATAACAAAGGTCCGTCCCTCGAATCGAGGGACGGACCTTTGACATTATAAAGGGGTTATAGCCCTTTCTTTCGCCCGGTTATTCTGTTAAATAAGAATACAACAATGGCAATAACAAGTAATACATGGATGATGGCTCCTCCGATTTTAAAAATCAATCCAAGTAACCAAAGGACTAAAAGAATTCCAATAATGGTCCAAAGCATGAGTTTCCCTCCTAGTAACTGTGTTTGATGCTAAGATTCCCTATTTTAATGAATTTAAAACCACGCATGGTATTTCATAAAAAAAGTGTACCTATTCATAATTTCTGTTAGTCCCACTGAATTTATACAAGTTACATCACTTGTACCATCTATTATTGAAATTCCCCTAAAAATAATACTTTACTAAATATTTCTAATTTTGGTATGATAATGATTATTTACAGGAGGGGAACATGATGATCAGACAGCTTACAGAACAGGATCATGATATTTGCCAGCAACTCATTCATCAGCAGCCGGCTGAGAATTTGTTTATCATCGGGGATATTGAAGCCTTTGGGTATGAACAGAATTTTCAGAAAATTTGGGGCGACTTTGATGCGGAAGGGAATTTGAGGGGAATCCTCCTTAAGTACAGAGAAAACTTCATCCCTTTTTCCATGGGTGAATTTGATGCAGAAGGGTTTGCCGGAATCATCAATGGGACCGAAGACTACAGCATCGTTTCCGGTTTAAAAAGGATTGTGAAAAAGGTCGAACCTCTTTTATCCAGAGAAATTAAATCCAAAAGACATATGTACTATGCGAAATGTGACAACATGGAAGCAATGGATCGACAAGACCTGCCTCATGTAAAAAAGGCTACCCTCACTGATTTACCTAAACTTGTGGACCTGTTGAACAGCATCCCTGAATTCAGTGGTGGCGATTTTTCTGTAGAAAAGAGAAAACATAGCATGGAAGCAGGAGTGTCGAGAAGCTATTACGTAGAGGACGACGGAAAATTTGTTTCTTCTTCTTCCACAACCGCGGAAAACAGTATGTCTGCGATGATTGTCGCTGTCTGCACACACCCTGAGTATAAGAAAAAAGGATATGCGACCGAGTGCATGACGAAGCTTTGTCGTGATGTTTTAGAAGAAGGAAAAGTGTTATGCCTATTCTATGATAATCCTGAAGCAGGAAAAATTTATAAGCGAATCGGATTCAAGGATATTGGCTATTGGTCTATGTATAAATTTTAGTCATAAAAAAGTTGACTCCCAACAAAGAGTCAACTTTTTTCATTATGCTGCTACTTTTCGATTCCCAATCAATCTGGCTTGAACAAGACGTTGTCTTACCGTGATTCCAATCCAACTGGCCAGGAATGCTTTGATAAGGCCCACTACGATAAATGGATAAACGCCTGCTGCCATTGCCTGATTCCAGCTAAGATCGGCAACAAATTTCAGTTGAATGGTACCCAGGATCAACGTAATGATCATCCCAACTGTATTGGCAATCATCGCCATAGGAATGGTGAATTTTGTTTTTTCAAGAATGAAGCCTGTAAAGAAAGCCGCTACGATAAAACCGAAAATATAGCCCCCTGTAGGCCCAACCAGTACCTGTGCACCTCCACTGAAGCCTGCAAACACAGGAACACCGACTGCACCCAGGGCTGCATAGCATACCATGGCAAACGCACCATATCTGCTTCCAAGAATCGTCGCTGTAATTCCTACTGCTAATGTTTGCCCGCTGATAGGAACGAGTGGCAGTGGAATCTCGATTTGAGCGAAAATCCCCGTAATCGCAGCAAAGATGGCACAGTGAATGATCACCCTTAGTTTTTCTCCGTTCACTTGCAAATCCCCCTTGTGTATGTAAACTATGTATAATAATAAGTTAACACAAGTAAAAGGATTTTGGGAAGCTTATTTTTCTCCCTATCCTTAACTGGGAGCATAGACATTACATACCTTTTCTTTTTCCTGCCATTCTAAAGCGGTTTTTAATGAGACCCTGCCCTGGGGAAACTCATCAATGCCCTTATCACTCACAAGGTACAGGATGGTGTGATTTGGATGACGTTCATTAAATACCTGAATGATTCTTCCAATGGCTATGTATGGCATTTTCATTTCTCTCCTTATGGGCAGGACGCAATTCCTTTCAACTGCGTCCTGCGATTTGAAAAGGTGGATCAAAGGAACGTAATCAGCTGCACTCGATCCTATTTCTCCCCGCTTCCCGTCTATTATCTTTCCTTTATAAGCAGCATCTCTTCACGCACTTGTTCCGCCGCTTCCACCATGGTTTTAAGAGCTGATACCGTCTCATCGATCCCACGGGTTTTCAAACCACAATCCGGGTTGACCCAGAATAAATCGGGATCCAGCACTTCAAGAGCCCGATTTATATTACGGATTAATTCTTCACGCTTCGGCACCCGGGGACTGTGAATGTCATATACCCCCAGACCAATCCCTTTGTCATACGTATTGTCTTCAAAAACATGGATCAATTCCCCGTGACTTCTCGAGGTTTCAATCGAGATGACGTCAGCATCCAGATCACTGATGGCCTCAATAATATCTTCAAAATCCGAATAGCACATATGTGTATGGACCTGGGTTTGGTTCTGTACAGAAGAAGTGGCCAATTTGAAAGCATAAACGGCAGCCTTAAGATATTCCTCCCAATTTTCACTCTTTAAAGGCAGTCCTTCCCTAAGTGCCGGCTCATCAACTTGTATCATAGGAATCCCATTGGCTTCTAATACCTCTATCTCCTTTTGAAGAGACAGTGCGATTTGATTAGCCACTTCATACCGTGATACATCATTCCGAACAAATGACCAGTTCAGAATCGTGATAGGACCCGTTAACATCCCTTTAACCGGTTTATCGGTTAAGGATTGAGCATATACGGTTTCTTTGACGGTCATAGGTTCTTTAAAATTCACATCACCATATATGAGTGGTGGCTTCACACATCTTGAACCGTATGATTGTACCCACCCATACTTCGTAAACTGAAAACCTTCTAATTTTCCACCAAAAAATTCAACCATATCCGTCCGTTCGAATTCACCATGTACCAGCACATCAAGGCCTATTTGTTCCTGAATTTCGATCCAACGTTTGATTTCCGCATGAATATATTGCTGATACTCCCCTTCAGAAAGTTCACCTTTCCTCCACTTCAGCCTTTGCCTTCTCACTTCCTGGGTTTGAGGAAAACTGCCGATTGTAGTGGTAGGTAGAAAAGGTAATGATAAATACTTGGCCTGTTCCAATTTACGAATAGGGAAAGGATCCTTTCTCCCGACATTATGTGGATGCAATCCTTTAACCTCTTCCTGCACCTCCCTATTATTACGGAGCGGTGATTCGTTTAAATTCTTAATGCCCGTTACACTTTGTGCGATTTCTTCTTCAATGGTTGCAGATCCGTCACGAATCCCCTTTGTTAAAATAGTGATTTCATGCAATTTCTCATCAGCAAATGATAGAGCGTCAATGAGGGGTGCATCAAGTGTTTCTTCATTCTGCAAGGTTACAGGTACATGTAATAAACTGCAGGATGGTTGTATGATCAAGCGATCACTTGGAACATACCCGGTAATGAACGATAGAAGGGAATGGGTATCAGCAAGATTACTCCTCCAAATATTCCTCCCATCAAGAATGCCGGCAGCCAAAAATTTATCCTTAGGAAAACCAAATTTCTTCAGAGCCGCCAAATTTTCTCCACGATCATGCACAAAATCTATCCCGATGCCATCTACCGGGAGTGTTAACACCCGCTGGTATCTTTCCAAACTATCATAATAGGTTTGAAGGATGATCTTTAACCCGGGGCAGGATTCTTTAAGTGTTTGATAGACTTCTTTGAATTGATCCATCTCTTCTTCCCCGATAGAGGTGCATAATATCGGTTCATCCATTTGTACCCACTCTACACCCTCTTCCTGTAATTCACGCAGTACTTCAGCATAAAGAGGGACAAATTGATCAACAAGAGTCTTATAATCCCCGGTTTCATACCCTTTAGACAACTTCACAAAAGTGAAAGGACCTAAAATAACGGGTTTCCCTTCTATGCCCAGTTTTTCTTTTGTCTCTCTAAAAAAATGCAGGGGACGGTTTTCCACCAACTGGGGGATGATCCCATCAAGTTCAGGCACGAGATAGTGATAGTTGGTGTTAAACCATTTTGTCATTTCCAGTGCCACTGCGTCCTTTGAGCCTCTCGCCATTTCAAAATACGTTTCAAGAGAGACCTTACCCGCACTATAATGAAACCTCTCGGGAACCAAGCCGAACATGACCGCTGTATCAAGCACATGATCATATAAGCTGAAATCTCCAACCGGAACTAAATCAATCCCCTGATCCAATTGCTTCTTCAAATGGTTGACTCGTATTTCCTCCACTTGTTCTAAGAAGGCATCCTTTTCAATCTTCCCTGCCCAAAATTGTTCCAGCGTCTTTTTCCATTCACGCTTTTCACCAATCCTTGGATATCCTAAATTCGAACTGATCACCTTACTCATTCAATCCTCACTCCTTATCTTGATATGATTGTCATCAACAAAAAAATCTCCCTTTCAAATGAAAGAGAGATTCATACGTATCACTAACTAGAGTTGAGACAATCTTGTATTCTCAACACGTATTCCTCACCCCTCTCTATATCCACGTAGAGCATAAGCGCATACAACAGGCAGGTCTCCTGACTTAGGTTCACAGCTTCTTATCCCTTCCCATTTCAACAGAAATAGTGGTTGAATGATAAGTCGCTCCCCATCACAGTGGCGGGACCGTGCCGGATTTTCACCGGTCTTCCCTTTTAGCTGAGCATGACTCAGCACCTATTGCATTTGTCTATTTAATTTTTCTTTCATAAAAACGAAAAGCCCTCTCTTGCGATAGAGAGGGCTTCATGTTTATTAGAATCCTCTCTTATTTTCCAAAGCCATTTGCTTTGCAGGAATTAGCACCGTTTCAACAAATTTGTTGAATGGCTGCCGGGTTTCACAGGGCCAGTCCCTCCACCACTCTCAATAAGAGTAAATATTTATACAATTTTGAAATTAGTGACTATAATAGCATGAACATATTGAAACTGTCAAAAGGATTTCTATCTTTTAATTAATTTCAGTTAGAAATAATTGATTTCACAGTTTTCATTTTATAAGGATCTATCCCTGATAAGTAGCTGTTGTCCATTCGAACCCCGGAGCCAAAGTGGTACTCCCTCGCCCTTAATTCTTCGTGTATTTCCTCGATGTTTTCCACTGTGAGTCCTGAACCCGGCATGATGATAGGTCCACCCTTTTTCTCTATTTTCAGCATTTCATTAATCGTCATGACCCCTTCAAGCACTCCAGTTTCTCCACCTGAGGTTAGAACTCGATCGATTTTTACGTTTGATTGATATAACTCTTCATACAGATTCAACGGATTGTTCGAGACGTCTATCGCCCGGTGAAACGTTACGGATTGACCTTGTGCCGCCTCCAAAATCTGCTCTAAGGAAGGCTTATCGAGTTCCCCGTCGATAGTTAAAGCTCCAAATACGATTCCTTGGACTCCGATTTGATGAAAGGTTTCCACCTGTTTAATCATATCGCTAAGTTCAGAGTCAAGATAGGTAAACGACTTGCTATGTGGACGCAGCATCACTTGAACAGGGATGGAAACTGCATTTATTACGCTTTCGATAACTTGATAATCAGGTGTTAACCCGCCCTCCTGAATGGCGGATACTAATTCAAGACGGTCTGCTCCACAACCTTCTGCAATCTTTGCATCTTCTTCATTCAGTACAATCACTTCCAGTTTACTCATGGTGATATCTCCTAACGTCATTTTATACACTTACTTTATCACACGGAGGAATATCGTATAAACTGAAGTAAAAAAACTATGATCCATCTTAATGAACATTGCTTTTTACACATAGCATGTCTGTCTATAGGAACTTATTCAGAAAATAAATCCGGATACACTGTTTTGGCTGTAAGCTCGACGGCTTCACCTATCCGGGGGCCCGGTCTTGACATGATATCTGAATCCAGGAAATGGACTTGATCATTAATCACTGCATTTACATCTTTCCAGCTTTCCCGTGACTTGATTTCAGCTGTCGGCTCGTCGACATATCCCACTGTCGTCAAAATCATATTAGGATTACGTTTAATGATTTCTTCTTCTCCTACTTTCACCCAGCCTTTTTGATCTACAAAGATATTCTCGACCCCGGCCGTTTCCAGTATTTCCTGCTGAAATGTTTCTGCTCCAGCTGTATAGATATCAGGAAATGGACTGATTTCAAAATATACTTGTTCTTTTTCCTTTAGTGTACTTACTTTTTCTTTCACATCTGAAATCTGTTGCTTGATGCCGTCTACCAATTCGTTCCCCTTCTTCTCTACTCCCATTACCGTTGCAATTTGTTCAATATCCCCATAAACATCTTCAAAGGTTTGGGCAGATTGAATGACGAATACGTTTAATCCCGCCTCCTCAAGCTGCTTCACTCCGGCATCATCTCCAGTGGTATAAGCAATGACAACTTCCGGCTTTAGTGCAATGACCTCTTCAGCATTGACCGTCATGGAATCCGACACTCTTTTAATCTCTTTCGCTTCTTCAGGATAGTTGTCGAATTCAGTTGCCCCGATTACCTTATCTCCGGCTCCTATGGCAAAGAGAATCTCTGTGTTACTCGGCTGTAAGGAAATAACGGTTTCCGGCACTTTCTCAAAGCTAATTTCTTCTCCCCTGTCATCGGTCACAGAATAAGACTCATTTTCAGGCTTGACTTCCTTTGTGGATGTTACTTCTTCCCCATTGCTGCACCCTGCGAAAACTACCAGGATGATTGATAGCAGTAAACTATTTAACCATGATTTTTTCATATTTCATCTTCCCCGCTTCTCTAAATTTTTTCTCTATACGATTTACTCACAAAAGGTATTGATAGCATATGTAGCGAAAATCCATTCCATCTGTAAGTTCCTCCTTCCTGAATGATATTTGTGAAGCACCTATCGTATCTTCCGGGAGGGTATAAAAACACAAAAAAACCACCCAAGAATATTGGCCGGCAGTTGTCATCCATATGAAAAAAGAGATGCTAAAAAGCCGCACCATACCCCTAACTTCCGAAGAGCATAATACGATGGAAAATAGGCAGGTATCCTGGCTCGTGCGTCAGCCTACTCTAAGAACCTTCCCATCTGAATGATCAAATAGTGGTTTTCTTCTTATTTCGTCAGCACTTACAGTTGCGGAAACAGCTTCGGATTCACACCGAATTCCCTTTATGCTAAAGATCAGCACCTAATTTCTGCGTGGGTTTATTCACTTAAGGAACATTATACCACTTTATCCATTTCAAAGTTGATGAAGTTTTGCATAAAAAACAAACATGTTGACGTACAAGCTTGAATATCTTTTGAGTATGTGAAGAAATGATAAGGAGGAAAAACATGAAGCGATTGGTTGTTTTGATATTATGCGTATTCTTATTAAGTGCATGCGGCGACAAAGAACCTGCATCCTATGAATTATGTGGATACGGGGATATGATGGTGGTGAACAAGAAGGAATATGTGAAGGTCTCTGAGGAGAAGAAGCTGGTCCTGGATGAGAAGCTCGGGGCTATTAAAGAAAAGATTGATAGTGAATATCACCCTGTTAATGACTTCACGGCAAATATACTGAAAAAAGGAACACCCATCTATAGCGTGAAGGATCACAGCAACTACCTGATCGCCCAGACAGAGGATAATCGCTATATTTTATATGAGGAAATACAATAAAAGGAGGGCTGTAAGCGAATGTTTACAGCCCTCCTTTATTTAGTTCGTGGAATTCAAGGAAATCAACCGATAAAGGATCGTCGTTTTCTCATCTGTCCACTCCATCTTTTCGATTCTTCCATAACCACTGGGATCACTATGTTTCGTTTTTCTGACATCTATCGGAATATGCATAGGATAAAGGCGATATCCACCTTTTTGGAGCTCGAACAGATTCTCTTCTTTCCTTACTTCTTTTCCTTTTGTCACAATCATCGTGTTTAATTCCAAGCCCATGCCCATTTCGCTTGACCTCAATCCTTTTTTTATTTAATCATACACCACTGTCTATTGATTTTTCATCCATGTGCATAGCATGGAGACAATTTGTTGATTCTTTCGTGGTGGAAAATAATGCGTAAACTCTTTGAAGTATCGGGACGAAACAGATTTCTCCAACTCTTTCAGTCTTTTTTCTAATCTATATGCATGCTCAACTGAAACGTTCTGATCCTTTTCACCGTGAATGATCAATACGGGAGCTTCAAGGTTTTCTAATTCGTACAGTGGGGTACGCCATTCGTATCGTTCCGGTACTTTATTGGGACTTCCCCCTATGACTCGTTTCATCATTCTCCTGAGATCCTTACGTTCTTCATATGTTAAGAACATATCCGATACGCCTCCCCATGTAACAACGGATGTTACGTCCCTCTGCTCGATGCCTGTCATTAGCGCCATGACCCCACCACGGGAAAAGCCAAACACATGGATTCGGTTAGGGACCACTCTGTGATAGTCTTTAAGCAATTCAACACCCGAAATGGCGTCTTCACGATCATCCCCCGCAAAATCTTCATTTCCCTCTCCACCAAGGTTTCCTCGGTAATAAGGAGCAAATACAATGAATCCGTGAGAAGCAAATTGAGCGATTCTCGCCGGCCGAACCATGCCGACACCTTTGATCCCGCCTCTCAAATAAAGGAACCCATCATACTTCCCTGTCCCGGCAGGTTCAGCCAATAACCCCTTTACCCGTAAACCAGAGGATAAATAGGTAATTTCATATAGTTCCACACCAGGATTAGGTGAAGGAAACAATGTTTTCTTCACGATCGTTCCGTTTTTCATATTCTCTTCCTTTCAAACCGTGCATTGGGTATTCACACATTTTTTGTACTCTACATAGGATATTTTAGCAAATCTCATCATCAAGAGAAGATACAAGACGCTGCCTTTATGACCATCCTACCCTTTTAATACGGAAAGATAAACAAGGCAAAGAGAGATGCACTCATCCCCATTTAATGATAGACGAGTTTCACAAAGCTAAAAGGAGGAATATTGAATGAAAAAATGGCTTCGCAGTGGCTTTGCCGTGTTGCTCATAAGCATGTTGTCAATCGGGTTGACAGCATGTGGAGAAAAAGAAGAAGTCGTACAGAAAGTTCGTGTAGCAGAAGTGACCCGCTCGATTTTCTATGCTCCTGAATATGTCGCGATCGAAAAAGGATTCTTCAAAGAAGAAGGGCTCGACATTGAACTGACCACTACCTGGGGTGGAGATAAGACAATGACCACCTTGCTATCGGGTGGTGCAGATGTCGCCCTGGTCGGTTCAGAAACCTCCATCTATGTTCATGCACAAGGTTCAGATGACCCCGTCATTAACTTTGCTCAATTAACCCAGACCGATGGAACATTTCTTGTTTCCCGTGAAAAAGTCGAGAACTTTGAATGGGATCAGCTAAAGGGGTCCACTTTCCTTGGTCAGCGTAAAGGAGGTATGCCGCAAATGGTCGGGGAATTCGTCCTGAAGCAGAATGGCATCGACCCCCAAAACGATTTAAACCTGATCCAGAACATTGATTTCGCGAATATCGCGAGTGCCTTTGCATCTGGTACTGGGGATTACGTTCAGCTATTCGAACCAACGGCATCCATTTTTGAACAAGAAGGAAAAGGGCATATCGTGGCTTCCTTTGGAACAGAATCGGGTCACGTTCCCTATACAACGTTCATGGCCAAAGACAGCTATATGAAAGAAAACAAAGAAACCGTAGAGAAATTTACGAAAGCTCTGTTCAAAGCTCAAGCATGGGTGGCGGAAAACAGTGCAGCAGACATTGCGAAAGTGATCGAGCCCTATTTTGAAGACACAGAGCTTTCATTGATTGAAACGGTTGTTGATCGCTACAAATCACAGGGATCCTTCGCGACAGATCCGATCCTTGACGAAGAAGAGTGGAACAATCTACAAAACATCATGGACGAAGCAGGAGAGCTTCCACAGTCCGTTGATCATGAAACGCTAGTGAACACATCGATCGCTGAAAAAGCAGCAAAGTAGAACAATCCGGGGCTGACTTCACATGTCAGCCCTTCACTTATAGAAAAAAGAAAATGGAGGCTTAAATACAGTGAACTTTCTATCGTTAGATTCGATCCATCACACCTACTTTTCACCCAAAACGGCCACCCATGCCCTTTCAGACATTTCACTGAATGTAAAAGAAGGTGAGTTTGTCTCGTTTATCGGTCCGAGTGGTTGCGGGAAAACCACGTTACTCTCCATTATTGCAGGACTTATCAAGCCGACAGAAGGAACGATTCTTTTAAACCAACAACCTATTCGAAAAATGAAAGAGAAACTGGGATACATGCTGCAGCAGGACTATCTTTTTCCGTGGAAGACCATCGAAGAAAATATATTTTTAGGTTTGACCATTATGGGTACCCTGACAGAAGAAAAGAGGAAAGAAGCACGTGCCTTGCTGACTGAAATGGGGTTAGAAGGTGTAGAAACATCCTATCCAAGGGAATTATCGGGAGGAATGCGTCAAAGGGTGGCGCTGATTCGAACCCTCATCACAGAACCCCAATTACTTCTCCTGGATGAACCTTTCTCGGCACTCGATTATCAAACCAAATTGAAGTTAGAGGATCTGGTGTACTCCACTCTAAAGTCCTTTGGGAAAACAGCCATTCTTGTCACCCATGATATAGGCGAAGCCATCTCCATGAGTGACCGTATCATTCTATTCGGGTCGAAACCAGGGTCTATCCACACGATATTCGAGGTTCCGCCCCCTTTAAAAGAGCTAATGCCCTTTGAAGTGAGGAATCACCAGGAATACCCGGAATTTTTCCAAACCATATGGAAGGAGCTTGAGAAACTTGAATCAAGAATCGATTAAACAAAAACATCTGGAATACATTCAATCCATCAAAAAAGAACAGAGATGGGTCTGGTTTTATCAAGCTCTCATTTTCTTTGTGTTCTTCTCACTCTGGGAAATCGCGAGTCGAAACAGCTGGATAGATACCCTCATCTTCAGCTCACCCTCAAAAATATGGAAGCTGTTTCTCGTAAAGCTTGGGGATGGAAGCCTTCTAGCCAACCTGTCTGTCACTCTCGGTGAAACCATCATCGGATTCATTCTTGGCACTTTACTTGGAACCCTTTTAGCCGCTCTATTATGGTGGTCACCATTTCTTTCTAAAGTATTGGACCCTTATCTTGTGATCCTGAATGCCATGCCAAAAGTTGCCCTCGGTCCGATATTAATTGTGGGGTTGGGACCCGGCTTCACATCGATCATCGCCATGGGTACCGTCATATCCGTCATCATCACTACGATTGTTGTGTATACTTCCTTCAGGGAAGTGGACCCGAATTATTTGAAGGTAATGCAGACCTTCGGGGCAAGAAGGGGGCAAATGTTCAAAGTGGTCATTCTCCCGGCCTCTTTTCCGACCATCATTTCAACATTGAAAGTAAATGTGGGCTTATCATGGGTCGGGGTCATCGTAGGAGAATTCCTGGTTTCCGCCAAGGGACTCGGATATATGATCATTTATGGATTCCAAGTCTTTAACTTTACCCTTGTCCTGCTATCCCTGCTTGTCATTGCCGTATTTGCTACCATTATGTATAAGCTGGTTGAACAGCTGGAAAAGAAATTGATCAAATCATAAGATTGAGATCCCTTATTCTTTCTAGAGCCAAGTCCACCACTTGATCCTTCATGATGAAACTAAAGGAAGGATCGTCATGAATGTTGGTGAAATCACCGTTCCAAAGGACGGCTCCATCTGTTTCCAGATAATCTTCCTTGCTTACGACCTCCTCAGCTTCAGCGTAGAAAATCGTTTTAATAAATGGTGAGTGATCATACACCTTATATTCCCCTATGCACAATGGCTTCCTGATCACTCCCCCTGTCTCTTCATACGTTTCACGTACCGCAGCTTCCTCAAGGGTTTCCCCTTTTTCCCGCTTCCCTCCAGGAAACTCCAGACCTCTTTTTTTATGCCGTGTTAACAACCAATTCTCTTTGTAACGACATAGCACTAACACATGGTGTGATTCTTGTTGAAACCTGCCCTTTTCAAAGGATATTTCTACTCTCTTCCCATTTTCGTCGATAAACTGTTCCATCTGACTTCACCTCATCCGTACACACTTTCTTTCATCTAACCATAAATAAAAAGCATTGGTCCACAGATATCTCTTCTGAACCAACACTTTTATTCATTACTCTGGATCCTCATGAGGCTCTGAATTCAAGATACCTATACTCTCGATGAATTTCTTCGCTTCATCATCTCCCAGACGATGAAGCATTTCATACACTTGATGCAGGTTTTCATCATATGCATCATTTTCCCGGTCAAAATGATATTGAATATAAGGGACATGCGCACGATAGAAGTTCTGCCAATCGACTGAGTGATTGGAATCGAATACTTCCCGCAGCTGGGTGATTTCTTCATCTGTTGCAGATATCTTAAAGTTCCATTCGGAATCGGTCGAGCTTCTTGAAATCTCACCAGTGGCTACTTCAATATAATAATCGTGTCGTTCTTCGTTCATCTTCCCACCCCTTCAGTGTGCTTACCCTTCATTTTCCTCAATTGACGAAATTCTATTCACTTCGATTTCTTCTTTAAGACTTCTACCGCTTTCCTGAGAAACTCCGGTACAGGTACTCCTGCACGCCCTACATTTTCTATGATCGATATCATTTCATTACATAAGTAAAAAATAATCGTGGCATTACGAATAAAGTGTTGATTTGTTAGTATAGTATCAATAAGGTGGGCAACCGTGACAAGGGAAAAAATCAGCACCTTCCGGCCAATCCCCCTCAAACCGAATTTACTGGATAACTTCCCTTCAATCCCACTTGCAATCATCCCTGTAAAATAATCCAAAGTCACGGCAATTAACAAAATGGTCAACAGCGAATTCCATTCCCCAAATAAATTTAAAATGATTGCACCCAGTCCCGATCCAACGAACAGCATACTTTTTTCCAAATAAAGCATCTCCTTTTTCTAATGGTTGGCTTGTAACAAGTGAATGTGAAACCAGGACTTCACCGGCTTTAACAGCAGCTTCTCGTGTCAAAAAGTGCAAAAACCATTTTATAGCCCATGGTTAATTAGTCTTATAAAGGGTAAAGACAAATAAGAGTTGTCCTAGCATAATATGTAGAGTAATTCATAAACGTTCATGGTAAAATGAAACGAAAGGGAGGTGAAGCGCATGAAGTTAATCGAAGAAATTTATGAAATGTACCGTGGAAGGATCAAAGGTACCGACGAAGACTTAGACCTCATTGCCCTTACAATCTTAGAAGATACCTCCAGGAGCGAGCTACTGGAACTTATTCAGGAAATGGAAACAGAAGAATTACAATACTTCTTCCGCTTATACATATTTGAAACACTAAAAGAAAAATGGTCCAACAGCGAAGAAAGAGTGAGACTTGAGAAAAAGAGCCTTCACTAATCGAAAAGCGCAGGCGGCTTGCTCAGGCCCGACAAGCATTTCTGGGAAATCCCTGAAGGCGTTCTTTGCCTTTGGGGATTTATCAGAAATGACCTCGAGGGACTAGCCGCCGGAGCTGGACAATCGAAAAGCGCAGGCGGCTTGGGTAGAGGCGACAAGCATAAGGCGAGTACACCGGAAAGGCGCTCCTTGCCTTTTTGGTGTACTTGACTTATGACCTCGAGCCTCTAGCCGCCGGAGCTGGACAATCGAAAAGCGCAGGCGGCTTGTGCAACAACTAATCGAATTTTCCAAATAAAAGAAGCCCTGTTCCGTGAACTACCGGAACAAGGCTTCTTCTCTTTTCATCCCTTCACATCAAGGACATGTCCTTTATCGGGATGCGGCGCAGGCTGACTGACCTGCATTTCTTTCATCATTACGGTCGCTTGAGCTGTTTGTGTCGCCATCTGACTTTTCAATAAATTCATACTGAGTGTGCGTTGAAGCTCAGCGACTTGCTTGCCCATCATTGAAGAAACGTCCATGGTAATATCCCCCTCGTTTCGTTTATTGAAGCTTGTACATACTAATAAAAAATTCATATCCACCTTTGAGGATACCAAATATTACTAGTCATTAGTAGATAAACCTGCGTATTCACGTCATAAAAATGTTGATTTTCGTCCATGAACATCCCCATCTTCTATGGTAAAATAGTGAAAAAAAGGGGGTTGCATAATGTCAGTAACTCTTGTCCTGGTCATTGCTGTTGCTATATGTATCTTAGTGATATTCGTAAGTGCCCTTACGACTTCCAAAGCATATACAGCGGTTAAACATACAGTCGATCCACTTGAAGATAATCCTCACTTGGAAAAGATGAAGCAAGAAGAGGAAAAGCAAGACAAATAAAATAAAATAAAATCCACCGTTCTAAATTTGAACGGTGGATTTTTTAATGTTTCTTATGCAAAAACCTGCTTTAGCTCTTCGTTGCTTTGGCTAAGCCAGAATTTCATTAATTTCTTTGCTCCTTCTAAATCATGGAGCTTCGCCTGGCCGCATTGTTTTTCATTGGCTGCCGGAATTTCTTCTATCTCGACCGCTTCTTTCATCGTATCATTTAAAAGGTCGATGATTTCTTCCACTTTCGGCTCACCGCTAACGACCAGGTAGTAGCCAGTCTGGCATCCCATCGGGGAAATATCAATAATATCGAAATGAGCATATGGCTCTGCGTATTTACGGATGGTGAAGGCTAATAAATGCTCTAGTGTATGAATGGAATCAGGCTTCATCGCTTGTTTGTTTGGCTGGCAGAAACGAATATCAAACTTGTTGATAAGTCCGTCGCTTCCTACCTTATGGACACCGCAATGTCTCACAAAAGGTGCTTTCACTGCATTATGATCTAATTCAAAGCTTTCTACTGAAGGCATTAAAATCACTCCCATTTAGTTTCTAGTTATAAGTATAACGTAAATTCATAGTTATTTCATCAACTTAATCTGAATTAGGGTGGAAACCTGTTTTTTTTACAGGCTCTATTCGCAAAGATTGTTGTTTTGTAACATAAGATCAGCCAAGGACTCTGTCAACAAGCGTGTGCTGGATGGTGAGGGGAACCGCTCCGCTTTCCGCGGACGTTCGGCCGAGCCTCCTCAGCTTCGCTTCCGGGGTCTCGGCACGACCGTTCTTCCGCAGGAGTCTCCGCAGTTCCCCTCACCAACTATAAAAAATTTCGTAACAAAAAAGACAAACTAAAGAAAAAACATAATATCTACTACCCAAGTGGAATCGCCTATGATTTCATTATAAGAAATGGTTTTTCAAAAAACATTTTTAAAATTTTCAGTTTGTAATCCAAGGCAGCCGTAAATTCTGCCCAGGTCCGATTGAAATAGACTTGAATATGTCTAAGAATAAACAACATACTTTTGATAGATTTCGTTTTCAACTTTACCATCAAAGTATATTTATAATAGGAGCTTTTCTGTGTTTGTTTATCTGTCATTAGGCAGTCAGAATATAGAATCACAGAGTGGATTGTAGCGGAAGGCACTTGACTCCTGCGGGAGATAGAGGAAAAGTCGAGACCCCACAGACGGAACGTCGAGGAGGCTCGACTTCCTCCCCGCGGAAAGCAAGTGCCTGAAGCGGAAAGGAACGGTCCATGTTTTCCACCACCACTCATCTAAAACACAAATGATGTTATGCAAAGTCCAATGTTTACGAAAAGAGCCTTTTTAAAAACATACGTTCAGAGGAAAAACGGAATTCCCTTCGGATATCCAGGTTGTTGGAAACTTGAACTAACAATAAGTCAAAAACATTTTAATCCCCTATACAGTTTTGATATAGTAAAAGAAAATCAATCAGGAGACAGATTATGAAAAGGTTATTGTTATTTGTATTTAAGGTGTACCAACGTGTCATCTCTCCCCTCAAGCCTCCCACTTGCCGGTTTTATCCAACCTGTTCCCATTACGGTGTTCAGGCAGTGAGTCGGTTCGGTGCATTACGCGGAGGATGGTTGACAGTAAAACGGATTTTGAAATGCCACCCTTTTCATCCTGGTGGAATTGACCACGTGCCTGAAGAATGGCCTTCTAAAAATACGAATCATTCCGACTAGCTCCTATCCGGAGATGGTCTTTCTTTTTTTAAAAGGATAAAAATTTAAAAATTCATCCATATATCTTGCTTATTCCCCATAACGGTAGTAAAATAACCTTTGTGCTAAATCGTAATCATTACAGTTATCAAATTATTTACTTTAAAGGAGGATTCCTCTTGAACTATATTCGTATGAGTTTACTTTTATTATTGATTTTAGTATTATCCGCTTGCGGAGCCTCTTCTGAGCAGGAAGAAGGAAAAAATAAAGATAAATTGGAAGTGTACACCACCGTGTATCCACTGGAGGATTTCACGAAGAAAATCGGAGGGGAACATGTGGATGTGGAAAGCATTTATCCTCCAGGTGCAGATGAGCATACGTTTGAGCCTTCTCAAAAAGATATGATTAAAATGGCTGATGGAGATGTTTTCTTCTACATCGGTATGGGACTTGAAGGATTCGTTGATGGATCGAAATCGATTCTGGAAAACGAAGATGTAGTCGTTGTACCGACCAGTGAACATGTTGAATTGAATCATGAAGGAGATCATGGTGAAGAAAGTGCGGAAGGGCATGAAGAACATGGAGACTCTCACGAGGATGAGCACAACCATGACGTTGATCCTCATCTTTGGTTAGACCCGGTGTACTCTAAAGAAATGGCGAAAACCATTGCCGATACCCTTTCAAAAGAAATGCCGGAACATGAGGAAGATTTCCAGGCGAACCTCGCTGCATTAACGAAAGATTTAGATGCGCTGGACGCTGAATTTAAGGACATAGCAGAAAATGCGCCAAAGAAAACCTTCTACGTTTCTCATGCTGCTTACAGCTATTGGGAAGAACGCTACGGACTGCATCAAGAAGCCATCGCCGGATTGAATACGGCTGATGAACCTTCTCAGCAAGAGCTTAAGAAAATCATTGAAAAAGGGAAAGAAGACAATGTTCAATACATCCTCTTTGAACAAAACGTCTCTTCCCGTCTAACAGAAGTCGTTCAAAACGAATGGGGTGCAAAAGCCCTTTACCTCCATAATCTTTCTGTCCTTACCGAAGAAGACAGAAACAATGACGAAGACTATTTTTCACTCATGAAGAAGAACATCGAGACGTTGAAACAGGCATTACAATAGAACATTGTGAGAGAGCAGCTGGTGAGCTGCTCTTTTTTAGTTTTTACGATTAAATTATCGGCTATATTATCGACTTTGGGCCATATATTATCGATTCTGCCTATTATATTATCAACTTACAAAAATCGACATACCCCTTCAGCATTCTAGATCCCCAATCAAACTTTCTCCCCCTACTAAAAATCATGAATATTATTTTCCATTAAGTGGACAATAAGGAAATGTTAAAGACTAGTAAGGGAGACATGAGAATGGATGAATTAGTAATTGCTCGTTCCTTGTTTGGTACTACAATGGCCTTTCACATCATTTTTGCTACACTCGGAGTCGGTATTCCATTAATGATTCTTGTGGCAGAAATTATGTATCAGCGGACGAATGATCTGGACTATTCCGTGATGGCAAAACGCTGGACGAAGGCGTTCGCTGTGCTGCTGGGGGTAGGGATTCCGACAGGGACGATTGCCGGTGTTCAATTGTCGCTCCTGTGGCCTGGATTCATGGAGGTTATCGGACGGGTGATGGCACTACCGTTCCAAATCGAAATCTATGCTTTTTTTGTGGAAGCGTTATTTATGTCTATTTATGTGTATGCGGCGAATCGGATCGCTCCATGGATGAGAATCGTGAGTCTTGTCCTGGTCGCCATCGGGGGACTCGCATCAGCTGTTTTAATCACAAATGTACATGCGTTTGAAGGGACACCTGCCGGATTTGAAATGGTGAACGGTGAAATCACCAACGTGGATCCTTGGAAAGCCTTCTTTAATCCAAGCTTTTTCGTAACGGCGGGGCATGTAGCCTTATCGGCTTATGTCGTGGGGTCGTTTACGATTGCGACAGTCTCTGCATTTAAGATGCTCCGTACATCATTTGGGTCGAGAATTTATAAATTCCATCAAAAATCCCTCATGATTTGTTTATTAGTCGGGGGCGTCTTCTCCTTCTTCACAGCGATTAATGGTCATGAATCAGCTCAAATGCTCCATGAATATCAGCCTGAGAAACTGGCTGCGGCTGAGGGATTGTTTGAGACACAAACCCATGCTCCGCTTGCAATTGGAGGATTCACGGATCCTGTGGAGCAGGAAGTGAAATGGGGGATCGAAATTCCTTGGGCCCTTAGTTTCCTTGCTGGAAACAGCTTCGACACGGAGGTTATCGGCTTAAATGACTTCCCTAAAGAATATTGGCCGCCTCTCTTCGTTCATACGTTATTCAACGCGATGGTGGGGATTGGATCTTTGCTCATTTTACTTTCCCTCATTGCCTACGTATGGAACAAATTATTGAAAAAAGACCGGTTCCCTAAATGGTTGATGTGGTCGTTTGTAGCAGGCGGTCCCCTATCGATCTTAGCCATCGAATTCGGATGGATTTTCGCTTGTACGGGACGTCAGCCTTGGACGATTTACCGCATTCTCAGTACAGAGGACTCGGTTACCACGACGGGAAACTTAGCCGTTCTGTTCGTTCTGTTCGTTTCGGTTTATGCGATTTTAGCCGTGTCCGTGGTTCTTGTTCTATTGTATTACTTCAAACGGAATCCGCCTGAAAAAGACATCAACAAAGCCGAAGGAAATGATAAGGATATTCCTCTATCCACATAACCAGCAAGAATTGGAGGTGAAGTTATGACACAAGCATTGATTGCCATCACGATACTATGGGGATTCGTCTTTATTTATGCCGTCATGGCAACGATGGATTTCGGGGCCGGCTTCTGGTCGATGATCTATATTAATCATGACAAAACAAAAGCGACCAATATCGCCAACCGGTATCTGTCTCCAACCTGGGAAGTGACGAATACATTCATCGTTGCCCTGGTAGTGGCAGTGTATAGTATGTTTCCGGGTGCAGCCTATTCATTAGGAACGGTCCTGCTTGTCCCGGGAAGTTTAATCCTGCTGCTTCTGGCTATTCGAAGTGCATTTCTGGTATTCTCTCACGTGGCAGATGATTACAGAAAGCCATTGACCTATGTAACAGGGATTACAGGATTGTTGATTCCAGGTCTGCTCATCAGCGTTCTTCCCATCTCTCACGGCCCTTACATCGATTTTGAAGACGGTCAAACGCTTCTTCTGGGGAAGCTGTTTACGAGTCCGCATGAATATGCCTTCTTCGGATTTGCCGTTGCCAGTACGTTGTTCCTTTCATCCTTACTTCTTGCCGACTACTCCAAAGCTTCCAAGGAATTTGAAGCTTTTAAAGTGTATCGGCGGGATGCCATGATCATCGGTCCAATCTCTGTCGTCATGGCGTTCTTCATTATGTTCACCATGAAAAATGAAGCTTCATGGATCTATGAAAGAATGATGGAAGACCAGATTTTGTTATGGGTCTCCTTAATCGGCTTCCTGGTTGCCGGCGGAGCATTATTTCTCCCCACCAATAAAGAGGGTATGAAGGGAATGCCCCGTGTGGCTGTCATCGCCGTGACCTTTCAATATGTACTGGCAAGCTACGTATACGGTAAAGCCCACCTGCCCTATATCATCTACCCGGAAGTCACGATCCAGTCCGGATTCACGGATCCCAACTCGTTTAAGGCTGTGTTCATCACCTATATCGTCGGATTCATCATCCTGTTTCCCGGGTTTGTCTACTTTTGGAGCTTGTTTATGAATGATAAACGATATTTGAGGCAAAAAAGTGAATGACTGCACCATAGCTCCGAGACTCTCGGAGCTATTTTTCTACCTTCTTATAGATCAATCATTTGCGTATCCACCCTCCCAGCCTTACACTAACAGTAGAAATTAGATTTGAAAGGATGATCCATTGTGGCACAATCGATTAAAGGTAAAATCGCTTATATTACGGGTGCTGCCCGGGGAATCGGAAAGGCAACGGCATTGGAGCTTGCACGTGAAGGAGTTCATGTCGGGTTGATCGCACGTACACAAAGTACGCTGGAACAAGTGGCAGAGGAAGCGAAATCTTTGGGTGTGAAGGCAAGTGTCGCTGTAGCTGATATCTCAGATATGGAGCAAGTGGAAAAAGCCATTTCGAAACTGAAAAATGAACTCGGTTCAGCCGATATCCTGATCAATAATGCCGGTATCGGAACGTACGGCTCCTTTCTGGAAATCGATCCGGCAGATTGGAAGAAAACCTTTGAAGTGAACGTATTTGGAACGTATCATGTGACGCGGGCCGTCCTGCCTCAGCTTATCGAAAAAAACAGGGGGGACATCATCACTATTTCATCCAGCAGCGGATTGAAAGGCACGGCTAAAAGCACGGCTTACAGTGGTTCGAAATTTGCCGTTCAAGGTATGACAGAAGCGTTGATGCAGGAAGTTCGTCCACATAATATCCGTGTCATGACTCTGAACCCAAGCCTCGTGGCAACGGATCTTACCTTTGGGGATAAGCTCGATGAAGCGGACAAAGAGAAATACATGCAGCCCGAGGATTTAGCGGAACATATAGTTTCTCAGCTGAAATTACACCCTCGTATCTTTATCAAGCAGTCTCTTCAGTGGGCGACGAACCCTTTTTAATAAGAATAAGAAACAAGAAAAGCTCAGATTCAGCTCTGAGCTTTTCCTTTTCAACCTTCTTTTTATCTGTGTTGATCCACAAGAATTGGATTGCCATCAGGATCTTCAATCGTGAAACTTGCAGGACCTTCTCCTGATTCATCTGCTTCAGTCAACATTTTTACACCTTGTTCTTTCAGCTGCTTTTGAAGGTTCCGAATGTCCGTAAACGATTCGAGATTTTCGGCATTTTGATCCCAGCCAGGATTAAAGGTCAGGAGGTTCTTTTCAAACATACCTTCGAACAGACCGATTACAGTACTTCCATTCTTCATGATAAGCCAATTTTGGGCAATTTCCCCTCCCAAAGTTTGAAATCCAAGTTTTTCATAAAATGCTTTTGATTTATTAATGTCTTTAACACTTAAGCTTACAGAAAATGCACCTAGTTTCATAATTCCTCCTTAATAGTAATGAAGATTTAATTCATAGGTTAAGTATAGTTCCGGTTTTGGAAAAATACAACATTCACCATTATTGTTTATTCAACTCACGCTTTAATCTTCTATATATTTTTCTTTAAGAACATCCGTACCGATCCCGCCTCCTATCATTAAGATTAACGGTCCAAAGTTCCATATAATCGCATTTCCAATCAAAGGTATATCAAAAGCAGTAAATTTATTAACAAGAAAAATTCCTATTTTGGCCAACAATAAAACAACACCAATTAAAAATAGTAATTCAAACATCGACTTTAGTTTTGGATGCGCCAATTGCTTACTATCCTTGATTACTTTCTCTGTCAATTCCTCATCACTCCTTAACAATTCATCGATTGTCACTCCGAACAGATCACTTACTTTAATGATGATTTCAATACTGGGATAATTCTGACCAGTCTCCCACTTAGAAACCGATTGCCGACTGACAAAAAGCCTTTCTGCTAATTCTTCCTGTGACCAGCCTCTACTCTTTCTCTCACTTTTTAACTTCTCTCCAAAGATCATTCTACCAATCACCTTTCATTCATCTACCATTCATTATTTCCATCACTATGTAAAAAGTAAAGATAACCTTGGTTGCACTGCACCGCAACTACTGGTTGCCCCCTTTAATCATTCAATCGAACGAGAAATAAGCAGGATCCAGCTGGAACCTGCTTATGGATAAATTCATTTTTTTGATCGAGGGTAATCACTGGTTAAACATTTCTTTACCTATTGTCACATGACCTAATCGTTTTCTATTCAACTCCACACCTATCCCCGGACCATCCAAACGTTCCGCCACACCATTTTTCACGACGATAGGAGAAGAAATGATATCTTCTTCCCAATATTTCGAGGAGGAAGAAATATCCCCGGGAATCGAGAACCCCTCGAGAGTGGCAAGGGCCAGATTATGAGCCCGTGAAACCCCAAACTCGATCATGCCCCCACACCATACTTTGATGTGATTCTCCTGGCATAATCGGTAGATTTCCAAAGCACTTGTGTATCCACCGACTCTACCAAGCTTGATATTGACCACTCCGCAACTATTTAAATAAATGGCACTCTTCATATCATGAGGGGTTACGATGCTTTCATCCAAACAAATCGGAGTCTGCAACTCTTTTTGTAAAAGAGAGTGTTCCACTAAATCGTCAACTCCCAAAGGCTGTTCGATCATCTCCAGCCCATACTCATCCAATGCCTGTAGTTGGGATTTGTCTTCAAGGGAGTATGCCGAATTGGCATCAGCCAATAGCGTAAGAGAAGGAAAATGGTCCCTCAACTCTTTCACAATCTCCACATCCGCTCCAGGAGAGATTTTCAGCTTTATGCGTTGATACCCTTCTCGCACAAGATCTTCAGCCTGCTTGATCATTTCGTTCAGAGAGTTGGCACCTACGACTGCACCGGCAAGAATCTCTCTTCGCGTTCCCCCGATCATCTCCCAGATAGGAACGTTCTGCTGCCTGGCATAGAGATCCCATAAAGCCATTTCAAGTGCAGCCTTCGCCATTGAATTTCCCCGAACGGCTGCGAATCTGTTTCCGATTTCTTCAGGGTGTTGAAATGGGTTGCTGTATACGAGAGGAATGAGTACATCCTTAAGCATATGATAGGATGTTTTCACGGTTTCTTCTGTATACCACGGTGTGGAAAAAGCAACCCCTTCTCCCAGTCCAATCAATCCGTCGGCATCTTGAACCTCAACGATGATCCCTTCCCGTTTTTCAACAGTTTGCAGGTGTGTTACAAAGGGCTTTTTCAATGGCATCGATAGGATGTGAAGCGTAATCGATTTAATCTTCATCTGCATACAGTCCTTTTTCCCACTGATCCCTGAGCACTCTTCTCAGCAGTTTATTCGAGGCATTTCGTGGTACCTCATCGACAAAGATTATTTTTTTCGGCTGTTTATATGATGCCAGATTATCGGAGCAGTAGTTTAAGATCTCTTCTTTTGTAAGACGCTCTTTTTTAACGATGAACGCACAGGGAATTTGTCCCCATGTGTCATTTGGAACTCCAACCACCCCGGCATCCTCTATTCCCTCACACCCCAACAGCACACTTTCAATTTCGGCAGGATACACATTTTCTCCCCCGGAAATGATGAGGTCTGATCGCCGGTCCATTACAAATAAGAACCCATCTTCATCTACAAAGCCGATATCCCCAGTATGAAACCAGCCATCTTCAAAGCTTTTCGCATTGGCATCATCCCTCCGGTAATATCCGTTCGTCACATTCGGCCCTTTCACCAGGATTTCACCCTCTTGATTTGCTCGAGCTGCACCCTTTTCATTCTTGATTCTTAATTCTGAAGGAAAGAGTGGCTTACCCGCTGACCCCAGCTTCGTCATACTGTATTCAGGTGATAACGTCACGATTTGAGAAGATGTTTCCGTCATTCCATATGTTTGAAAGACGGGCACTCCCTTATCCTTACAAGCCTGAAGTAAAGGAAGTGGTGCAGGTCCGCCGCCTAACAGCATACAGCGGAAATTCGGGTGATACGTTCGGTTCCCTGCATCGTTCATCAAACGCTGAAGCATATTACTTACAACCGACATGATCGTGACCCTTCCACTTTCGAGCTCCTGATTGATGGTCTCGACGTCGAATGTTTCAAACAGTCGTACCTTCATTCCATAAATCACACTTCTCATAAGGATCGAATATCCGCTTATATGAAAGAGAGGAACCGAGCAAAGCCAGGCATCATTTTCACTTATTCCCAGGTTCAAAGAAGATCCAATGGCACTCCACCAATGGTTTCCATACGATTGAAGGACTCCTTTGGGGGCTCCGGTCGTTCCGGATGTGTACATAACCGAGCATGCTTGGTCTAACTGAAAATAATCCTTTACTTTAAAGCTTGAAGGGGCTGTTTGCAGCAATTGAGAGAATGAGATCCCATCAACCTGTTCCCCTAAAAAAGACACCTTTCCCTCAAACTCATCGTCATAAATGACCGTCGTTAACTCCATATCCTGTATTTGAAAAGATAATTCCTTCGTACTTAGTTTGTTATTTAATAGTACAGTCGTGAATCCGAGCTGTTGAATGGCATGAACGACCAACACAGATTCCACTTTATTTTTAATCATGAGTCCCACAAAAGGATGTGCAGAAGATTTCACTATGGTATGAAGCTGCTCACCGATGTGAATTGCTTTTTCCCAGAGCTCTCCGAAGGTATATTCCACATCACCATTACTTATTGCCATCCGATCAGGGGTTAAGAACGCTCTTTGTTTTAGCCAGTTAGGCAATTGTTGTGTTGTCATCCTGTCATTCTCCATTCCTTTCTTGTGTGTGCTCTGTTATAACCTTTATTTAAAAAAGCCCGATGAATCCATAAAGATTCATCAGGCCGCCTCAGATCAAGGGAAACGAGGGAATTGTCCAAAGTCCGGTTTACGCTTTTCTTTAAATGCGTCTCGACCTTCCTTGGCTTCATCTGTTGTGTAGTAAAGAAGTGTAGCGTCACCTGCAAGCTGTTGCAGACCCGCCAATCCATCTGTATCCGCGTTGAATGATGCCTTTAAGAAACGAAGGGCAGTAGGACTGTTCTCAAGCATTTCTGATGCCCATTGAACCGTTTCTGCTTCAAGCTGCTCATAAGGAACAACTGTATTGACCAGTCCCATTTCAAGCGCTTCTTGTGCATTGTATTGACGGCACAGGTACCAGATTTCCTTTGCTTTCTTATGTCCGATGATGCGGGCAAGATAACCGGCACCGTATCCAGCGTCAAAGCTTCCTACCTTAGGACCCGTTTGTCCGAAGATTGCATTGTCAGCAGCGATCGTCAGGTCACACACAACGTGAAGGACATGTCCGCCACCGATTGCGTATCCCGCTACCATCGCAATGACCGGTTTAGGGATCACACGGATTAAGCGTTGTAAGTCCAATACATTCAGACGTGGAATTTCGTCTTCCCCTACATATCCGCCATGTCCGCGGACTCTTTGGTCTCCACCAGAACAGAATGCCTTTTCTCCAGCACCTGTCAGGATAATAACTCCAACCTTGGAATCGTCACGTGCATAGGCAAATGCATCAATTAATTCCATTACCGTTTTAGGACGAAATGCGTTGCGTACTTCTGGTCGATTGATCGTGATTTTTGCGATTCCATTATATGTTTCGTACAAAATATCTTCGTAGTTTCTTTCTGAAACCCATTCAAAAGCCATTGGTTTCTTCCTCCTTTATGTAGTAAACAATAGATTCTCTATTATTGTACCAAACTTTCGCGGTTCTTCCACATGAATTGCATGACCTGTGTTAGAAAATGTCATGATTTGAAAGTCCGGATTAAGTTTTTTCATTTCTTCTGCAATATGAACAAACTTCTGGTCCAGTTCTCCGACTAGTAAATAGATTGGACAGGAGAGCTCGCAAAGCTGGTCCCACCAAGAATCTTGAGCCCCTGTTCCCATTCCTTTCAAGCTATTGGATAATCCCAAAGGGGACTGACCCAGGCGCTGCTTCCGAATCTCGTCACGCTCTTCATCAGTAAGTCTTTTTTGAGTAGCAAACAAGGGGATCTCTTCCCAAAAGTCAACAAAGGCTTCTATTCCTTCTCTCATGATCCGGTCGGCTAACGCATGGTCTTTTTTCCGCCGTTCCACTCTTTCTTCACCCGTTTTCAATCCGGGAGAGGCACTTTCAAGAATCAAAGTACTCACCTTTTGAGGATGCCTCATGGCGAAGTGAAGGGCCGTCCGACCTCCCATGGAATAGCCGATCAAGATTGCCTGGTCTGCTTCAAGTGCAGACAAAATGGAATCAAGATCATTCGATACATGATCCATTGTATATCTTGATGGATCTTCAGGAGATTCTGTACGGCCATGACCAATCAAATCAATGCTTATGCACCTATACCTGGTAGATAACTGATCGGTGATTCGTGACCATGTTGTCGTATCCCCGGTAAAACCATGAAGAAAAACCAAAGGCTCTCCTTCTCCTTTAACTTCTACAAAATAACGGATATCATTCACTTGAAGGATCAATGAACGTCACCCTTAAATTTCTTCACCATTTCCCGGGAAACAAAATTCCACAAATTGCGATGATTTGCTACATTTTCTTCACGGTTCGTTATGACTTCAATGATTTTCAAGCCATTTCTGTGCTGTGCTTCCGATACCGCTAGATGAAATTCTTCTTCTGATTCCACTCGGAAATAACCGGCTTCGTAAAGCCTGGCAGCATGGGAAAAATCCAGATCCATCGGCGTGCCGAACAGATCTTCAAAGTATTCACCTTCACTCGCTTGCGGAAGGTAGGAAAAGATTCCCCCACCATTATTATTCAGGACCACTATGGTCAGATTCAGCTTATATTTTTTCCCAACGAGGAGGCCGTTTAAATCGTGGAAGAAAGCAAGATCCCCAATCAGAAGATACATGGAATCTGAGCAGGTGCTCATCCCAAGTGCGGTCGACACCACGCCATCAATTCCGTTCGCTCCCCGATTGGCATAGATACCGATGGACCGATTATTACTAAAGAAAAACGTATCCATGTCCCTAATCGGCATGCTGTTACTGACAAATACATTCGACTTTTCAGGCAGGTGTTGAATAAGTTCACTCACTGCCATTCCTTCATCCCACGACAGATGACCTTTTAGAAGCAGTTCCTTTGTGGAATGATTCACATTCTTCCAGTGATTGATCCAATCATGAGAACCATCGCGACTTGCTTCATTGATCATGCTTTGGCAGAATTGGCCCTCATCACAATAGATGTATTCCGTTCCTTTGGAAATGGGATCCTGCCACTCTTCCCCCGGACTCACGATCCAGTATGGAATGTCCGAAAGACTTTTCAGAAACAACATGAGAGGCTTTGAAACAGGCATGGCTCCGAAACCAATCACGATTTCAGGATGCAGGCTCTCCTTCATTTCATCAATCTTCAGGAACGTATCATAGGTATCGATTATATGTGCTTTCGAATGAGAACCGCTCCTCATTTGGGAGAGGGGGTCCGCTGCGATTGGAAAACCGAATTGCTCACTAAAGGAAATGATGGAGTCAATGGAATCACTATTCAGTCCCGGTCCGCAAATAATCAGACCTTTCTCTTTATTTCGGAGTATCCCTTGAAGCTCTTGAGCGACAGAGGGGGACAGGCTTCTCTCTCCATGAAGGACCCTTTTTGCTTTAGAATCTGTTGAATAAGAAACGTTCTGTAAATCAGGAATTAACGGTTCCCTGAATGGAAAGTTAAAGTGAACGGGTCCTTTCGGTTCTCCTAATGAGAGTCCTATTCCCCTGGATGCTGAAGATCTTGCATATTCAAGCATGGACGGACTATTTTCCGGCAGTGCCATATCGACTGTCCATTTTACATGTTTCCCATATAGATCGAGCTGATCAATCGCTTGCGGGGCACCTACCTCCCTCAGCTCATGGGGACGATCAGCCGTCAGCACGATCAATGGCACTTTTGCGTAGCGTGCTTCAATAATCGCCGGATAATAATTGGCTGCTGCCGTTCCGGATGTACAGAGTATGGCGACCGGCTTTTTCTTTGCCTTCGCAACCCCTAGAGCAAAGAAAGCAGCCGAACGTTCATCTACATTAATATATGTTTTCACATCAGGATGATGGGCGAATAACAACGCCAAAGGAGTAGAACGGGAGCCAGGGCTAATGACTACTTCGTCTACTCCATTTCCAACCATTTCTTCAATAAATGCCGCTAAATAATGAGTTAACTTCTGCTGATGTTCATCAATCATTTATGTTTCCCCCTAATGCTCTTAGCATCGGTCGAAATTTCATTTGAGTTTCTTTAAATTCACTTTCAGGTTCGGAATCTGCCACAATTCCACACCCTGCATATAAATAGGCCTTCTCTCCCTGAAGGAGACCCGAGCGAAGGGCAACGGCATACTCACCATTTCCATAGGCATCGATCCAGCCTACGGGACCTGCATATAATCCGCGATCCATCTCTTCCTCTTCCCTGATTACATGCAATGCTTTATCCCTCGGAACTCCACCTAATGCAGGAGTCGGGTGTAATTTCCCCACCAATTCCAAAAGGGATGTATGTTCAGAAGCCTGCCCAGTGACAGGAGTATATAAATGCTGAATGTCTTTCAGCTTCATCAATTGAGGCGATGATGGAATCGTCAACGACTCACAGTAAGGTGCAAGAGCCTCATGGATGCTCTCAACAACAAGCTGATGCTCGTAACGGTTCTTCTCATCCAGGAGGAGCTCCGTTCCCAGTTTCTCGTCTTTTTCCAGCGTATCCCCGCGTGCGATGGATCCCGCTAAACAGGTGGAAAGAACATCATCTCCTGTTTTCTTGACAAGTCGTTCAGGTGTGGCTCCAATAAAACAGCTTTCTTTCCTTTCAAAACTGAAAACAAAGCTATCCGGCTGCTGCTTCCACAAATTATCCAATACAAAGTCAGATGACACTTTCGTTTCAAATGCCACTTCACATTTTCTGGCAAGCACTACCTTATCCATCTCACCCTGTTTTAAACGATTCACCACATTTTGAACAGAATCCTTCCATTCTTGAGGCTTCATATCCCTATTTTGCAGCCATCGGGGCTGTTCAGGTATAATGGGCATCCCCGCGTTTTCAAGAAGCTTTTCTTTGACCCTGATAAGGTCATGGAATAAGCATTCTTCAGACTCTTCCGGATGACAAATGAAATTCATCGTTAAATAATTGGTTTTCCCCGGCTTTGTCAGCATAAACTTCGGTAATTGAAACGTACCGTTCGAGAATTGCTCCCACTCTTCTCCAATGTCATTAAGCGGATCAAAGCTAAAGCCCCCGAATAACAAAGGTCCTGTGCCTGTCCATTTTTCCCCTGTCACAATCACTGACTCTTCAATTAAGCGCTTCCACTCTTTCTCAACCGTAAAAAATCGGTCATTTATATCATTTGCAGACATGATATGAGCTGCTCCAAGTCCTACCAGCGAGATGGTATGATCACGGTCCTTCCATAAAAAACGCTCTCCGATAAAAGAGCTTCCTCCATAATAAAAAGAAAGAGGATCCACTGCATCTACTTCCTCCACTATGCTGAGAAGGACGGGGTGATGTATTTGTTTAGCCTTCATTTTGGCTGTATCATATGCTTTTTCAATTTTGGTCTTATGAATGGTAACCAATTGAATTCCCCCAAACAAAATCACGTACGATATTCAAACTTATTATAAGATACACCTGTCTTCAAGGTGTGTCAACGAAGTTTAAGACATGATACAATTTTTATCCTTATTATATATAATAAACCCTTTTTCCCCTTTTGAGAAACCAAAAGCGTTGTAAAAGTACTCAATTACTGGAAAATAGCACCTTCACGGATTTTAAGAAAATGATTGACAGTCCTCTTCCCTTTACCTACACTTTAATCTGTAAAGGAATTGTAATGTTTTCTGAAAATTCCTTATTGCGTAAGGGAGAGAGAATGATGGAACAACAAGCATCCAATGTTTTGGAATCAGATAAAGGGTGGAAAATCTGGTGGCAGCTTACAAGGCCACACACTCTAACAGCAGCATTTGTACCTGTTTTACTGGGCACCGTTCTTGCACTTCAATTTACTACAGTAAACGTACCATTATTTGCAGCCATGCTTATTGCATGCTTGCTTATCCAGGCTGCTACCAATATGTTCAACGAGTATTATGACTACAAGCGAGGCCTTGATACAGAGCATTCTGTCGGTATCGGAGGAGCAATCGTCCGGAACGGGGTCAAACCCTCCACGGTCATAAACCTCGCCTTTTCATTGTACGGAATTGCCCTTTTATTAGGAATTTATATTTGTCTTAACAGCACATGGTGGCTGGCACTCATAGGTATAGTGTGCATGGCAGCGGGGTACTTTTATACTGGAGGACCTATGCCAATTGCTTACACACCTTTTGGAGAGATCGTCGCAGGGTTCTTTATGGGACTTGTGATCATTCTCATATCGTTTTACATTCAAACTGGATATATCAATGGGGACAGCATCCTATTATCCGTTCCCGTATCCATTTTGGTCGGCGCCATTCTGCTGGCAAACAACATCCGCGACCTGGACGGGGATAAAGAAAACGGCCGTAAAACCATCGCCATTCTTTTAGGAAGGAAAGGAGCTATCATCCTTTTGGGGGGCATGTTTGTCGTATCCTATGGTTGGATTATCGGGCTGGTCCTTGCCGGCGTTTCATCACCTTGGCTATTCGTTGCCTTTCTTAGTATCCCGAAAGCCGTCAAGGCCACGACAGGATTCATCGGAAAATCACAGCCGATCGAAATGATGCCCGCCATGAAAGCCACCGCACAAACAAACACCATCTTTGGATTCCTTTTATCCATCGGACTATTACTTGCATATATCCTATAAAAAACGTGAGTCGCCCCTTCATTTCGGGACGACTCTTTTTTGTGGGTATTTTAAATATGGTTTATGTGAGGACCCTGAAAGTTGATTGCCGTAATCAGGTAAGTCAAAATTTAGAAGCACAGAGTGGATTGCAGCGGAAGGCACTTGACTCCTGCGGGAAATAGAGGAAAGGTCGAGACCCCACAGGGCAAAGCCCGAGGAGGCTCGACTTCCTCCCCGCGGAAAGCAAGTGCCTGGAGCGGAAAGGAACGGTCTATATTTTACCACTACTCTCTTTTGGTTAAATAGCATTATGTTTTTTTATGTTTTAACAACCCCACTTTCGGATAAAGTATGGTTAGTACATTATTTAAGCGAACATAATGAAGGATGTGAAGAAATTGCTAACAGATAGCCAAAAACAGACACTAAAACAAGAATTGGTTCAACAGGAAAAACAGTTACAAGAACATTTACATCAGGATTTAGATAATCTTCACCATACAAATGAACGTGATAACTCAGGTGAACTCTCCCTTTACGATAATCATCCTGCCGACATGGGAACAGAATTATATGAAAGAGAGAAGGATTTCGCCATAGATGATCACGCCAAACTGGAACTAAATAAAATTCACAACGCCCTGCAGGCGATCGAACAAGGAACGTATGGACAATGTAAGGAATGTGGTGAGGAAATTCCTTATGAGCGTTTGGAAGTCATACCGACGACACTTTATTGTAAAGACCATTCACCGGAACAATCAACACCCCAGGATAGACCAGTAGAGGAAGAAGTACTGCAGCCGCCTGTTGACAATGAATTCAGGCACGAAACCGAGGGAAATGTCCGGGATGATCAAGACAGCTTTCAGGAAGTAGGCCGCTTCGGTACATCCGAAACACCTTCTGACTTCGAAGGTGATTTTGAAGACTATTCCGAATTGTATCAGGATGAAGACACATCAGAAGGATTTACCGAGGATTTCGAATCCTTTGTCGGAACCGACATGGAAGGCTCCAATCGTAAGGCTTATCCTTCGAAAACCCATGAAGAATACGAGGATATGCTGGATGAGAACAATATGGAATCCACATTGGGTGACATACCGTATAAAGATGGCGACAGTTATATATCCGAAAAGAAGAAGAAATAATTTAAAAAGCTTGGGGAAAGTTTCCCCAAGCTTTTTCCTACTTTATTAAACTGCCCTGTGCAATGCCCCATATGTCTTTCGCATACTGCTCAATCGTCCGGTCACTCGAGAAATAGCCGGAGTTAGCAATATTCTGCAAGCACATTCGTGACCAATGCTCTTTATTTTCATACGCTTTTCCTGCTTGTTCATGAGCCCTGACATAGGAGTCGAAATCCCTCAGAACAAAGAATTGATCGTTCTCGGTTAGTAAGGAATCATAAATGGTTTCAAAATGGTCACCTGCATCGGGAAGTGTATCGTCAATCAATTGATTCAACACCCTCTTAATGCGGGCATCATAGTGAAAATACTCCATTGCATAATATCCACCGTGATGCTGATATTTCATCACTTCATCAGCCGTTAAACCAAATATAAAGATATTCTCTTTTCCTACTTGCTCAAGAATCTCAATATTCGCCCCGTCCAATGTTCCGATGGTCAAGGCTCCGTTCATCATGAACTTCATATTTCCTGTACCGGAAGCTTCTTTGCTGGCTGTTGAAATCTGTTCAGACAAATCAGCTGCGGGAATGATTTCTTCCGCTAATGATACCCGGTAATTTTCCAGGAAGACGACTTTAATTCTCCCTTTTACAAGTGGGTGGTCATTCACCAGATCCGCTACAGAGTGAATCAACTTAATGATTTTCTTCGCATAGTAGTAACCCGGGGATGCTTTTGCTCCAAAAATGAACGTTCGCGGATGAAAATCAAAGCTTGGATCTTCTACACAGCGATTATAGAGGTGAAGAATGTGTAAAACATTCATCAGCTGGCGCTTATAAGCATGTAGCCGCTTCACTTGAATATCAAATATCGAAGTAGGATCGACGACGATTCCATTACTTTCAAATATTCGATCTGCAAGCTTACGTTTATTTTCCTGTTTTACATCATACAGGTCCTTAAGAAACGCCGTATCATGATGATAGTCTTTCAATTCCGCTAACTTACCGGGATCTTTAATCCATCCATCCCCGATGGAAGACGATATCAGATTCGACAGTGACGGGTTGCTATTCAATAGCCATCTTCTATGTGTAATGCCATTCGTCTTACTATTAAATTTATCAGGATAATATTGATAGAATAAGTTCATTTCTCTTAGCTTTAATATTTCAGTATGAATCTTTGCCACTCCATTCACACTAAAGCTTCCTACGATCGCCAGATGAGCCATTTTCACTTCATCATGGGAGATGATCGCCATATCCTCTATCCGCTTCCAATCACCAGGATACTCCTTCCACAATTCCTGACAGAATCGCTCATTGATTTCATTCACGATCATATGGATGCGTGGCAGCAGGGGTTGGAAAATACGGATCGGCCATCTCTCCAATGCTTCTGAGAGAGTCGTATGGTTCGTATAGGCAAATGTATTCGTCGTGATTTCCCACGCTTCTTCCCATTCAAAGGAATATTCATCAAGAAGGACCCTCATCAGTTCTGGAATCGCGAGAACCGGATGAGTATCATTGATATGGATTGAAATGTTTTCATGAAGCTCCTTCAGATCCCCATTCCGATACAGGTAGGAATCAAGGATAGAACGGATGCTTGCCGATACCAAGAAATATTGCTGTTTCAGTCGCAGAATTTTCCCTTCTTCATGGGTATCGTCGGGATAAAGAAATTCGGTGATCGCTTCCGTATCACGCTTGTATTTCATCATATCTTTCCCGGCTTTATAGGCAGCGGGCTCAGCACTCCATAAACGAAGAGTATTGACCGTCGACGTCTCAAATCCTACCACAGGCATATCATAAGGAACGGCCGCTACAACTTCTGCATCCACATGTCGAAACTTCAGTACATCATTATCCGTATAAGATTCCACCTTACCCCAGAAAGGCACTTCGACGGTAAGATCTGACTTTCGAACTTCCCATACATGTCCATGACGCAGCCACTGCTCCGGAAGCTCCATCTGAAAACCGTTAACAATCTTTTGTTCAAACAATCCATGCTTGTAACGGATCCCATAGCCATGACCAGGTAAATTAAGGGAAGCCAAGGAGTCCAGGAAACATGCAGCCAAGCGACCCAGACCACCGTTTCCGAGTCCCGCATCGTGCTCAACCTCTTCCATTTCAGCAAGGTCTATTCCCAGATCCTTCAATCCCTTATCCACAATATCGTAGATTCCTAAATTCATCAGGTTCTGACGAAGCAGGCGTCCAAGGAGAAATTCAATCGATAAGTAATACACCTGCTTTTGTTTACTGAACCGGTACTGCTCATTCGTATGAATCCAGTTCATCGAGATGTATTCCCGTATAAGATGACCTAATGTAAAAAACTGATCCTGACTGGTGGATTCAGGAAACGTCTTTCCATACATCATTTCAAGCTTCTTCAGAAACATTTCTTTAAATTCAATCGGATCAGAAAACATGGCTTTCACTCCTTGATACCAGGTCAGCATATAGTTGATTATACTTAAAGGCCGATTGAGCCCAACTATAATCTTTATTCATTGCGGTTCGTACAATATGATTCCATGTTTCCGGATCTTCGTAGAAATACGATAGAGCTCTTCGATAGGTGTAGAGCATATCGTGAGCATTAAAGTTCTTAAACGAAAAACCGTTCCCTGTCTTCGTTTCTTCATTATAGGATTCAACCGTATCGTTCAATCCGCCTGTTTCCCGGACAAGCGGAAGGGCTCCATATCTCATGGCGATTAATTGACCCAGTCCGCACGGTTCGAACTTAGAAGGCATCAGGAACAAATCACTGGCAGAATAGATCTGTTTTGCCAGTTCCTCATTAAATCCGATTTGCACTCTGACCTTATCCGGATACGTCCATTCCATCTCCCTGAAGAACTGTTCAAACTCCCAATCCCCTGTTCCCAACAGGACAAACTGAACATTTTCCTGGATCATTTCATGAAAGACTCCCCTGACCAGCTCAAGCCCTTTTTGATTCGTTAACCTTGAAATGATGGATACAAGAGGAATTCCTTCATTCTCCTCGAGCCCGAGGCTTTTTTGCAGATGACGCTTTGCCTGCTTCTTCCCATGAAGGTTGCCGCTGAAATAAGGAAACTCTCCCTCATCCGGATTGTACACTTCATCGTCGATCCCATTGAGGATACCCAATAATTGGTTGTATCGTTGACCCAGGATATTATGAAGCTTTTCTCCATAGTAAGGCGTGAGGATTTCTTCTTTATATGTAGGACTCACAGTTGTGACAAAATCCGAAGAAATGAGCGCCCCTTTCATGAAATTGATGTTTCCATAAAACTCGAGGTATTCATGATGAAAATACTTCTCAGGGATGTCTAACAAGTCAGTCATCACCTGTTTAGGATAAATCCCTTGAAATTGCAGATTATGAATGGTGAACACGCTACGGATAAAGGAATAGCCGGGTCTCTCCTGATACTCGCTTCTCAACAAGAACGGAACCATGCCTGTGTGCCAGTCATGACAGTGAATCACATCAGGGTAAAAATCGAGGACAGCGATACTTTCCAATACGGCTCTTGTAAAATACGCGAATCGCTCCCCGTCATCAAAATATCCGTATAGACGATCCCGATTAAAATAGTATTCATTGTCGACAAAATAATACGTTACTCCATTTTCATTGTACTCTTCAATTCCACAATACTGATTTCGCCAGCCAACTGACACGAAAAACTCTTTCTTTCGTTTCATTTTCGAACGAAACTCCTGAGGGATTCCACCGTATTTAGGCAGAATCACCCTGACATCCGTCCCTAAACTCCTTAACTCCTTAGGCAGGGCGCCTGCAACGTCCGCTAAGCCTCCAGATTTAATGAAAGGGACACACTCGGATACTACAAATAACACTTTCACGAATTCATCAGCGCTCCTTGAATCATCCCTTTGCGAATGACTATTGGGTTGTTTGGATTTCCGATAAGCTTTACGCCATCCTCAATTTTCACATCTTTATCCAAGATCACATTCTCTAGTACACAGTTATCTCCAATTTGGCTCTTCTGCATAATGATGCTGCTTGAAATCGTTGTATTTTTTCCAACCTTCACCGCTCTGAACATCGTAGAATTCTTCACTTGGCCTTCAATGAAGCACCCATTAGCGATGATGCTATTCTTTACACTTGCAGCCGATGTGTAGCGTGTAGGCGGCTCATCCTTCACCTTTGTATAAATTGGCATATCTTTCTTGAACAGCTCTTTCCAATAAGATAAGTTCATCAGCTTCATGCTGGCATCATAGTATTCTTCAATACAATCAATCGTTTGAACAAATCCATCATGCTCATAGCCGCACACCTTGAAACCGCTATCCATATCCTCCACGACATCCTGCATACATGTATAGCCTGTTTCACGTCGTTTCTGGATCAAATCAATGAGTGTATTCGTTTTCACCAAGTACATGTCTATAGAGTTTCCGTTATGACGCATTTCAGTTATATCACAGCCGATTCGCATATGGCGTTCAAGGACCGGTTGGTAGTCAATATTACATAACGTAAAGCAATTGCTGATCAATGCGTACTCCTGTGTACTTCGCTTAAAATAGTCCAGGTGATGAGCGAAGTGATTAAATGACCCCACACCCTCTTCACTTGCTTCCAGGCCTGGTGCCGGGAAGAAAAACAACCCATCACGCTTTCGGTTCAGATCCCAGTTCTTCCCCGATCCAAGATGATCCATAAGGGAACGGTATTGAAACTTAGGGAAGATCGCAACGGAACCAATATCCGAATTCACCATATTGGAAAGTACAAAGTCGATCAGGCGATATCTGCCCGCAATCGGAAGGGCCGCTAATGAACGATGTAACAGTAAATCCTCTAACGAATCATAGTAACTAGTAGCATCAATAACTCCAAGCATAGTATTTTTCAAAACACTTCCTCCTCTTATGTTGTAATGTGGTTTTCAACCCTTACACTTTTTCTTGTTCCAGTAGTGTTTCAATGAATGATTCCGTAACCAAAATGATTTCATCCGATCCTTCTTCCGGCATGATGCATAGGCCGCTCGGAACCTTGACATTCGACGGCACGATCGCCTGCTCGATATAGGCGTTTTCCCCAATGACAGCATCCGGCATAATGACTGAGCGACTGACATGCGCTCCCTTTTTCACTGTGGTTCCTTGAAACAGGACGGATTTGCGGATGGTACCTTCAATCGTACATCCTTCGTTCACAAGAGATCCCTCCACAGAGGCTTCTTCAGAAATATATTGAGGCGGCTCATTTGGATTAACCGAATACACTCTCCAGTCGTGATCGAACAGATTCAGCTCATTTTCCTCATCAATCAAGTCCATATTGGCTTCCCATAGGCTCTTAACCGTTCCGACATCTTTCCAGTACCCTTTAAACGGATAAGCCATCAGCTTTTTCTTCTCATCAAGCAGCAAAGGGATAACATCCTTCCCAAAGTCATGGCTGGAATCGGGATTACGCTCATCCATCTCCAAGTAATCCTTAAGCACTGAATAATTGAAAATATAGATACCCATCGAAGCTAGATTACTCTTAGGAAAAGCCGGTTTTTCCTCGAACTCTGTGATTCTCATTTCCTCATTTGTGTTCATAAGACCGAACCTGCTTGCCTCATCCCAGCCTACTTCAATGACAGAAATCGAAACGTCTGCTTTCTTCTCAATGTGATAATCCAGCATTTTGCTGTAATCCATCTTATAAATGTGATCTCCCGATAGAATCAATACATATTCAGGATCATATTGCTCAAGATAGTTCATATTTTGATAGATCGCGCTGGCCGTTCCCGTATACCAGCGCATCTCGGATGATTCCGCATAAGGCGGCAGTACGGTCACTCCACCATTTTTACGATCAAGATCCCATGCACTTCCAATCCCGATATAAGAATTCAATACTAATGGTTGGTACTGAGTAAGGACACCCACCGTATCAATCCCGGAGTTCGTACAATTGCTCAATGTGAAATCAATAATGCGGTATTTCCCTCCAAAAGGTACGGCTGGTTTTGCCAGGCTCTTTGTCAATGAGCTTAACCGGCTCCCTTTTCCACCTGCTAATAACATCGCTACACATCTACCTTTTCCCATCCTTCTCTCCCCTTTCAATCTATTGGTTTTAAATAAACGGCTGCGTATGGTGGAATCGTCATTTCCACATATCCATCTCTTCCATGGTACGACTCATTGTGCACAACAAGAGGCATTGGATTCACCTGATGAGAACCCCCAAATCGTTCATCATCGCTATTCCAAATTTCTTCATAAGAAGAAACCTTATTCACACCCACCTTATACTGGTGGTACACATGAGGGCTGAAATTACAGATCACTACAAGATGATCTCCCTTCTCTTTCCCATTTCTGATAAAAGAGAAAATCTGCTGCTCACTATTATCCACATCCACCCATTCAAATCCTTCTGAACGATGATCCATTTGGAATAATGGTTCAGCACCTTTATATAAATGCATAAGTTCTTTAAAATATGAATTGAATTTGTGATGAAAATCGTAATCCAACAAATGCCAATCTAATTCCTCTAAATCCTTCCACTCTGAAAACGGGGCAAGTTCACTTCCCATAAACAGAAGCTTTTTCCCTGGATGAGCCATCATATAGCTCAGAAGCAGCCGGTATTGAGCGAATTTCTGCCAGTAATCACCGGGCATTTTATTCAATAATGACTTCTTCCCATGGACCACCTCGTCATGGGAAAACGGAAGCACATAATTCTCTGAATACGCATATAACAAGGAAAAGGTTATAAGAGAATGTACATGCCTTCTTTCAGACGTATCTGTTTCCATATATTTAAGGACGTCATTCATCCATCCCATATTCCACTTATAATTAAAGCCCAGTCCTCCATAATGAACAGGGGATGTCACCTGAGGCCAGTCTGTAGAATCCTCTGCTATCATCAAAATCGAAGAGTCATACTCAAAAACGGCCTTATTCAAGTTTTTTAGAAACTGTAAGGCTCCCTCATTAGGAGCAAGCTCTCCCTGGTTTGCCCAGTAGATAATATTGGCCACTGCATCAATCCGGAAGCCATCAATATGATACAGATCCATCCAGAAACGTGCATTCGATATCAGGAAGCTTCTCACTTCCCCCTTACCTAAATCAAAATTTGCCGTTCCCCACGTATAATTCTCACGGTCCCGTTCCTCTCCATACTCATAAGCAAACGAACCATCAAATTCATATAACCCGTGGGCATCTTTACAAAAATGACCCGGGACCCAATCCAAAATCACGCCAATATTATGTAAATGACATTCATTCACGAACGCCATCAATTCATGAGGTGAGCCGTAGCGACTAGTCGGTGAATAATAACCAGTACCCTGATACCCCCAAGAACGATCAAACGGATGCTCCGTGACAGGCAGCAACTCAATATGTGTAAATCCTTGTTCTTTCACATGAGGAATTAATTGTTTAGCTAATTCCTTATAAGATAGAAACTTACCCGCTTTCTTCTTCCATGTGCCCAAATGCACTTCATAAATCGCCATAGGCTTGTCATAGACCGTCGAACTGGCTCGATCCTCCAGCCACTTCTCATCCTCCCAAGAAAATCCCTGCAGCTCATACACCACGCTTGCAGTATTTGGACGCTTCTCAGAAGCAAACCCATATGGATCCGCCTTCAGCTTCTTTAAACCTGATAGAGTGGTAATCTCGTACTTATACGTTTCTCCCGATAGATTCCCATCTATGCGAATTGTCCATAAACCTTCGTTATTCCGCCGTGTAAGTTCATACCCGGCTCCATTCCAATGATTAAAAGAGCCAACCAATGAAACATGTCTTGCTTTCGGTGCCCAAACGCAAAATTCTGTATAGGTCCCAGCGGAATCTCTTCTCACATGTGAACCCATAAACTGATAGGCCTGCTGCAAATTTCCCTCATGAAACAAAAAAACATCATAATCTGATATGGTCATTGCGTTCATCAACTCACCTACATTTTTTCAATCTACTTACTACTTTCTTTCAACTTCATCAAAATCCTCTTTATTATCGTCGCTCAATTACGACAATTTCCTACATACTTATGATAAAATGGTTCGCTTTTGGAAAGTCTTACTAAATGGTAAGGTTTACATTGGAAGAACATAGGGGAAACGTGTTGAATTCATAGCGTAATTTGTCGAAAGTTTTTATATTAAAAAAGTGAAATTTTAGGGAAATGCAGAAGGATTCCGGTATTTTGTATCGTTTTTGGCTGGTTGTGAGATTGATGGCGATGTCGAATTGAGGAGTGATTAGGAATGGATGATAAATCTGGCGGTTGCTTGTTTAGGGTGGATAAACCCTATTTTATGGGACAATAAAGGAGGAATCATGCATAGTGTAATCTTTGGAGGAGGTAGGGGTCTATTCAATACTTTGAGAAGATTAATGGGGAGATTAAGAGGTGGTTGATGCCTTTTATTCTTCGATGATCACTGACTGAATACCCCCTCACATCTTCCGATTATCGTATTGAAAAATTCGAGCTAATAAGAAGATTGTAGAAGTTGATAATATATGTTGGAAAGTCGATAATATATCCATCGTACAGAAGTAGAAGCATGCTTTCTCATGTAAAACCGCTTATTTTAATCCCGATCTGGCTCCATATTCAATTAAATCGCTTCATTAAGTCATGTTTTTAATTTATTTTTAATAAAATGACCACCAATTTTACTTTGTATAACAAAAAAAGACTATCAAAAATGATAGTCTTTCTTCAGATGACCCATACGGGATTCGAACCCGTGTTACCGCCGTGAAAGGGCGGTGTCTTAACCGCTTGACCAATGGGCCATAATATGGCGGAGAAGGAGGGATTTGAACCCTCGCGCCGGTTGCCCGACCTACACCCTTAGCAGGGGCGCCTCTTCAGCCACTTGAGTACTTCCCCATATTATTGGCTCCGCAGGCAAGATTCGAACTTGCGACCGATCGGTTAACAGCCGATAGCTCTACCACTGAGCTACTGCGGAATAATGAAATGGTGGGCCTAAGTGGACTCGAACCACCGACCTCACGCTTATCAGGCGTGCGCTCTAACCAGCTGAGCTATAGGCCCATAAATAATTGGAGCGGGTGAAGGGAATCGAACCCTCATCATCAGCTTGGAAGGCTGAGGTTTTACCACTAAACTACACCCGCACTTTTTATATAAGAAGATATGGGGCGACTGATGGGAATCGAACCCACGAATGCCTGAACCACAATCAGGTGCGTTAACCACTTCGCCACAACCGCCATAATGTCTTCAAATAAAAAATGGTGGCTCAGGACGGAATCGAACCGCCGACACATGGATTTTCAGTCCATTGCTCTACCAACTGAGCTACTGAGCCTTACTTAGAGTATAATATTTAATTATGAACCATAATCTTATAAAAAGAAAATGGCGGTCCGGACGGGACTCGAACCCGCGACCTCCTGCGTGACAGGCAGGCATTCTAACCAACTGAACTACCGGACCAAAGTTTTTTCGCGATAGCGAAAATAACTATCCATGCGTGACTTATGAAAGATTAACGATAACCTCTTATGAAAATAAGTCAAAAATGGTATTGCGGGGACAGGATTTGAACCTGCGACCTTCGGGTTATGAGCCCGACGAGCTACCGAACTGCTCCACCCCGCGACGATAAAAATGAAATTCCCATTAAAGTAAATATGGAGGAGGAAGGGGGATTCGAACCCCCGCGGGCTGTTACACCCCTGTCGGTTTTCAAGACCGATCCCTTCAGCCGGACTTGGGTATTCCTCCGTAATGAAATGGTACTTGGTGGACCTTGTAGGACTCGAACCTACGACCGGACGGTTATGAGCCGTCTGCTCTAACCAACTGAGCTAAAGGTCCCTTTTGGTAGCGGCGGAGGGGATCGAACCCCCGACCTCACGGGTATGAACCGTACGCTCTAGCCAGCTGAGCTACACCGCCAAGATACATTTAATATCAAATTAATTGATAGATGGATTTCTCAAATATCAATGACGTTTATTTTGCTTTCGCAAAAAAACCAATGAAGATTATTTTGCTGTTGCAAAAAATCTTGGTGGAGCCTAGCGGGATCGAACCGCTGACCTCCTGCGTGCAAAGCAGGCGCTCTCCCAGCTGAGCTAAGGCCCCAAAAGAAGTGGTCGGGAAGACAGGATTCGAACCTGCGACCCCTTGGTCCCAAACCAAGTGCTCTACCAAGCTGAGCTACTTCCCGAAATATATGGCGCGCCCGAGAGGAGTCGAACCCCTAACCTTTTGATCCGTAGTCAAACGCTCTATCCAATTGAGCTACGGGCGCTAAATGATTCTATTGTTCTTTCCTTACTGACAACCGCAAGTTAAGGAAAGATATTTTGCTGACGCAAACCAATGAAGTTTATTTTGCTCTCGCAAATTTAGGAAAGATATTTTGCTTACGCAAAAATCTTTGGTGCCGAGGACCGGAATCGAACCGGTACGGTAGTCACCTACCGCAGGATTTTAAGTCCTGTGCGTCTGCCAGTTCCGCCACCCCGGCAAAATCTTCTGGAGCGGAAGACGGGATTCGAACCCGCGACCCCCACCTTGGCAAGGTGGTGTTCTACCACTGAACTACTTCCGCAAAATAAATGGTGCGGGTGAAGGGACTTGAACCCCCACGCCTTGCGGCGCCAGATCCTAAGTCTGGTGCGTCTGCCAATTCCGCCACACCCGCATGATATGAATGGAAAGATATTTTGCTGCGCAAAAATCTTTGGTGAGCCATGAAGGATTCGAACCTTCGACCCTCTGATTAAAAGTCAGATGCTCTACCAACTGAGCTAATGGCTCATCTGAAAAGATGATATTTAGAACCAAAATGGTGCCGGCAAGAGGACTTGAACCCCCAACCTACTGATTACAAGTCAGTTGCTCTACCAGTTGAGCTACACCGGCATATGTGATTGGTTTTCATATAAGAAAATTTAAGGAGAGATATTTTGCTGACGCAAAAATCTTTGGTGGAGGATGACGGGATCGAACCGCCGACCCTCTGCTTGTAAGGCAGATGCTCTCCCAGCTGAGCTAATCCTCCAAAATATAAAGCCTGGCGACGTCCTACTCTCACAGGGGGAGATCCCCCAACTACCATCGGCGCTGAAGAGCTTAACTTCCGTGTTCGGCATGGGAACGGGTGTGACCTCTTCGCCATTGTCACCAGACTATTTCTTGTCTCTTTTAAAGGACAAGTATTATTATATCGCGTAGATATAATTTTTCAAGGCTTTTTTTATATTTTCGTATAAAATTCATTCCCTGAAAACTAGATAAAGAATTGATGTCAAGAAAGCCGAATATCGACCAATGTTGCATCTACTTCTTCAAGTAGATACCATTCCAGCTCCGGCGGCTAGAGACTCGAGGTCATTTCAGTTCAATCAGCTGA
>Ga0307994_1000067_pt1 | contig 86583 bp, 84 predicted proteins | sample EllFjometagen261_FD_203171 | JGI IMG/M metagenome (GOLD analysis project Ga0307994, IMG submission 203171) | Marine microbial communities from Ellis Fjord, Antarctic Ocean - #261 | ecosystem: Environmental > Aquatic > Marine > Unclassified | place: Southern Ocean | collected 2014-11-02
CTGGTGATAATGGCGAAGAGGTCACACCCGTTCCCATGCCGAACACGGAAGTTAAGCTCTTCAGCGCCGATGGTAGTTGGGGGATCTCCCCCTGTGAGAGTAGGACGTCGCCAGGCAAATGTGAAAAAAGAGTAGCTCTTAGTGGCTGCTCTTTTTTGTTGTGTGTGGATGAATATGTGGTTTGCATTTTCCTCTCCACCTCTGTGTAAGAGTTAGGAAGTGTTTGGAAAAAGACGCATAAGTATGACGCATAAATTTATAAAACGACGCAATTCCTTTCAATTCAGATGCAATTATTTAAGTCGGCACAAAGAATCAACGAAATAAAGGGCACTATCTACAAGTTTGAAACTAGAAGTACTAAATTTTCATAGAGTATAGCTATATTTCATTCATTCTCAACTAAACTTATAAAAAAGATATTTCTACATACTTCTAACTACCATTATCATATCCCTCTTTTAAAACTTACCAAGGTAATCTCCATATTCGAAATCAAATTCAAAAAACCAAGGTGTCAAAACATCACCCCATCCTCTCCATCGCCATAGCCAACCAAGCACATCGCTTTTCTTTTGAATAACCTGCTCTTATACTATAAACAAGTTCTAAAGGGAGGTTTTTCAAATGACAGCAACCAACATGCAAGAACAGTACAATGAATATATTTCTAAATTTAAGCAGAATGCATCTCAGGAAGTACAGGATAAAATGGGGAAAGCAATTAACGAACTGGAGCGCTCTGATGACGGTAAAGGTCTTCGTGTAGGGGAGAAAGCACCGAACTTTACGTTACCGGATGCGACAGGCAAAGGAGTCGCACTGGAAAAAGTGCTGAAGAATGGTCCGGTCATCCTTACGTTTTATCGTGGCGGGTGGTGTCCATATTGCAATATGGAGCTGCGTGCATACCAACAGCTAATGGAAGACATTAAATCAGCAGGTGCCGAGCTGATTGCGGTCAGTCCGCAAACGCCTGATGCATCTCTTTCTACAAAAGAGAAAAATGAATTGGATTATTTCGTGTTAAGTGATGAAGGAAATAAAGTGGCAGATGAGTACAAGTTGGTTTACAAGCTGCCACCTTACTTAGTGGATATTTATAAAGAAAAAGGCTTAGATCTGGAGAAAGCGAATGACAGTGATTCATGGACGCTCCCTGTTTCAGCAACATATATTATCAAGCAGGACGGAACGATTGCTTACGAATATACGAAAGCCGATTACAAAGATCGTGTGGAACCTTCTGAAGTGGTTGAGAAGTTGAAATCGATATAATATATCAAAGCAAAACGGCTTTATGGCTGCGATGACACGCTGCCATAAAGCCGTTTTATGTTTTATTCAGGTCAAAATAGGAAAGACACAAAGTAGGAGTTCATATTTTCTAAAAATTGTCATTGGAAAATCATTCGCAATTTTTCTTGAAGTGGTTCATATTATGGAATTTTTCTAGTAAAATAGGAACTTAATTTGAGCATACTACAAGTAGTAGTGGAGAGAGGAGCATCTCGGTGATAGACAATAGTTTTGTGATGGTAGCGATTATTTTGATCATCAATGTTGTATACGTATCCTTTTTTACGATCAGAATGATTCTGACGTTGAAGGGTTATCGATATATTGCAGCTTTTGTGAGTACATTTGAAGTAGTGATTTATGTTGTCGGTCTTGGACTGGTACTGGACAACCTGAATGAGATTCAGAATCTGATTGCATATGCGGTCGGTTATGGTCTCGGTGTGATTGTGGGGATGAAAATCGAGGAGAAGCTGGCTCTTGGGTATATTACAGTGAATGTAATCACGAAGGAGTATGATAAGGCCCTTCCGAATGAACTCCGTGCAAGAGGCTACGGGGTGACGAACTGGGAAGCGAATGGACTGGAAGGTAGCCGGATGGCCCTGCAGATTCTGACTCCGCGAAAGTATGAAATGAGGCTGTATGATACAATTAAAGAGCTTGACCCAAAGGCATTTATCATTGCGTATGAACCGAAGGCGATTCATGGCGGGTTCTGGGTGAAGACAGTACGAAATATTCGCAAAGGAAAATTAAAAGAATGAGCAAAAAGAAATTATTATTTGAAGTGCAGGAGAATGAGACGATTACAGATTGTTTAGACCGTATGAAGGAAATGGGTTATATGCCGGTAAGACGGATGGAAAAACCTGTGTTTGAAGAACAAAAAGATGGAAAGAAAACAGAGTATGTCCCTATTAAACAGACAATTGTCTTTGAGGGGAAGAAGATTGAAGAGTAAACGCTTCAAATCCGAACATTAATTTTCAGACATTTATTATCGTTCGATTATTCGTTGACAGAGCTTCGATATCACGTTATGATGGAGACAAATAAACCGAATACCCTCATATAATAATGGGAATATGGCCCATGAGTCTCTACCTGACTACCGTAAATGGTCGGACTATGAGGGAAAGTAGCTGTCTGGATACGAGCTCGTTTGTGGACCCTATCGTATAAAACGGGACCATTCTCTGTAAAATACCCAGATCAATTGCTTTCTCTCAAAAAGTAGAGAACAATTGATCTGGGTATTTTTTGTTAAAAGGGGTTAAACTACGGGAGGTGCCTGTCACCATTATGATATCAGTAATCATGGGAAGTACATCGGACTGGGAGACAATGAAGCATGCGTGTGAGGTATTGGAAGAGTTAGAGATTCCGTTTGAGAAACGAGTTGTATCGGCTCACAGGACGCCTGATTATATGTTTGAGTTTGCAGAAGGTGCCAGAGATCGAGGAGTGAAAGTCATTATTGCAGGTGCAGGCGGTTCCGCTCACTTACCTGGAATGGTGGCAGCGAAGACGACATTACCTGTGATTGGGGTTCCGGTACAATCGAAAGCCCTTAATGGGATGGATTCATTGCTGTCGATCGTGCAGATGCCAGGGGGCGTTCCGGTTGCCACGGTTGCGATCGGGAAGGCAGGAGCTACAAATGCAGGGCTGTTAGCAGCACAAATCCTTTCGATAGAAAATACAGACTTGGCCGCTACTTTAGAAAATAGAAGAGACGCGTTACGGGAAAAGGTGTTGGAAAGCAGTGATGACCTTGAATAAGAAGACGATTTTACCAGGACAGATGATCGGAATTATTGGCGGAGGACAGCTCGGACGAATGATGGCCCTTGCTGCGAAACAAAATGGCTTTCGGGTGGCCGTTTTAGACCCGGCACCACAATCACCATGTGCCCAAGTAGCAGATCTTGTAATCACGGCCGGCTTTGACCAGTATGATGCTCTTTATAGACTTGCAGAAGAGTGTGACGTGATTACATATGAATTTGAAAACATCGATTATGAAGCGTTGAAATGGTTGTCGGAGCGTACCTATTTACCTCAAGGGGCAGAGCTGATCCGCATTACACAGGATCGCATCATGGAAAAGGAAGCCCTTACGTTTGCAGGGGTGAAAGTAGCTCCTTATGCTGTGATTAAACAACAACAGGACATCTATGATAATATAGAAAAGCTTGGCTATCCAGTGGTTCTGAAAACATCCAGAGGTGGTTATGACGGGAAAGGACAATATGTGATCCGTGAAGAGAGCGGGGTAGAAAAAGCTGCTGCTTTGTTGGAGAACGGTCCATGTGTGTTAGAGAAATGGATACCTTTTGAAAAAGAGTTATCCGTTATTGTGACCCGAAATCCCGATGGGCAGCAAACAAACTTTCCGGTGGTGGAAAATATTCATGTGGATAACATCTTACATGAAACGATTGCTCCGGCAAGGGTGAGTGAAGAAGTGGCAGAGAAAGCGATCGAGATGGGGAAGAGAATAAGTGAGACCCTTGACCTTGTGGGAACGCTCGCGATTGAAATGTTCCTGACGGAGGATGGAGACATCTACATTAATGAACTGGCTCCGAGACCTCATAATTCCGGTCATTATTCGATTGAAGCGTGTGACTACTCACAATTCGCCCAACATATAAAAGCGGTATGTAACTGGCCGCTCGTTCAACCCACCTTATTAAAGAACGCTGTGATGGTTAACCTATTAGGAGAGCATATCGAGCCTATTATGAAGGCTGTTCCAAAGCAGCCAGATTGGTTTATTCATCTTTACGGGAAGGATGTACCAAAGCCGAAACGTAAGATGGGGCACGTCACTCTTTTAACAAATGATATCGAAGAGACATTGACGACTATAAACGAAGCTGGCATTTGGAAGGTGCAAGAAAAGATCGGAGGACGACTGGTATGATAGAACGTTATACACGCCCTGAAATGGGAGCTATTTGGACAGAGGAAAATCGTTTTCAAGCATGGCTTGAAGTAGAAATTTTGGCTTGTGAAGCTTGGGCTGAGATCGGGGACATTCCGAAAGAGGATGTTGCGAAGATTCGTGAGAACGCCGGATTCAATGTAGATCGTATCAAGGAAATCGAAGAAGAAACGCGACACGATGTTGTAGCTTTCACCAGAGCGGTTTCCGAAACCCTCGGTGAAGAAAGAAAGTGGGTTCATTACGGACTGACTTCTACTGACGTAGTGGATACGGCTCTTTCTTATCAATTAAAACAGGCAAACGATATCATTCTGAAAGACTTAGAGCGATTCGTAGAAATTTTAAAGAACAAAGCAATCGAGCACAAACATACGGTCATGATGGGGCGTACGCATGGTGTTCATGCTGAACCGACTACTTTCGGTTTAAAGCTTGCCCTTTGGTATGAAGAGATGAAGCGTAACGTAGAGCGATTCAAAGCAGCGGCAGATGGAGTGGAATTCGGGAAGATTTCCGGTGCTGTTGGAACGTATGCGAATATCGATCCATTCGTAGAGTCATATGTGTGTGAAAAGCTGGGAATCAAGCCAGCTCCTGTTTCTACACAAACATTACAGCGTGACCGTCATGCTCATTACATGGGGACACTTGCACTGATTGCGACTTCCATCGAGAAGTTTTCTGTTGAGGTTCGCGGCCTGCAGAAGAGTGAAACCCGTGAAGTGGAAGAGTTCTTCGCAAAAGGTCAAAAAGGATCATCGGCCATGCCTCATAAACGTAACCCGATCGGTTCTGAGAATATGACGGGAATGGCGCGTGTAATCAGAGGATACATGCTGACAGCTTATGAGAACGTGCCTCTATGGCATGAGCGTGATATCTCTCACTCATCTGCAGAGCGTGTGATCCTGCCGGATGCGACGATTGCTCTTAATTACATGCTGAACCGTTTCGGAAATATCATCAAGAACTTAACGGTATTCCCTGAGAATATGCAGCGCAATATGGATCGTACGCTTGGTTTGATCTACTCTCAACGCGTCCTTTTAGCCCTTATCGATAAAGGGATGACGCGTGAGGAAGCGTATGATACGGTTCAGCCGAAAGCGATGGAGGCATGGGAGAAGCAAGTGGCCTTCCGTTCTCTTATTGAAGAGGATGCAACCATCATGTCCAAGCTTTCGCCGGCTGATATTGATGATTGTTTTGATTACAACTATCACTTGAAGCATGTGGATACGATCTTTGAACGTTGCGGCTTGGTGGAATAAGTCCTTCTGATAATTGAATAGGGCAGGGGTTTTAGCAAAATCCCTCCCTTTTTTTATGGAAATATAGACTGAAGATTGGCAATATTACGTTAACGGAGGGATTTCACATGGAAAAAGGGACACTTTTATATGAAGGCAAAGCGAAACAAATCTTTGCAACACAGGATGAGAATGTTGTTTGGATTCAGTATAAGAATTCTGCCACTGCTTTTAACGGGGAGAAAAAAGCGGACATTGACGGCAAAGGGGTTTTAAATAATAAGATTTCGAGCTTGCTATTTTCAAAGCTTGCTGAAAAAGGAATACAGAGTCACTTTATTAAACAGTTATCGGATTATGAGCAGCTGGTCAAACGTGTACGTATCATCCCGCTTGAAGTCGTGGTTCGCAATGTGATAGCGGGAAGCCTTTCAAAGCGACTCGGAAAAGAAGAGGGTACGCCCCTTCAAAAGCCGATCATCGAATTCTACTATAAGGACGATGATCTGGGTGATCCCCTCATCACAGACGATCACATTGATTACCTGGAGATTGCTTCACGGGAAGAACGAACTGAGATAAGAGTAATGGCTCTTGGAGTAAATGAGGTCCTTCAAGGGATTTTCAAAGAAGCGGGAGTCACACTTGTCGATTTCAAATTGGAGTTTGGGAAAGATCGTAACGGTTCAATTTTATTAGGGGATGAAATATCGCCTGACACATGCCGATTATGGGATGCAGAGACCAACCAAAAGCTGGATAAAGATGTTTTCAGAAGAGATTTAGGCAGTTTAACAGAAGTATATTCAATCATTTTAGAACGCTTAGGAGGAAACAAGCTATGTACAAAGTAAAGGTTTATATCACATTAAGAGAAAGTGTATTAGATCCTCAAGGTAGTGTTGTGAAACAAGCGTTACATTCAATGGAATTTAAACATGTTGAAGATGTGCGCGTCGGGAAGTATATGGAGTTGACTCTTCCATCCACTGTTGAAAACGTCGAAGCGACAGTTGAAGAAATGTGTCATCGACTACTGGCCAACCCTGTTATCGAGGATTACCGATATGAAATCGAGGAGAGTGTCGCTCAATGAAGTTTGCAGTAATAGTATTCCCAGGCTCTAACTGTGACATTGATATGTACCATGCGATCAAAGATGAAATCGGTGAAGAAGTTGAATACGTTTGGCACGATGCTGATAATCTGGAAAACTATGATGCGATTCTATTACCAGGGGGATTCTCGTATGGGGATTACCTTCGTTCAGGAGCGATTGCCCGTTTCTCGAACGTCATGAAAGAGGTCGTGAAAGCGGCAGAGCAGGGTAAGCCGGTTCTTGGTGTATGTAATGGATTTCAGGTTTTACTGGAAACAGGGTTATTACCAGGGGCCATGCGCAGGAATGATAGCTTGAAGTTCATCTGTAAAACGGTACCGTTAACTGTTGAAAACAATGAAACGATGTTTACGAATGGCTATGAAAAGAATGATGTGATCCAAATTCCGATCGCTCACGGTGAAGGAAATTACTTCTGTGATGAAGAGACCATGATCACACTTAAGGAAAACCATCAAATTGCATTCACCTATACGGATGAAAATCCGAACGGAAGCGTTGAAAATATTGCAGGGATCACAAATAAAGCAGGAAATGTGCTTGGGATGATGCCTCACCCTGAGCGCGCCATGGACACTTTACTAGGTAGTGAAGACGGGAAGAAACTATTTCAATCGATTGTGAAACACTGGAGGGAAAAACATGTCGTTAATGCTTGAACCAACTTCAACAAAAGTGAAAGAAGAGCAGCTTTATCGTGAGATGGGTTTAACAGACGAAGAATTTTCAATGGTGGAAAACATCCTGGGAAGAACACCGAACTACACGGAGACCGGTCTTTTCTCTGTTATGTGGTCAGAGCATTGCAGCTATAAAAATTCGAAACCTGTACTGATGAAGTTTCCAACGACAGGTGAACGGGTTCTTCAAGGACCTGGAGAAGGAGCTGGAATTGTTGATATTGGCGATGATCAAGCAGTGGTGTTCAAAATCGAGAGTCACAATCATCCGTCAGCCATCGAGCCTTTCCAAGGGGCGGCAACGGGTGTCGGGGGTATTATACGAGACGTATTTTCGATGGGGGCAAGACCTGTCGCACTCCTCAACTCTTTACGCTTTGGAGAGCTGGATTCTCCTCGTGTTCAGTATCTATTTAAAGAAGTCGTAGCGGGTATTGCCGGGTACGGAAACTGCATCGGGATCCCAACGGTAGGAGGGGAAGTTCAATTCGATGCCTCTTACGAAGGAAATCCCCTTGTAAACGCTATGTGTGTCGGTTTGATTGACCATAAAGATATCAAAAAAGGTCAGGCACACGGTGTCGGTAATACGGTCATGTATGTCGGGGCAAAAACGGGTCGTGATGGCATTCACGGAGCTACCTTCGCATCCGAGGAATTAAATGAAGGATCAGAAGAGAAGCGCCCGGCGGTTCAAGTGGGGGATCCATTCATGGAAAAATTACTTCTTGAAGCGTGTTTGGAACTCGTTCAGAACGATGCCCTTGTCGGGATACAAGATATGGGAGCGGCTGGTCTTACAAGTTCATCGGCTGAAATGGCAAGTAAAGCAGGATCCGGTATCGAAATGAACCTTGATCTTGTCCCGCAGCGTGAAAGAGGAATGACGGCATATGAAATGATGCTCTCAGAATCACAGGAGCGTATGCTGATCGTCGTTGAAAAAGGACGGGAACAAGAAATCGTTGATCTTTTTTCAAAATATGACTTAGAAGCAGTTTCGATTGGAAAGGTAACAGATGATAAGCGTCTTCGCCTTCTTCATAAAGGAGAAGTCGTAGCAGATGTGCCGGTTGATGCACTTGCTGAGGAAGCTCCTGTTTATAACAAGCCCTCTCAAGAAGCAGCTTACTATAAAGAGTTTCAAGCAATGGAAACTCATGTCCCAAAAGTAGAGGATTATAAAGAAACTCTCAAGGCGCTCTTGCAGCAGCCAACAATCGCAAGTAAAGAATGGGTATACGATCAATATGATCATCAAGTAAGAACAAGTACAGTTGTAAGTCCGGGTTCTGATGCAGCGGTCGTACGGGTACGCGGTACTAGAAAAGCCCTTGCCATGACAACGGATTGTAATTCCCGTTACCTTTACCTGGATCCAGAGGTCGGAGGAAAGATTGCAGTAGCGGAAGCAGCACGAAATATCGTGTGTTCAGGGGCGATTCCACTGGCGATTACGGACTGCTTAAACTTCGGAAATCCAGAGAAACCGGAAATCTTCTGGCAGATTGAAAAATCAGTTGACGGGATGAGTGAAGCTTGTCGTGAGCTGTCCACTCCAGTCATCGGTGGAAATGTTTCCTTATACAACGAATCAATGGGTACAGCGGTGTATCCAACTCCGGTAGTTGGAATGGTTGGATTGATTGAAGACGTCGATCATATTACAACTCAAAGCTTCAAGGAAGCTGGAGATTATATCTTTGTCATTGGTGAAACCCACGAAGAGTTTGGCGGAAGTGAGCTTCAAAAGCTGACTGAAGGAAAAATCTTCGGTAAGGCACCGAAAATTGACTTGAAAACGGAGCTTCGCCGTCAAATGCAGCTTTTAGAAGCGATTCAAAAAGGTCTTGTGGCATCGTCTCATGATATCGCTGAAGGTGGTTTCGCCGTCGCTCTTGCAGAATCCACGTTTGGAACAAAAGGATTGGGAGCAAACGTTCAGGTTTCCGGGGAAAACAATGTGGCAGATCTGTTCAGTGAAACACAATCCCGTTTCGTCGTTTCAGTCAAACCTGAAAACAAAGACCAGTTTGAGAAACTTGTTCCTGATGCCAAAGTAGTAGGAAACGTAGCGGATCATGGAGCAATCAACGTGTCATCAGAAAATGGAGAAGTCATCTTACATGCATCCGTCGAGGAATTAGAGTCAGCTTGGAAAGGAGCGATCCCATGCCTGCTGAAATCAAAGGTTTAAACGAAGAATGTGGAGTATTTGGTATTTGGGGACACCCCAATGCTGCACAAATTACGTATTATGGACTTCATAGTTTACAACATAGAGGGCAAGAAGGCACTGGAATTGTCGTTTCGGATGGTGAGAAGTTACGTTGCTTAAAAGGGGAAGGCCTCGTAACGGAAGTGTTTCAAGAAGGAACCATCGAGAAGCTTGAAGGGAATTCAGCCATTGGTCATGTCCGTTATGCTACTGCGGGAGGTGGAGGCTACGAGAATGTTCAGCCTCTCCTTTTCAACTCGCAGAATGGGGGACTGGCTCTTGCTCACAACGGGAATCTCGTCAATGCGAACGCCTTAAAGCACCAGCTTGAAGGGCAAGGGAGTATTTTTCAAACAAGTTCTGATACAGAAGTGCTGGCCCATTTGATCAAAAGAAGCGGTTATTTTCAATTGAAAGACCGCGTTAAAAATGCGCTGACCATGCTAAAAGGGGCATATGCGTTTCTTGTCATGACGGAAACGGAGATGATGGTGGCACTTGATCCACACGGTCTTCGTCCACTATCACTTGGTAAGCTTGGGGATGCTTACTGTGTTGCGTCTGAAACATGTGCCTTTGATATCGTAGGAGCTGAATTTGTCCGTGATATCGAGCCGGGGGAGCTTGTGATCATCAATGATGAGGGAATGACCTCAGAACGGTTTAGTTTTTCAGGTGGAAATGCGATGTGTACGATGGAATACGTATACTTCTCAAGACCAGACAGCAACATTCAAGGAATCAACGTTCATTCCGCCAGAAAAAGAATGGGGATGGAACTTGCGAAAGAAGCGCCGATTGAAGCGGATGTTGTAACGGGTGTACCTGATTCCAGTATCTCAAGTGCGATCGGCTATGCAGAAGCATCAGGAATTCCGTACGAACTTGGTCTTATTAAGAACCGTTATGTAGGGCGCACGTTTATACAGCCTTCTCAATCTCTTCGTGAGCAAGGTGTGAAGATGAAGCTTTCACCGGTCAGAGGAGTGGTAGAAGGGAAACGCGTGGTAATGGTCGACGATTCGATCGTTCGCGGAACAACAAGTAGACGAATCGTCAGCATGTTGAAAGAAGCGGGAGCCAAGGAAGTTCATGTGTGCATCAGTTCGCCGCCCATCAAGAACCCTTGCTTCTACGGTATTGATACATCGACTCATGAAGAGCTGATCGCTTCTTCTAATTCAGTTGAGGAAATGCGCCAGATCATCGGAGCCGACTCTCTGACCTTCTTGAGTACAGATGGTGTGTTAAAAGCGATCGACCGAAATGATTCGTCAGAAAATCGCGGTCAATGCTTGGCTTGCTTTACAGGGAAGTATCCAACCGAAATCTACCCGGATACACTTCATCCACATGAAAAAGAGTTAGTGAAATAGGGGGAATCATGATGGCAAATGCGTATCGTCAAGCAGGAGTAGATATTGAAGCGGGATACGAGTCAGTCGACCGCATCAAAAAGCATGTGAAAAGAACCGCTCGAGAAGGGGTTCTTGGTCAATTAGGCAGTTTTGGCGGAATGTTCGATTTATCTTCTTTGAATTTAAAAGAGCCTGTTCTTGTATCAGGTACAGACGGAGTCGGAACGAAGCTGAAGCTTGCGTTCATGGCAGACAAACACGATACGATCGGGATCGATTGTGTGGCCATGTGTGTGAATGACATTGTCGTTCAAGGTGCGGAACCACTGTATTTCTTAGATTATATAGCGACTGGAAAAGCACTTCCAGAGAAGATAGAGGGTATTGTAAAAGGTATTGCGGACGGATGTGAAATGGCGGGCTGCGCTTTGATCGGAGGCGAAACCGCTGAAATGCCGGGTATGTATTCCGAGGATGAATATGATATCGCCGGCTTTGCAGTAGGGGCTTGTGAAAAAAAAGAGATTATCACAGGCGAAAAAATTTCTGAAGGAAATGTGTTAGTCGGACTGGGTTCCAGTGGTATACACAGTAATGGGTACTCTTTAGTACGAAAAGTATTCTTCGAAGATCAGTCGTTCTCTTTGGAAGAATCATTACCGGAAGTCGGGACCACACTAAAAGAAGCATTGCTTACACCAACCAAGATTTACGTGAAACCAGTGTTAGCTGCACTGAAGAAATTCTCCATCAAGGGAATGTCCCATATTACAGGCGGTGGCTTCATTGAAAATATCCCTCGGATGCTGCCGGATCATTTGCAAGCAGACATTGCAGAAGGAAGCTGGGATATCCCAAGCATTTTCACGGCCCTTGAGCACTATGGGGAAATTCCCCGCAGCGAAATGTACAACATTTTTAACATGGGAATTGGATTTGTATTAGCGGTTGAGGAAAAAGAAGCAGAAGACATCCTTCAATTCTTCAACGAACAGAGAGAAGAAGCCTTTATCATCGGACGTGTGACCACTGGAAATGGAGTGCGTTTCGTTCGTTGAAATGAAGGATGAGTAAGTCAATATCGGGGGCGAGTCATGAGACAGATTGCCATTTTTGCATCAGGAAGCGGAAGTAATTTTCAAGCATTGGTAGATGCTGTTCAAAGTGGAACACTGAAAGCGAATATCAGACTTCTTGTATGTGACCAACCGGGAGCGTTCGTGATTCACCGCGCCCAATCAGCAGGGATCCCTACTTTCGTTTTTCGGGCTAAAGATTATGAAAGCAAGCAGGCATTTGAACAGGAAATCCTAAATGAGCTGGCTCATTTGGGTGTTGATTTTATTGTATTAGCAGGGTATATGAGATTGATTGGTCCTACCTTACTGGAAAGCTTCGGAGGACGGATCGTGAATATCCACCCTTCTCTTCTCCCATCCTTTCCAGGAAAAGATGCCATCGGGCAAGCCATCGATGGTGGAGTGAAGATCACCGGCGTCACCATCCACTATGTAGACGCCGGCATGGATACAGGCGAAATCATCGCACAGGAAATCGTCCGGGTCACAACAGGCGAAACCAAACAATCACTCCAGGACAAAATCCAGCACGTCGAACACCACCTGTATCCAACCACCCTCAACCACCTCTTTCTTACCACAGGCTACTAACGGTGTAGAGTGGAAGGGGACACTTCAATATGGTAGTGTGATAAAGTGGTGAGGGACGGACCTTGGGTTTGGATTCGAATTGTAAGTAAAACCCTCAAATCCATCTCAAATTCAACCAAATAATGAAATAAAATCAGCAATACAGCAGGCAGAGGAGGATCAGACATTGAAAAAGAGAGCATTAATCAGTGTTTCAGATAAGAGCGGAGTAATCGAATTTGCTAAAGAATTAAAGTCACTTGGGTACGAAATCATTTCGACAGGTGGAACAAAGAAGCTTCTTCTGGAAAGTGACGTTGAAGTGATGGGAGTAGAGGAAGTAACAGGTTTCCCGGAAATATTAGAGGGCCGCGTTAAAACACTTCACCCCAATATCCACGGTGGACTCCTCGCAAAACGCGGTGAAGAAAGCCATCGCCAGCAGCTTCAGGAACAAGGAATCGAAGGAATCGACCTGGTATGTGTCAACCTTTATCCATTTCAACAAACTATCGCTAAGCCAAATGTCGGTGTAGAGGAAGCAATCGAGAATATCGATATCGGCGGTCCGACGATGCTGAGGGCGGCAGCAAAAAATCATCAGTATGTTACTGTGGTAGTCGATGCGCTTGACTACGATGAAGTCATTGCGGAGTTGAAGGTTCAAGGGGAATTATCATTAGAAAAACGCCGTAAGCTGGCGGCTAAGGTGTTCCGTCATACAGCTGCATACGATGCGTTCATTGCTGAGTACATGACAGACATTTCAGGGGAAGAAAATCCTGAGCGTATTACAAGAACGTACGAGTTAAAACAAACACTGCGCTATGGTGAAAATCCTCATCAACAGGCTTCTTTCTACCGTGCACCACTTGGCTCTGAATTCTCTGTAGCCATGGCAAGACAGCTTCATGGAAAAGAGCTTTCCTATAATAATATCAATGATGCGAATGCTTCACTTCAAATCGTGAAAGAGTTTACGGAACCGGCCGCTGTTGCAGTGAAGCATATGAATCCGTGTGGAGTCGGCGTTGGCTCGACCATCAATGAAGCCTTCTCGAAAGCGTATGAAGCGGATTCTACATCCATCTTTGGAGGGATTGTCGCTCTGAACCGCATCGTGGATGAAGAAACAGCCAAGCAGCTTCATGAAATTTTCCTGGAGATCGTCATCGCTCCTGCTTTTAGCGATGAAGCATTTGAGATTCTTTCAAGCAAGAAGAATATCCGCTTATTGACGGTTCCCTTTGAATCCACAAACAACATCGAGCGTAAATTAACGACGGTTGAAGGTGGATTGCTGGTTCAGGCGGATGACACATTTACCCTTGATGATGCGGATCTGAGAGTGGTAACAAAACGTCAGCCAACAGAAGAAGAGTGGGCCAGCATGAAATTAGGTTGGAAAGTTGTGAAGCACGTGAAATCCAACGCAATCGTTGTAACGGATGCTCACATGACGGTAGGAGTAGGGGCGGGACAAATGAACCGGGTAGGTGCTGCAAACATAGCCCTCGGGCAAGCGGGGGAAAAAGCCAAAGGGGCAGCGATGGCATCTGACGCATTCTTCCCAATGGACGACACCGTAGAAGCAGCTGCCAATGCAGGCGTAACAGCCATCATCCAGCCAGGAGGCTCCATCCGGGACGAAGACTCCATCAAAAAAGCCGACCAACACGGCATCACCATGGTCTTCACCGGAATCCGCCACTTCAAACATTAATTTGAGGGACGGACCTCCAATCATAGAAAGAAGTTTTTTGAAATTACCGTATAAACCATGTGGGGGAACGATTTGTTGGGAACTGGGTGATTAGTCAGAGTGGGGGTTGAGGGACGGACCTCAGTCAAGCTCATACCCACTTCCATATCCTCTAACCCCGCCTAACCATAGATCCATTTCACATAAAACCTCTCCCCATCTTCAACTCAGGTAGGAGAGGTTTTCTTAAAAAGGGGGCTTTTCAAGATGAAAGTACTTGTTATCGGTCGCGGTGGTCGCGAGCATGCCATATGTAAGAAGTTAGCGGGAAGTGAAAGTGTGACAGAAGTGTTCTGTGCACCCGGGAATGCAGGTATTGCAAGCGTTGCGACGAATCTTCCATACAGTGAATCCGATGTGAATGATCTCATTGCTTTTGCCAAAATAGAGCATATCGCTTATACCTTTGTAGGTCCTGAAAACCCATTATTGGATGGTATCGTAAATCGTTTCCAAGAAGAAGGCCTGCACATATTTGGACCGACCAAAGAAGCAGCCATCATAGAAGGAAGCAAATCGTTCTCTAAAGAATTAATGAAAAAGTATAATATTCCAACGGCTAAATATGAAGTGTTCACAAGTATTGAGAAAGCAATCGAATATGTAAGAGAAGTTGGCGCTCCGATTGTCGTGAAGGCGGATGGATTGGCTGCAGGAAAGGGCGTCGTGGTTGCTGAAACAGAAGAAGAAGCGATCAGCGCACTGGAAGAAATGCTTCTTGATGAAAAGTTTGGTGACGCTTCTTCTAAAGTGGTAGTGGAAGAGTGTCTGTTTGGGGAAGAGTTTTCTTTGATGGCCTTTGTACATGGTGAATCCGTTTATCCGATGGTGATTGCACAGGACCATAAGCGTGCCTTTGACGGAGATCAGGGACCGAATACAGGCGGAATGGGTGCGTATTCACCGGTACCTCATATTTCGGACGATGTCGTACAAGAAGCGATTTCAACTGTTCTGCATCCGACGGCTCAAGCGATGGTAAAGGAGAATCGCTCGTTTACCGGCATTCTTTACGCAGGCTTGATGCTCACAAGTGAAGGTCCAAAGGTCATCGAGTTCAATGCGCGATTTGGCGATCCGGAAACCCAGGTCGTACTGCCGCGTTTGACTTCTGACTTTGGCCTTGTTGTGAAGAACATGATTGAAGGGAAGCCTGTGCAATTAGAATGGTCTCAAGATGCTGTTCTTGGAGTTGTAATAGCGGCTGATGGCTATCCAGGTGATTATGCAAAAGGAATAGCCCTTCCGAATCTTGAAGAGTCAATGGATGAAGAAACCCTCGTATACCATGCTGGAACCGAGCAGAATGCTGAAGCTGCCCTTATTTCAAATGGTGGGAGAGTGTTACTTGTAGCTTCTTCTGCAGCTTCTGTGGAAAAAGCGCAGGCAAAAGTGTATAAAGAATTAGATAAGGTGGATTGGAATGGGTTGTTCTACAGAAGAGATATTGGGAAGAAAGCTATCGAACACGTCTCTTCCTAGTTCTGCGAACATAAACAAAAGCAATGGCAATAATGCCGCCAATCAGGGAAAACAACACATAAGACATATCCGTTAAATATTCCCAAAACATAAATGAGCAACTCCTTTATTTATAAAATATTAAACATGAGTGCCAGGTCTAACCCATTTGAGGGACGGACCTTGGCACTCTTGCTATTAGCGGGGTTAAATCAGGTGAAAATGCCTTTAAATAGGGATACAGAAAGGAATTATTGCACCCATACACTCATGATGTCCCTAAGAAAGAAGGTCCGTCCCTTTATCCCCATTTAATGCTGCCTGGACATCTTTGTTGGTGAGTTCTTCGGGATTGAAGTTGGATTCTTTTTTGGTATTGTCCAGGGGGTCTTGTTTGTGTTCGTTTGTTGGGTGGTGATCTTTGTGATCTGTTGATTTGTCGGATTTCAGCATGTCTTTAAAGTTCATCATATCCTTTGCTTTGAAACCGCCAAATCCACCGCTTCCTCCATTTCCCTCTGCGCTTTTTTCAAATAAGGCTGTAACAGGGCAGTAGCGAAGAATTCCTTCCCCTACTTTCATGGCTCCGATCACAGCCATCACGAGATAAGAGTCCCGCCAAGGGCGTCTCGCAAGCTTTGATGTACTCCAGGCCAAAATCGTGAAACCAACGGTGATGCGGATAAGGGCATTGATAATCCCGATGTTTGATGATACTTTCATTTGTAAACTCCTCCTTAATAGAAAATTCACATAATTGTTGTAAACCGTTAATGCGTTAAATAGTAAAATATGTTAACATAAAAATGAAACTTAAACTAATACCATTCCACTAGAGGAGTGTTCACATTGGAACAGCGCTACAGATGGAAGAACAAACAACTAAGAGAACATGTACAAGTACTGAACGGAGAAATATCTCCGAGCATTCTTTTAAAGAATGCAACGTACCTTCACTCGACTCTAAAGAAATGGGTGCAGGGACACATTTGGGTTTACTGTGATCGAATTGTTTATACAGGCGATCAGCTCCCGGAAAACCTTGAGAAATGTGAAATAGTGGACTGTGACTCACAGTACCTCGTTCCAGGATATATCGAACCGCATGTACATCCGTTTCAGCTTTATAATCCCCAATCTTTTTCCAAGTATGCATCCCAAACCGGTACAACGACATTCGTAAATGATAACCTGATGATGTTTTTGCAATTGGAAAAAAAGAAAGCGTTTTCTTTATTGGGAGAGTTTAATAAAATGCCCGTCACGATGTATTGGTGGACAAGATTCGATTCTCAAACGGAGATGGAGAATGAAGAGGTAACCTTTTCAAATGGAGAAGTGAAATCATGGCTGGAACATGACTCCGTGCTTCAGGGAGGAGAACTGACCGCCTGGCCGAGACTGCTTCAGGGAGATGATCTGATTCTTCACTGGATGCAGGAAGCGAAAAGAATGGGCAAGATCGTTGAAGGACATCTGCCGGGAGCATCGGACAAAACCATAGCCAAGCTTCGCTTATTGGGGATTGATGGTGATCATGAAGCCATGACGGGTGAAGATGTCTATAAGCGGCTTATTCAAGGTCTGACCGTCACATTGCGCCACTCCTCCATCCGACCGGATTTGCCGGTCCTTTTAGACGGGTTAAAAGAAAAAGGCATCGATTCATATGATTCCCTACTGTTCACAACGGACGGATCGACACCGGGATTTTATGAACAAGGTGTATTGGATTTCATGATAAAAATGGCGATCGATAAGGGCATACCCCCAATCGAAGCATATAATATGGCTAGCTACAACGTCGCCAATTACTATCACATCACTCATTTGCACGGGATGATCGCTACAGGCAGAGTGGCAAACATTAACTTCCTCTCGTCAATTGATGACCCAACCCCGAAGTCCGTTCTCTCAAAAGGGGAGTGGGTACAGAGAGACGGAGAGCAGATAGAAGATTTTACAGAAATAAATTGGGAGACAAACGGATTTAAACCATTATCCCTGAATTGGGAAGTGGACTACGATGACCTCCAGTTTTCCATGCCCTTTGGAATTGAAATGGTGAACGATGTCATCACCAAGCCTTATTCCATATCCATCAATCCATCTATGGAGGAGCTGGATCTTGATCATGATCAATCGTTCCTCATGCTTCTGGATCGAAAGGGAGAATGGAGAATCAGCACTATGATCAAAGGATTCTCAACGGGTGTCATGGGCTTTGCTTCTTCCTATTCGAATACAGGGGACATCATCTTAATTGGTAAGAACAAGTCAGATATGATTGCTGCCTTTAAACGAATGAAGGAAATCGGAGGCGGAATTGTTTTGACGGAGAAGGGTGAAGTCCTTCACGAAATACCACTTCCATTAAGCGGCCTGCTCTCTCATAAAGAGATGCCGGACCTTATCGAGGAAGAAAAAATACTTAAAGGTTTGTTAAAAGAAAGAGGATATCGCTTCTCGGATCCCATTTATACACTGCTATTCCTTCAGTCCACTCATCTGCCTTATATACGGATGACACAAAAGGGAATCTATGATGTAATGAAGAAAACGGTACTCTTTCCAACGATAATGCGTTAAAATAGTAAAGTACATGGAAAAGGATTTCTATAAAATAGGGGTGTCAAAAAACATGCTGAAAAGAGCTTTGATCATTGCTTTAAGCTCGTTTACACTTGTCGCATGTAGTTCAGACAAAGAGATAAAGAAAGAATCTGATAAAGAAGCTGCAACTCCGGTTGAGACAGGCGTAGAAACGGAAGAGAAAAACCAATCACCGTTAACAGGTGAGGTACAAGAGAAAGAATCCACGGCGAGAGCGGTTGCTGTCATGGTGAATAATCACCCGAAGGCGCGTCCCCAATCAGGCCTTTCAAAAGCAGATATTGTGTATGAAGTCCTGGCAGAAGGGGATGTCACTCGATTCCTGGCGATATATCAAAGCCAAAAGCCTGAAGAAATCGGTCCTGTACGAAGTGCCAGAGATTACTATGTAGAGCTTGCCAAAGGATATGATAGTCTATATGTTGCCCATGGATATAGTCCAGAAGCACAGGAAATGCTGACCAGCGGCTTCATTGACAATTTAAACGGCATGAAATATGATGGAACGCTGTTCAAGCGTGCAAGCTTCCGTAAGGCTCCTCATAACTCCTATATCTCCTTTGAGCATATCGAAGAGGGAGCGGAGCAGAACGACTTTGATATGGAACGTCCGCCGGAAGCATTAACCTTTAGTGATAAAGGTCCGGAAAGCGGAGAAGGATCTCAATCTGTCATGATATCATATAACAATAATCCGCTGTTTAACGTAGTGTATGATTTCAACGAAGAAGAGGGCAAATACGAGCGTTACTCAAATGGTGAACAGACCATTGATTACGATTCCAAAGACCCTGTTTTAGTAGAAAATCTCTTTATAGTAGAAGCATCTCATACAATAGTCGACGATGCAGGCAGACGAAACATTGATTTTGAATCCGGCGGGAATGCGTACTTGATTCAAGAAGGAAAGCTCCGGGAAGTTCAGTGGAAGAACGTAGATGGCAGAATTCTACCTTTTGAAAATAATAAACCTGTCAGTTTGCGAAAAGGATCTACGTGGATCAATATCATTCCAAGTTTTGAAGGATTGGCGGGGTCGGTATCATATCAAGAATAGATGGGAAAAGGAGTCTTTTTAATGCAAATAAATAAATTAAGAGGCAAGGAGCTGGATCAGTTATTCAATGCTGTTCTATCTCTACAAGATCTTGAAGAGTGTTATCGTTTCTTCGATGACCTTTGCACAATCAATGAAATTCAATCTCTTGCACAGCGCCTTGAAGTAGCTCGTATGCTGCAGGATGGGAAAACCTATCATAAGATTGAAACCGAAACAGGTGCAAGCACCGCAACCATTTCCCGTGTGAAGCGTTGCTTAAACTACGGAAATGATGCCTACGAGCTGGTATTGGATCGTGTGCATCAGGAAGAAAAATAATAGAAGGGACCGCTGTCGTCATGAGAGCGGTCTTTATTTTTTTGTGGCGGGGGTTCAACGCCCTCAGCTCATACAAAGTTTAACAACTGAACAGTTAATGCGACTCTTTTCCACAAATGATATAATACGTGAGATGGATGTATGAATGGAGGAACAAAGCATGTATGATGTCCAAAAGTGGAGCCATGTATTTAAACTAGATCCGAATAAGACAATCGATGATGGAGACTTAGAATCTGTATGTGAATCGGGAACAGACGCCATTATTGTAGGGGGAACGGACGGTGTAACCCTTGAAAAGGTTCTTGATTTGATGGCACGAGTGAGACGATATACTGTTCCTTGTATTCTGGAGGTATCTAATTTGGAGTCGATCACTCCGGGCTTCGATTTATATTTCATTCCGATGGTGATGAACAGTTCGAACATGAACTGGGTGACAGGTTTGCATCACCAGGCTGTAAAGGAATATGGGGAAATCATGAATTGGGATGAAATCCTTGTAGAAGGATATTGTATATTGAACAAAGACTGTAAGGCGGCACAGGTTACGGAGGCCGATACAGATATTTCAAGTGAAGACGCGGCAGCATATGCCATGATGGCAGAAAGAATGTTCAACCTGCCAATCTTTTACCTGGAGTACAGTGGTACATATGGCGATGTTGAAACGGTGAAAGAGGTCAGAGATTCCCTGGAAAACACAACATTATTCTACGGTGGCGGCATTAGAACCGTCCAGCAGGCGAAGGAAATGGCTGCAGTATCAGATGTTGTCGTTGTAGGAAATGCTGTATATGACAATTTGAAAGAAGCGTTAAAGACGGTAAAAGCAGTTAAAGGATAAGGATTGAACTGGAGGTCCGTCCCTAAATAGGATATAATAGAAATACAAATATAGAACGTACGTTCGTTATGGTGGTGTGAGAGTATGCAATTTTTGACTGATCGATTGTTGAATGGAATGAATCCTGAGCAGGCAGAAGCTGTGAAGGCGACAGAAGGGCCGTTACTGATCATGGCAGGGGCAGGCTCCGGTAAGACAAGAGTATTGACGCATCGAATTGCGTATCTGATGGTGGAAAAAGGAGTCAATCCTTATAATATTTTAGCGATTACCTTTACAAATAAAGCAGCGAGAGAGATGAAGGATCGTATTGAAAACATTCTGGGCGGGGCTTCCGATAACATTTGGATCTCAACCTTCCACAGCATGTGTGTGAGAATCCTTCGCCGTGATATTGATCGCATCGGGATGAACCGTAATTTTACGATTCTTGATTCTACCGATCAGCAGTCGGTGATCAAAGCGATTTTAAAAGAAAAGAATATTGATCCGAAAAAATTTGATCCCCGTTCGCTCTTGGGATCCATCAGTTCTGCGAAGAATGAGCTGACGACTCCCGAAGAATTATCCAAACAGGTAGGGGGATATTACGATCAAGTTGTCTCTGATGTGTACACAGAATATCAGAAGCGTTTACGTAAGAATCAGGCGTTGGATTTTGATGATCTCATCATGACGACGATTCAACTGTTTCAACGTGTACCGGAAGTCCTGGAGTTCTATCAAAGGAAGTTCCAATACATCCATGTCGATGAGTATCAGGATACAAACAGAGCTCAATATATGCTCGTGAAACTGCTGGCTTCCCGCTTTCAGAACTTGTGTGTAGTCGGGGATTCGGATCAATCGATTTATCGCTGGCGTGGTGCGGACATTGCCAATATCCTTTCTTTTGAAAAGGATTATCCAAGAGCAACCGTTATTTTCCTTGAACAAAACTATCGTTCAACGAAGAGAATCCTGCAGGCGGCGAATGAAGTGATCCAAAAGAACTCCAATCGTAAACCGAAGAATCTATGGACAGAAAATCATGACGGCGAAAAGATCTCGTATTTCAGAGCGGATACGGAGCAGACCGAAGCTCAATTTGTGACAGGTAAAATCAAAGAAATGACGGAAAGCGGTAAGAGGAAATATTCCGATTTCGCCATTCTTTATCGAACAAACGCCCAGTCCCGTGTGATGGAGGAAGTTCTTTTAAAATCAAATATTGAATACTCCATCGTCGGCGGCATCAAGTTCTATGACCGTAAAGAGATCAAGGACATTTTGGCTTACCTGAGACTCATCTCGAATCCGGATGATGACATCAGCCTTATGCGTGTCATCAACGTTCCAAAGCGGGGCGTAGGAGCAACCTCTGTAGATAAAATTGCCCGTTATGCACAGGATCATGATATTTCCATGTTCAGTGCCTTGGAAGAAGCGGATTTTATCGGCCTAAGTCCGAAAATCACGAAAGCCGTCATTGAATTCAAGGAAATGGTGAAAGGTTATACAGGTATGCAGGAATATCTGTCTGTAACAGAACTGGTAGAAGAAATACTGGAGAAATCCGGTTATATCGATATGTTAAAAGCAGAAAAGTCGATCGAGTCCCAAAGCCGCTTGGAGAACTTGGACGAGTTCCTGTCTGTAACGAAAAGCTTCGAACAGTCCAACGATGACAAGAGTCTTGTCGCATTTTTAACGGATCTGGCATTAGTGGCGGATATCGATAAGCTTGATGAAGATGATCAGCCAAAAGACTCGGTTATTCTGATGACTCTTCATGCTGCAAAAGGTCTTGAGTTCCCTATCGTATTCCTGATGGGAATGGAGGAAGGGGTCTTCCCACACAGTCGTTCCCTCATGGAAGAAGATGAGATGGAAGAAGAACGCCGTCTGGCTTATGTAGGGATCACCCGTGCAGAAGAACAGCTCTATTTAACAAATGCACAAATGAGAACACTCTACGGGCAGACGAAGATGAACCCTGTGTCCCGGTTCATTCAGGAAATTCCAGCTGAACTGTTGGATGACGTGATGGCAGAGAAGAAGAGTGCCTTCACACCTTTCGGGAAATCAGCGGCGAAAGCACCAACGCGTCCTGCCCCGCGTAAGCCCGTTTCACGACCGGTTCAAACGACTACCGGTGGAGAATCAGTTGCATGGCAAGTAGGGGACAAAGCCCAGCATAAGAAATGGGGTACAGGTACGGTTGTCAGTGTGAAAGGATCCGGAGACAGTGTAGAGCTCGATATTGCGTTCCCGAGTCCAATGGGAATCAAGCGTCTTCTTGCCAAATTCGCACCTATAGAAAAAGCGTAACAATCTAAAGTCGGGAGGGAAGTCCACTCCCGGCTTAACTCAATCATTCTGAACACTTTAGCAGGAAAGGGTTGTGGAAATGGATCGACAATCAGCCGAAAACCGTATTAACGAACTACATGAATTATTAAATCAGTATAACTATGAATATCATGTTCTTGATAAGCCATCTGTTTCCGATTCTGAGTATGATCAGCTACTGAGAGAACTCATCGACTTGGAAGGTCAATTTCCTGATTTGAAAACATCCGATTCACCTTCTCAGCGTGTCGGTGGAGCGATATTGGATGCCTTTGAAAAAGTCGAACATCGAACGCCGATGCTCAGCTTGGGGAATGCTTTCAACGAAGAGGATTTGCGTGACTTTGATCGGCGCGTCCGTCAAGCCGTTGGAGATGACTTTTCTTATGTATGTGAGCTGAAAATCGATGGGTTGGCTGTTTCCCTTCGTTATGAAGATGGCGTCTTCACTCAAGGAGCGACAAGGGGAGACGGATCGATAGGAGAAGATATTACATCAAACCTTAAGACCATCCGTTCCATTCCCTTGAAGATTTCTGAAAAGATTTCCTTTGAAGTTCGTGGGGAAGCCTTTATGCCTAAAGGTTCCTTTGAAGCGTTAAATAAAATCAAAGATGAAAAAGGGGAAGAGCCTTTTGCCAACCCCCGCAATGCAGCTGCAGGTTCCCTCCGTCAGCTCGATCCTAAAATCGCAGCATCACGAAATCTCGATCTCTTCTTATATGCATTAGCGGATATTGGAGATACGGGGATTGACTCTCACAGTGAAGGGTTAGATAAATTAGAGAGTCTCGGATTTAAAACGAATCCTGAACGGAAACAGTGTGCGACAATTGAAGAAGTCATTGATTTTGTCGGCAAATGGACCGATCAACGTCCGAATCTGTCGTATGACATTGACGGGATCGTGATTAAAGTCAATTCACTGGAGCAGCAGGGACAGCTCGGAACGACAGCGAAAAGTCCACGCTGGGCAATTGCCTTCAAGTTCCCTGCTGAAGAAGTGGTAACCGTTCTAAAAGAGATTGAACTGAGTGTTGGCCGTACCGGCGTGGTGACACCAACGGCGATACTTGCGCCTGTACGTGTCGCTGGTACAACTGTTCAACGTGCGTCCCTTCATAATGAAGATCTTATTAGAGAAAAAGATATTAAAATCGGCGATCATGTCGTCATTAAAAAAGCCGGTGACATCATCCCTGAAGTGGTCAACGTATTAGAAGACAAGAGGACGGGTGACGAACAGGAATTTCATATGCCTACTCATTGTCCTGAATGCGAAAGTGAGCTGGTCCGACTTGAAGGGGAAGTAGCCCTTCGCTGTATCAACCCTAAATGTCCAGCACAGATCCGGGAAGGTCTGATTCATTTTGTATCCAGAAATGCCATGAACATCGATGGTTTGGGAGAAAAGGTGATCAGTCAGTTATTCAGGGAGAAATTGATTGAAGATGTGGCAGACTTATACCGATTAGAACGTGATCAACTTCTTCAACTGGAGCGCATGGGTGAAAAATCCGCGGATAACCTATTGGATGCCATTCAAGCCTCAAAAGCCAATTCCCTGGAAAAATTGCTCTTTGGACTTGGAATCCGTCATGTTGGAGCAAAAGCGGCGAAAACATTGGCTCAAGAGTTCGGATCAATGGATAAGTTAATGAACCTGGGCAAAGAAGAGCTGACCAATGTAAACGAAATCGGCGATAAAATGGCTGATGCCATTGTGGCCTATTTTGAAAATGATGAAGTGAAAGAACTGATCGAGGAACTGAAGGATGCCGGTGTGAATCTTGAATACAAAGGACCGAAGCCGGTAGCTGCAAGTGAAGTCGACTCTTATTTTGCAGGGAAAACCATTGTATTAACCGGAAAAATTGAGCGATTAAGCAGAAATGAAGCAAAAGAAAAGATAGAGATGCTCGGTGGAAAAGTCACTGGCAGTGTCAGCAAGAAAACCGATCTTGTTATCGCAGGGGAAGAAGCAGGATCAAAGCTTGCTAAAGCCAATGAGTTGAACATTGAAGTATGGGATGAGGATAAGCTGATGGAAGAACTTAACCGATAAGAGGTGTAACGAGTAATGAAAAAAGGGATTTCGGTCGCTCTCTCCGCACTATTGTTACTAGGGGGCTGTGCTCCGACATTTGAAAAGCAGGATCAGGTCGTTCAGGAAAATCAAGATAGCGAAGCAAAAAAAGCGATCATTCCAAGCTTCCAGATATCCAAGGAATACTATAAGACGATGCTTCCATATGAAACGAGTAAAACCCGAGGAGTCGTCGTCAATGATTTAGGATCAAGATATGATATCAATGAAATCGAGACGGGCTTATTGAGGGTAGCCCAAAATCGTTTCTCAACGGATGAATATTTCTTCAAAGAGGGACAATTCCTCACAAAGAAAACAGTTGATAGCTGGCTTCAACGAAAATATACAAGTGAACAGCTGAAAGAAAAAGGACTTCAAGAATCCGAGAATGTGGGGCTGAATCCTGTCCAGACGGAAGGTGAGAATGCACCGATCTACTTAGCCCATGTGATTGAACATAATTACTTGATGAAAAAAGAAGACAACAAGGTTCATCTGGGTGGAGTAGCCGTTGCTCTATCATTGAATTCGGTTCAATACGAAACCAATCTCTCATCTGGAACAAGAACAGTCAAAAACATTAGCAATGAAGTCTTAAAGGAACAAGGAGCGAGAATTGCCGACGAAGTCCTCAATCGTCTTCGTCAGAAAAAAGAACTTCAAAACGTTCCGATCATGATCTCACTTTATAAACAGGCTCCAAAAGAACAGGTCGTCCCTGGTCACTTCTTCGCCTACACAACCGTTGAAGCAAACGAAAGCAGCATCCAAAACTGGGAAGGAATTAATGAAGAATTCTACTTATTCCCTTCTCCGGAAGCCCAGGATAATCATCCAAACGATTACAAAGTATTTAATGAGCTGAAAACAGATATCGAAAAATACTTTCCTGTTTACACGGGTCTGACGGGACAAGCACTCTATCAGAACCAGAAACTGTCCAATATGAAATTCGAGGTAGCCTTGTCCTTTCAAGGAAAAGCAGAAACCATCGGATTTGCCCAGCATCTTTCCGACATGGTCAGCAAGCAGACGCCGGACACCTGGGACGTGGAACTCCTCGTGTCATCATCCTATGGACCGGAAGCACTGATCGTGAAGAAGCCTGGCAGTAAAGAAACGTATTTGCACATTTATGAATAGAAGAGGAGAAGGACTAATCTAATGGGTTAGTTCTTTTTTTTGAGGATAGGACTGTAGAGGTGTCACAGAAATTAGTCGAATCATGTAGAACGGTCGGTAAAATGAAAATAAGGTTGGTATATTGAAAGTACGGTCGATAAATCTTTTTAACGGTTGATAAAACTGAATAAAGGTTGATAAATCTCAATAACGGTCGATAAACCTGATCCTCCCATCGTCATGTACTTCACGATATTTACAAAAAACGAAACCGAATGTGACGGATATCCGTAATACATATATAGATTGAAGACAGGAAAGGGGAAAAGGCTGATGGAAATAATCGCATTTGTTTTAGCCGGAGGGGCTTTCTCGATTGTCATGATCCTTCTTGAACAAAACAAGAAATTAGAAAAGAGAGTGAAGAAATTAGAGGACAAAATGTAATCGGTAAAAAGCTTGGGGAATCTCAGGCTTTTTTGTTTGGCTTTTACAGAGAAATGACATATGTGCATCAGCGACAATTAACCAGTTTCAAAAAGCCATCCGGGAAATTTTCGATTCCCTCTGTTCTCTTCATGTATATGAATGTATCATTTGTTGCAAAATAATGATGCTAACGTTAGTGAAAACCAGTAAATGAAACAGATTTGTGAACAAAAAGTAACTTAATTTTATAAATTTTTATGAATAGATATAGCTAAAAAAGCGCTTTCATAAAAATATATGCAATTTATATGAATAATTATTCATATAGGTAAATATATTTAGAAAATTCTGTCTGTTAACGTTGTGAATGTATGTTAGTATTAATAACGTTGTGAACTTGTTACGGAACGTCGCTTCGCAGAATAAACTTTTTCAAACATTATTGAGTGAATAAGTTTACAACCCGTATGCATGGGGTAAAGAATTGTTGGATTTACAATTTGAGATGTCTTTTAGCATGGTTCGAAAGTTAGATTAAGCACCTAACGAAAAGCAATACAAATTTATTGAAAGGAGAATGCTAACTACACAATGGATATAGCTACTTTAGTCACCTTTATCGTATATTTAGTTGGAATGCTCGCAATCGGTATTATTTCTTACAAATTAACAAGTAATTTATCGGATTACGTTCTTGGAGGACGTAGTTTAGGACCGGGGGTAGCCGCATTAAGTGCTGGTGCTTCAGATATGAGTTCATGGTTATTACTGGGACTTCCTGGCCTTGCTTATGCAATTGGTTTAGGTTCGATCTGGTTAAGTATTGGGTTAGTAATTGGTGCTTATTTAAACTGGAGATTCGTCGCTTCAAGACTACGTGCTTACACGGAGGTTGCAAACGATTCTATTACGGTTCCGGACTTCTTTGAAAATCGTTTTAGAGATGGTTCCCGTCTCCTTCGTGTCATTTCAGCAGTTATCATTTTGGTATTCTTTACCTTCTACACATCTTCAGGTCTTGTAGGCGGAGCGTTATTATTCCAGGAAACGTTTGGGATGTCTTACAATCAATCACTTTGGATTGGTGCCACTGTAATCATTTCTTACACATTCCTTGGAGGATTCTTAGCAGTAAGTTGGACTGACTTCGTACAAGGTATTCTCATGTTCCTTGCGCTAATCATTACACCAATCGTTGCTATTACAGAGCTGGGTGGATGGAATGCTACAGTTGATGCTGTTCGTTCTGTTGACGCGGCAAATCTTGATACAATGAACACGATGACGGGTATTGGAGTCGTTTCACTCCTTGCGTGGGGACTTGGTTACTTCGGTCAGCCGCATATCATCACCCGCTTTATGGCACTTAAATCAACCAAAGATGTACCAAAGGCACGCTGGATTGGTATGAGCTGGATGACATTATCAATGATTGGTGCTGTACTGGTTGGTTTCTCCGGTATCGCCTATTTCGCTGATATGCCGTTGATCACAGGTGATGTTGATAATTCTGAGAAAGTATTTATCTTCTTCACAGACGTCTTATTTAATCCATGGGTATCCGGAATTCTGTTAGCAGCGATTCTTTCTGCTATCATGAGTACAATCGATTCCCAATTACTCGTTTCATCCAGTGCGTTAGCGGAGGATTTCTATAAAGCGATCATCCGTAAGAATGCTTCTGACAACGAACTTGTATGGGTAGGTCGTGCCGGAGTGCTTCTCATCGCATTCATCGCGATCATGCTTGCTATTCAAGGGAACCCTGCGAATGGCGGAGGTACGAAGATTCTCGATCTGGTAAGTTACGCATGGGGTGGATTTGGTGCCGCATTCGGACCAATCGTCCTGTTGTCTCTATACTGGAAAGGTATGACACGAAACGGTGCATTGGCTGGTATGATCACTGGTGCTGTAACAGTTGTCGTTTGGAAACAGCTGACTGTAGCTGGAGTTATTCCATTCGAACTGTATGAAATTGTTCCAGGATTCTTCCTTGCTATGCTGGCAATCGTGATCTTCAGTAAGGTTGGACCACAACCAAGTGCTGAAATCCAAGCTGAATTCGACGAAGCTGTTGCCAAAGACATCGTAAAATAATTTGAATATCGATAAGAGGTCCGTCCCTCGTCACTTCACAGTGGCTGAGGGACGGACCTCTTTTTGTTATGTTTTCTTTTTTACATTAGAAGGAAATTTGTGATGCATGTCCTCCTTGATAGTGCTGCGAAATTTGTCGAAAGAAAATTTTCAGAAAGTTGTTCCAAATTTAAATACTCTGTTATATAATACAAACATGATAAATAATCTGTATTATAACAATAAAGATTTGTTTAATACTGCTAAGGAGTGATGGTGTTCAATGTCTACTAAAATGGTTGGTATCAAGGTAACTGGGGAACTTCAGCCAGGCTTTGATGAGATTTTATCCCAGAAAGCATTGCAGTTTTTAGAACAACTGGAGCGCCGATTCGGAGCAAATCGGAGAGAGCTGTTACACAACAGAAAGAAACAGCAGGAAAGGATCAATGGAGGAGAGCTTCCTCACTTCTTACCTGAAACAGAATCGATTCGACAAAGTGAATGGAAAGTGAGTCCGATTCCTCAAGCTTTACAAGATAGAAGGGTGGAGATCACTGGACCTGTTGACCGTAAAATGGTCATCAACGCATTGAACTCTGGTGCAAAATGTTTTATGGCATGTTTTGAAGATGCCACTTCACCTACATGGACGAACCTCATAGAAGGACAAATCAACCTCAGAGATGCAGTACATCAAACAATAGACTTCACGAATGCGAATGGGAAGCGTTATGAATTAAAGGAAGAACATGCCGTATTAATTGTTCGGCCCAGAGGATTACATCTGGAAGAGAAACATATCGAACTGGATGGGAAATCAATATCAGCAAGCCTTGTCGACTTTGGTTTATTCTTTTTTCATAATGCAACTCATTTAACCTCAACGAACAAAGGCCCTTATTTTTACTTACCTAAATTAGAAAGTCACCTGGAAGCGCGCTTCTGGAATGATGTGTTTATATTTGCGCAGGAATATATCGGAATTCCTCAAGAGACGATCAAAGCAACGGTCCTGATTGAAACCATCACAGCGGCATTTGAAATGGATGAAATCCTTTATGAACTAAAGGAGCATTCAGCAGGGTTGAACTGTGGAAGATGGGATTATATTTTCAGCTATATTAAAAAACTCAGGGAGCAAGAGGATGTGATCCTACCTGACCGTTCAACTGTTTCGATGACAGCACCCTTTATGAGATCGTATTCCTTGCTCACGATAAAGACCTGTCACAGAAGGGGAGCTCCTGCAATCGGAGGAATGGCGGCGCAGATCCCTGTTAAAAACGATCCTGTTAAAAACGAAGAAGCGTTTAACAAGGTGAGAGCAGATAAAGAAAGAGAAGCGCGGGATGGTCATGATGGCACTTGGGTAGCTCATCCCGGTCTCGTACCTGTTGCCATGGACGTTTTCAATCAGGAAATGAAAAATGATAATCAAATTGCAGAGAAAACATTAGATGATCTCAACGTGTCAGAGCAGGAGCTTCTTGAAGTTCCTCAAGGGACGATAACAGAAGAAGGTGTCCGCTTAAATATTAACGTCGGAATTCAATATATATCTTCCTGGCTGAGCGGCCAAGGAGCAGCACCGATCCACAACTTAATGGAAGACGTGGCAACGGCTGAAATTTCCCGGGCTCAGCTATGGCAATGGATCCGTCATCCCAAAGGAATTCTTGACGACGGCCGAAACATCACCATCGATCTATATGAACAACTAAAGCAAGAAGAACTAACCAAACTCAAAAGCCAAATGGGAGAACAACTGTACAAAGAGCGCCGGTTCTCAGAAGCCGTCCAACTATTCGACCAACTCATCCAGAACGACCAATTCACAGACTTCCTCACCACCCCAGGCTACCGAATCCTTTAGAGGGACGGACCTGCAAAAAGCATCAACAAAGCAATATAGGTTGAAGACACAAGCTTAAACACTTTAACGAATTACCACTGCAGTGATTAGAGGGACGGACCTCACAAATTAACTGCATACCGGTTAAATAGAAATTCACGAAAGAACTTCGATTGATTCTTATAGAAATTCAAAACCAATAAACAAACAAAAGGGAGAGATTATCAATGGTAAAAGCAAATAACGAACGCGTAAAAGCACTGCAAGAGAATTGGGAAATGGATCAAAGATGGAAAGGGGTATCCCGCCCTTATTCGGCTGAGGATGTCATCCGTTTAAGAGGATCGATTGATATTGAGCATACCCTTGCCCGACACGGATCTGAAAAGCTGTGGAATCTGCTTCACAAAGAAGACTATATCAATGCCCTTGGTGCCTTGACTGGAAATCAGGCTGTCCAACAAGTGAGAGCCGGTCTGAAAGCGATCTACTTAAGCGGGTGGCAGGTAGCGGCGGATGCCAACCTGGCCGGGCAGATGTATCCCGATCAAAGTTTGTATCCTGCGAACTCTGTACCATCCGTCGTAAAGAGAATCAATCAAGCCTTACAGCGTGCTGATCAGGTTCACTATGTTGAAGGTGATGAATCGATCGATTGGTTTGTCCCGATTGTAGCCGATGCAGAAGCAGGCTTTGGCGGACAGCTTAATGTATTTGAACTCATGAAGGGTATGATCGAAGCAGGGGCTTCAGCCGTCCACTTTGAAGATCAGCTTTCTTCTGAGAAGAAGTGCGGACACTTGGGAGGCAAAGTATTACTGCCGACACAAACGTCCGTGAAGAATTTAATTTCAGCACGTCTGGCAGCGGATGTAATGGGTGTGCCAACATTAATCGTAGCCCGTACAGATGCGAATGCCGCAGATTTAATCACGAGCGATGTGGACCCGTATGATGCGCAGTTCATTACAGGGGAACGCACTCCTGAAGGGTTCTTCCGTACAAGGGCGGGCCTTGATCAGGCGATTGCAAGAGGCTTGGCTTATGCTCCTCATGCAGATCTTGTGTGGTGTGAAACATCGGAACCAAGCCTTGAGGAAGCCCGACAATTTGCTGAGGCGATTCATGCTGAGTATCCAGGGAAATTATTGGCGTATAACTGCTCACCATCCTTTAACTGGAAGAAGAAACTGGACGATGAAACGATCGCTAAGTTCCAAAAAGAGCTTGGGAAAATGGGCTATAAATTCCAGTTCGTAACGCTTGCAGGATTCCACGCCCTGAACCACAGCATGTTCGAGCTTGCGAGAGGATACAAAGAGCGTGGGATGGCTGCATATTCCCAGCTTCAAGAAGCGGAATTTGCCAGCGAGAAGCATGGCTATTCAGCTACAAGACATCAGCGCGAAGTAGGAACAGGGTACTTTGACGAAGTATCGATGGTGATCTCAGGTGGAACATCCTCTACAACAGCCCTTAAAGGGTCGACAGAGGCTGCTCAATTCTAAAAAGTTCAATTGAATAAAAATATAATGAAGGTCCGTTCCTCGGGGGTTGCTATACCCTGAGGGACGGACCTTTTTTGGGCGATTCGCAATCTAGTACTATCGAAGTGAATTTGTGAATAGTTTAACTTTATAGAAAATATTTATAAATATACTATTGATTTTATTAATATACATACATATAATTAGAGCTAATTTAAATTTAATCTGTGTGGTGAATAGGTATGAATGTTGGTATTGTTGGTAGTACGGGTTATGGTGGAGTGGAGCTGTATCGATTGTTGGTAAATCATCCGAATGTAGAAAATTGTATTTTGTATTCATCTTCTTTGGAGGGGGCACCATATGCAGATCAATATCCACACCTCTTTAACCTGTCACACGAAGTAGTGAATCCTATCAAAATCGAGGAAATGAAGCAGCTTGATTTCGTCTTTTTGGCCGTTCCATCCGGTGTATCGAAGGAATTATCTCAGAAAATCATCGGTGAAAAGGCGAAAGTGATCGATCTTTCAGGGGACTTGCGTTTGAAGAATCCTCAAGAATATGAAGAGTGGTACAAAGGAGAATCGGCAGCTACAGATATTTTACAGAAAGCGGTGTATGGTCTCACAGAATGCAATCGACAATCCATTCAAGAGGCGGAACTGATCGCGAACCCAGGCTGCTTTCCGACAGCCACCCTTCTAGGATTGGCTCCGCTTTTCCATCATGAGCTTGTAGAGCCTCATTCCATCATTATCGATGCCAAAACGGGATTATCGGGAGCGGGGAGAAAAGCGACTCAATCCAGTCACTTTTCAGAGACTCAGGAAAATCTACGAATCTATAAGGTTCATCAACACCAGCACACCCCTGAAATTGAACAGCAATTGAAGGAGTGGAACAGCGAAGCGGGACCCATTACCTTTACGACTCACCTTATTCCCATGACCCGTGGGATTATGGCTACGATGTATACAGAATTAAAAAGCACATACACCACTGAGCAGTTGCACAACATTTACCAAGGCTATTACGAGAAGCATCCCTTCATCAAGATCCGTCCTGTGGGGCAGTTCCCAAGTACAAAAGAAGTGTTCGGCACCAATTTCTGCGATATCGCGATAAAATCAGATCCACGGACGAATCGGGTGACGATTGTTTCTGTGATCGATAACTTGCTAAAAGGAGCTTCCGGCCAAGCGGTTCAGAACATGAATCTGATGCTCGGTTTAGACGAAACAACGGGACTCTATCACTATCCAATTTATCCATAAGAGGGGGAGAATCAATGAAACTAGTAAAAGAAAAGGCGGTTCAACACATTCCTGGAGGAACGATTCTTTCGCCTCTTGGATACAAGGCTGGGGGGATGCATACCGGTCTTCGATACGCAAAGAAAGACTTCGGGGTCATTTACAGTGAAAAGCCTGCACAAGTCGGAGCGGTTTATACGCAAAGTCACTTTCAGGCTGCTCCCCTAAAGGTCACACAAGAAAGCATCTTGAAATCTCACATTCTGCAAGCGATTGTGGTGAACAGTGCGATCGCAAATGCCTGTACGGGTGAACAAGGATTAAAAGATGCATATCAAACAAGGGAGTGGACGGCCAAACGATTTCAAATTCCAGAAGAGTATGTAGCCGTTGCTTCGACAGGAGTCATTGGTGAGTGGCTTCCAATGGAGAAGATAGAAAAGGGCTGCACCGAAATCAAGGTTGACTCGACAGAGGAGAGTGCCCAATCTTTTCAACAGGCGATCCTAACGACGGATCTTATCGAAAAGACTTCATGCTATCAAATAAAAATAGATGGAGAAACGGTCACAATCGGAGGATGTGCGAAGGGGTCTGGCATGATTCATCCAAATATGGCGACGATGCTCGGCTTCATTACAACGGACGCAGCGATTTCATCCACCGTCCTGCAAAAAGCACTTAAAACAGCGATCGATCAATCCTTTAATCAAATCACTGTAGATGGAGAAACGTCTACGAATGATATGGTCATTGCGATGGCAAACGGGATGGTCGTTCACGACACTTTACATGAAAGTCATCCTGATTGGCATTACTTTCAAGAGGGATTCATTCACGTATGTCAAGATCTGGCCAAACAAATTGCCCGGGATGGTGAAGGAGCAACCAAACTCGTAGAAGTGATCGTCACAGGTGCTCATTCCCATCAAGACGCCAATATTTTGGCGAAAAAAATCGTCGGTTCCAATTTAGTCAAAACGGCACTCTTTGGCAGGGATCCAAACTGGGGAAGGATCGTCGGTGCCATGGGACACAGTGAGGTGACGATTGAGCCCCATAACTGTGACATTTATATTGGAGAAACACTTATGTTTTCGAATGGTACTCCACAGCCATTCAATGAAGAGAGTGTAAGTCAGTATATGCAAGCTGAACATGTGATCATATCTGTCGGGTTGCATGGTGGAGAAGGAAAAGGAAAAGCCTGGGGGTGCGATCTTACGTATGATTACGTCAAAATCAATGCAAGTTATCGAACATAAGCCAGTGATTGCAATCAAACTGGGAGGAAGTGTCCTTTCTAAGCTCTCATCCCTTTTCTATAAAAGTATAAAAGATCTTCAGCAGCACTACCATGTAGTACTTGTTCACGGAGGAGGTCCTGAGATTACGGCTATGCTGAACAAACTGGCCATCGAATCCACCTTCGTCAATGGCCATCGAAAAACCACAAAAAAGGTTTTTGGAGTCGTTGAACAAGTGTTAAAGGGCAAGGTGAATAGCGAGTTAACCCATCAACTCAATCTGGCAGGGATTAACGCAATCGGATTAAGCGGGTACGATGCCCATTTGTTAAAGGCAAGCATTATGGATGAAGGATCTCTAGGTTATGTTGGCAAGATTGAAGAGGTTAACCTTACCCTGTTAAATAATCTGCTTTCGCTGAACTACGTGCCTGTTATCGCTCCCCTTGCCACTACAAACAATGGGGAAAAGCTGAATGTGAATGCAGACCTGGCTGCATCAGCCATAGCAGAAGCCCTGGAAGTAGAGAAACTGGTCTTTGTCACAGACGTTCCCGGTATTTTAAAAGAAGGGGAAATTGTTTCACGTGTAACAAAGGAAGAGATCCTTCATTATATAGAAACCGGAATCATCCATGGCGGAATGATTCCAAAGGTGCAGGCAGCCCTGTCGTTTCTGCAGCTTAACATTAAAGAAGTAATGATCGTCGGTTGTCAGGACACCATCATTCAAGACGGAGCGATGCTGGGCACACGTATAACAGAAGGAGGAGGGGTCAAGGCAGTATGAGTCATTTATTTCCTACTTATAATCGGTTGGATATTGAATTGGTTTCAGGAAAAGGCACGGTTGTTCAAGATCAAAATGGGAAATCCTATTTGGATTTCATTTCAGGTATAGCGGTTTGTAATTTAGGTCACTCTCCTTATGTTGTTAAAGAGGCTCTTGAAAAACAGTTGGATAAACTTTGGCATGTATCCAATCTGTTTCCGATTACGCTGCAGGAAGAGGCAGCTTCACTTCTTGCTTCCGGAAGTGGCTTGGATTCAGTCTTCTTTTGTAACAGTGGAGCTGAAGCGAACGAAGCAGCGATTAAGTTAGCCAAAAAGCATACGGGCAAAACGACGATCCTGACCTTCAAGCAATCATTTCATGGCCGGACCTTTGCGACCATGAGCGCAACGGGGCAGGAAAAGATTCATAGCGGCTTCGGTCCGTTGGTTCCAACCTTTGACTATCTTCCTTATAACGATGAACAGGCTCTTTCGAACGTGGAAGGAAATGACGTTGCGGCCATCATGGTGGAAGTGATTCAAGGGGAAGGAGGGGTGAACCCTGGTACTCTTTCCTTTTTACAGGCAGTAGAAACGTTGTGCAAGGAGATGGACGCTTTACTAATTGTCGATGAAGTCCAAACAGGGATCGGTCGTACCGGAGTTCCATTTGCGTATCAACATTATTCCCTGCAACCGGATATCGTCACGACGGCTAAAGGACTGGGAAGTGGTTTTCCTGTAGGTGCGATGATGGGTAAAAAAGATCTTGTTTCCTCCTTTTCGCCAGGAACGCACGGGTCGACATTCGGAGGTAATCCATTAGCGATGGCAGCAGTGAAAGCGACTCTTGAAACGATTTTCGATGATGTGTTCCTCCAAGAAGTGCAAAGTAAATCTGAGTACTTTATGCAGAAGCTGAAGAATCAACTACAGGAATGCCGGAGCGTAAAAGAGGTAAAAGGGATCGGCTTTATGATCGGCATCCAAATGGATATAGAAGTAAAAGAAATCATCGATGAGTTGCGGAACAATGGATTATTGACTCTTCCGGCAGGTTCTCAAGTGATCCGTCTATTACCACCTTTAACGGTCACCTATGACGAGCTCGATCAGGCACTTCACATACTGGGAGACACGCTAAAACAACATCAATCAGCCCGTGTCTACTAATCTATTTTTCTTTTAGGAATGAATGTATAAAAATACCTTAATATAAATAAAAATTCAATTGTAGGAGGCGATCTCATGACAGGTTACTTATGTTTAGAAAACGGAAAGACCTTTATAGGTGAAGTCATAATGGATGAAGAAGATCCCGTTCAGGGTGAGATTGTGTTTTTTACGGGAATGACAGGATACCAGGAAGTGCTGACCGATCCTTCCTACAAAGATCAAATCGTTGTTTTCACGTATCCACTCATCGGTCAATATGGCGTAAACGAAGATGACTTCGAGAGCTCACAGCCGCAGGTGAAAGGAGTCATCATGCTCCAATCACCGGCGCTGTATTCTCATTATCATGCCACTTCTTCCCTTAAAGACTATCTCAAAAAGTGGAAGATCCCATTCATGACAGGTGTGGATACGAGGCAGGTAGTGAAGGCGATCCGAGATGTTGGAACTCAAAATGCGTGTATATCTTATACTGAATCACTTCCTGAAAAAGAGAAACTCACTGGTCAAATTGAAAAGGTAGCCCTTTCTCAGATCCGCAAGATGGGAAGTGGAAACAAGCACATAGCCGTCGTCGATTTCGGTGTGAAGAAATCGATTGTATCCAGTCTGGTAAAGATGGATTGTCTTGTTACCGTCATTCCCTATCATCAGCTTGAGCTTCTGGATCAAATGAATGTTGACGGACTGGTGCTGTCGAACGGTCCTGGAGATCCGAAAGAAATGATGAGTCTTTTACCTAAGCTGAAGGAAAAAATCATGGAGATTCCCACCCTTGGCATTTGTTTAGGGCATCAATTAATCGCTCTGGCACTCGGAGGGAATACCGAACGATTATTATTCGGTCATAGAGGAGCGAATCATCCTGTCATCGACAACCAAACCGGAGAGGTGTTTATCACATCACAAAATCATAATTACGTCGTGAACGGGGCCAGTTTAACAGGAACCGGGTTGGAACCTCGTTTTATGAACGTCAATGACGGTTCCCTTGAAGGGCTTCAACATATAAGCAAGCCTATCCTTTCAGTTCAATTTCATCCTGAAGCGCGTCCGGGTCCGGAGGATGCTTCGTGGATATTCCAACAATTCTATCAAACGATTAAACAACCAGGGAGAGAGAAGATGTATGCCTAAAGATTCCAGTATTCAAAAAATCCTCATTATCGGATCAGGCCCTATCATCATCGGGCAAGCAGCAGAGTTTGATTATTCAGGTACACAAGGCTGCCTTGCCCTGAAGGATGAAGGGTATGAAGTGATTCTCGTGAACCATAATCCGGCGACGATCATGACGGATACGACCTACGCTGACAAAGTGTACTGCGAGCCCTTAACGGTCAAAACATTAACTGCGATTATCGCTAGTGAACGTCCTGATGGAATCGTCGCAAATCTTGGAGGTCAAACCGCTCTGAATCTTGCAGTGGAGCTGGATGAAAGAGGGGTTCTTGAGAAGTATGGAGTGACACTGCTTGGGACATCTGTGGATTCGATTCAAAAAGGGGAAGACAGAGAGAAATTTCGAAACTTGATGAACACATTGGGACATCCAACGGCAGAAAGTGCTATCGTACACGATCTTCAAGGGGCTATCCTTTTTTCTGAAAAGATTTCCTTCCCGATCATTGTGCGCCCGGCTTATACATTGGGGGGAAGAGGCGGCGGCATAGCTTCTACCATGGAGGAATATAGTAAACTCGTTCAAACCGGATTAAAGGCGAGCCCGATTCATCAAGTACTGGTGGAAAAAAGCATCGCCGGGTTCAAAGAGATTGAGTATGAAGTCATGAGAGATTCGAAAGGAAATTGTATATCCGTCTGTAATATGGAAAATTTCGACCCTGTTGGTGTCCATACGGGTGACTCCATCGTCGTCGCTCCGTCCCAAACCCTGACAGATCAAGAGTTTCATATGCTCCGTACAGCGGCGTTTGATATTATCAGTGCGTTAGAAGTGGTGGGAGGATGCAATATACAATTTGCTTTAGACCCTAACAGTAACCAGTACTATGTAATTGAAGTGAACCCACGGGTGAGCAGATCTTCTGCTTTGGCATCGAAGGCAACGGGATATCCCATTGCCAAAATAGCGGTGAAGCTTGCTGTCGGCTATACATTGAACGAAATCATCAATCCTCTGACAAGAACCACTTTTGCAAGCTTTGAACCAGCTCTTGATTACGTTGTCGTCAAGTTTCCAAGATGGCCATTCGATAAATTTCCTGAGGCGAATCGGGTGCTCGGAACGAAGATGAAAGCAACGGGTGAAGTGATGGCGATCGAGCGTTCGTTAGAGGCTGCTTTTCATAAAGCTCTTCAGTCCTTGGATCTGTCCTTGGAGAACGTCAAGACTGAACTAGCTTGCTTATCTCATGAAGAGCTGGAAAAGAGGATTGGAACACCAACGGATCTTCGCTTTTTTGAACTGCTGGAATTGTTGAGACGAGGCCATTCGATTCACACACTACATGAAAAGACAGAAATTGATAAGCTGTTCTTGTCTATCTTGAGTAACTTAGTATTCATGGAAAATAAACTAAGAACGTCCGACTTCACTTCTGATCTCTTGAAAGAAGCAAAGAAATTCCGTTTTGAAGATAAAACAATAGCGGGATTAATGGGGAAACCGGAAGCGTCCATTGAAAAAATGAGAATGGAGGAAGGAATTGTGCCCGCCTTTAAAATGGTGGATACATGTGCAGGTGAATTCGAAGCGATCACCAATTATGCCTACTCTACTTATTATGGAGACAATGAGATTCAACCGTTACAAGGAGAGAAGAAGGTGCTGATTGTTGGAGCGGGACCGATTCGAATCGGTCAGGGAGTCGAGTTCGACTACAGTTCCGTTAAGGCGATCCACAGATTGAAAGAGCATGGATACACGACCATCATGGTGAACAATAACCCGGAAACCGTGAGCACGGATTATGAGACGGCAGATCGTTTGTATTTTGAACCTATTACGGAAGAATCGATCCTTTCCATTATCCAGCACGAGAACGTCGATACCGTAATTGTTCAATTCGGCGGACAAACGGCATTAAACCTGGGTTCTATATTAGAGAAGAAAGGCATCCGATTATTTGGGACGTCTTCAGATATCATTGACCGTGTAGAGGATCGTGAACGTTTTTATCAACTGCTGGATGAACTGGAGATACCTCGGGTGAAAGGAGATATCTGTCACAGTAAAGAGGAAGCATTACAAGTAGCACAACATTTAACCTTTCCTCTTCTTTGCCGTCCATCCTATGTGATTGGAGGAAAAGGGATGGTGAAGGTAACGACAATACCCGAGATCGAGAGGTTTATACAGGAAGCTGATGAAGAGTACTTTCCTATTTTAATAGATGAATTTAAAGAAGGTAAGGAAATTGAAGTTGACCTGGTGGGGGATGGAGACGGAGTGTATGTTCCCGGAGTAATGGAGCATATTGAACGGGCAGGCGTCCATTCAGGGGACAGCATGTCTATTTTTCCTTCTGAATCCCTGTCAGTTGAAATTAAGAGAACGATTGAAGGTTACGCCCGGAAGATTGTGTCTTCGCTTCATTACAAAGGGATCATGAACATTCAATTTTTGCTGCAGGGTGAAGAGGTATTCATGTTGGAAGTGAACCCAAGAGCAAGCAGGACGGTTCCGGTGGTCAGCAAGGTTCTTGGTTACTCATTAATCGATATGGCCACAGACCTTATGTGCGATGAGACATTGAAGATTGACGCCTTTAGCCCTCCTTCAGAAATAGACGTTGTTGGAGTGAAGTATCCTGTATTCTCATCACATGCCCTGCCGGAGATCGATCAAACACTCGGAGCCAATATGAAGTCAACGGGAGAAGGATTATGTCTGGGTAAGACGGTTGAAGAAGCCCTGTTTAAAGTATTTGAAGGCTTGCATGAGGATGTAGAGACCGGTGGAACGGTTTATATCGATAGTGACCAGAAAGAATTAAAACAATACCAGACTTCTACGGAAACTTCGTTTAGCGACTGGATTGAAACTAGCAATGCCTCTGTGTATTTCAGTCATGAAGAAACGGATGAAATGAAGAAGAGAAGAATTGCTGCATTAGAAGCAGGGGTCACCGTTTTAACAGAAGCAGAGACCCTGTTGGCTTTTATTCGAAGTATGAAAGTGAATAAAGTGAACCCCATTCCATTGACACAATCAAAATCCATACAGGGAGTGAGCAGAGTATGATGAATTCAATTGTTTCGACGTCGCCGGTAAAGGTTTCCTTGAAAGGGAGAGATCTTGTCACGTGGTTGGATTACTCAACGGAAGAAGTACATGAGCTCTTATCACTTGCTCAGTATTTGAAGAAAAATCCCTATTCAAAGGTGTTGGAAGGAAAGACACTTGGGATGATTTTTGAAAAGTCGTCCACAAGAACCCGTGTCTCTTTTGAAGCGGGAATGCTCCAGATGGGAGGTCATGCCATCTACTTGAATGCACGTGATATACAACTGGGAAGAGGAGAGTCGATCGCAGATACGGCACGGGTCCTTTCTTCTTATGTGGATGGAATCATGATCCGTACCTTTGAAACTGAGAAGGTTATGGAACTTGCCCAGTACGCGAGTGTGCCAGTGATCAACGGGCTTTGCGATACGTACCATCCTTGTCAGGCATTGGCGGATGTTTTCACGATTTTGGAGCTTGCGGGAACGCTAAAAGGATTGAAGGTTGTGTATATAGGGGACGGGAATAATGTTGCACACTCCTTTATGATTCTATGTGCGAAGCTTGGAATGGATGTCGTCGTTTCTTGTCCTGAAGGATATGAACCCGATAAAGAAATTGTCGGGAAGACGGTGGAGCTTGCCGGAATGAACGGCGGCAGCTTTACTCTTTCTTACGACCCGGTTGAAGCGGTTAAGAATGCGGATATTGTATATACCGATGTATGGGCAAGTATGGGGCAGGAGGAAGAAGCGGTTAATCGTCTTAAAGACTTCAAACCATATCAAGTGAATGAACAGCTGCTTCAGCATGCTGCACCCGAAGTGAAATTTCTCCATTGTCTTCCGGCACATCGTGAAGAAGAGGTGACAGCGGCTGTCATTGACGGACCATGTTCTGCCGTATTTCAGCAAGCGGAGAATCGATTACATGTACAGAAGGCTATACTGCAATCACTATTCGTATAAAGCTAAAAGGTCCGCTTCTGGTTGGAAGCGGACCTTTTAGTTGCCTGAAAGCATTTCCATAAGAGAAAATAGTACTGAACCAAACGAACACATGTAAACATATAGTGTAGGAGAAACTGTAATTAGACCGTTTTGGAGGTGCTTGTGGTTTTGAGTAAACCAACGATTGATGATTACCTGGATAATGGAATATATGGCCAGAAGCAAACGAAGCCTGATGAGAGAAGAAAGTTTCTCGGGAGCTTGCGGGAACGAATCGTCATTGCCCTGACCCAGAGTCAGGTAAGGGAAAAAGGAGTGTATAAGGAAGTTCAGGAGAGTCTGAAGAAGCATCCTGATGCGAAGCTTTTATTAAATGGTAATATGAGCTACTCCTACTTATCTAAATACATCAAGCTTGCTGATACGTATCATGTCTCATTTTCAATGGTGACAAATAAGGAGATCGAAACCGATATTGGCCTCGTCCTCGCTTATGATCATGCCATTGATCAAGAAGAGATCTATGTGCAGAAAAAAAGTGAAAAAGCCGCTGAAGCAAAACCCAAGGCAAAGCCGAAGAAAAAGAAAAGCCTATTTTCATCTATTAAAAACAAGCTTTTCTAATTTTGTCTGCCCTTTTGGAAAATAGAGAGTCTAAACAGTCCTTTCAAAGTCGCTGGGATGATGAAAAGAATGAACAGGATCCGAAATAAATGGTACCCGGTAATGATGGAAAGATCTGCGTTGACGGCTTGTCCTACCAGCGCCATCTCGGCCATGCCTCCGGGAGCCAGGCTGATAAAGGCAGTCAGGAATGAAATGTCATGCCAGCGACTTAATACAAAGCTTAGGCCCGCGCAGCATAAAAGCAGGCAGACGGAAGTAAACAAAGACCAAAGGATGAACTTGGACAACTCTTTAGATGAAGAGAAATTCATCATGAAACTAAAATATATGCCCAGGGATAATTGAGCCAGAATGATCAATGGATCGGGCATTTGGGGTACAGAAAACCCAGCCACCATGAAGCCGCCGATAACTAATATCGGTCCTAGCATAGCCGGGGTGGGTAAATGAATTCTTTTAGCCACAATCCCTGATAGAATGGCAATGATAAAGAATAGGATGAAGAACCACTGGAATGAGGGGACTTCGAAGGGTGGTAAAGCGTTCCCGGAACCGGATCCACCACCGCTTTTAAAAAGAGGGCTGAACACCAGAAACGGTACAACAAAGATGACCGATAATAAACGGATCACCTGAAGGATTGTCACAACCGTTAAGTCTATATTCTTCATCTCTTCTCCAAGAGCCACCATTTGAGAAAGCCCGCCAGGTATACTCCCTGTAATGGTTGAGGAAAGACCGATACCCGTCATTTTAGAAGTAATATAAGCAAGTACCATACTGAAGGCAATGATGGCAATCGTCATCGTCAGCATGGAAGGGAGCTGGGTAACGATTTCAATCATGGTTTCCTGACTAAAGGATTGACCAATGGCATAGCCTACAATGATTAATCCAAGATCCCTGAAATAAGACGGCCACGCTAAATCAAGTTTTGTCCATTTATTAACGAAAAAGACGGAAATCATGGAACCGAGGAGCCAGGACAGGGGGAGGTGAAGCAGCGTGAATACCCCGCCGCCCGCGACTCCGACGAAAAAGGCTAATAGAATAGGATGCATGTTGAAAATCCTCTCATTTTATATACTCTGTTTAAAGGTAATCAATTGGAGGAGAGGAAGCAAATGGAATGCATTGACTATAATTTCACCACAACTTACCCAGCCCAAGGTCCATCCCTCACAAAATGGCACATACCCTCCCGATTCGTGGTAGAATGAATGGAGGTATGGACAAGAATCAGCCATGCTCTTAACCATCGTTATCTCTTATCATAGTTGCTTTAATGAAGCGAATTTTGGTATTATCAATAGTATTGTGAGTGTTCGAACATATACGGAGGTGAAGAAGATGACTAGAATTTCTGAAGAGCAAGTAAAGCATGTTGCCCACCTTGCACGACTAGCCATCACAGAGGATGAAGCGAAAAAGTTTACAACTCAATTAGATGCGATTATCGGGTTTGCCGAGCAGCTGAATGAATTGGATACTTCAAATGTGGAAGCAACGAGTCATGTGTTGGATATGAAGAACGTTATGCGTGAAGATAAGCCTGTTGAAGGTCTGCCACGTGAAGAAGTATTAAAGAATGCACCAGACAAACAAGATGGACAAGTACGCGTTCCATCGATCTTGGACTAAGGAGGGGACCTCATGTCATTATTTGACCATAAATTATCAGAGCTTCATGAGCTTTTACATAAGAAAGAAGTATCTGTCACAGATCTTGTAGACGAATCATACAAACGTATTGATGCGGTTGAAGATAAAGTAAAAGCATTTTTAACATTAGATGAAGAAAATGCCCGCAGTAAAGCGAAAGAAATGGATGCAAAGCTTGGTACAGACGAAAGCAAAGGCCTGCTTTTCGGAATGCCGATCGGGATTAAAGATAATATCGTAACAAAAGGACTTCGTACAACATGCGCCAGTAAGATCCTTGAAAACTTCAATCCGATTTATGATGCTACGGTTATCAATAAATTACATAGTGCCGATACGATTACGATCGGAAAACTGAATATGGATGAGTTCGCGATGGGTTCATCTACTGAGAACTCCGGTTTCCAGAAAACGAGCAATCCATGGAATCTTGAAACGGTTCCCGGTGGATCTTCAGGTGGTTCAGCAGCATCCGTTGCCGCTGGAGAAGTACCTTTCTCACTGGGATCGGATACAGGCGGATCGATTCGCCAGCCAGCAGCATTCACGGGTACTGTCGGTTTAAAACCAACGTACGGACGTGTATCCCGTTTCGGTCTTGTAGCATTCGCTTCTTCACTGGATCAAATCGGGCCGATCACTCGTAACGTAGAAGATAATGCCTATTTACTGCAAGCGATCGCTGGTCTTGACCCGAATGATTCTACTTCAGCGAATGTTGAGGTTCCGAACTACGCGGCTGCTCTGACAGGCGATGTGAAAGGCTTGAAGATTGCTGTTCCGAAAGAATATTTAGGTGAAGGTGTCGGCGAAGAAGCCCGTCAATCAGTGCTTGCTTCATTGAAAGTGTTGGAGAGCATGGGAGCTACATGGGAAGAAGTTTCTCTTCCTCACTCTAAATTTGGTGTTTCAACGTACTACTTATTAGCGTCATCTGAAGCTTCTGCAAACCTTGCCCGTTTCGATGGTGTTCGCTACGGTTACCGCACTCCAAACGCAGAGAACCTTCTTGATCTATACAAGAAAACCCGTGCAGAAGGATTTGGGGATGAAGTGAAGCGTCGTATTATGCTTGGAACCTTTGCATTGAGTTCTGGATACTATGATGCTTACTACAAAAAAGCACAGCAGGCCCGTACACTGATCAAGAAAGATTTTGAAGATGTATTTGCGAAGTATGATGTCATTATTGGACCAACAACACCAACGCCGGCTTTCAAAATCGGAGAAAAAATTGATGATCCATTAACGATGTATGCAAACGATATTTTAACGATTCCAGTAAACCTAGCAGGTGTACCGGGAATCTCTGTCCCTTGTGGATTCTCTTCAACAGGATTGCCGCTTGGATTGCAAATCATCGGAAAGCATTTTGACGAAAGCACGATATATCGCGTAGCTCATGCGTTCGAGCAAGCTACAGATTTCCATACAAAAAGACCACAACTGTAAGGGGTGAAATCAATGAACTTTGAACCAGTAATCGGACTAGAGGTCCACGTAGAATTAAAAACTGACAGTAAGATGTTTTCTCCGGCACCGAACCATTTCGGAGCAGAGCCAAACACAAACACGAACGTAATCGACCTTGGATATCCTGGTGTACTTCCAGTGGTAAACAAGCGTGCCATTGAATTCGGTATGAAAGCTGCGATCGCGTTGAACTGTGAAATCGCAACGGATACGAAGTTTGACCGTAAAAACTATTTCTATCCGGATAACCCGAAAGCGTACCAGATTTCTCAATTTGACAAGCCGATCGGTGAAAACGGGTGGATCGAAATTGAAGTGAACGGTGAGAAGAAACGCATCGGAATCACTCGCCTTCACTTGGAAGAAGATGCTGGAAAGCTGACGCACTCAGGCGACGGTTATTCCCTTGTCGACTATAACCGCCAAGGTACTCCTCTTATTGAGATTGTATCTGAGCCGGACATCCGCACACCGGAAGAAGCGTATGCGTATCTTGAGAAACTGAAATCCATCATTCAATATACGGGGGTTTCCGATTGTAAGATGGAAGAAGGGTCGCTTCGTTGTGACGCTAACATTTCCCTACGTCCAATCGGCCGGGAAAAGTTCGGAACGAAAGCCGAGCTTAAAAACCTGAACTCCTTTAACTTTGTTAAAAAAGGATTGGAGTATGAAATCGTCCGTCAGGAAAAGGTCCTTTTATCCGGAGGAATGATTCAACAGGAAACGCTTCGTTTCGATGAATCAACAGGTAAAACGATCCTCATGCGTGTCAAAGAAGGATCGGATGATTACCGGTATTTCCCTGAACCTGATTTATTACACCTCCACATCGATCAAGAGTGGATGGACCGCATCCGTGCAGAGATTCCTGAGCTTCCGGATGAGCGTAAAAAGCGCTATGTAGAAGATTTAGGCTTACCGGCGTATGATGCCATGGTTCTGACATTGACGAAAGAAATGTCTGATTTCTTCCAGGAAACCGTTGAGGCAGGAGCGGATGCGAAGCTTGCGTCCAACTGGTTGATGGGTGAAGTTTCAGCTTACTTAAATGCCGGTCAAAAAGAGCTTGAAGATGTTAAGCTGACTCCTCAAGGGTTAGCTGGCATGATTGCGTTAATCGAAAAAGGAACGATTTCTTCCAAGATTGCGAAGAAAGTGTTCAAAGAACTAGTGGAAAACGGCGGAGATCCAGAACAAATCGTGAAAGATAAGGGTCTTGTTCAAATCTCTGACGAAGGTGCCTTACTCAAGATTGTGACGGAGACGCTGGATGCCAATCCACAATCCATCGAAGATTACAAGAACGGGAAAGACCGCGCCATCGGCTTCCTCGTTGGTCAGATCATGAAAGCGACAAAAGGCCAGGCCAACCCGCCGCTTGTAAACAAACTGCTGCTTCAAGAAATTCAAAAACGCTAAAAATAAAGTCACAGCCCCTGGAAACCTTATATTTCCAGGGGCTGTTTTTGTACGGAAGAGGGACGGACCTTGAAATAAATTCAAGGTCCGTCCCTCTTTTAAGTACAAGTTGTCCTGGGAACCATGATTTTAATGGGTTGTTGTAGTATGCTAACGCGATGTTGGAAAAGGGAGATGGAGGTTTTTACACTCATTCGTTCTTTCTAGGGGGAGCCTGATATATATGCACGCAAGATATCTTTTCGATATTCGCTCATTGAGTGTTATATTTGTTTCTTCTTTGCTTTTTCCAGAATCTGTTTAGCCAAGCGGTAATAGGTATCCGCTTCGACTTTTGATTCAGCTCTCTTTAAATGCATCATGTAGTTTTGGAATCGAAGTTTGTCGACTGACGAGACTTTCATCACGATTTTTCTCATTTTGGCACTCCTTTAGTGGACAAAATTGCGTCCAATTATCTATTCTGAATTTTCTGTAAATAATGTATAATAATAGTAAATGATTCCAGAGGGTGGATAGAATGTCCTTATTCGAAGTGATCTTGTTGCCAATGTTAATGGGTGGTATTGGAGGCTTAGGACATATTCTGGTTTTCAAAAATGGTCATTTCACTTTTCCGCGAAAATTTATCGATGACCAAGGTGAGAAGCACTATCTTTTTGGCTCAACAAAGGATATTATCATAGGCATTCTAGCAGGGTATCTGTCAGTATTACCGGTTGTTGAAACGGTCCCGATCTGGTATGTCATCTATATTAGTTTATTATCAGGTATCGGGGGAAGTTCCGTCATCACACGAAAAATCGAACAAAATTTAGCAAGCACCAAAGCGTCTTATATCCAAGAGCTATCTCATTATCAGCTCGAACCGACCTCTAAGGGAGGATCTCCAAACCATAATGAGGTGAAACCTGTTGGCGAAGTGGAAGAAAAAAAGAATCAAGGTTGAACTGCCACCAGAAGACTATGAAAAAGCAAATCAGTATTTAAAAAGACTGAAGGAGGCAGATAGCCTAGTCGAGCTGAACTACTACTATAATAAAGTGGCAAAAATAATTGAGAAATCACAAGATGTTTAAGATGAGTCAATTGAAGAGTAGTCCTATACCTATCTAATTTATCCAAAAAGTGTAAGGATGAAACTGACAATTGAGTCAGCTTTTTTTCTGTAAAGGAAAGATGTATGAAAGATACTTCTCTTCGCATACTTATTTATTTTCCATCCCCCTCTGGAAAAATAATAGTCCGGGAGTAGCAGTATGCTATTCCTTTTTTTTATATTCAAGGATAAAAGCAAAAGGGAGTTCATAAGAACCTGTAAATCTGTCCGTTACGGTGCTTTTCTTATATTATATTCCTACAGGCATAATCGTACAATTGAAATTTTGAATAGAATAAAAAGTATATTTTCCTTGTGGAATACGACAAACATGAATATGCTATAAAGAGAAATTAAGAGAAATGTTGTTCGTGCTTCACTGGAATGTGTGGCGCTGAGGGAGGAAGAAACATGAACTTAGAACAATGGTTCACTAAAGGGATGACACCTGAAGATTACTTGGAATATATGAGTGTACATAAAGAAAATACGGAAGCAATCAAGAGAAACTTTACGATTCCACAGGATGACATAGAGGTATTGAATAAACTGGGAGACCACTCTTTACGGGTAATTGCCATCACGGAGGATTGGTGTGGAGACGCAATGCTGAATATCCCCATTCTGTTAAAAGTCGCAAAATCCGCTGACATGGACGTTCGCATGATTTTACGGGACGAAAATCTTGATCTGATGGATCAATACTTAACGAATGGTATATCGAGAGCGATTCCCATTTTCATTTTCATCGATCGTGATGGAAATGAAAAGCTTGTATGGGGACCAAGAGCTCCAATGGTTAAGAAGATCGTGGACGACGAACGTGCGAAGATGCCACCGAAGGATCATGAGCTTTTCCCGGAAAAGCAGAAGGAAATGATTCAACGCTTAACCTCTCAATATACGACAGATAAAGAAATATGGCAGGAAGTGTATGAAAGCTTGAAAACGAGTCTTGTCCAGAATGTACTGATGTAAAAAGGATTCGAATATTAGAAGACATCCGGTCGTTTCCTGGAGTCTTCTTTTAAGGCTCTTTTCGTAAAGTTTGTTGCTATTCTAGAGAAGAAAGCACTAGTTGATTTCCGCTCCAGGATGCTCGCTTTCCGCGGGGCTGGCGGTGAGCCTCCTCGGCTGCGCCTCCGGGGTCTCACCTGTCCAGCTATTCCCGCAGGAGTCGAGCATCCTTCCGCTCCAATCAACTTTCTGAGCATGTATCCTTAATCGAAAACAATTAAAACAAGCTTTTTAGCAAACAATCTCATTTAAGGTGAGTAAAGATTAATTGTCTTAAGGAAGAAGAATTATTTTTACTAGTTATTTTGTTTTCTGGTACACCTTGAAGCTCTGTCACAAAGATCCTGTTAAAGATGGTGAGGGGAACTGCGTAGACTCCTGCGGAAGTACGGGCGTGCCGAGACCCCGGAAGCGAAGCTGAGGAGGCTCGGCCGAACGTCCGCGGAAAGCGGAGCAGTTCCCCTCACCATCCAGCACACGCTAATTGACAGAGCCTTGCAGAGCTTATGTTAAAAAGCAACAATCTTTGAGAAGAAAGCGTTTTTTAAAAAGATGATGTCTTCATATGATGCCTTCACACTCACTCAAAATTGAATGGTAAAAAGTACCCGTCGACATGGGATTTTTTGCCGGTTCACGAATGACGGAATTCGCGTTAATATGGTATAGGATGAGGAGTTGAAGCATCATGATTCACCAAAAGACAAATACAATTGTTATAGAAGCGCTAAATAAATTTCCCCATAAAATTCACATTAAACTGGGAGAAATCCTGCGTGAACGAGGATTGACACAAGGCGATCTTCATCGCTTAACCGGGCTAAGAGTGGCTACGATCAATGAGCTAGTGAATTTCAAGAAGAAATCCTTAACGGTGGCTCATCTTGTTTCCATTATGATCGCCCTTAGAATTACAGACATTCGTGATCTCATCGAAGTAGAATTTGATCAAGAAGTTCAAGACTACTTCAATGAAGAAAATCAACGAATGAAAAATGGGTTCACTCCAGACCTGACAAAAACCGCTGAACAAAACGTAAAGCGAATCGCAGCTGGAGCAAACAACTAAACATCATTACATCTCAAACGGTCATTTCTGATGACCGTTTTTTTTAGGTTAGGGACGGACCTCTGTTTCTTATTCGTTTTCCCTTCTCAAATGATAGAAATATAATATAACTCAAGGTTTATAACCGGGCAAAACAGGATAATCCCTTAAAGTAAGAGTTTATTTAGAAGATTTTTAATTATTACGATATAAAAATCGTCAAGGTCCGTCCCTGGCAGGAGTTTTGGGGCAGGGGACAGAATGTAGTAGGTATGGTGTTGTTGGCAGGGTTTTGTGATGGAGTTGACATGAAATCGTAATGCTCATTTGAGGGAAATTCAATTATGATAGGGGAAGAGAGTATATGGAAGTTAATTTTGGTCATGTGACCTCTCGTTATGCTGCGTCTGGTGAGGATATTCCGCATCAATTTTTTGATACATTAAAGGTGAGGGGAATTGTGTGGGAAGGAAGAAAAGTAGCTGAAATTGGGTCGGGTACCGGTGCTTTGACACGAAAGCTGCACAAGCGTGGAGCAGAAGTGATCGGGGTGGAGCCGTCCATTGAGCTTAGGAAAGCTGCCAAGGCATTAGAGAGTAAGCAATACTTGGACATCCCATATCTTACAGGTACAGCTGAATCTACGAATCTGCCAGATCAGTACTATGATATCACGATGATTCACAGAAGCTGGCATTTATTCGACCGTCCAAAGGCAATCAGCGAAATGAAACGGATATTGAAGGAAAAAGGGACGTTCATTGTGAGTGATTCAAGCTTCGTTCCAAACCATGAAGTGGCAAAGGATACGATGACGTTTTTAAATGAATATATAGATATGACTCCCTCGGGATCAGGGAATCAATTGAATGGAATTCCTGTGGAATGGCTGTTAGAATGGCAGGAAGCTGACTTTAACTTGAAAGACTTTTACACATTTTATTACGCAGTCGACTTTACGTTACAGTCCTGGTGTGAGCGAGTAGGCTCCCTGTCCTGGCTAACTCATTTAGAAGATAGTGAGAAAGAGGGACTACTGCAATCATTACATACGTTCCTGTCCGGGCGTTACGATCCTATTCGTGAGTTTACTCTTCAGCACCAGTTTACAGTCTGCCTGATGAAAAAGTAGAAAGAGTGATCGGATTGGAAGCAGTAAAAAAATATGTAAACTATTTAAATATGGATAAAGAGCCGCCTACATTGAACTATTTGCAACGACTTATCCAGCAGCACTTGATCAGGATCCCATATGAGACCTTTAGTAAATTCTATTACTTTTCTCAAGGTGAATCCTTTGTGCCTTCCTTGCACACTTTCGCAGAGAATCTCCACTCTAAAGGGTGGGGAGGCACCTGTTTCACATTAAACATCAACTTTGGAAGACTGCTGAAAAAGTTAGGCTTCCATTGTCAGTTTGTCAGAGTGCAACCGGGTCATCTTGGTTTAATGATTACCATTGATAATCGTAAGCTTTATGTGGATGTTGGATATGGATCCCCGATCATGAAGCCTGTTGAGCTTGAGGCGAGGCAGAAGCATCTTCTTCACGGTTTCGGGGAAGAAATCATTTTTACCCAGAAAGACATTCGTGAATTTGAAGTGGATCGACGTTCAAATGGCAAATCCTTTGTGAAAAAAACCATAGAGTGGATTCCGTTAGAGGAAGAAGAATTAGAGTCCGATATAGAAGCATCTTATTTGGATTCTGATGACAACATTACAATGAGAAGAATCACGGCAGTCCGCTTCCAGGGCAATCAATGCTACTTCCTCCGCAATCGGACCTTGAAAGTGATGACCTACCGAAACATTCGTGAATATCAAATGAAAGATTTTGATAAGTGGAAAGATATCGTCGGGGAAGTCTACCACTTTGATGCGACATCCCTGCAGGAGTCCATCCAGTTTTTACAACAACGGAATATCAAGCTGTTCCCATAGGCCGTCTGGAATATCGTGTTGATATTCTGGATGGTTTTTTTGTATATACGTGAATTCATTCATTCGGACTACTTTATTTAAGGCTTCATGATCATAAAAATAAAAAGTAGTACCGCTAGAGAGGATGCAAGATAAAAGTAACGATCGATAGTCACCAGATGACGTTGTATTTCTTCGGGTGGTGCCCCAGTAAGGTGTTCATTTTCCGGTAAGTCCACCCATTCTTTGATTTTTTGAGAAACAGGTGTGATGAAGCCGATGACAATGATTTGAATGAGGACATAAAGTATGACAGACCCCAGAATCCACAACTGTGCAAAGCTGCCATAGTCCCCTGTATAAAAAAGGATGAACCCCGTTAACACGGCAATGCTTCCGCCAATCTTAGGGAAGTACTCCAATCGTTTATTCAATTCCGTCGTAACCTTTAATTGTTCAATGGTTTTGTCCGGCCTGGTTAAAACATGAGCAAAGAAAGTAGGCCCTACCCCTATAATGGCAGACAGCACATGTAAAAGAATCAACCATTCCATCTGAGCACCTCCATGATGAGTAATCTATAAACATTACGAATGAGAGTGCCGATTTATGTATTTTTTATTACAACAATAGGGGGGAATTGCTTTGCAAATTTCATTTTTCATTAGATTTTTCCAGCGAAAAGAGTTATGATATTGACCGGTAGACGCTTTATAATAAATAACCTTCGGAATAAAAATTGCATGAATAAAAATAATAAGTATATGATGTTAAAAGATGGAATATAAAAGGACGAGTCTTAGGAATTAATACAGATTAGGATGATGGGGTATGAAACGAGCAAGAATTATTTATAATCCTACTTCTGGTCGAGAGCTATTCAAAAAGCACCTTGCAGAAGTATTAATCAAATTAGAACAAGCAGGATATGAAACCTCCGTTCACGCAACCATTTGCGAAGGAGATGCCACTGAAGCGGCACGAATTGCCGTAGAACGTAAATACGATATCGTTGTCGCTGCCGGTGGAGACGGCACGTTAAATGAGGTAGTCAACGGATTAGCCGAACAGGATTACCGACCTAAGCTTGGAATCGTTCCAATGGGGACAACGAATGACTTCGCACGGGCTCTTCAAATTCCAAAGGATATTGGATCAGCCATTGATGTCATCACAAAGGGTGAAACTATTCCTGTCGATATCGGGCGCATGAATGAACGCTACTTCATTAACATCGCCGGTGGAGGAAGAATAACCGAATTGACCTATGAAGTGCCGAGCAAGCTTAAGACGATGATGGGGCAGCTGGCCTACTATTTGAAAGGGATTGAAATGCTTCCATCCATCAAGCCGACGGACGTATCCATCGAGTATGATGGAAAACTGTTTGAAGGGGAAGCAATGCTGTTCCTAATCGGTTTAACCAACTCAGTTGGCGGCTTTGAAAGGCTGGCTCCGGATGCGTCAATCAATGATGGCTTATTCTCGCTTTTAATTTTAAAGAAGACAAATTTGGCCGAGTTTATCCGCATTGCGACATTGGCCGTTCGAGGTGAGCATGTAAATGATCCCAACGTCATTTACACACAGGCCAATCGAATCAAGATCAAAGCTAAAGAAAAGGTGCAGCTGAATGTAGATGGTGAGCTGGGAGGAGTCCTTCCTGCAGAATTTGAAAACCTTTACCGCCATTTGCAGGTATTTGTCCCTCTTGATAAAATCCGCCCGGAAGATAAAGCTGAATGATGAAAAGGAATGCCATCTGGGGTAATGGCATTCCTTTTTTTATTCTCAATTTACGAACAAAAACACACTAAATGACAATGGGAAACCAATCAGAAAGCCCCATCCGATCTGTTGCTTATGCCGGAACGGAACTTTTCTCACGATCCAGGACAAAATGTGGGCGATGATCACAAATGCAAAGACCCATATCAATTGTCCGACCACAAACACAAATAGATAAGCTAGTATGGATTCTTTATTTAATAAAAGGGAAATCCCGAATCCAAAGGTCAAGGTTAAAAATGTGACTGCAATGAATATGTAGGGTAGCCACCATCTTCTTGACTTGAGAGCGAATAACACCCCAAGAAAAACATTCCCTACCAGGATAAGGTTGACTAAGAAGTCCGGGTTCATGTTTATCTACCTTCTTTTCTAGAATTGTTGCACATACCATTTTACCCTTTCTTCAACGCATAAAACGAGGTAAGTTTTTACAACCCGACTAGGAAATGTATAGTCATGAACCCCCTTATGGCTAGAGAGTGTCATATAGTGAACCTTTGTTAAATTTTGTATTCCCTCTCACTTAGTGACTATGTTACAGTGGATTAAAAGTATGTCGGACATATAGTGCCACTGGAAGGGTGAATTCAATGTATATCGTACATTCAACATTTGTAGTTCCTGATGAGAAGGCGGATGAAGTGATTTCAATCTACCATACCCGTTCAGGTTTAGTAGACGAAGCGGAAGGGTTTCAGCGATTCCTCCTCTTACAAAATGAGAAAAAGCCGGGAGAAATCACGGTTCATATGGAATGGGATTCGAAGGAGCACTTCATGACGTGGGTGCAAAGTGAGGACTATAAACGGATTCACGAGCTGGAGAAGAAATATCCGGATCAGGAGCTCGCATCCATTATTCCATCGATTGATCGCTTTAAGGTGGTGGCGTACTGATGGAAAATAAGTATAAGAGTGTCATAGATGAAGCAGTTGAAAGATTGTACGAACGATACCCTGAATTAGCAGTAAAGTACGGTGAGGTCGGACGAAAGAAATGCTACGAAGACAATGTTCACCACTTTAACTATCTGGAATCGGCATCTGAAGTCCGGCAATCAAACGTTTTTTCTGACTATGCCCTTTGGTTGAACAGTGTGCTGGTGAGCAGAGGTATGAAATCAGATCACCTCATTGATAACTTCAAGTGCATCATCGAATCTCTTGAAATGAGCGGTGTTGAAAAGGGTGAAGACTTCAAACTTTATCTCAATGAAGCAATCAAATCCATTCAAAAGGCAGATCGTGAAAACATGCCGGCAAACTAAACGTCAAAGCATCGATCCACAGAGGTCGATGCTTTTTTTATATAGAGAGGGACGGACCTCCATTCATTTCATTCTCCAACTCCATTTATGGTACAATCAGTAGAGTCTTAAAAAGGAATTCGTAAAGGAAGATATACGTGAGTAAAAAAGCACCAGTTCAAAAAAATGATTATATAGATGAAGCGGTATTTGAAGACTTAACCCATGATGGGAATGGCGTGATGAAGGTTGATGGCTATCCGTTATTCGTTCCAAATGCCCTACCAGGTGAGGAAGGGAAGGTTAAAGTCGTGAAACCGGGTAAAGGCTATGGATTTGGTCGACTGACAGAGCGAACCAAGGAAAGTCCGTTTCGCCAGGAGCCTCCATGTCCGATCTACAAAGAATGCGGTGGCTGCCAAATTCAGCACATGACCTATGAAGGACAGCTGCAGGCAAAAGAAAAAAATGTCAGCGATGTCATGCAGCGTATCGGAAAGCTTCATGACGTCTGTGTTCACCCGGTTTTGGGAATGAAAGAACCATGGCGCTACCGTAATAAAGCCCAAGTACCTGTAGGGGAAAAAGACGGGCGCTTTGTTGCCGGCTTCTATCAAAAACGAAGCCATGAAATCATCGATATGGACAAATGCATCATCCAGTATGAAAAAAATGATGAAGTGATTCAGCATGTGAAGGATATATGCGAGAAACTGGAGGTCCGTCCCTATGATGAGAAGAATCATAAAGGGACCCTGCGTCATATTATGACCCGGACGGCTTATACGACGGGTGAAGTGATGGTCGTATTGGTCACTCGTACGCCGGAGCTTCCCCATAAGAATGCAATCATCGATGCTCTTGTCGAGAATATTGAAGGATTAAAATCGATTGTTCATAACGTGAATCCTAAAAAAACAAATGTGATCATGGGAGATTCCACACGCGTCCTGTGGGGGGAAGAAGTAATCCATGACTATATCGGGGACGTGAAGTTTGCGATCTCGGCAAGATCCTTCTACCAGGTGAATCCTGAACAAACGAAGGTGCTTTATGATAAAGCATTGGAATATGCTGATTTACAAGGAGAAGAAACGGTCATTGATGCGTATTGCGGGATTGGGACGATATCCTTATTCCTTGCCCAAAAGGCAAAGAAGGTGTATGGAGTTGAAATCGTCCCACAGGCGATAGAAGATGCGAAGAAGAATGCAGAGTTGAATGATATGACTAATGTAGAGTTTGAAGCAGGACCTGCAGAAGTCGTCATTCCCACCTGGTATAAAGCTGGAATCAAAGCCGATGTCCTGGTAGTGGATCCTCCACGGAAGGGCTGCGATGAAGCGCTTCTGAATACCATCCTGTCCATGAAGCCGAAGCGCGTTGTCTATGTATCCTGTAACCCTGCGACACTTGCCCGTGACCTAAGAATTTTAGAGGACGGTGGGTACAAGACAACCGAGGTCCAGCCTGTTGATATGTTTCCACAAACGATGCACTGTGAAGCCGTTGCGAAGATTGAGTTAGTAGAATAAGCGAGGAAGAAAGCCGATGTATCTCACAATTAAAGAAACAGCCGAATATCTGTCACTGCCGGAATCGTATATTGAGAGCCTCATCCAGCAAAATAAAATACGGGCGGTCCACGACGGAGATCAATATTTATTATACCGGGACCAATTCAATCAGCATCTGGAGCAAATGGAAAAAATGAAGCGTCAGCTTGCTGAATACCTAAGTGAACCGATTCCGGAAGATATCGATGTGAAGGATGAAGACTAGCCTTTCGGAAATCACCTAATGAAACGAGGAAATACAATGAGCGGACAACAACGTTCCAATATCAAACAAGGTCTTGAAGTGGATATCGTCCTGAAAAAAGACCAAAGAACAAACAAACTGACACGTGGGATTGTAAAAGATATTTTAACCAATTCACCGAATCATCCCCACGGCATTAAAGTCCGGTTAGAAGATGGACAAGTTGGGCGAGTGAAGAATATTATTCAGTAGTGTAAGGAGAGAGGCCTTTGGTGGGCCTCTTTTTTTATCTTTGGGTAGTTTTTATATTGGTGCCAGGCACAAAAGTGTAGATCGGTGCCTGGCACCAATCAAGTCTCCGCCATCGAAACCCATAAACAAAAAGACCTCGATCCAAAACGGATCGAGGTCCTTCTTTTACACTTAACTAAACAATTGAGGAATGCCTTTGATTAACGCGTATACACCCATGTAGGACATGGCCACGACAATCAACGCACCGAAAATGGTCATCCAGATCGGATGCTTGTAATCACCGACGATTTTGGTTTTATGAGCGGCGATAAGCATAACTCCCAATGCTATTGGCAAAATCAATCCATTAAGTGCACCAACGAGGATTAAAATCGCGACAGGCTTACCTACAATGACGAATACTAGTGTTGAAACGGTGATGAATCCAACGATTAGCCACTTATGATATTTCTCGAGAAGTGGGCTGAACGTTCGAATGAAGGACACCGATGTATAGGCAGCGCCCACAACGGATGAAACAGCAGCGGACCACATGACGATCCCGAACATCTTGTACCCTATATCACCGGCAGCCAGTTGGAATACGGAGGCTGGCGGGTTGGAAGGGTCCAATTGCAGACCTTGTGACACAATCCCTAAAGCCGCAAGGAAAAGGAAGATTCGCATGATGGACGCGATACCGATTGCGGATACTGAGCTTTTCGTAATCTCAGGAAGTGCTTGTTTCCCTGTTATTCCGGCTTCCAATAGCCTGTGACCACCGGCGAATGTGATATATCCACCAACGGTTCCGCCTACGAGCGTAATGATAGCCAGAAAATCAATGGTGTCTGGTGCAAATGTTTTCGTAACGGCTTCTCCTACAGGAGGATTTGCTGTAAACATCACGTACACTGTAAGCATAATCATGAGTAACCCGAGGATCTGGGCGAACTTGTCCATTAATCTACCGGCTTCTTTCACCAGGAAGATTCCTACTGCGACAATTCCACTGAATAATGCGCCCATTTCAGGCGAAATACCAAACAGGACATTCGTACCTAATCCAGCTCCGGCGATATTTCCAATGTTAAAGGCCAATCCGCCCAGCACTATTAGGATGGCAAGGAAGTAACCTAATCCCGGCAAGACATCGTTGGCAATATCCTGAGCCCTTTTTTCAGAAATGGCAATGATGCGCCATATATTAAGCTGGGCACCAATATCAATGAGGATTGAAACAAGGATGACGAAACCAAAGCTTGCCGCCAGGGTTTGAGTAAATACGGTCGTTTGAGTCAGGAAGCCTGGTCCGATGGCGGATGTGGCCATTAAGAACGCAGCCCCTAACAATACGCTGAAATTTGATTTTTTCTTCAAGAAGTTCGCTCCTTTGCTGTCATGTCATGGGTTGAAACTACGAGTTGAATTTCAAGGCAACACCTTGTTTTAAATGCCTTAATTGTCGTTCACGATCTATGTAGAGTTCCTGGGCTTTTTCATGAGAAATCATCGTAAAGGTCAACTCTTCTCCAGGCTTTGCCTGAGCAATCAAAGGAAGATCCACTGACGCAATCTGACCGATTCTTGGGTAGCCTCCCGTCGTTTGCCGATCCGCTAACAGAACAATTGGCTTCCCATTCGAAGGAACCTGAATCGTCCCAAAGGCAACCGCCTCTGAAATCATATCAAAATCCTTCTCGAGATGGAGGGACGGACCTTCCAAACGGTAGCCCATGCGATCTGATTGAGCAGACACTTTAAAGGGTTCATTGAAAAAGTGTTCCCGGCTTTCTGCTGAAAATGAATCGTACTCGGTCCCGGTCATCACTCGAATCGTTTTCTTCTGTTGATAAGCCGAGATGAATTCAGAAGAAATCGACCAATCAATTTCCGTGAAATCATTGTTCTCTAAGTAGGGAAGTAAATAGTCGATCATATTTTCAGATTCCTTCGAAAGCGTTCCGGCTTTCAGGTTGTCACCTTCTTTTAAAGAACGACCATTCAATCCTCCAATCCCTGCTCTTACGTAAGTTGACTTGCTGTTCATCACCGTTTCTACATTGAATCCACCTGCAATTGCAAGGTAACTGCGGCAGCCGCTCTTGCATGCCCCGAATTTAAGAATGCTTCCAGCTTTGATCAATAGTGATCTTCTTAAAGGAACCGGCTTCCCGTCAATGGTTGGGGATAAGTCCCCTCCACAAATCGATATAAGGCAGGTTTCCTTGAACTCAAGCATTGGACCCATAAGTGTCATTTCAAGAGTGGCATCGTTTTCATCATTCCCTACCAGCAGGTTAGAGATTTTATGGGCAAGTGGATCCATACTTCCACTCACGATGACGCCATATTTTTGATAGCCATACCTTCCAAGGTCCTGAATCGTTGAAAGGAGGCCAGGTTTCATTACATTAATCATTGTTCCTCCTCCAATGCTTTATATTCTTCAAATGAAATGGGAGTGAAACGAATTTGATCACCTGCTTTTAGTAAGCTTGGTGAGTCGTCGTTATTTGGTTTGAATAATTTTAAGGGGGTCCGACCAATCAGCTGCCACCCTCCTGGTGTTTCGATCGGGTATACGCCTGTTTGCTCTCCGGCAATTCCAACTGAGCCAGCCGGGATCTTGAGGCGGGGTGATTCCCTTCTCGGTGTCGCAATATCCGGGGACATGCCTCCGATATAAGGGAATCCCGGGGCGAATCCAATCATGTATACGAGGTAGTCACCATTGGAATGTTCCGCAATGACTTCTTCGATAGACATGTGATTGTGGTTCGCGACATCTTCAAGGTCTGGTCCGAATTCTCCACCGTAGCAGACGGGAATGTCGACGATTCGGGAATCTGATTGTTCTAAGATTGTAAGTTGGGAAAGCATATGTTCAATTTCTGAACAGACAATTGTGTACGGTAATGTACTCTGAAAAGGTTTGTAAGATTCTATGATTTTGATTGGGTCGTAATAAAGTGTGACGGTTGTAAATGCCGGTATGTATTCAACAAGCCAGTCGATTGTCCGGGTTTCAAAAAAGGTGGTGACGGCTTTAACCATTTCGTGTGTTTCTTGCTGAATTGAATTTCCTAATTGTATAACGACGGCATGATCGCCCAATGGTCGTAACGTATAATTCAAAGAACTACCTCCATTCGTAATTGTATGATTATAAAAAAGAGAAAATAATTATGTATGTTTAGGCGTGCAAATAAGATTATTCAGAAATTTACGCCATGTTGTTATTATAGTATAATTCTTTGTCTTTTCAATAAAAGGTTGGGAATTAGATGGTTCTTCCAAGAATTTTGGTGTGTGTGGGTCTGGTTAATCTGCATTTGTTTTTCACTCGCCTTTCAGCGGGCGCTGAAAGGCCGGGTAGAGAAGGACAGGCGCTAGGAGCAAATGAATTTGCTCTATCGCCTGTCCTTCTCTACCCGGAATGAGCCAAAAAAACAGTCAGTATTACTTTCTCTATATTCACTTGAATTCAATCATAAAAAAATCACGCGTTTCATGGTGCAATATTTGTAAAAAACTAGCATGTTTTCGCCGGTTTTAAATCGTATCGCATTTGTGTTTTATGTGCTATTATTTAGTAATCCGAAATATTATCCTCCTGAATGTATTGTGAGGATTATTGATAGATGGTGAAAGGAGGTTTTCTTATGGATAAGGTAAAGGATCCTTTATGGACGAGGTCTTTTATTATGCTGATGGTAGGAAACTTGTTTGTGTTTATGTCGTTTCAAATGCTGATACCGACGCTTCCGCCTTATATAAAGTCAATCGGGGCTTCAGGGTTGGAAATTGGTTTAGTGACGACGTTATTTTCGATAGGTGCAGTGTTAAGCAGGCCTTTCATTGGGTTTATGTTGGAGTATAGGGACAGGAAACCTCTCGTTCTGATAGGCGGGGTCTCGTTATTATTGATTACGGTGATTTATCCATTGTCCAGTGTGGTATTCATCTTTCTTTTATTCAGGTTTGTACACGGATTGGCGTGGGGATGGTCCACAACGGTGAATGGGACGGCAGCCGTGGATGTGGTGCCGAAATCTCGCTTAGGTGAAGGGATGGGGTATTACGGATTGTCGATTACGATAGGAATGATTATAGCTCCGAGTCTCGGGATTTATTTATTCCAGGTAACGACGTTCACGAACCTGATCATTACTTCCAGTGCTCTGGGTGTCATCGCGGTTATCTTGTTAGGTGTCGTTCATTACCGTACACCTCAAGTCGTCAGAGAAACGAAAAAGGAAGACTTGAAATTTTCATACCTGGGTTCATTAGTTGAAAAATCCAGCTGGTTTCCAGCGTTCATTACGATTATGGTGACCTTTGGGTACGGGTCGATCGTTACCTTTATCGTCATCTTTGGAGAAGAACGTGGAATCCAGCATATCTTCTTGTTCTATTTATGTAATGCGATCATGGCATCCCTATCAAGACCGATTGCCGGGAAATGGTTTGATGAACGCGGACCTAAGGGGCTTGTTCTCTTTTGTATCGTGATTACCTTTATCGGTATGTGGGTATTATCCTATGCCCATTCTGATTTCCTCATCATCGTATCAGGTATTTTGTTTGGAGTTGGATTTGGATCTCTTATTCCAACACTCCAATCCTGGACTTTGTCATTAACTCCTGACAATAGAAGGGGAGTAGCCAATGGGATGTTTTTCTCTTCCATTGATCTTGGGATCGGCTTAAGCGGCTTAGTATTCGGAGTGCTTGCACAATATGTTGAGACGGGTGTTTTATTCCAAATTTCAAGCTTATTCCTGCTCATTGCTTTAGTTGTAGCGATACTGGAAGGGCGCAAACAAAAAAAGTTTGTTCACCAGACATCCGCCTAGTTTGATGGCTGAACAATGGTGGTAAGTAAAAAGGACTATCTGTTTTTGAAGGCACAAGCAGCCTTTAGTAACGGATAGTCCTTTCTTCTGTAATGGAAGTGATCCCTATGAATCACGGCAGAAAGTATCAATCGGAAATTGAAAAGGAAATGAAATTTTATCCCAAGGAAATTCTGTTAGAATGATAGAAATAGACTAGTCTGTGAGGTTCCTTGAACAAGGGGGATCCACATATAACGGAGGACATTATGACAGAAGAAAAATTACTAATGGAAAAGTCATTCTATGGAACTTTTTTAGTAGACTATGACACGAACCGTCATCCAATTGAAGTGCTTGGTCAAGCTTTTGTAGAAGAGCAGCAAAATGAGCCGTATGATTTAACGTTCATCCGCTATGCTCAGGGTGAGGTCTATTTTCATAGCAAGGACTATGAAGCGGCTATTTTCAAATGGGAAAGCATCCAGAACGAATTAGAACCCTGGGCAAAGAAGAATATCGCAGATTCTTACTATGAGATTGGGTTGTTATCGTCAGCGGAGGATGTCTATACAGCTATTCAAACGGAAAGCACGATATTAACGCTGGAAGTATCCCTGCAGCTATTCTCTCTTTATATCGAACGAAATAAGATTCAGTCAGCTTATCGTACCATCGACAAAGCCTTGGCGATCGATCCGGATTATCCCAACGTAACTGAACTTGCCCGGGCTTTTTATGAAGAACAAGAGGACTGGAATAAAGCCGTGGAACTGGCGGTTCAGGAATCGATTCGTACCCAGGATCCTGCCTGGTTCATGATTCTGAGGGAATATGGGGATCAAGGTTACACAACATCCTTTGCACCTACCTATTTCTACGACTTACTGATTGCGGTCTATGAAAAGGATCGTAAACAATTTAAGGATCTCGTGTCTGCTCTGTGGACAAGTTACAGAAGCAATCCGGTCGCACATATTGAATGGATGCTGACGGTCAATACAATCTTTGAATATGTAGAAATACTCCCGAACGAATCATGGGAGGACATCCTATCCCAATTCCAGGAAGCATACGTAGGATTCCTGGAAGGCAACTACTTAGTGAAAGACCTGGAAGGCTTTATGCCAAGCATGCTGAGCAATTGGCTGAAAGTGAGCAGGGATCATCAACCACTTTTCCCGGCAGCGGCCGTTTTAGCCTGGAACGATGTCTTTTCGTACAGCATTGAACAGATGGTGACGGATGAGGCGGAAATGATCCTGCTGGAAGGAGACTCCTATCAAGCCCGCTTTGAAGACATTATTCTGTTCTTAAATAAAATTATGGATTGGTCAGAACGAAATGATGCTTCTGTGGGGTATAAAACAAAATGGATTGCGGAGCAGTTAATGGATCTGAGTGAACACCACTTATTAATCGCAGGGAGTGGCTCAAGCGGAAAATCTTCCTTCGTTCAATCCGTTTTAGGTGAGAGCGTCGGTGAGGCTGAAGACTCCACCATCATTTATAGCTATCATGATCAGCAGGTAGAAGTGAAGGAGATTCACGATCATGGTGTTCACAAAGTCGAGAGCATAGCTGATTTTGAAGAGCTGATGCAAAGGGAAGCATTCGTAGAATACAAGCTCCCGTCTGAGTTTCTTAAGAAAAATAGTAGTGCCATCATTGACGTTCAAACCGGCAAAAGGCATCTGGATGATCTAACGGCCTTTTATCCTGTAGCGGATGGATTACTGTATGTCTTGAATGCCGATGCCCCGTTTAATGCAGAGGACAGACAAACCTTAAGAAAATTAGCGGAAATCGGACAGCCTGTGAACGTACATTTCTTATTAAATAAGATGGACAAAGTATCTCATTCCGACCGTACAGAAGAGATCATTGAATCAGCGCGAAACAAAGCCCGGGAATGGTTCCCGGACGCAGAGGTATTGCCATATTCATCCCTGGAAGCCGTTCATCTGCAGCGACAGGATGTTCAGTCCTTCCTAAAGAAACAGTATATGATGAATGGAAACGTGCTCAAAGGGGAACGTGGAGCCAAATTATTTTACCTGGTCAGAAAAACACTAAGAGATCTATACTCAAAACGTAAGAATCGTGAAAATGAGCTGAAAGACACAATCGAGAAGAATGAAGATATCCTGACACGTTTGAACGGCTTTGAAAACTACTTGGGTGACATGCAGAGCGATAAGGTATCAGTCATTAAGGATTCTTTCCATAAAAAGAAAGAAGCGATGAAGAAGGAAATCTCTGAGAAAATCCCCCGTATCCTTAGCGGCTGCTCTGACCTGATCAGTGAAGAAAGTGATTTCAAACAGATCCATACAGAGTTAAATGAAGCGATGAATACGCGGATTCAAGGGTATATCCAAGATGATCTCATGCCCCGTTATGTCAAATCCCTTGAGGAGTGGCTTGGCTTTTCAAAGCAGGAGCTTCAAGACAGCCAGAACTATTTAAATGAGATGAGTGAAACCTTCAACGAGTTATTCGGAAAGGATAAAGTCGTTTTACAATGTGATTTCCAAGTAATGGACGACTGGCGCCGGGATGTAAACCGAATGGGAACGAGAGCCCAGATTGATAAAGAGAATATTTTATTGCGCTTTAAACCGGCTCAGTTCCTATTGAAGAGTGCCGGAAAGCTGTTAGGTGTATTACCTCAGAATAAGTCGTTACTCTACAATCAATACAAGCGCTACTTAGAGAACGAAGATTATCAGGATATCACGGCATCTGTCGTCAATAAATTTTTCCTTCAGTTTGATTTGTTCGAAAAATCATTGCAGCAGGATGTTCATTCTTTCTTCGCAGAGCCATTTAAACAACTGGACGTCACGATTAAAGATACAGCAACGGATATTGCAAGCGACAAAGAAACGTTAAAGAAAATGAAAGCAAATCCGGAGCGATATTTCGACCCGATCACTTTATTCGAAGTGAAACTGCTTCAACATGAATATATGGTGAAAGCGAGTTATAAAGCTTCTCATCATTATTCATAATAAAAAAAGACTGATTCTGAAGGGGTAGTGCCCCGCGAGAATCAGTCTTTTTATTTTGCTCTTTTCGCAATGATTGTTGTCTTTTAACATAAGCTCTGCAAGGCTCTGTCAATTAGTGTGTGCTAGATGGTGAGGGGAACTGCTTCGCTTTCCGCGGACGTTCGGCCGAGCCTCCTCAGCTTCGCTTCCGGGGTCTCGGCACGCACGTACTTCCGCAGGAGTCTACGCAGTTCCCCTCACCATCTTCACGAGAATTTTCGTGACAGACCTAGAAGGTGTCCAAAAACAATCTAACTAGAAAACAGAATTCTTCTTCATAAGGGAATCATCTTAAAAGAGGTTGTTTGCTAAAATTCTTGTATTAATTGTTTTACGTTAAGGATACATGCTCAGAAAGTTGATTGGAGCGGAAGGATGCTCGACTCCTGCGGGAATAGCTGGACAGGTGAGACCCCGGAGGCGCAGCCGAGGAGGCTCACCGCCAGCCCCGCGGAAAGCGAGCATCCTGTAGCGGAAATCAACTATTACTTTCTCTTCTACAATAGCAACATACTTTACGAAAAGAGCCTTTTATTTTGCGTCCATCTTCCTATACCTGCAAAAATGCGCTATTTTCCTGAATTACATCGGCGATGATTCGCTCGAGTGAATTTTCAGTATGGATATTGGAGAAATCCAATCCTAAATGGATGGCTGTCTGGGCAACTTCAGGACGAATGCCGGTGATGACGCTCTTCACTCCAAGCAGATTTAAGGCATCGATGAGGTGAAAGATTTGCTGAGCGACCATGGTATCAACCAATACCACACCTGATAAGTCGATGATCAGCATGGATAAATGGGCATCGGCACTTTGTTGAAGGGTTGCATCTAATATCATACGGGCCCGTGTCGTATCAATATCTCCAATGATAGGCAGAAGTCCTACCTCTGAAGTTAAAGAAATGACCGGTGTACTTAATTCCTTAATCAGGGTTGACTGTGCCTGGAGTCGATTCATTAATATGTTCAGGAACGTGGAAGTGAACGTTTCTAACACATAATCCAATGCGAAATTGATCTTTCGTTCCCACTCGAATACTTCTTTCAACTGGACATTTACGTTCGATTCTTCCACAAACTTTTCGACATACGTCCAATACACTCTTCTGAACACACCTGAGTTACGAACAACCTCATCGAGAGTCGTACTGGATTTACTTCGATCTGCAGCTGTTTGTGAAGTCCAGTTATAAATCAATTCTTTTGAGTCTTCTTGAGAAAGTAACAGACACTTGGCGATGATTTTCACATAATTAGAGTTTTGTTCTTTTATTTTGTTGAGTACCTCTGGAGGAGAATCAGGCGAATAGTGAGATCCGGATTTAATATTCTGGAAATTCAACCAGTCTTCAGTGAAATCTAAGGCATGATCTACTAAGTATTCATATAAATCAGACGAATGTGTATCCATAAACTCTCCCTTTAAACTTGGCTTATACTCTTATTCTGAAACCTATAGAGGAGACTGTCAATGTTAAAGGTATCAATAGAGACAAAACAAAGATATCAGATGCATCTTTTTATACATTTTAATATACAAAAATCCGTATCACTAGAAAGGTCAATAGTCTGAAAACTAGTAATTTTCCAATAGTTATTGGTTTTCTAGTAAAAAAGTTGTATAATTATAATTATTAGAAAATACAAACTATTTTAGGGGGCCAATGATGAAGAAGAAAGTTAGAGGATTATTTCTAGTATTGATGATTGGAATGGCAGCGATCATGACTGCCTGTGGAAGTGAAGAAGCAAGCGGAGATAAAAAAGAAAAGCTAGTAGTGGGGACCGATGCAGCCTTTGCTCCATTTGAATATATGGATAAAGGGGAAATTGTCGGATTTGATATTGATTTTTTAGAGGCCGTCATGAAAGAAGCCGGTTATGAGTACGAAGTGAAGAACATTGGATGGGATCCGTTATTTGCAGCAGTTCAAGGCGGCAAGGAAGTCGATATGGGGATTTCCGGGATCACCATCAATGATGATCGTAAAGAAACGTTTGATTTTTCCAATCCTTACTTTGAATCCACTCACATGATCATGTTTGGCGAAGGTGTGGATATCAAAAGTGCCCAGGACCTGAAAGGACTGAAGATCGGGGTTCAAAATGGAACGACCGGTCAGGCGGCAGCAGAGAAAATAGTTGGGCAGAACAGTTCTGATATCTCTAAATACGAAAACAATGTAGTAGCCATTACGGCATTAAAGCAAGGTCAAGTCGATGCTGTTGTAACCGATAATACGGTTGTAAATGAATATGTGAAAAACAATCCGGATGACAATTTCAATACAGTAGAAGATCCGGAAAACTTCGAATCTGAATTTTATGGCTTAATGTTTCCGAAAGACAGTGAGTTGAAGTCTGAATTTGATAAAGCGGTAAAAGAAGTGATTGAAAATGGAACATATGCTGAAATTTACAAAGAATGGTTTGGTACAGAACCGAACACTGACGCTTTATTAGAACAAGCAGAATAAGGAAACAAGGGGCGTAGTGAAAGTAGGGAGGATCTTCTTTATCGATTTTAAAGAGGATTGTTCCTTCTTCACCTGCCCCTTTTATATGAATCTAATTACTACTATTGAAAAGGAAAGCGGGATAACGCCGTTACCGAGACAAAAGGAGTTAGGATATGCTGGATTTCAGATGGGACATTATTGGGGAATACTTACCTTTTTTTCTAAAGGGAGCACTATTAACAATTGGTTTATCGGTGGGAGCCATCTTTTTAGGCTTAATCTTCGGACTGCTGATGGGGATATTCAGAATCTCCCCCTATCTCCTTGTTCGAACACCTTTCATTTGGTACATAAACTTTTTTAGAGGAACACCATTATTCGTGCAGATTCTACTCATTCACTTTGGCGTGATGCCAATGGTCATGTCGGAAATTAATCCGGCAGTGTCTGCATTAGTGGCATTATCGTTGAATGCCACAGCGTATATCGCCGAGATCTTCCGTGGGGGCATTCAATCCATTGACCGGGGTCAGATGGAAGCGGCCAGATCTTTGGGGATGACCAATCTTCAGGCGATGAGGTATATCATTATCCCTCAAGCATTTAAGCGGATGATTCCGCCACTTGGAAATGAGTTTATCGTGTTACTGAAAGATTCTTCCCTGGCAGCGGTCATTGCCGCTCCGGAGCTTATGTACTGGGGCCGGGCCATGCAGGGGCAATATTATCGTGTATGGGAACCGTACCTGGCAGTCGCTATCATCTATTTAATCCTTACTCTATCTCTTACGTATCTACTAAACTATATTGAGCGGAGGATGGCAACCGAATGATTAAAGCAGTGAATCTTAAGAAGTCCTTTGGAGAATTAGAAGTATTGAAAGATATCAACGTCAATATCGAACCGCAAGAAGTGGTAGTGGTAATAGGGCCATCGGGTTCAGGAAAATCAACGTTTCTGCGTTGCTTGAACCTTTTGGAATCGATTACCGATGGTCATGTCTATATTAAAGATCGGGACATCACGTCCAAGCAAACAGACATCAACAAGGTCCGGACCGATGTGGGGATGGTTTTTCAACAATTTAATCTGTTCCCTCATAAGACGGTGATCCAGAACATTATGCTATCACCGATGAAGGTAAGGAAGTGGCAAAAGGATAAGGCGGAGAAGAAGGCATTAGAGTTACTTGATAAGGTGGGACTCGCAGAAAAAGCGTATGTGTACCCTGACTCCTTATCAGGCGGGCAGAAGCAGCGGGTCGCCATAGCAAGGGCACTTGCCATGGAGCCTGAAATCATGCTCTTCGATGAGCCTACCTCAGCCCTTGATCCCGAAATGGTGGGAGAGGTGCTGGAAGTAATGAAACAACTGGCGAAGGAAGGCATGACCATGGTGGTCGTAACCCATGAAATGGGATTCGCCAGAGAAGTAGGGGACCGTGTCATCTTTATGGACGGCGGGTATATCGTGGAAGAAAACCTGCCGTCTGAGCTCTTTGGCAATCCGAAACATGAACGAACCCAGGCGTTTTTAAGTAAAGTGCTATAACGGGAGGCATCTTTCAAGCAGCCAATGATCTTGTTTCTATTCAACTATTACAAGAACGATAAAAGGAGCCCTTAAACAAGGCTCCTTTTTCTATGCAGTCTGTGCATAAACGATCGAGTACAGCTGCTTTCTTGCCCGGTGAAAACGGGTTTTGACGGTGGAGGGAGAGAGGTTCAGCTTTAAAGCAATCTCCCTATCACTAAGATCCTGTGTCACTTTCAATGACATGACTTCCTGCTGAGAAAGTGGCAGCCTCTTAATATTCTCCTGGATGCTGCTCTTAAGAAACCGTGCTTCAATCTCTATTTCCAGAGGGTTATTATCCTGTATGGATTGAACCTCTTCCTCAACTTCCATATAGACTTCATTCCGTTTCGATTCTTTTCGGATGAAATCGATTGCTGTACATCTTGCGATAGAAGTGAGCCAGGACTTCGTTTTCGTCACATCGAGTAAAGTATCCATCCTGATGTAGGCCTTGAGAAAGGTTTCTTGAACGATATCCTGTGATAGATGAGCGTCCTTTGTCATCGTATAAGCGATATGATAGATCAGTTTATGAAATTGTCCATACATCTCCTCTAACGTGAGAGGAGATGGTTGCATCTGTAGTGTGTCCATAGGGTGTCACCTCAACTTCCTATTGTTAATTATCTGTTTTATTCTTCAGGAATGAAGGTGAATCTTCAGCTTTTAACCCTCGCACTTCGACATTTCCGTGGGTTTTATACTTGATGATCACCATATATTCATTGTTCATCTGATTGTATACAAGTTGATCCATGATGGCTTCAACGTGTTTGGAATCCGTTATTTCAATCCCTTTGTTTTCTTTCTTTAACTTCAGGGCTTCGGTATCTGGATCCATGACGTTGAACAGACGGTTACGGTAACGCTCTTGATCGATTACGTACATCCACTCAACGTCAGATGCAGTCACCCTTACATCTTCAAGGTATCCATTCTCCTGGAGCCAGGATTCGAATTTTTTATCGTTATTACGCACCCCGACATGGATCCATTGGTTCTCTGAAAGAAGTAATTCAACGTTATAGAGGTTCACTCGGTCGCGATCTTTTAGCGTATCATTATAGGTTTCTTCTCTTAATATCCCGACGGCTTCATTGATTTGTTCCGGGTCGATGATGCTTATTCTCTGTCTATTCCCCATATCAGCATAAATCGACAGCTTGTCTACACTGTTTGAATCTACGGCGAAAATCTCTTCCGTTGTTTCTTTAAAACTTTTCATTTTATATAAAGCAGCATATTGGGATTCAATCTCTTCTATATTCACACGGTAGTTCCTCACAAGCTTGCTTCCATCGTGCATCTTGTAATAAAGGAAGACCTGTTCACTATCCTCGTCTGTGACGGTGCGATCTTGATTGTTGACGATTTCCTTATGAAGGTTCAGGACGGCTTTAATGGTTTGAGGATCATCCATAAAGTGATCCTTGATAAGGCTATCGGGATTGTCTCTCAGGGAATAATAGCTGTTACTGACATGGACCTTTTCTATACCCTTCATATCAGGAACCTTCTTTTCATATTGAAACAAATCAAATTGGATGAACAGCCCGATAAGAGAGATGGTAATGGCAAACCCTGCATATCCTTTCCAGTGCCGGAATACTCTCCAATGTTTTTGTAACACCATTTCGGCAATATAGTAGCCGATGAATGATCCAATAAAATATCCGAAAATTGTCCAGGTGAAATCCTGATAGATCTCATGGAAGTACATTCCCCCAACCAGCATGAAACAGAAAGCGACTCCATATTTGAAGAGGGGTCGGAGGACTGGAAATACAATGGCAAGTGACGCTGCTTCTACTTTTCTCGTTTTATACAATACATACGATAAAACATAGAGTAGGAGAGTGAGAGCTATGAACAGTGTCACATCTAATCCGGAAAAGATTTTATTCTCAAGATATACGGCCTTGATGACCGGGGAATATTGTTCAATTTTGATATTGAAGAAATAATCCTCTGGAAAACCGTATAAAAGATTTTTTAAGCTAAAGCATACGAGCATAAACATTCCAGCCGGTAATAAGAGCAGGATGTAAGTCATAGCTCCCTGTACAGCTGTCAGTCCTGTTATCATGGCCACAAAGGTAGCGGCTGTGAACAGAAGGATGTTCATTAGGATCGTGATGCCGCACCAGATGAAAATATCTTGAACATCAATAAATTGCTGAATATCCGTAAATGAATAAAGGGAAAGTAAAATCGCTGTATTCAGTACAATTGGCATGATGAGAATGACGAATCCTGTAACGGTAAAATGAAAAAATAATTTGCTGCGTGTCAGCGGAAGGCTATGCATGAAGTCTGCAGCCTGCTTTACATGTAAATAACGGAAAAGGAAAAGAGATAGAATGACTGGAACGAACAGCATCAAACCCATTTGGATCGGGTATTGCATTTTAAACAGGTTTTCATAAATGGCAATCGGATAGGGCTGGTTGCTGTTAGATAGTTTACCGATAATGTCGACAGGCAATGAAAAGAGAAGTCCGATAAAGTAAACGATCCCTACCCAACCAACATTCCGAAGACTTTGAATGATGACTTCCTTATTGATCCATGATGTTTTGGATGGCATATCCGACGTCCTCCATTTCATAAACAAATATTTCCTCAAGGGTCAACGGTAACATATCGAAAATCACCGGATGATAAGGCTGGATCATGCTTCTCACATGCTTTTCGTCACCTCTTACGATGCAGAGGGATACGCTTCCCCTGGTCTCTTCGTGCAGAAGGTCAAGCTCAGTAAACAGCTTCTTAGGTATCTCGCCTTTAAAGGCCAACTGAACTTTATGAATCCCGGATTTCAAATCATCAAGCTCTTTCTCGAGTAAAAATCTTCCCTGATGCAAAATTCCGATATGATCACAAATATCTTCCACTTCACGCAGGTTGTGAGAGGAGATAAGGATGGTCATCTCCCGGTTGGCCACTTCGGTGATCAGTACGCTTTTTACCTTCTTACGCACGACAGGGTCTAATCCGTCAAGGGGTTCGTCCAGAATGAGCACATCCGGTTGAGTGGATAATGCAAGAATGAAAGCTGCCTGACGCTGGACTCCTTTGGAAAATTTATGAATCTTTTTGTGAGGGTCTATCCCAAATAGGCCGGTTAGAGATTTATATTCATGCTCATCCCAACGACTATAGGTATTTTGATAAAATTTTGCCATTTGATTTAAAGTGTAGTGAGCGAAGAAAAACGGTTGATCAGGAATGAAAACCAAGGTTTCTTTCGTTTGGACATTTTCAAAGACCGGTTGATCTTTTAAATAAATGTCTCCACTTTCGGGCTTCAGGACTCCAGAAATGGATTTGAGTAGTGTCGTCTTTCCAGCACCATTCGATCCGAGCAGTCCATAGATCGATCCTTTTTGAACAGTGAAGGAAACGTCATGGATGATTGTAGTACCTTCAAAGGATTTACTTAATGATTTAATTTCTATCATCAGATTGATTCCCTCCTATCGATGCCTCGATGTCAGCAATCATCTGCTTTAAATCTTCAGGCGTGATCCCTAAATAGAGAGCTTCAGACAAAAGTTTAGACAACTCTTCCTTTACTTTCATGATTTTCTCCGTGTTTTGAATGTGACTTGATGGATTAACAAAGCTACCCCGTCCTTTCACAGAATATATGAACCTTTGAGTTTCAAGTTCCCTATAAGCTTTTTGGATTGTGTTTGGATTTATGGTCAGCTGCTGAGCCAAGGCACGAACGGAAGGTAATTGTTCGTCAGGCTTCAACACCTCATTTATGATTAACTCTTTTAATTTCTCGACTAATTGTTCATAAATGGGCTTTCGACTTCTTAAATCAAGCTCAAACATATCCACCCTCCCAACTGTATACAGTGTACTACGTGTCTTAATACAGTTAAAGTATATAACAAGTTCTGCCAGTTTGGGAAGAGGGGAAATGAAAAATATTTCAAAATGGGATGCAGTGCAAAGAATAAGAAGGTAAAGCGGGTAAAATCCATTCTCGACTGACCATAAAATGGAATTTATGTTAGCATATAGGCATATCTAGAGAAAAAAGGGGATTTATATGGACGTACGAGAACCGATATTATCGATCAAGGATTTGAAGAAGAGATTTGGGAGCAAGGAAGTGTTAAAGGGCGTCCAGCTGGATGTGTATAAAGGACAGATCATCGGCTATATTGGTCCGAATGGTGCTGGAAAAAGTACAACCGTCAAGATCATCCTCGGCCTTGAAGAAGAGTATTCGGGGCAGGTGACGCTATTCGGTGAAGATATATCTGCAAGTTCCGTAGAATACAAGAAACGGATCGGCTATGTACCTGAGATGGCGGACCTTTATGATAATCTGACAGCAGAAGAATACCTCACTTTCATGGGTGAGTTATATGGAATGGAACATGAAACAGCCAAGAAGAAAGCGGAGAAACTTATCGGATTGTATGGACTATCAGAAGTATATGAGTCTAGGATCGCGTCTTATTCAAAAGGGATGAAACAGAAAATCCTGATCATCTCGAGTTTATTACATAATCCCGATGTATTATTCCTGGATGAGCCCATTAACGGGTTGGATGCCAATTCGGTCATGATTTTCAAAGAGTTGCTTGCCCAGCTTGCTGCACAGGGGAAAACCATATTCTATTCCTCGCACATCATGGATGTTGTGGAAAAAATCAGCAATCGCATCGTTCTTCTGCATAACGGACAAATCTTGGCAGATGGAAGCTTTGAAGAATTAAAGAATCAGAATATGGAAGGATCCCTTGAGGAAATCTTCAATCAATTAACCGGGTTTAATGAACATAAGGAAACAGCAGCGGAAATTGTTTCTGTTGTGCAAGAGGTGTAAGCATGAAGGAATTTCGTACACTTCTTTTTCTGGATTGGTTTCAAGGGTTGTTTACAAGGCTTGGATTCGATTACCGGTTATTAAGAAGAATACTTCAAGTCAAGCTTACGATGGATCAAAGACGTGTGCCTACAATCTTTCAGCAGCAGGGAAGGAAGAAGGGGAAGGATGAAAACCGTTTTATTAAATCCCTTTGGGTGTATGCTTTATTTGGATTATTCGTCATCCCCTTCATTGTGATGGGAGATCAATACATCTTCCAATTGAGCATCACCTTTACCGTGCTCATTTTCATCGTCATGACCTCGATGATTTCAGATTTCTCAGTTGTCATTCTGGACATCCGGGATCATACGATTCTCTTTACCAAGCCTGTCGAAAGAAAAACCATCAGCCTGGCTAAAACACTTCACGTGTTTATTTACCTGTTTTTCCTGACAGGTTCTTTGACAGCGATTCCTTTGGTTATAGGATTGATCAATCATGGTCTTTCATTCTTTTTACTATTCCTCTCAGGGATCATTCTTATGAACATACTCATTGTAGTGTTTACGGCCATGCTCTATTATTTCATTCTCCAATATTTCGATGGGGAAAAGCTGAAAGACATCATCAACTATGTTCAGATCGGATTATCCATCGGACTTGCAGTGGGATATCAGATTGTGGCACGATCTTTTGAATTTGTCGATTTAACGATTTCTTTTACACCAGAGTGGTGGAATATCTTTCTGCCTCCCATCTGGTTCGCAGCGCCGTTTGAATGGATGCTGAATGGTAACCACCATGTGATGATCCTGATTCTTTCATGTATCGCGGTACTATTTCCAATCCTGGCTCTTATCCTTTATGTGAAAGCATTGCCGACCTTTGAGAAGAATCTTCAGAAATTATCTTCACATGGCAGTAAAAAGAAGAAAGCTCACTTCCGATTCGGGGATGGTCTCATGAAGGTCTTGTCCAGGTCGAACGAAGAACGGGCGTTTTACCGATTCGCTCATTATATGATGAAAAATGAAAGGGAATTTAAGTTGAAGGTGTACCCTGCACTTGGATTTGCCATCATCATGCCGTTTATATTCATCTTCAATGGGTTAATGGACGGATCGAGGGAAGATTTACTGACTTCAAGTATGTATTTATCCATCTATTCAAGCTTCATCGTCATTCCCACAGTAGTGATGATGCTCAGCTATTCAGGGAAATACAAGGGATCATGGGTTTACAAAGTAGCACCTGTTTCTAGTAGGTCTTCCATCTACAAAGGGACATTGAAAGCATTCCTTATGAAGCTGTTCCTTCCTTTGTATGCCTTGATAAGCATTGTCTTTATCATTCTTTTCGGATACCGGGTGATCCCTGAGATTGCCATCGTCTTTATTAGTGCCTGTATATTTTCTGTTATCTGTCTCAGCTTAATGAAGGGAGCACTGCCTTTTTCCGAAAGCTTCGAAGGCGTCCAGCAAAGCGACAGCTGGAAGGTTCTGCCGTTCTATCTTATCGTGGGTGTGTTTTTAGGTCTGCATTACCTGGCTTTGCAGGTTCCGTTCGGTATCCCTGGCTATCTTGTCATTTTATTCGTCGTCAATCTGATCTTATGGAAAACAGCCATTAAGGATCAATAAGAAGTAAGTCTCTGTCTTTTTTTAGGCAGGGGCGTTTTTTTCATGTCATGCTTGTCGGGTCTGAACGAGCCGCCTCCGCTTTAGGGTATACTGTGTATGAAAGTTTGGAAGTATAAATGATATATACACTATTTGATATGAATGACATATATATAGAAAAATGATGGGCTATGGTATATAGGCAATATGACATTTCCTTTGACAAAGAAAGTTTCCTTGATGCAAAATGGTGGTATTGAAAATTTTTGATCTGAGGAGAGGATTGGCATGTTCTTAGATTGGTTAAGTGGATTCAATCCAGTTGTCCAGGCACTGTTTGGTGGCACGCTGACATGGGGGTTAACCGCACTGGGGGCTGCATCGGTTTTTTTCTTCACCAAAATTGAAAAGCATACATTGAATATGATGCTTGGATTTGCTGCAGGTGTCATGATAGCGGCATCGTTTTGGTCACTTCTTGCTCCTTCTATAGAGTTCAGTGAGCAAAATGGTCAGATTCCATGGCTCGCTCCTGCTATTGGTTTTTTGCTTGGCGGCCTGTTTATTAGACTGTTGGATTTTGTAGTACCTCATTTGCATCTCGGGAACTCAGCGGAAAAAGCCGAGGGACCTCCAACTAAATTTAAAAAATCAACCTTACTATTTCTTGCGATCACCCTCCATAACATTCCTGAAGGTTTAGCCATCGGTGTAGCTTTTGGGGCGGCGTCAATGGGACTTGGTGACGCAACATTGGTAGGGGCAATCGGGCTTGCAATCGGAATTGGCATACAGAACATGCCTGAAGGTGCGGCCCTTTCCATTCCGCTGCGGGGAGAAGGAATGTCACGTCTGAGGTCCTTCAACTATGGTCAGCTTTCAGCCATCGTTGAACCCATTGCTGCCGTAATTGGTGCAGCTGCTGTCCTTTTAGTGCAGCCATTGCTTCCTTACGCACTTGCTTTTGCTGCAGGGGCCATGATTTTCGTGGTAGTAGAAGAGCTGATCCCAGAGTCTCAATCCTCTGGAAGTACAGACTTGGCTACATTGGGACTCATGATTGGATTTGTTGTGATGATGATTCTGGACGTATCATTGGGATAATAAAAGTAAGCATGCGGCTTAGATCGCATGCTTTTTTCTTTTCCAAATAATAGTATAATGAAAGGGGAGGGGGCTAAAATGTGAAGATTGGTCTCGTGAGGCATTTTAAAGTAACAAGAGGATATCCTAATAGATTTGTGACATCCGAAGAACTAATGAAGTGGGTAAAAGAGTACGATGAGTCTGATGTAGAAGAGAATGAGGTAGATCTTCATGATATTGAATGGAAGAAGTGCTACGCAAGTGACTTAACCAGGGCAGAAGTAACTGCTCGAAAAGTCTATGCCGGGGATATCGTATCGTTGAAGGAACTGCGTGAAATCAGACTATCTCCCTTATTCAGTTCCAGGAGAAAGCTCCCACTGTTTTTACATTTGTTTATGATCAGAGTAGCCTGGTGGTTTAATCATCGTTCTCAGCCTGAAAGTAAGAAAGAGATCCTTAAAAGAATCAACGGGATTGTCGATGCGATCATACAAGAGGGTGAGGACATTCTCATTGTTGGCCATGGCGGGATTATGATATTTATGAGAAAAGAGCTTATAAAACGTGGGTTTAGAGGCCCTAAGTTTAGAAGACCTTCAAACGGGAAGCTATATGTATTTCAAGACAGAAAAGGATGATTCCTGGGAATCATCCTAAGTCATTTCTCTATCAGGTCAGTTTTTAACAATCAATAATATCTTTCCTTCATCGAGCTTTTCCTCGTACTGATCCGCTTCTTCGTGAGAAAATCCAACTTCCATCAGCTTGTTTCGGAGTTCGTCACCTTTTTTCAGGATCATGTTCCCTACTGCAGTCCCTATGCCTGTTTCCTTTACACCAATTTCATTGGCGTCAGCGCGATCAGCCACTCTGTCCGTCCGGTCATCATCATGGGATAATACATAAAGATTATGTTTATCGATACCTTGAGAAGAAAGCTTTTCAACTTCTGTAATTAATTCCTTATCGTCATAAAATTCCTTAACAGTCGGTTTCATTTCAATCTCCTCCATCATTCAAATTGTTTTGTCGTTTATCTTTTCCCGCGGGTTCTTAATGGTAAACCCTTGGAGATGTGGGTATACCTATTATGAAGGTGAAATCAAAGATGGGAGGCCATAAGATATGGAAGAAGTTCATTCTTTAGAAACAATCAAGGCTACACTGGCAGGGGAAAAGATGGTGTTACTATACATATCCAGACGCAACTGCTCTGTTTGTCATGCTCTGCTGCCCCAAGTGAAAGGGCTGCTGGAAGAGTTTCAAGATATAAAGTCCATTCATGCCGATGCAGAGGAAATGCCGGAAATAGCTGGTGAGTTCTCCATCTTTACTGTACCGGTCGTCATCGTATTTGTAGAGGGAAAAGAGATGTTCAGGAAGGCCCGATTCGTTCCAATCGAAGAGTTACATAGCCAAATATCCCGTTTGGTGAAGATGTTAGACAACTAAACAAACGTTTGATTAAGAATGGAAGTTGTTGATTTGACGGGCATTACAGTATTAAACGGTTGTTTAATAGGAGGTAATTAAAAATCGAGAGCCGTTTTAAGTTGAGTTATGTTTTATAGCAATAAAAAAGAGCTACTAAAAAAAAGTAGCTCTTTTGTCATGGTTCAGGGAATAGGTATATAATAGAGAGTATACGAGTATAGTAGTGATGAAGAAATAAAAGGGGGCTTGATGAATGATCAGAGTGTCCAGGACAAAGAAAGTCATGTTACTTGGTTTAGCAATCATCCTCATAATAGTAGCCAACCGGATTTCAAGTGTACAACACCTGACCGCAAGAATCGCCGCCAACCTGTATGTTAGCCTTAAGTATCAGGATCTTGACCTCGAATACCAAAACGTCGAATTCTCACCTCAGTTTGGAGATTATTCTGTAGCGTATAAGGACAAGGATGGAAAAGTCTATGGTTTCATGGTTACCCCTAAGTCAATGCCCGTCATCATACTTCATGATCCTCTTAATGAGTCACCATAATCAAATCTAAAAGAGTAATCTTCATATTTATCTAAATCTCTCTTCTATGAAAATAAAACATGAAATGAATTAAAGTATGCACATAAAGATCAGAATGGGCGGAAACAAATCTTGAGATTATTAGGACCCGTCTCCTATAAAGAGGCTGGTCTTTTTATCATGGGAAGAAAATACACCCCAGGTCTTAGAAGCAATTACTTCTACGGCTTCTGTTTGCATGATGGCGATTTTTTTATACTTAAGGTATTCGTTCATATAGGAGTGACCTTGATGGAAGAAATCATGGCAAATTATTCGGCTGAGTGGGGGATATGGGGTGTATTGCTTTCTTTATTTATTGAAGGAAGTGCTTTCCCTTTTGTGGGCACTTTTTTTATCGTTACAATGGGATTTATTCTAGAATTAACGTGGATGGAGATAGGTGTCATTTCTCTATTAGGAAGCTTTCTTTATACAGCGGGGAGCTATATTCCTTATTTTATCAGCTTTAAATTAGGTGAGAAGCTTGAGGCAAAGCTCAACCCTGAAAAACGGAAGAAGCTTAAAGAAGCTAAGGAAAAGTTCAGCCGCTACGGAATCTGGAGCGTAGCGATTGCAAGCCCCCTTCATTTAGGAAACGTCATTCCATTCATGGCTGGCATGGCAAAAATGAATCTGAAAGTGTATTCTTTCCTTACTATGCTGGGAATTGCTCCGTCTACCTTTTTATTCTTAAGTATAGGCAAGTTCTATGAGGGTGATAGAGAAGTGATCCTCGGAGTGGTAGAAGAATATCAACTGCTGGTCCTGACGGGGTTTGTGCTGGTCACTGCTTTATACATTCTTTTTAAAAGGAAGAGAGAAAAGGGAGTAGGAGGATGATCAGGAAAGATTTGAAGACTGGAAAGTTTACGGCAAGTTACTCAAAAATTTCAACACTAAAACCCTCTACACAGATTAAATCTACGTAAAATCATCCCTTTCTTCATTGCTTACACCCCTTCTTTCCTATACACTAGACCTATTCAAAAAATAGCACGTGTGGAGAGATCGTATGGAAGCAAAAATGATAAGAAGATATGACATTATGGAGGTCAGCTTGTTGGCGGGTAAGATCATGTTGCAAAGTGGTGCAGAGACGTATCGCGTCGAGGATACAATGATGCGCATCGCCGCTTCTTATGGGATTTCAGAATCTCACAGTTATGTGACGCCTACCGGGATCATCTTTTCGATTGAAACGTCTGAACCAACGAAAACGAAGCTGATTCGAATAAACGAGCGATCGACTGATCTTGAAAAAGTAACCCTCGTGAATAGTATTTCAAGGCAAATCAGCAAGGGGCATCTTACCCTTGAAGAAGCATACAATGCCCTGGAGAAACTGGATCAATCTGATTTATCATACTCCTTTGTGATTCAAGTATTGGCCGCTTCAATTGCCAGTGGCTGCTTTCTCATCATGTTCCAGGGAATGTGGATGGACTTCATTCCGGCACTGATCACGGGCGGAGTCGGATTTACGAGCCTGATTTATTTTCATCGCCTCGTTCCCATCAAATTCTTTGCTGAGTTTCTTGCTTCCTTTATTATCGGAATGCTTTCCTATGGATTCGTCCAGCTTGGAGTCGGACAGGAACTGGATAAGATTATTATTGGATCAGTGATGCCCCTGGTTCCCGGGCTCCTTATCACTAATGCCGTGCGGGATTTAATGGCAGGACATCTGGTGTCGGGTTTATCGAAGGGAGCAGAAGCTTTTTTAACGGCGTTTGCCATCGGGACGGGTATTGCCGTAGTTTTCACTCTGACGTAGGGTGACTTTGTTTAATATTAGGAAAAAAGATTGAGGTGAAAAGGGAATGCACATCATCGAACAATTAGTGACCAGCTTCATCTCCGCTGCTGCATTCGGAATCATTTTCAACGCTCCAAAGCAGTCCCTTTTCAAATGCGGAATTGTTGGAATGTTAGGTTGGATCATATACATACTTATGAGTTTAAACGACGCCGATGCGGTGCTTGCGACGTTACTTGCCTCCTTTGTGGTGGCTGTGATCAGTCAGGTATTTGCGAAAATATATAGAACCCCGGTCATCATCTTCTCTGTAGCCGGCATTATCCCCCTTGTACCTGGAGGACTTGCGTACGATGCCATGAGAAACTTCGTTCAAAACGATTACAATGCCGCCATCAACCTGGCAGCAAAAGCCTTCATGATCTCAGGCTCCATCGCCATCGGACTCATCTTCTCAGAAGTCATCAATCAAGTCATCCGAAACGCACGCCTGAACGCAAGCGCAAGACGAATGAGATAGAGGGACGGACCTTACTTTTGTGGGGTCTTTTTTTATTGGCTTCAGCAGAGCATAGAAACAAAGTTGAACGAAATGTATCCACCTGCAGACTCCGTGCACATGTAACATTTTCTCCCTCCCAACGTCTAATCAACAAATAGAACATATAGGAGGGTCATACATGAGTAAGAAATCTTATCTGCTCATTATTGCTGGTATTGTGCTGCTGGTGGCGCTTGGAACGTTTGCGTATAGTCAAAGACCTGTTGTGAAGGCCGAGGGAAAGATGGATGGGAATCTTCTCGTAATGGAGAATAACTCATGGAATCTGCAATTTTCATCGGCACTAAAGAAAGAAACGGTGACGCCACAGAACATTTATGTAGAAGACTCCAATGGAGAGAGGATCAATGTCTCTTTCAAGTTGAATGAAAATCGAAAGACCCTGCAAATTCAAGCACCGTCAGGAGGGTATCCTTCTGATCCACACCAGTATACACTTCATATCTCTCCAAAAGTGAAAACCAAATGGGGTTTTTCCTATGACGGAGACACAGAAATACCCTTTTCTATAACCTCTAAACTACCCAGTATTCAATCCAAGGAAGAGCTAACGAACTATTTTAAACAAATCTTAAAGAAAAATAAGGAAGATACGGAGTATTCTCTTTTCGGAAGAGAAGGAAATATGGAGTCCAAGTCATCGGAAGATAGTGCGGCTGGAGAGTCGCAATCGGGATCCGATTTTTCTGAAACGAATAATCAGGTTAAAGGAGTTGACGAAGGGGATATAGTGAAGACTGATGGAAGCTATATTTACCAATTAACCGACCGTAGGCTGCTGATTACAAAGGTAAATCCTGTGAATGAAATGAAAGTGGTATCCTCTACCGGCTATAAGGAAAATATGCAGCCGCATCATCTGTTTTTACAGAAGGATAAGCTGCTCGTCATAGGGAATAGCTGGTCGCCTGCACATTTTCAAGAGAAAAAACAAGAATCAATTGCTTCCACTATGCCTGTAGACGGGACGACCGTTGCGCTTCTGTATGATATTTCGGACAAAGCAAAACCATCTCTCCTCAGGCATGTTGAGCTTGAAGGTCAATATTTGACGTCCAGGAAGATTGATTCCACTGTCTATTTCATTTCGAATTTGTATCCAAACTACTGGACGATCGAACAGGGGCAAAATCCTGACCTGAGACCCCGGGTGAAAGATAGTTTAACAGGTGATGAAATGACGCCACTTCCAATACAGGACATTAAGTATTTTCCACAGTCCCAGTCCCCTAACTATACCTTATTGACAGCAATGAATATGGAGGATCCCAAAGATTCTCTAAACATTCAATCCTATCTTGGAAGCGGCGATAAAGTGTATATGTCTAAAAATAATCTTTATGTGGCTGTAGAAAAATACAATGAAGATGATATGAACGGCTGGACCTCTTCCAATACGGAGATTTATAAATTTTCCGTCCGTGATGGGAACATTGCGTATTCTTCATCAGGGAATGTGGAAGGAAGGGTGTTAAATCAATTTTCCATGGATGAACATAAAGGTTACTTTCGGATTGCAACGACGAAAGGGGAGGTGTGGAACAGTGATTCACCTTCATCCAATGCTCTCTATATTTTAGATGAAAACATGAAGAATGTTGGTGAAGTAACGGATTTAGCCAGGGGAGAACAAATCTATTCTGTCAGGTTTATGGGAGATAAGGCATATATGGTCACCTTCAAACAAGTCGATCCCCTTTTTGTCATCGATACGGCAGATCCGAAAGCTCCAAAGGTATTGGGGGAGTTGAAGATTCCTGGTTTCAGCACCTATCTTCACCCTATTGACGAACATCACCTCATCGGGTTTGGTTTTGATACGAAAGTGGTGGATGATAACAAAGCTACCAATGAGGAACCGAGAATCGTTAGACGCGGAATGAAGATCTCTTTGTTTGATATTACAGACTTTCAGCATCCGAAGGAAACGGACACTGAAATAATAGGGGGGACGGGTACTCACTCTTATTTGTTGGAAGATCACAAAGCATTGCTTCATGAACCTTCAAGAAATCTATATGGTTTTCCCATTTCTGTTTATCATGAAAAAGAGGGAAGCCGGCATGAACTGGATTTTGACTATCAAGGTGCCCTTCTTTATGAAATCACACCTGAAAAGGGAATCGTTTTAAAATCTCAGCTCACAGATGAAGAAAACAAAAACAAAGAATATTACGAACAGTGGGAAGAACAGATTCAAAGACTCCTATATATTGATAATCAGCTTTATACAGTATCACATAAGAGAGTGACTGCTTACTCTTTAGACAATTTCAAAAAAGAAAACGCAATTGATCTCCCATGATGAAACCCCTTAAGGCGCTCTGCCTTAAGGGTTTTCTATTACTTAAGACTCCCTGATGAATCATTTAGACTATCTTTTTTTGTCAGGTTTTGAAAAAAAATCTATGGGTAGATAAGTATTAGCATTATACAATTTCCATAATTGAAGGGAGAACATCGAATGAACAATGATATAACGCAAGAATGGTACGGGTACTTAGGGAAGCTTCCTGATCTGTTATTGGCTTTATTAGTGTTATTGATTGGGTGGATCATTGCAAAGGCTGTCGAAAAAGCCGTTTACGGAATTTTAAAACGGGTGAAGATCGATGACAACCTTTATTTTGGCAGCAGGAACGGAGAACGGAAATGGACATCGGAGAAAGTCATAAGTAAAATTGTGTACTTTATTCTGCTTGTGTTCGTGTTTATTGCCTTCTTCAATATGCTGGACTTGAACTTCATTGCATCACCTTTAGTCGGTATGCTGAGTACGATGGCAGCAGCGATTCCAAATGTATTAAAAGCAGCACTAATTCTATTATTTGCATGGATAGTTGCTTCTGTACTGAAGGTATTGATAGAGAAACTGGGTACGAGACCTGCAGTTAAAAGTACGCTGGTGAGATCTAAATTAGCGAAAGATGAGAACGATGTACATCGCTATGTCTATACGGCTGCTAGAATTGTTTTCTATCTCGTGCTTCTCATATTCTTACCGGGAGTGTTAGCAGCTCTTAATATCACAGGGGTTTCAGGGCCTTTCACAGAAATGCTCCAAAACTTCCTAGGATTTATTCCTAAACTGTTTGCCGCAGCTATCATTCTTCTGGTTGGCTGGTTTGTAGCCAAAATCGTCCGGGATATCGTCACGAACTTTTTGCAGGCGATTGGAACAGAGAGAGTCGCTGAACGATTCGGCATCGGCAAGCTCTTTCAAGGAACAACGGTTTCATCGGTCATTGGTACGATTGTATTCGTGCTCATCATGATTCCGGTTACGATTTCTGCATTAGATCAGCTGGATATTCGCGGGATTTCAGAGCCGGCGATTAACATGCTCAATCAAGTCCTTGTGATGCTTCCTAATATTGCGATTGCGATTCTGCTCATTCTTGCAGGAATCTGGGTTGGTAAATGGGTTGGAGCCATGGTTGCCCGTTTATTGAATCGGGTCGGATTCAATTCTCTCTTACGTAATATGGGTATTGGACGTATGAACGTCAATAAGAATCCGTATGAACCAACGGGCTCATCTTATATGAATCTATCGGGACTTGTAGGTAGAGTCGTTCAGATCATCATTGTTTTCCTCTTTGTAGTAGAGGCCCTGGAAATTGTTCGATTGGAATTCCTGGTCGCTCTGGCTACGGGTGTCCTTGCGTATTTACCACATGTACTGGCAGCCATCGTCATTCTTGGGGCAGGCTTATACTTAGGTAACTTAGTCAAGAGCATCATATCCAACGTATTGAGTGATAACTTCCAAGTACTTGGAACCATCACGAAATATGCCATCATTGCTTTAAGCTTCTTTATGGCCTTGGATCAATTAAAAGTGGCTGATTCCATCGTCAATATTGCCTTCATGCTGATTCTGGGTGGACTGGCACTAGCCTTCGGTTTGGCCTTTGGTCTGGGTGGAAAGGACTTTGCACAAAAATATCTTTCTAAACTGGATCGGAAGATTGAAGAAGAAAAGAACAGGCCTAACAATGGCGGAACAGATACACCTCCTTTCAATCAATAAGAGTAAAAACCACACGGTCCTATTAGATTAAGGGGTTCCGTTAAGGGAGGGAAATCCTTAAATCAAACCCAAATTAGCAGCAGAAATAACAGTGCAAATAACACTGTATTTAACAGCAAAAAACCCGGATTCAAAAAGATCCAGGTTTTTTGCTTTTTATAAACTTCTTATTCTATTACCCCGATCGCTGAATAGGTGAACAGCAGGTTCTCTGCTGATTGAGGTTTTATAGAGGGAAAAACTCCCCTTAACTAGCAAATAGTACTGAAAACAGAGTCAAGTCCTTAATATTGTGTAAATTCCTTACTTGTCTTTTTCAACTGTAAATCGAATATAGGTATTAGATTCAACATTTTTTTGCGAAACTTCCATAGTTTTATTCCTTCATAGCCAGGGCAGGCTGTCAAAGGCTCTTCACTTTGACAGCCTGCCCTGGCTATGAAACCATTTGAATGGAAAGTTTCATTCAAAAATGCTTAGGGCTTTTTAAAAGGATTTTCTTTTTGAATAATTAGTTTGTTGATAATGAAGCAAAACTGCCCCGACTAATCGAAAGGCTGACTGCGTGTTAGGAAAAATCCGTATGACTTTTTCTCTTCTTCGAACCTCTTGGTTCAAGCGTTCCAAACAATTGGTACTGCGAATATGTGGTCGGATTTCTTCAGGGTGCTCCATGTACTGAATGGTATCTTCGAAGCCTTCATCTAAGATGGCCAACGCTTTTTCATATTTTATATTCTCGCTAAACTGACTCATGAGTTCTTCTTTAAAGTTCCTCATATCTTCAATTTTGACAGCTTCAAACACCCTCTTAATCATGATTCTAATTTCTTTAGAATCTTTCTTTGGGAGTTGCTTGAAAATATTACGTTTAAAGTGTACATTACATCTCTGCCAACTGGTTCCAATAAACTCACGTAGGACAGCTTTTTGTAGACCCTTATGGGCATCTGAGATCACAAGCTTAGGAGATTGTAGACCGCGGGATTTCAGTTGTTGAAAGAACCTACTCCAACTCTCATAGCTCTCCGCATGATCCACCATTAACCCTAAAATCTCACGATTGTTTTTCTCTGAAAGAGCTGTCGCAATGTAGACAGCTTTTGAAACAACACGATGGTGTTCACGGACTTTTATATACATGGCATCTACAAATATAAATGGAAAATAAGTGCCGTTCAAAGGTCTCTTGGCCCAATCATTAATGATTGGATCTAGTTTTTGAGTAAGGGAAGAAACGAATGATTTTGAAACTGCCTCTCCACAAAGCTGTTCCACTATATGAGTAACCTTACGGGTAGAAACACCATTAATCACCATCTCAATCATAGAAATGACAAAAGCCTGGTCACATCGTGCATATTTTTCAAATACGGAAGGTGAAAAATCACCATTACGTGTACGTGGAACCTTCAGTTTGAGTTTTCCAATACTCATGGTAAATTCGCGTTCGTAGTAGCCATTCCGATAATCCAAACGATCAGTAGATCGTTCATAAGAAGCTGCTTGTAGGTAGTCATCTCTCTCCCTTTCCATGTATTCATTCAATACAAGGACGATGGCTGATCGGACCACCGTTTCGATATTAAAATTCATTACTGCTTCTTTTAAAGAATCCAAATCTAGGTTAAACTGTAATTGAGTCATTTTCATTCCTTCTCTCATTGTTTATCGTCGTTGAAAACAGTGTTGACAAGAAGGAATGAAATGACTCTTTCTTTTTACACAATTATATGGACTTAATCTTTATAGAGGGAAAAACTCCCCTTAACTAGCAAATAGTACTGAAAACAGCTTAATTAGAGGGAGAAATTCCTCTTATTCGACTCGAAAAACGTGAAAATAGGCAGCTTTGCTTTGTATAGAGGGAAA